>Ga0310695_10005352_pt1 | contig 22483 bp, 35 predicted proteins | sample RumenRJG_04DNA_FD_203882 | JGI IMG/M metagenome (GOLD analysis project Ga0310695, IMG submission 203882) | Bovine rumen microbial communities from Lethbridge, Alberta, Canada - RJG_04 (v2) (version 2) | ecosystem: Host-associated > Mammals > Digestive system > Stomach > Rumen | place: Canada...
ATTTACGACATTGAATTCGAACATCCGGCTTTTAACCGTCCCGTCTGCCGTCACCGCGCACAAAAAGTTTATCGGAGAAAAGCCGTATGACGAATCTTTGTCGTTTTCCAATGCTGGATCGCGGTGCAGTATCTGCCCGTCTACGACATATCTCGCGTATTCGGCGCTCATCAACGCCTGTCGCTTGGAAGGAGAATACTTCAAAATCTCGGCGCGCCTTTTTGCCGGATTCAGCAGCCGTGTTATGTTTTTCTTGCTTAACATGTTAAAAATTATTCGACGTCAGAAAACGACGTTCATAATAAAAGTTTAAGGTTTTTCTAAATCAATTATCCTTTATAAAATAGATTTATATTAATTATAAATAATATTATTATATTAATATATAATATTTTTAATAAAAATTTTTTAATCATAAAAATAACTATCATTAAGGGCCAATTCGCAAAGCAAGGGCCTTTAATAAAGTCTAGAAACAAATGAATTCTAAAGTAAATAAAACGCATGAATGAAAATGAACAATTGTCGCATATAAAGAAAATTGGCGAAATAGACAATATTTCGCGGGAAGAATTTGAATACAGAATTTCTGAAATAGCGAAATGCAAACGAGACATCTGCTATTTTGCCGAAAAATATTTCCGCATCATAAGCCTCGATTACGGTTTGCAGATTATCAAGCCGTATCCGAAACAGCGCGATCTCCTGCGGTTTTTCGTCAACGAAAAGCGCAGCATCATCCTTTCCAGCCGTTAGTCGGGAAAAACGACTTCATATACGATATTCGCGCTGTGGACGCTGATATTCAATGCCGAGCAGCGGATAATGCTTCTAGCAAACAAGGCCGACACCGCGATAGAAATCCTTTCGCGCATTCAGCTGGCGTACGAGTATCTGCCTACGTGGCTCAAGCCGGCCGTCGTCGTGTGGAACAAGTCCGAAATAATATTTTCGAACAAGTCGGCCATCAAGGGCTTCGCTACTGCAAGCGATTCGGCAAGGGGATATAGCGCGAATTGCGTCATTTGCGACGAGTTCAGCTTCGTTCCTAACAATATTGCAAATAAAGTGTTCGAGTCTATCTACCCGGTAATTTCGTCTTCGAAAAAGTCCAAGTTCATCATCGTGTCGACACCTAACGGCGCAGACCCGAACAACCTGTACTACAACCTGTGGCAGCAGGCGAACCAGAAGACGGCCGAGAAGAACAAGGAGGGATGGAAGCCTTTCAGGATGGACTGGTGGGACGTGCCGGGGCGTGACGAGCACTGGAAGGAGATGACGATGGCGTCGATCGGCCAGAAGCGCTTCGCGCAGGAGTTCGGGAACGAGTTCCTGGCGAGCGGCCAGAGCCGCAAGCTGATTCCTGACGACGTGCTCGAAAAATACAGGATGGAGCTGTCGAAAATGAAAGCGCAGGGCATAAAGCCAGTCGAACAGCAGATTCTGTCCGAAGATGAACAACGTATTTATAAATTTAAGATGTGGCGGGAGTTCGATTCGTCCAAGACGTACGCCGCCGCCGCGGACATCGCCGAAGGCGTAGGCGGGGACAGCTCCGTGCTGTACGTGTTCGACGTCACCGACCTGCAGAACATAACGATGTGCGCGAAGTTCTCGTCGAACGACGTGTCGCTCGTGGAGTTCGCCTACGTATGCTCGAAAATACTTCCGCTTTACGGCTCGCCGCCGCTCTTCGCCGAACGGAACGGCGTCTCGGCCGGCATGCTCGACTCCCTGCGCATCACGTACAAGTACCAGAACATCGCCAGGGAGTCCCGGAACGGGGAGGCGGGAATCTACTCGCACGTCACGGTGAAAGGCCGGGCGTGCCTCTGGGCGCGCGAAATGATGACGACGTTCGGCTTCGGGTTCGTCCTGCCCGACCAGGAGCTGCTGGACGAGCTGGGCTCCTTCGTGAAGAAGGACACGAGCGGCCGCCATACCGTGTTCCAGGCCGCGGCCGGATCGCACGACGACCACGTCATGACGCTGGTGTGGCTGTGCTGGGGCCTCAGCAAGGAGATAATAGACAAGTACTTCATAGTGGTGAAGTCGTTTACGTCGCAGCTGGACGAGATGCTGCCGCGCATGCTGGCGCCGCTCAACCCGTACAGCGGCCTGCAGATAAAGGAGATATCGCAGGACCCCGTCTACCGCAGGTTCGTGGAGATAAAGAACGAATGCCTTTCGGCGTATAATGCAGCCGTAGAGGCGGAGCAAAACGGCGGAAAAGACGTATTCCAGTGGAATCGCCAGAACGAACCCCAGTATTTTTAGGACGAATGGATCGGCCCGTCGTGGAACGGCGGAAACATAGCCCCTCTTCAGGCGTCCGTCAACCCGAACAACGTCATGCCCGCGTTTTTTGTCGGTTGACGTCTTGCAATGTCGCTACGGTCGCGGACAAAGGCATCATATGCATGTTCATTACGGCCCGGCTGCCGCATATGCACGGCCATGACGTAGTCTTGACGTTTGTCGCTAGTATATACTTCCCGAGAGGCATCTCGAGGTCCTTGGGTACATATCCGAACAAGCTCCACCGGCTGTCGTATCTGTACCGCAGTTCTATGCCTAAATCCATTCCGCAGGGCTGGCCATCCCCCATGACGCATATATTGCATTCGAACTGGGACGGATCCAGCCGTGCGCATAGAAGCCTAGTTCCCGCTTCGGTTTTTGTTTTTCCGTAACGGATATTGTCTACTCCTACGGCGTCGAATCCGTCTGCGTAAAACCATTTTTTTACGGCGGTTGGATGTTCGTCGAGAAACAAGAATATCCGCCGAAGGCTTCGCTTCGTAAAGTCGTCTTCGCTTTCGGCCGTCTAGACCAGACACCGCAGCAGCGAGTCCTGCGGAATGAATATAGCCATGAGCGCGCCGAGCTCTTTCATTTCGAACGCCGTATCGAATGCGCGTTCCCCGTAGTCGTCTTCTGGCGTATATTCCGAAAAAGGAACCCTGCGCATGTTGTCTATCAGCGTGTACCGGTCTGCTTCTTGATACCTGTACGTCCGCGCCTGTTCGCGTTCTAGTTCTTCGTCTATCATATCAGGCTCGCGTATATTTCCGTTTCATCCGGCGGAATTTCGTCCGCGGGATCCAGCTGGACGTCGTCTCCGCCGTCGTCGCAAGGCCCGTATTCTCCATGGTTCATCGTTTTCGTTATCTCCTCGATGAAGGCGTCGTCCCTGCCGTCGTATTCGCCAGCTGGTTCGTCAGGCTGGTCGCGGAGAATACGAAACGGCTAGGCGTCCGGCCTGTCTTCTCCGTATTTCCTCCTGTATTCCGCCTCCGCCTCGAATTCGCCAGCGTCCGGCCCGTTTCTGACCACTTCCTCCAGGTAGTTCCGCTCGAAGTCTTCCGGATCCAGCCTGCCGAACATCCGGACGTTGCGCGCGTAATGCCCGCCTTTTTCTGCCTGTTCCGGCGTAAGCTCTATTCCGTCGACCTGTTCGGCCGTCTTGCCGGCTATCAACGATATGACGTAGTCTTCGTACGCCATTTCTGCCTGCGTAAGCTTTAATTCGTCGTTTTCGTCCATCATACGTCGATTCCCATCGCGGCGGCCTTGATCTCTATTTCCTCCCAGCATCCCGTCTTGCAGTAGATGCTGCGCCGCAGTTCGAAATCCAATATCATCTTATACGCTAAATCCTTGTCCGCGTTGCGGCCTACTACACGGTAATAGCCGTTCCTGTCGTCTTTCCTGCGGAAAAACGCGAACCACTCAACGGGCTCTGAACGCTGTTGCGCTTTTACAGATCGCAAACCACGCCGCGCCGTCACAATATACGGCCTGCCCTCGATTTTGGAGACATACTCCGCGTATATCTCCATGCGTCTATGGTATTTCCCCTGCTGTTTCATGTTATTTCGTCGCAGATGCCGTATTTCAGACATTGCTCCGCGTCCAAGTACAGCTTGTCGTCCTTGAGCATCTCCTCCAGTTTCTTCTTCGGGATTTTGGTGTGCTCCGAGTATATCTTGAGGATTTTGTTGAAATGCTTCATGTTGTTCTCCGTCTCGCGCTTGAGCTGCTCGAACGTGGAGAACTCCGCGCCGGAGCACCCGAGGTGGAGCAGGTGGTCGGAATACCGCGACATCGTCCTGTAGTCGCCGTACGCGGCCAGGATCGACCCGGCGGAGTACGCCACGCCTATCACGTGCGTATGCACCGCGATGCCCTTGCGCTTGGCGACGTCGAGAACGGAGAGAAGTCCGAACAGTTCGTATGCGTCCCCTCCGCACGAATTGACGTATATGTGAATGATCGGGTTCCTGAGCGCCTCCATCTGGTTCGCCATGGACGTGACGGCGTGTATGACCTCCGTGGAGATCGTGGAGTCGAACTCCCCGAGTATGTACACGTTGCCGTCGTCCGTCACGAAATTCCGCGACTTCTGGCACTGGTTCCGCGCAGGTATTTCTATCTTGTCGTTTTTCATTTTATGCCTTTACTTTATAAACTTGATAAACCCAGTCCGCTGCCTGGGGAGTTTCCTGAGCAGCCACAGGTACAGCGTCTTGTCGTCCAGCCGCTCGAGCGAAACGTAGTTGTCCATCACTATCTGCCGCACGCGCGGGTCTGGGCTCATTGTCATGTATTTGCGGCATATGAACCCGGCGAAGTCCTTGAAGTTAGGATCCTCCACGTGGCGGCGCCACGTCTCTTCCGATTTCCCCACAAGGATGTTGTTCATGGCGTCGAACAGCATGTTAGACCTGGCCATGCTCTCCTCCTTCCCTGTCCGCGTCTTCGGCGTTTTTTATCCCCGTCAGGTCTTTTATGACGGCGGCCTTGCCCGCCTTGTTCTGGACGACAGCCTTCAGGTATCCCGCTTCGGTGAAGTCGGAGCGATCCCACCCCATGACGTTCGCGAAACCGGCAAGCCGCGCCTTTTCGTCAAGAGCCGGGATAGTAATGTTTTCGGTTTTTCCCGGATCGGACGCCTGCTCGCGTCTCGGCATTTCATGCCGGTATTCTCCGGCGGCGACCGCCTTTATATATTCTGCGTCAGGGTCAAGATCTTCCATGTACGGAAGGCCGTTGTCCAAATCGTCTACCAAGTCGCCCGCGCACTGTTGCTCAAAATACGGCGGGAGCTCGAGGTCTTCGAACGTCATTTCGCGGTCTAGCCATTCGTTGCCCATGTCAAGTCCTCGCGTATTTCCTGACGGCCACGACGACGGCGAACAGTCCGACTTCCTTGTCTATGACCACGTTCAGCTGGTACAGCAGGTCCGCCAGCGCGAGTATCCCCTCCTCCGTCACGACGCCGTTGTCGAGCGCGTAGTTGAACACGTCGGATCCGAACGCCACGAAGTCGGACACCTTCTCCTTGTTCGCCAGGTAGAACCGCCTGACGTCGAGCAGGTCTTTCTCCGTCTTGATCTTCGCGAACAGGTCTTTCAGGAACTCGTCCTTTCCAGAGTCGGCGATCTGGCTGAGCTTGACCACCAGCTCGCCGCTGCCGCAGCAGAACTGCAGGTAGTTGACGATGCGCCGGCAGTCGGGGTAGAACTTGAACGACTCCTCGATGAACGCCTTCAGGCTTTCGCGGGTGTACTTGACCTTTTCGGAGTCCAGTATGAACTTGACGCGCTGCAGCAGGTCGCGCTGGTCGAACTTGAGCGGGATGAGCGGGCACCTGCTCAAAATAGCCGGCACGATTTTCGCGGCGTAATTGCATGTACACAGGAAACGCGTATCGCTCTGAGCGCTCTCTATCAGCGTGCGCAGGGCGAGCTGGAAGTTGTTCACGCCCGACGACGACGCGGAATCGAGCTCGTCGAGTATCACGACCTTCGGCCGGCCTTCTATCGACATGGCGTTGCAGAACTCCGATATCTTCGTCCTCAGGACGTCCAGCGTGCCGTCCGTCGCGCATTTCACGAACAGCGTCTCGGCGTTCAGGGACTTCGCCAGCAGTTTCGCGAGCGTGGTCTTGCCGCTGCCCTGCACCCCGGCAAAAAGGCAGTTCTGGGGCGCGTTGTTCGCGACCATCGCCTTGAAATATTCGCGCAGATCCGGATTGATGATGTAATCGTCAAGCGTCTTAGGCGCGTACTTGTCGACCCAAAGCTCTTTTATCTCTTCCATGCCCATATTATCCGCCTCCAGGGCTTGGACCGGGCGCGCATTCCGCGTTTTTGCCTCACAGGCTAATTTCTAGGGGTAAATAATATTATTAAAAGGTAAACCCTAAAATAAAAGGAAAAATATGACAGAAGCTGAAATCAAGGACTTCCAGAAGCGTCTTTACGACGGCGAAGTCGAATTCGTGTATACGAAGAAAGACGGCTCCGAGCGCCCGGCGCGCGGAACGATGAACCCCGACATCCTGCGCAAGCACGGCATCCCGACGCCGGAGGAAAAAGCGGAAGCGTCTGTCAAGCAGGAGGAGGCGAAAGTCAAGAAATCGCACAAGCTTCCGGCCGATTCGATCCTCTATTTCGACATCGACTCCGACGGGTTCCGCAGCTTCAAGAAAGACAAGCTCGTGTCGTTCGAGAAGTAAAATCGAAAATACAGGTAAGAAAAAAGACGGCGTTTACGCCGTCTTTTCTTTTTCGGAGGCGCGGGTATAGCATTTGTTGAAGTCGGACAAAAGTTCGTCTACTGCGTCTAGCCTGTCGGGACTGCTGATGCACAGCATAAGCCGGCTTTCGTCGTCGAGCCTGATCCCCTCCGCCCCGTCCGTGAACTCCACGCCGTCTTTCGCGACGGCGGCCGCGACGTCGCATGCCGCCGCCAGGAACTTGTTGTACTCGGCATTGTCCATGTTAAAACCCCATCATGAAGTTTTTAAGGTCCGTGGCAGGATTCAGCACGTCTTCTGAATAAAGTGACTCGTTTATCGCCTTCTTTATTCGTTCGGTAAGTTCAGCCGGTATTTCGCTGAACGAAATTATCTTCTTGTTGAGATTGTATTTTTCGGCGGCGTCAGCGCTTTCAACGAGCTTCTTCTTCAGTTCGTCTTTGTTTTTGACGAGAGACAGCGCGGTCTTTGGCCCGCACCGCAGCAGTACCTGCGATATGTTGTCGGACTTGTCGCCCATCAGTATCTTGCCGAGCAGAAAATCCTCCGCTGAAACAATCTCGTCTCCAAGCTTGCGTTCCGCCTCCTTGCCGAAAAGGTCGAACTCCCTTACGTTCTCAAGCTAAAGAAAATCGCGGTCCGACGAAATAAGGACTGACGCGGCGTAGTCTTTCGCAAAATACGTCATCAACGTCGCTATGACGTCGTCGCCTTCAGCTCCTTCGACTGTCACGAACCTGTATCCGTGGTCTTCCTCCAGCTTCAATTCCTTATAGAGGACATTTCTGATGTAATTCTTGATCGTATCCAACCTGTAATTGCGTTTTACAGTCAAGCGATTCGCCTTATACTGCGGATAGAGATCAAGCCTGAAATTACGCTTAAGTTTGTCGTCGCACGCGAATACTATGTCTATCTGTTCGTATGAGTCTATCTCATCTCCGAAATTAGTCCTCGCAATGCCTTCCAACTACTGCAGCTTGTTCATCACATACGAGCGCAGAACTTTGCGGTATTCATTGCAGCTAAGGAGATCCGGCAGGTTGTCCTGATCACACTCGTCTACGGGCTTCAGCCATTCCGCGGCGACAGATGGATACCGCTTCTAGAACTCGTTCGCGCATCCAAATATGCAAAAATACTAAAAATACGAATTGTCTACTGCAATCAGGAATTTTCTTTTGTTCTAATTCATATGAATAAAATACGGGCATAAGAAAAAGGCGCGGAAAAATCCGCGCCATCTTAAACTAAAAACGCCGGCTTGACGACCGGCGTTAGACCATGAACGATCTAAATATTATTTACCAGGCTAGAACATATCGCCCAAAGCGAGAGTAAATAAAAAATGTGACGTTGACGCGTCACGTTAATAAAGGAAACTAGACATGAACGAAATAAACGAACCAAAATAGGTTCTAACCAGTAATCCGTATATGGAAATGAATCCTGGTAGGTTTAATGAATTAAAAGAACTTACCGAAAGATCCGATAAATATGTCGCCCAGCTAACGGCTAAAGGCAAAAAACGCGATATCGAACGCGGCATATTTCCAAAATACAAAAAGCTTTACGAATGGATTTTGTCTATTCTACCGGAATGCATATCAGATAAAAAATATAGTCTGCCTACAAAAATATTTTGGATATTAAACGGAATAACCGGATGGGACAACCCCGCAGTAAAATGCAAAAACTGCGGAAAGCCGTTTATCGGAAAAAACGTTGTTAATCTTTATACAGGATACCATGAATACTGCAGCCTATCCTGCGCAGGACGAAGCAAAGACATTAATGACAAGAAAAAACAGAATAGCATATTAAAATACGGCGTAGCGCATCCGGCAATGCTAGCAGAGACCAGCCTTAAAAGAAAACGCACAATGTTAAAACTGCACGGCGACGAAAACTGGAATAACTGCGAAAAAGCCAAAGACACGAGATTACTGAAATTCAACGGCAAATACGCGCCGGCCGATCATCGCGAAAAATGCAGAAAAACGCATGTTAAAAACGGACATCCTGAAAACTGGAACAATCGGGACGCCGCTATAAGAACAAGGTTAACCAGAAATAACGGCATATATGAATCTTCGGAATCAAAAGCCAAACGTGAAATGACGTGCATGGCAAAATACGGGCGCAAAACTAATCTGCAATGCGAAGACACCAAACAGAAGAGCGCTGAAACATGCATGCGCAAATACGGCGTTAAATGCTATAACCAGACCGATGAATTTAGACAGCGCAGCGCCAAAGCTATGTTTGCAAAATACGGGTGCTGTTACCCGGCATAGAACCCCGAAATCCAGCATAAATCGAAACGTAGATATTCTTACGGCGCGACAAATTTTGACACGGCGCCGGAGCTCGCGTATTTCATATGGCTAAAAGATAACGGCATAGACTTCGAATACCATCCGCAAAAATTCTTTGAATACGAATTTGAAGACCGCATACACCGATATTTTCCGGACTTCCGCGTCGAAAACAAATATGTAGAAATAAAAGGCGATCAGTTCTTCAAACCGGACGGGACAATGTTCTGCCCGTATAGAAGCAAAACAATGTCAGACGAGATATATGAACGTCGCTGCAGGATGTACGAAGCAAAACGACAGTGCATGACCGCAAATGGCGTAGCAATACTTAAAAGCGCAGACTATAAAGTTTATATAGATTACGTCCGTAACAAATACGGCCATGATTACCTGGAGAAATTCAGGAAGCGATAAAAAATTAAAGTATATGCTAATTATTTAATCGACTGTAATTAACGCATTAAAAATTATGAAAGTACGAAAAACTGGCCCTTCGATTCCGAACGGATTATCTCTTCCTATATTTTTTCAAGTTCAGCTTTACCTTCGTCACCAATAGACGTATCTATAGATCCGCCGCCCGGCAGAGGTACGTTCTAAAACTTTTTGCGTATGGTCCCCAAGAGTATCTTGGCTTTGGCAAGGCAAATCTATTTTACGAACTCGTTCCCGTAGTATCGCTCCAGCGGCAGCTGCCTGTTGCACGTAAGCAGGATGCACTGGTTTCCGCAGCGCGGCTCCGGCATCAGCTTCAGGATCCCTGTGTATTCGTCGTACGACCAGTCGGGGTTGCTGCCCATCATGCGCTGCGCGGTGTCGTACCACTCGTGCAGGTTCTGGAACGTCACCCACGACCCGACGAAGTTGGTCTGTCCGCCCATGCCGAACATGGGGGAGCCGACGCCCTGGCCGAACGCGGCGTACGGCGAGAAGAACAGGTCGCCGTACCCGTGCAGCACGTTGTCCTTCTAAAAGGAAATCTGCTTGATGGACGCTATCTTCAGCTCGGACAGGTCTATGCCGACGCCGGGCTTGTAGTACTTAAGATTTACTACTGCGTAGGATTCTGGGTGATATTCATATTTGCTGTAAAATTGAATAGAATCGCCAATTATTACATTTAAGTGTTTTCCCAAAAGCTCTACTGTTTGAAGACCTCCTCCCAGATTGAGGATAATCCAGTCTTTCAACTGCTCCAGCGTTGTTACGCTGGGGTTCAGCCATGTCGAATTAGGACTGAGATCTGACAATTCGTCTTTAGGTCTTTTAACTGCATTCTTCATATATTTTATTTACCTTTCGGCATCGCCGCCAGAAATCCTTGCCGTATTTTCCCTCGACGTACTTTTTGTATTCATTGACTTCATCCGACGGGTCAACTATTATCTTGACGTTGTGCTGTACCATGCATTGGCGCTTAGCTTCATATTTTCCACATAGCCGTTCATATTCAGAATCGGTCATATGTTCTGTTCGATACGGAAGGAACATGGATCCGTCCGGCCTGAAAAAATGCTTGCCTTTAATTTCGACAAGCGTATAGCTGCTGTCGCTATGTAAAATTTCGAAATCCGGAAAATAGAAGTACATCTGCCCGTCGTACTCATAAGGTATCCCGTCCGATTCATTGTACTTAAACGCAACTCCGTTGTCCGACAGCCAGATATACAGGGCCAGCTCGGGCTTAGAAGCGAAAGTCCGTCCGCCGTATTCGTATCTGCGCTTGCTTTTCTTCTGTACTTCATGCGACTGCATCGAATTACGGACGCCGTATTTGGCCATCAATGTCTAGGCGCTTTTACGTCTGACGGCCTCAGACTGCATCGGCCAGTCGCATCCAAATGTTTCGTTGTTTTTCTGTTTGATTTTCTAGTAGTCGAACCCAAATGACCTGCCGTGATTTTTCAAACACGCTTGGATATGCTTAGACCGCAGTTCTTCAGAACGCATCGGGCTGTCTACGCCGAAATGCTTCATCAGCGTTTTTTGTTTCTTCCGCTCTATCTCGGCTTTCCGCTCTTTTGAGAATGCTTTTCTCGTAGCGCTTGACTTTTCGCTGTTTCTGTAGTTCTCGTCTCCGTACCTCTAAAGCTTTGTCTATTTGATTTTTTCGATAGGACCAAAGGCATTTCCATATTTTCGAGTTTTACCCTAAATCATTTTATCAATAAAACATTTATCGTTCTATCTGCATCTATGATTACAATGCTGTTTTTTAAATCCTATTGTAATTGAATATACATTCTGCTTTATGAACTTGCCGTCTGTCTTGCAATGAGGGAACTGATCCAGCGACGTTATTCCGTGCAGCACGCAATAGCACTTGGTGGCGAACTCCCAGAAAGGATCGTCGAGAAAAGACGTCTACGACAAAACCCATTTGTATATAAGCTTAAGTACGTCCGTGTCATCGAACCTCGAAGGCCGTTTGCGATTTTTTCTGACAGACGTAAGCGCCCTGTAATACCCCTTGGGGTTTTCGCTAATCAGCTAACTAAGCCGGCTGAAATATGCGGGGTTGCTCTTCCAGTACGGATTATCGTAATCCAACAGTAATTCTGCGGTTTGACCGCAATTCATAGTTTCCATAGTTTAGTTTCCTTTATTAACGTGGCGCGTCAACGTCACGTTTATTATTTACTCAGATATGCGGAAAAGAAAACGCCGGCTTGACGACCGGCGCGGTGGTCTATGGAAACCACTTAAATATATTTACTGTTTTAAATTTAACTATACCGACATGTTCACGTAAAAGTAAATAAAGGCATGAACACGCATCCTGACATTTTCGGGCTCGATCCCCTGCCGTTTCCGCCGTGGTCTCCGCACGGCCATGGGCCATGCGACCATGGCCTGCACGGCGATCCTTACGTAAAGGAGACGACCAAGGTCGCGGAAATAAAAGACCGCTTCATGAAGACGCGCTACAAGGTGACGCTGACAGACTTCGACGGCGCGCCGGAGCATGACGACCTCGCCGGGCCAGACGCCGTCTTCCAAGTTATTGCCGTGTCGTTCAACTACGAAGAGCCGCTCGAGATAACGCGCCGAGAATTCAGGAACTACGAAGACGCCGTCAGGTTCTTCGACCGGACGGTAGACCAACTGCAGGCGCTCGCCAAGCTGGATTCCCGCGACGCGCAGGACATCAGGATATACGCGGAGAAGACGGGATACCGCAGGATCGACCCCGACTGCTGCCGCAACTGCAAATGGGCAAGGCCTGCCGACAGGCGCAACTGCATGTTCGAGGAATGGCGGGGCAGACTGCGCGGGAAGTTCTTCTGCATGAACTCGGAGCTGTACTCGAAGCGTATGCCCGACCTCGTTCCCGACGAAGGCCAGCACGACTGCTACCACGATTTCGCGCGGAGGCGGTGGAACGTCATAGACATAACGCCGGAAGTCGATCCCGACGGCATATGCGACGGATACGAACGCCGCCCGAAGGAAACTCCGCCGTGCCCTCCGCCGAGGCCGCCTGTCCCGCCGCCTCCGCCAGGCCCGTTTCCGCCGGGACCTCCGCCTCCGTATAACTACATACCGGGGCCGCTGCCGCACGGCAGGCCTTGACGGAAAAGGGACGCGATTCGCGTCCCCTTCTTTTTAACCGTATACGCCGGCGGCGTCAGCCTCCGTACAGGGACATCATGTACTCCTGCCAGCCGGCCTGCCAGATAAACCACGATATCAGCAAAGAAGACGCGCCGCCGAGGTTTCCAGACAATACGTTGAACACGCCCCAGCACGCGAGCAGCACGGCAAACACCCGTCCGACGTTCATCGCGATACGCGTCGCCTCTGGCCGGCTCCTCTTCTTGCTCAGACATGCGCGCAGGACGCGCCCGCCGTCCATCGGAAAACCCGGCAAAAGGTTAAACAGGCACAGCATCGCGTTTACGACCGAAAGACATATGAATATTATCGCGACAGGCTGGACGAAAGCGAAGGCGAACGCCAGGCATCCGAACCCCAACGACAGCGCAAACGATACGCCCGGCCCGGCAAGCGCGACGGCTATCTCCTGGTTCGGTATTTTCGGAATGCCCTCCATCTCGGCGCATCCGCCGAGCATCGAAAGCGTTATCTTCCTCGTCCTGAACCCGTATTTCCTGGCCATAAGCGAATGCCCGAACTCATGCGCCATGATAGACGCGCCGAGGCCTGCCGCGACGAATACACCGAGCAGCGGGTTCCCGACGCAGAACAGCGCCATTACGGCTATGAACAGAAACGACATGTCGATATACATGGGTATACCGAACAGCTCGCCCAGCCTGTATGTCTTGGTAGTCAGCATCTATCCACCTCCGTTATCTCCGTTACGTCGTGCCCCGGATGGTAGCACTTCACGACGTTGTTTTCGTCCAGCATGAACTCGCAGACGTGGCGGCTCTTGACGGGGAACCGCACCGCGTCCGGAAGACACAATGAATTATACCATCTGCCCGAAGCGTCGAGCGTCTGCAGCGCCAGCCACTTCCTGCCGGCTTCTATGATACGCGTCGGGCGCTGCCCGGCCAGGTTGCGCCTGAACTCGTCCATTATCCTGACGACGTCCGCGTACTCGACAAACACAGACCGGTCCATCCAGCGGTGGAGGCCGTCGTCGGCGAGGCCTGCCTTCTTTACGCGCTGCGACATGCGGTCTTCGGCCAGGACGTACTCGGAGCCCTTCGACGTCTTGAAGCAGTACGCGACGGCCGCGCCTTTCGGGGAAAACACTTCAGACAGCGGCCTGCCGCAGAACCTGCCCGGTACGCCCATTTCGGCTTTGTCCGGCGGCAGAAGAACGGCGTCGCGCCGGTAGTGCGCCGAATTCTGCACCGCCTTCGTAAACCCTACGTCTACGACGAGGAATTCGACCGTCGAGCGCCTTACGCCCCACTGGCCGTCGTGCCACATCTCCTGAAGCACGAAGTCGCGGCGCTCAAGCCAGAACCGGACGAGCCGCGTCCACGGATCGTCGCGGCCTTCGCTTACCCGTTTCGCGACGACGCCGGCTATCGCCAGGTTGCCTTCTTTCGGGTCGGCGTGCGGCCACCGCCCGACTTTTTTCAAGGCGTCCTCCGCGTGCAGCCGCGCGTCTACGTCGTCCGCGTTGCGGTCGAACAGGCTCATGCCCCACGCCACGCGCTGCAGCGCGGTCCCGCACCCGAAGTCGCCGAGGTTCGCGCCGGCCGCGGCGAGTATTCCCCTGTTGTACCGGTCGAAATGCTCGGACAGGCCGGACTCGGCTATGCCGGCGCATTCCTCTACCGCGAGCTCCCGCCCGTCGGGGCTTATCGAGTAGAAGTCCGGGAACACCCCGAGCCCGGCGCCTGCCCTCAGCATGTCGGCCTCGGCCCTGTTCTGCATTATCCCGGCGCCTTCGCGGTACTTTACGGGGACCTTTACGCACGTCCCGTTCCCGTCGGAGTACGCCAGCCTCGACATGCCGGCGCCTATGAGCGTCAGCGGCCTACCGCCGTATGTCGGATTACCATCTTTCATAGTGGACCAGCCCCGGGTCGTATTTGTCCTTGGGCTCCGGGCGCTCCGCCGGAACCCCCACCGTGACGTAGGAAAACGGGACGACGCCGAACGGAAGGCCGGCCTGCGCCTTGACCGTCGCCATGGCGGTCGGCGACGGCCAGCATACGCGCCAGCACGCGCCCAGCCCCATGGAGTGCGCCGCCAGCAGGATGTTCTCCGTGGCCGCCGCGCAGTCCTGCGCCCAGACGCCGTCCAGCTCGAACGCCGGGACGGCCGTCCTTTTTCCGCAGACGACTATCGCGCACGGCGCGTCGAACCACTTCGTCTCGCGGCATACGACAAACGACCACGGCCTGGTATCGCATGCGCTCGGCGCGGCCATCGCCGCCTTGAGCATCATGTCTATCTGTTCGTCCGTAGGCGGCTCTTTCCCATATGACCTAATGCTCGTCCGCGACAGAATGGCGTTTAGTACAGGATTGTCCATGTCAGTCTTCGTCGTCGTCTGACGGGTCTTTGCCATCTTTCCACGAATAATACGCGCCGCAAAGCGCCAATGCGATCAGGACGAACGCCACTGCCGGCCACAGCGCGCCTGCGCCCGCTGAAAACAGCGCGCATCCGCGGATTTCAGACATAGAGTAGTCTCTCCAGTCCTGGAAGACCGGAAACATGAAAAGCGCGAACACGATGAACGCGATTGCGCCGTATATACCTGTAAACATGATCATTGCAGATTCCTTTCTCGTTGTTAAAATGACGGATCGCGGTAGCTGTATGCGCCGTTCCACGACAGTCCTGCATGGTTTCCGCGTTGACGCACTATCTTGCCGTCTATTATCTCGCATCTATACCAGCTTTTGCCGTATCTCATGATATAGTCGAAACACGGATTCGGCCCGTTCGATCCCGCTACGGCGTTTTTCACCAACTTGTCCGTCGGCATCGTGCAGACCATGTCTCCGCTCGTCCACGACGTAACCCATTCGTCGTCCGACTCCACGAGCGCGACGAGCTTTCCTGGCCTGATTATCTCGGCGACGAAATAACCGTACGAATCGGAGCCGGCCCTGTGCGTACAACCCTGCCCGACGAATTCCGGCCCGGTCAATTTTCCTTCCGAAGCACGTTTCCGAACGTCTTCGGCCTGGTTTTCGAGGAAATAATGCGTCATTGCCTTAAAGAAGGATTTTCAATCGCGTTTACTTTATGATTATACCTTAACTTTGATTTTTCCGTCTTTGGTAATGAACATACTTCCGCGCGGAAGACTTTGCGCGTATTTGCCGGGTAGAACCCCGTACATAGAATTACGCATTATGCCGAGGCCCATACTCCACATTGCCTTGTACGTCCGTATTTGGCGAAGCGATATTCCGCGTCGATACGCTTTTTCAAGAAGATATTCGCCGCCCTCGGCAGATATGCCTTCGAAAAAGCCAGCGCCGGAAATAGCCGTTTTAAGCTTAAACGACGCCAAATCCGGTTCATCCATTTCGGCTGCGACGTCTACTAGTCTCCAGAACTTCCGTTCTGCGCCCGCGGATTTTCTCTCAAGCAGCTTCAATAGCAGATCAAACGCATGTATATGATCGATTTTATTCTCGAACCCCAGAAAATAGTAATTCTTGTCCCCGCGCCGTTCTATTGCCGACGCGGCCCTATACAGCAGCTTTCTTGCAAAGCTCAACATGTTGTTTTTCCGTCAGGCCGCCGGAGAATCCGATACGCCTTTCCACTTAGATTCAGGCGGACTATCGTCAATCAACCTGATATGATCGGGTTTCATTCTCGAAATAGGCGCCCATTCGCCGGCGTCGCGGTTTTCGGCGTAGAACGCCAAGACCGTCTCGTCCGCCCTGTTCCTGTACACGCGCGTCTTGTACGGATTTATGTCGACGCGACAGTTCACGGGAGAATTCGAAAACAGGAACTTGACTGTATCGAACTGGAGCATGAATTCGCTGTCCATAACCTGGCTTACAGTCATCGGCCTGTGCACGACTTGTTCGACATATGCGGCGTTTTCGAATATCCAAAACCCGGCCGGAATGACAAATCCGTCGCTGTTCTCGTAGAATGTATTGCACGGCGTATCGCCGAACACCATTATAAACTCGGATTTCTCCCAGTTGCAGTCGGTGATATCGAGCGGCCTGAACACGTTGTCCCACCATGTGAACTCGACGTAGGTCTTCTTCGGGTCCAGATTATGCTTTTCCATGGCCATGTGCAGCAGGCCGTTAAGTTCCTTTGTCGTGACAGGATCAAACATGGCCGGCCACTCCCTTCGCCGCGTTTATGGCGTTTTCGAACGCCGTCACGTCTTCGTCGAAATAGAACACGGAACTGGACACGGTCTTGACCATCGTGACGGTCTTTTCGCCGACCGGGGTTATCGTTACGTCGTAGAGCTTCTCGTCTTTCCAGCCCTTGTACCAGAACTTGGCGAACCACGAAACGTCTTTTTCTTTGATAGATACCTTTACGACCGGATACGCCTGTTTCTGGAAAGTCTCTACTGCAAGCGTGTTCAGCTTGAACGCGCGCGGGGATTCGGCCTTCCACGCGTCGTACGCCGCGCCCGATTCGCTGACGAAATGCCTTAGCCCGCCGCTGGGAAGTCTGTAATAAGGCACTGGCGTCCCCGACACCGTGACGTCCATCGCCGGTTTCTGCTCCATCTCAGTTTTCCTCCAGTACGTCCTTAAGCTTGAACCACGTCATAATCCACCCCATGTCGTCGACCAGGCACGCCGCGCCCCAGAGAACGAGCGCCGTCTTCAGGCCCGGGCAGAAAAGCATGGCGCACGTTCCGCCGATAACCAGCGCCAGGTCGCGCACGACGGACGCGGTGTTGTCGTGGAGCTCGCGCGACTTTTCGTTCCATATCTTCGTCTTGAACACCATTATGCACCGGTTGATCGTCATCGACACGACGCTGACGTACAGAAGCGAGAACGCGGCGTATATCCATACATTCCACCCGGAAATCACCAGCCACGCGGCCAGGCATACGCCGGCGACGCTTTCGGCGATCGCGAACGCTATGAAGTTGTCCAGCGCGGCCTTCCTGAACTCCCCCTTCCAGAACATCCCGACGATCAGGCTGCATACGCAGCACCAGACGGTCTCGAACGAAAGCCACTGCGCCGGGAGCTCGGTGACGGCCGTCTTGCAGAGTATCGGGCCGGAATAGGCGTTCAGCATGACGCTTATGAACGCCGACAGCGCGAGCGGTCCCTGGTACGGCTGAAGCCGGATGTTGAACAGCCTGAATATATACGCTATCATTCCTCAGCGCTCCGCCAGTCGACGCCGTCTTCCTCGAGCATCTTCTTGCACTCCTCCACGGCGGCCTTCCAGTCGTCCCTGGCGTCGTCCGGAACCGTAAAGAGCCTTGAATACCTCCTGCTCAGCGGATACCAGCTGTGTTTCTCGCCGGGTTTCGAGATTCCGGCGCGCTCCCACAGCCTGTCGTGCCGTCTTTTCTTCTCCAGGTTGCCTTCCGACTGGACTGCTCTCGGACGTTCGACCTTGTAGTCCTTTTCGTTGAGCTCCTTCTCGGCTTCTTCGTCGTAGTCCGGATCGCCTCTGTCACGGTAGACGAGCTGTCCCCACTTCCATTCGTATCCGTTGCCGATCGTGCAGAAAAGATGGTCGAAGCACTCCTTCCGGGTGCCGTACATGCCGGGATATCTGTCGAACATCCCCTGTACCGTCGTCTCCACCGTCATGTCAGCCTCCGCACGGGTAGTTGGCCATGTTCTCGTAGAGCTTCACGGCGGCCAGCGCGATGGCCGGGACCTGCCTGCCGTCCGAGCAGTGCGCGTCGTCGGCGAGGTCGAACATGAACCTGCGCTTGTCTTTCCAGCAGAATTTCAGCCTTTCGTGCTCGTCCAGATTCTGGCTGGCCTGCACGTACGAAACTCCGTCCAGGCCGGCGTAGAAATAGTGCATCGTGTTCGTCATGAACGCGGGATTCGGGTTCGTCTCGCCGAGCTTCAGCAGCCTGAACCCCTCCGGAAGCCTTATTCCGGTCTCCTCCTCCAGCTCTCGCCGCGCCGCTGCTTCCGGATTTTCGCCGGGCTCCACCATGCCGCACGGGAACTCGACGACGTCGCGGCCGGCGCCGTACCTGAACTGCTCCACAGTCAGGAACTTGCCGTTTTCCTCGACTACGACGGTCGCCCAGTCCGGCGCCCTGACTAGCACCGGCTCCAGGCCGGTCTCGGTCTTTTCGCCTTTCACCACGTCGAAAATCGGCGTATGCAGGAGGACTTCGGCCGGCGGCGCCTCGTTTTTCCTGATTTCGGCGTTCATGTCGGCGACGTACTCGTCCGGCGCCCCGCCTTCGTATTTTTCGCGCATGGCGCTCGCGGAGACGCCGGCGAACCGCTCGTCTATCCTGACTACCCGGAGCTTGCCGTCGAATTCGGGATTTTCTTCGATAAACTTCTTTTCGTCGAAGCCTTCGCCGTTCCGGCCGGCGACCGCCACGATTCCGCCGCTCAGCCGCAGTATGTCCTTCCACGCGAACCAGTTCTTGAAGTTCGCGAGCTCGTCCGACCCGATTATGGGCCAGAATTCCTGCCTGTCGTTTGCCTTGTCGAGCAGGACGCGGACGAGCGTGTCGACGAAGCGCCAGCTCCTGACGGCGTGCTCCTCGAGCGCCTCGCTTCCCGCGCAGACGTCTTTCCGGCGCAGCTCCGTGTCGTCGACGTACACCAGGCCGAGGCCTTTCGTCAGCGCCTTTATGACGTCCGTCTTCTGGGCCGAATCGAGCCACCTGGTCTTGCCCTGCCTGTGCCAGTCGACGATCGTAGGCTCTATCACGACGGCGTCCACGACGTGCTGCTCGAGCGCCTGCTTCACTATCTCGCGGTGCGCGAGCGTGAACGGGTCCGCCGTGCAGCCGAATATACCTATTTTTTCCTTCATCAATTATTCTCCTTGTCGCCGTACAGGTCTTCGTCGTCGAGCGCGAGGTACCGGATTACGGCCTCGACGCGCCTGGCGGCGTTTTCGCATTTTTCGCACCGGCACGCGCAGCCGCTTTTCTCCGCCGAAGGCCTCGCCCGCAGGCTGAGCGCATATGATGCAAACACCATTATCGTGCATACGGCCATGCATACGGGCATGCTCTTGACGGACGCCGCCATATTGGATTTTATTTCCGAAAGCAATTTCCAGGAAAACGTTTTCTTCATGCCGAGCTCCAACACGGCCGCCGCGACGGCTATCGAAACCCATATAGCCAAGCTCGTCGCCAGACTTACTACTGTTAAAACAAGCAGTGTTGTTCCCATTATCGTTTTATCCTTTCAACTGCGGGTTTTCCGCTATCGATTTTACCGTAAAAACTATTTAAACAAAAAACGCGGCGTAAAGCGGCATTTTGTCTCTGCTATATAAGCAGGCTTAGTTCGAAAATTCGTCGTCGATGTTTGACGCCGGCGCGCCGTTCACCGAGACGGTAGTCCCGTCGGCCAGCATCAGGCTGAACCTGACCACCTTCTGGTTGCTGATCGCGTTCAGCATGTCTATCAACTGTTCTAACGACATAACATATCCTCCCCGTGTAAAGCCGCGACGTTCTTGTTCCACCTTGCCGCGAAGAACAAGAACATTAATACAAGCGCCGAAGTTGCGGTTATTTGAACTGGAACAATCATATCAATCTCATTGCTGGTTCACTTCTTGAACTTGCTGCCATTGCAGATATCGCAAATCCTTTTCATCTTTCCATTTGACGTTCCACAGCAAGGGCATCTCGCAACAAGCCTCTTTGGAACGCTTTTATGATATTCTTCGCTTTGGCATCTTTTTACTATCACTCCAGAACCTTTGCATTTGGTGCAAAGCGGCGGCAATCGAGCTGAAATAGATTCATTGGCTGTCCTCTCCATTCTTCAATTGAATATTTTGTTGTATCATATTAGATTTTCACTCATTATTAGTCACGACAATCTTGACTCGTGATTTTCTCAATTCTACCTCGCCGCTTATTTCTATAATATCGTTAATCTTTTTCCATTGCGTCTTTGTAAATACAAGCGTTTTGACTGTATCGCCTATCTTTTCCACCCATCCCTCACCTTTGCAATGCTCACACTTATGTTGTACCTTCACCTTGCCAGTTCCAACCGTTCTAACTCTTCCGCCTATTGTCGTCGTATTTGACATCGTGTTCTTGGAACAAGTTGGACACTTGGCCATATAATATCCCATAGCAGTTGCGAGATACCCGCGTCCTTCACATTGGGTACAAACCGCATCTTCTGTAAAAAACTTCCTCCCCTTGCATTCTGGACAACGTTCTTTTGGAGCATCGGCATACAACGCCATTGCCATACATGCACATATATAAACAAGTTTAGTCTTCATTAGTTTATCCTTTCTGCTCGAAAATTAAATACCGTTATGGAATTTCCATTCTATAGTATAAATTTCGTCTATCTTCTTCATCGTCTGCGCCTGATCCGTGCCTATACGCAGTTCTTCTGACGCGCCGACCGTAAATTTGCCTATTTTCGTCGAGCCCTGGACGGTACTCCAAGACTCAACGTTGTTTGCATATGCCGTACAGCACGCGGCAATAGCCATAACGGCGAAATATAGGCGGAATCTCATATTCCATTACCGCTGTTCGTGACGGAGACGCCAGTCGATGCAGCGCTTAAGATATTCGACATATTCATTGTCTCTACACATACCTTTCGTCGGTTCATCGCTTATCTTAGCGACAGGCGCGCCATTGCACTCGACCATCTTATGGACAATGTTCAACGCCGGAACTCCGCAGTCATTTGACAAAAACGTCCCTATTCCAAATGCGATCTTACAGCGCCCTTCGAAGTATTTCTTGATTTTCGTCGCACGCTCGAAATCAAGGCTGTCACTGAAGAGCAGTGTCTTCTGCTTAGCGTCTATTCCAAGTTTTTCATAATGCGCGAGCATCTTGTCGCCCCATGCGATTGGATCGCCAGAGTCATGGCGCACGCCGCTGAATAACGTTGCATATGTCTTAGTGAAATCAAGCAGAAAACAGTCGGTACCCGTGCAATCTGTTAGCGCAATTCCGTTGTCTGTCTCGAATTCTTTTATCCACGCTTTCATGGCCAGCATGTTAGTATACGCTGGATTATACTCATGATGACCTTGAAACAGTTGGAAAAATTCATGCGCCTGAGTTCCGCAACTTTTAACGCCGTACTTCTTGGCGAGATAGACGTTCGACGTCCCGACGAAGCCGGGGATCTTCTGGTCGACGATGAAGTTGACCAGCCAGTCCTGCATTTTCTTCGAATAGCGGCGGCGCAGGCCGAACTCGGAGAAGACCCCGATGTCGTACTTGCCGCTCCTGAGGTCTTCGAATTTCTGCATCGTCCGCTTCTGGAACTCGATATCTTTGGCGCCGGCCCCGTAAGTGAAAGCAAAGTAGACCTCGTTAACGATCGCGAGAATCGGAATCTCGTACTGGGACACGTTGACCTGGAAGCCGCGAGTTTCAATCGCGAGTCCGCAGTCGTTGTACGGCTGCACGTCGCCTTCGTTGACGAAGATCTCGTCGCGGCGCGGGCTCCAGTGGCGGAGGTAGTCGATGAAGTCTCCGGTCAGCCACGGGAGGTTCTTCTGCAGGTACTGGAGCTCGTCTTCGGTAAACCGCAACGTGCAATAGTAGTTGATCTGCTTGCGGATCTCCGCGATCATCTCGGGCGTGAACTTCACGCCTGGATTCCGGCACTTGAACGCCCATACGACCTTGTCTTTGTTGAACTGGTGCAGAAACACCTGCCACATGTTCAGCTTGTAGAGGTCTGTCTCGATGAGAGACGTGATTATCGGATCTAGTTTCATGTCGTTCATGCTTTGATTATGCCGCGGAAGGCGCGGCGCCTTTCGTCACAGCCCCGCGACTTTCGCCTTCAGGACGAACTCCTCCAGCGACGAGAACTCCAGCTTGGGAATAGACGCGATTTTACGTACCGTCTGCCACCTGCCGGGCGACACGTTCGTCTTAGCTACGCTGCTTATTGTATAAAACGGCTCGTCGCCGTCGTCGTCGCCGCCGCCTTTCTTGAACAGCCATTTCACCACGTCGAGCACGGCTTCCTCTTTCAAGACTCCGGGGCTGTTT
>Ga0310695_10005353_pt1 | contig 22482 bp, 16 predicted proteins | sample RumenRJG_04DNA_FD_203882 | JGI IMG/M metagenome (GOLD analysis project Ga0310695, IMG submission 203882) | Bovine rumen microbial communities from Lethbridge, Alberta, Canada - RJG_04 (v2) (version 2) | ecosystem: Host-associated > Mammals > Digestive system > Stomach > Rumen | place: Canada...
GACCAGACCGAACAGAAGCCTAAGCGTCCGCGCGGTCGTCCTCGTAAGAACGCAGACCAGTCTGCCGGCGACCTATAGTCCGGCAGATTGGGAATCTATTATTATACTGTGAAAATCTAATAACAATTATTTCTGTGTTGGCTTTTACTACCATAGCTTCACCTCATTACGGATTATTTTATTGCAGCCAATACCTCTTTCAGCCTAAGGTAGTTGTCGCTCACTCCCGCGTTTAAATCTAGGCTTATCATCTGATCGGCTAGATGATGAATCTTTTCTTCGTATCTAATGGTTTCATCCGATTGATCTTGCAAAGAAATCAGCCTTTTGTTTAACTTGATTCTGTCTGACGCCGATGCCGATCCCATTTGCATTGAGACTTCTTCGATCGCCGTTCTATATCTTGACTGCTGCTCATGTACATAGTCTGTTCTAATTCTTGCAATCGTATCTGAACGATATCTATGAATATACACAAGACATTTAAATCCGTTCTTTTTCCCCGAATCAAACAGCCAATAAATAGGACGCTTCATGTATGTTTTGAGGTGATCGGCATAAAAATCATTCAAGAAATAGTTTCTAATAACATCTCTTGCCGCCCCCTTTCCGCCTAGTACATCAGCGATATATTGCAGATTCTCTTCAAGAGTATCTTTTCCATAAGCTGCTTTGATGAACTCCACAAATCTTCCGACAATATCATCCTCAAAATATTCATCGTCGCAAATCGGAATAATAGCATCCTTATCTGGTGTATATGATACATATTTGCCTTGATCCCATTCTCCTCCTGCATATGCAAGACCATCAAAATCAAGCGAATACCTACCAAACATGCACCCAACTGCATAAGAAATCAACGACTTAATCTCTCTTTGTAAATCAGCTGTTCTTAAGGTTACATCTTCCTTTTTAACCTCTGCTGTTAATTCACCCCCAAGCCCATACACATCAATTAATACTTCGTTGATCCGTTCTTCGTTTTGTCTAATCAGTTCAATTCTATCGTCCGCCTCCAATTGCCATTTTTTATAATTATCACTAATCTTTGAACTTCCTCGACTAACAAGCGGATGACGGGCAAAGTCCCATGAAAATTCAAAAGAATCCCACTCTTTTTTTGCAGTTTCAACACAAAGATCCACACAATCATATATGACTTGTTTTTGGCCTTCATTTGGTTCAATATAAGGCACTCTTTTGATGTCGCCAACTTGAGTTGTTGTCGTCGGATTAAGGGCCTCCACGTATATCGGCATTATTTTAGAGTTGAATATAGCTATAAGTATCTTAAGTTGTTCGACCGGAGCAAACGCACAAGATCCTTTTACATCAAACATAAAACCGCCATAACAGTACCTTCCAGCAAAGGTGTTTCCAGAAATGTCTGACCAAGTAATACACGGTTTTAAGTAGACATGAGTCATGGTTGTCTTAGCTCGGTTGAAATTCTCTTTCTCAGCCCAGTTGACCACATATTCATGGTTTCCATACCACTTTCTTTGTTCTCCTCCCTTATGATAAGGAATCCAATTCATTTGTTTTAGGTCTATATCCTCTACATTCCCTTTTCCGAAGGCGATCCTGCTAATATCTAACTCTGACCACACTCTCAAATATTTATTATTATCTCCCGTTGTCATACCTGAAACAATTTCAGCTAATGACTCCAGGTTCTTGTTAGAGAAAGATTTTATTACATTTTCACTTATCCAATAAACAATGGGAGACCCGTCAATAAAATCAAACTCTGTTTGCTGTGCAAAGTAATGATTTCTTTCTTTAAAAAACTCAACCTGCTTTTCATCTCGCCTTCCGTATTTATAGTCTACCAATCTGACTGCATGGAACCTGGTTTTTATAGGGCTTTTTCTCGCTACCCATGCAATAATTGGAAGATGGCCTATCTTCCCTTCAAACAGCTCCGTCCCATAATCTACTATGGATTCAAAAGCCATGTTGCTTAGACTCTCTTTTCTCACCTTCGCAAAGCTTTTTAAGAACATCCAAGAATTTGTTGTAATAAAGGAAACAAATCCATTATCTGCAACATAATTTCTCTGTGCACATAAGTACATCACTGTTGAGAAATCTGCTTTTCCCTCCTCATAGTGTTCCTTAATGTAATTCAACAGCTTTCCGTTCATTCTTGGGCTACCAAGATAAGGCGGATTTGTAACTACAACATCATACTTTTGGCTCATTACTTCTGCTGTTTTTATAATTGGGAGCAGTTCTTCTTTTATAACATTACTATAAAGACTAATGTCATCATTCAGTTCGTCAAATCTCTCATAAATACGATCAAAATCATATCTTTTTATTTTTAGAATAGACCCATATTCTTTTGCATCTGTATAAGCGTTAAGAATATCAATGATCTGTCTCTTTATTTCTTCATTATCATTGCAAAAGTAATCTACGCAGCTTCGATCTATGCCATTACTCTCATTTATAGAGTATAAATTGGGCTGTATTCCGGTCGCTAAAAACCTGCGATCGTATTCTCTAGCTTTCATCATGATTGCAAAATACGCCAGCTGTGTTGCTCTTTCATCAATATCAAGTCCATACAAGTTATTCTTGATGATGCTATGAACCGCTTCTTTGGGAGAATAACCAAATTCGTCATAAATCTGCATAAGCACATCAAATGAATATACCAACATGTGGCCACTTCCCATACAGCAATCTAATACCTTTATATCTGACGGCTTCTTGTCAGCGTATTTTGTTTTTATTTCTTTAAGCTTAAATTCAACATCTTCTCTCTGCTCTGCTACTGACAAATAGTACTTCAAGCCACTTTGTAAACTACTATTTGGATGCCCATCTATCCATAATCTTCCCAGACTATTGTCAACCATATATCTAACAGCCCAATCAGGAGTAAATAACTGCGTTGCAGCAGGTATATCATTAGAAGAAAGTGATCTCCGCGATTTGTCACCGTCAAAAATAGCGTTAAATAAGTCAGTATTATAGTATTGATAGAGCCATCCAATTATTTCAACTTGCCCATTTTCCGTCTTTACGTCAAAGTTATCTTCCGGAATGATTGAAATCATTTGTTCAATAACGCTTCCATCGCGGAGCAAATAATCCGGCAGAAGCAATTCCGTATAATCTTCAATCTTCTGGAACATACGTGGTAAAACTGTAGACAAGGCATTACACTGAGTTATCAGAAGATACTTATATAACTCTTCTGTCTTATTGGCATCCTTCAGTTCATACACTTTGTCCATGTCGAGACCAGCTAGATCCAACTGAATTGCATCAGCAAGAATCTGTGGCTTAAATTCTCCTGCTTCGTTTGTGAATACTCTTGTGTGACTTGGAAGATAATTATTAACTTCCATAAAACGAAGCGCGGTAAACCTATTGAACCAAGTATATGCCACTTCTTCCATAACCTGGCCAAAGCCGTCATGATTAATCTTGGCGATCAATGCCTGTCTCTGCTTCTTCTCTGTCGTAGAAAGGACTCTTCCACCAATGCTGTCTGCATTTGCAGGAGTAGTCTTCGTTTCCGTTATCTCATATTGCTCTGCCTTCTGTGTTACACGTGCAATCAGTTCATTCCGCGCCCAGACCGCATATTTCTTTATTGCATTCTTGTCCATGATTGGCTCTCCTTTACTTAAGATCGATACCGTCAGATCCTTTCAGCAGTGTCTTCAGCTGATCTCTGAGCTTGTCTACATACGCATCGATCTCAGCATCACTTTCCAATCTTGCCGCTTTCAGAAGCGACTGACGGAAGATATGCCTATATTTCTTCGGTTCTGGAGATGGTGCTGTATTGTTTCCACTCCTATTAGACTCAGCAGGTGGTGTTGGCGGAGTTGGCTTAAGTGCCTCCTCAATGCGTCTTAAAGCACCATCTCTGTAATTCCACATTGGTATCGGAAAGCCTTCCATAATAGCTAAGCACTTTACATCTGCAATCTTTTGCTTCTGCTGATCATAATACGTATCTGCTTTTTCAACGTATGCCTTCGCCCTATGACTATCACCGGCAGCCTGATGTATCTCGCCCATGCACTGATATACTATCTCTATAAGCTCTGCTCTTTTTTTCGTAAGCATATCTTCGTGAGCCGTTTTGATAGTATTCATCAGCCCGTTAAGCTCAGGGATCCTTCTATATTCATATTTCCCATTAGTCGGAATCATTGTAATAAGCCGGATTTCCTTAAGCGCGCCATATGCCTTTTCATCTCTCTTTATATAGTCCCAGTCATCACGAAGGTCATTATCGAGTTTGACCGCAGCATCAAAGACTGACACCTGAGTCTTAAAGAAGGCCTCCACATTCTGCATAGCCTCCTGAGCATCATACAGGTTGTCTTCACTCTGCAGGACACGCTCAATCAGGGCCACGTTATCCTTCTGCTGTGACAGTACATCCTTTACGATAGTAAGAGCGTTGCTGACCACATTCCTGTCCGGATACTTGTGTCCCTCATATTTTGCCAGCAGATCTTCATAGTGTTTCTGCAGGCCTTCAAATTTCTCGATAATAAACTGAATCAAGCCGTCTTCATCTGCTGGCACATCCATCAGATTAAAGTAGTCACGGAGCAGATCCTTAACTGCCTTCATCCTTGTTGCGGACACCACCTGTCTCTTGGAGATCTGTGTCTTTCCGATCTCGCTCTTCTTACGGAGCATATCCGGTAACTTCGGATTGTTCGGCTGCACCGTGGAGCCAGCATACTTGATGGTGACCTTCTGATTGATGATGAGAAGAGCCACAACGGCAGCAATATCGATCTCACGCCATCCATAAGGGATCGCCTGGTATCTGCTCTGTACATCCGCCATAGAAGTCGGTAAGTGCTTGCGGTCCTGCATTTCCAGATATTCTTCCACCTTGGCAGCTGCATCCCTGTTCGGTTCCGTTCCGGGGATCATATTATTGGCACCGGTCAGAAGTGCGATGATATCTGCATCAGACTCAGCATTCTCTCTGATCAGATCAAGATCGCTGTATACATGGGATACCAGATAATCCAGGGACTGATCAATAACGCTTCTGGCTTTGCCCTTCTTGATCTCATAATCCCTCTTAACAGGATCTTCTTCTTTGGAGGAAACGGCTGCTGCCTTTACCTCTATCTTCTCTCCGTCCACATAGAACTGAGCCTTGGAAATAGCATCTGCCAGCTCACCCTGTGCGGATTGCTCATATTTATCCGCCTCACTCTGATAGTTGGCAATGATGTCTCTCACGCTCTTCGGAAGCTGTGCCACATTTCTTTGCTTCACATATTTCCGGATCTTCATGGCGTTTTCCAGAGACTCGTAATACGGCGTATCTGCCAGTACCACAATGGACTGGCCAGAAGACTCTGTCATCAGACGAAGCTCTGCCTTCTCTGCAGAATCCGTTGCAATGGTCATGATCTTCAGTCTCATGCCGCCGGTCACAGCACCGACTGTTGTATTATCCACCATCTGATCGAAAGCGAAGTCATACTTGCCGTAGCGGAACTTCTTTGCTGTATAGATATCACCGAAGACCATATGTGCGATACGTTCAACGATCGCTGCTGTGTCTACCGGCGTGTTTCTGATTTCTCGCTGAATATCCTGTTCTTCATCCGTCAGGAAGTTATAGGTATCCCCAGTACGTCCGATATAGTTCTGACTCATCAAACGATCCAGGGATCCTCTCACCTGCTCACGCATGATGATCTTATCCATGCGGATATCATCTGCCATCAGAATGACGATATTATCCAGATTCGCCTTGATATCATCGATATAACGAACCAGATATAGAAGCTTCAGTACGGACACATCTTGTTGCTCAATACCGGCATTCGTGTCTGCCGCCTTCTGGCAGCGCTCGATCACCCGGCGGATAGAACTGTCAAGGAATGTGTGAACCGTATCATAGAAAAGATAGAACGGTGCCAGTGCATATTCGTCCTTATCCTCGATCTTCTGTGCTGCTTCCTGGAATCCGGACAGCATTGAACGCTCACCGCCGGACAGATGCTTTCCGGAATTTCCATGCTTGCGGATCTCGGAGAATACCTTCTGCATAATGATGAACTGGTACGGTACGAACGGGAAGTTCCTTGCAAACTCTCCCGGACCGCTGTATCCCTTGATATCCAGAATAGCATCCGTGAAGGAGAACAGATTTCTCAGCACGGAATCATTTTCGTTGTAGACCTGCTCCAATTGCGGTGTGACTTCTTCCTTCTTCTGAAGGATACGCTTCTGGATAACCTCATCCGCAGAGGAAGATGTCAGAGACAGTCTGGTCTTGAATCTGGCCTGGATACGTGAGAACTGATCCTGTCTGGTCTTGATGATCTCATCAATTGCTTCCTGACCGGTACAGACCACCCATATCTTGCCGTTGCATTCGCTTCCGATTTTCTCAACCAGCGACTGAAGGTTCATCAGAAGATCGATACTGTCACCGACATACTGGCCCACTTCGTCGATCATGAACAACAGGCGGAAGTCCCTCGGCTTGCTGTCCACGTATTCTTTCATTTCAGAGACAAGCTGCGCGATGGATGTCTCAATGGTCTCTGTGCCGTCAAACCAGTTATGAGCAGCAGTCTCGCTCATCCCCAGCACTTCCACCAGAGTATCAACCACATCGTCCTCATAGAACGCAAAGGCATCTCGGGACTCTACCCACGGAGAACCGTTCTTTTCCTCAAATACTCTGCGGAACTCTTCAGTCTTGCCCTTTTTATCAATGAACTGCTCCATCTTCGCGCACTTGAGGTTCTCACCATAGAAGCCAAGATAGTTATAGAACATTTTTGCGAAGACACGCAGCACTGCTGTCTTGTCCTTATTGATGGAGCCCTCAATATCGATATTGAAAAGGATCGTATCGGTCTCTCCACGGATCGCGCTTGCGATTGGCATGAAGGTTGCCTCATCGTCAAACTTCTCTCTGAAGTAATCCTCGACCTTCCTGCCGTCCACTTCCTTATTCTCCAGAAGATATGACAGCATTTTCAGGAAATGAGATTTACCACTTCCAAAGAATCCGGAGATCCACACTCCCACATCGGCTGTTGGCTCCCGGAAGGATTCGCCATAGTTATTGAAGAAGGTGATCATATGCCTGCGTATGTCGCGTGTAATGACATATTCCTTAACTTCCTGCTCAAGAACGTCTGCGGCATCCTGATCTACTTTTACGACTCCATTGATTTTTCTATCGATGTCGTCGCGGAACATTTGCTGAATTCTCACTAGTCATTACCTCCTACAATATTGAATGCGCGATAATATGGATTTGCTTCCAGCTTATCGAATAGTCTCACGAATCTGCCATCATACTTACCCGGATACATCACCAGAATCGGGATGTCCGGGAACTCCGGCTGCAATGCTTCCAGCAGAGAATGGATCCTCATGAACGGGAAAACCTCTCCCACGCCGGTCAGTAGCAGAACGTCACCCGGCTCATGCGGTTCATACTGCATCTTCTCCACGAAGCTCTTATTATTGGCGAACTTCTGAAGATTCTGGAATAGGAAGTCCTTTCCTTTTCTCTCTTCCATTTGTGCAGCCTTGTCCGTAATCCTTTTATCATCACAGATAGACAGAAAAACTTTATAAAGATTCTTCTCAATCAAATGGCAGTTCATAGATTGATCTACAATGATCTGTTCAACAAAATGCCTGACGATCATTTCGTCCTTAGGATCGTAGCAGAAGATCCTTATATTGACTTCGTTACTTAGTCCTTTGCCCTCCAGGAACTCCGGTTTCTGTATTTCCAGTTTCAGATTGTCTAGTCTCTCAGTTATCTTTGTCATGTTCCCTCCCTATGAGAAGCAGTTGAACGCAGTAAGCGCGCGGTCATCGTTATTGCTTCTAATGGCGTTTTCGAGCAGCGGGTTCAGCCATACCGGGTTGATATGATCCGATTTGTTATTGTCGAGATATTCATTCTCAACAAGAACTTTGATCATCACCTGTCGAATCCTTTCTATTGTTTTATCGCTCCAGCCTGCAACATAGTCGTCCTGTTCCTGAAGTTGCATGAAGAATACATTGACATCCTTTTTACCGAAAGAAAAGTTCTGTGTACGGAACTTCTCACCAATTACGGTTATCATGAAGTCCCATATAAGCCTATACTGTTTCATCATTGCATACAGGCATACTTGTTTTGCTGTTTCAGAAGGCTTGTTTGCTATGGCGTCGACCAAATCATTATCCCCTAGAGTTTTCAATCTTTGCACACAAGTTTTGGCCATCTTGCGTATAGTTTTTTCCGTTGGATATTGGAACAGATTGTCCTCTACGATCCGCTCAACAACTTCAGTCTCATCGATGTCTTCGCACATCAATCTCGCTGTTATGCGCATCTCATAGAATAAAAACTGTTCTCTGGTAATTTGAGCTGACCCTTGATATGGGCTTGTTTCATTTACTCCCATCTTCTCACTCCATTTTCGTATTTATAAGCTGCGATTCACAGCTTTACATCAAAGTCTGAATTAGTAAGTCCCTCTATCGCAAACATCGTCTGCAGAGCTTTCATTTCTGAATAAAGCTCCAACATGTCTCTCTCGAACAGGCTGGCAAGTATGTTGTCATACACTTCATTGGACTTATCTATTGCCTCGAGCACGTCAGTTCGGAGCTGATCGATACTCTCCGCAGAGATCGCTTCACTGAATATGTCTCTGTAGTGATCGATCATTGCTCTTGTTTTCGGCATATACTCTTCATCAATTTTATGAATAGTTGAAAGTATATGTTCAGAGGTGTCGTCAGCCAGGGAAAGCTGTTCAGCCTTGTCTCTAACTTTAGCCATACGGTTTTCAAGGCCTGTTAGCGCCCTCTCGATCAGCTCACGATTGGCCTCAATCACAGCAGCTCTGGCCTTGTTGGCATCATCAATCATCTGTTGTACTTCTGCGATTTGCTGCTCAGCCCTGGCTTTGAGTTCATATGCTTTTTTAAGTTCAGTTGACGCTTCAGCTTTCATCCGACGGGCTTCTTCAAGCATCTCCTTAGCCTCAGACCTTATCTTCTCGTGATCCTCATCCTGACGTTTCTCTTCCTCTATTGCTCTGCGGTACTTTTCCGCCAGATCTCCGGTCGCAGGTCCAAGGACTGTATTAAGGCCTACTCCTTCAAACGGATACTCAGATTCTGAATAGTAGCCTACGCTGTCCACAGTAACGACTTTGATCTCGCCTCTTACACTGACTTTGACAAGATCCCCTGGCTTGTACACATCGTCCTTGCTGATATAGCAGTAAGTATTGCCTTTATAGCTGAATCTTACGTTGAGCACAACAATATCTCCGCAACGGTGCTCCTTTCTTGGAGGATTCCTGCGAAGTATATCTGCAAAGGCTTCATGCCTTGTCCAGCCTCTGCCAATATAGTTGTTATAAGATTCAGCCATATACAATTCTCGCGGATTATTCATAGTTATACATAATTATTATACTATGCAAATAAAGCTTTATAAACCGCTAATTAGAACGCTGCTGGCTATAGGGTAATTATTTGCCGCCTATTTTGCACATAATAATAAATACATCCATACATACTCTCAATCGTATATGAGAAGAACGCCATCGATTAAAAATGTGATATTATGAAAGCGTTATAGTCGGAGAATTGTTATGGATTACTCAACTTTCAAAGAAAAATTCAATATCAGCCTCAACAAGCAACAAGAAGCTGCTCTGACAAACATCAATGGTCAAACTCTTTTGCTGGCTGTTCCGGGTAGTGGTAAGACTACGACCTTAGTTTGTCGTGTCGGTTATATGATCTATGTAGAAGGTATCGATCCATCAAAGATCCTTGTTATGACCTTTACTAGGGCAGCTGCACGAGACATGGTTGAACGCTTCGTTTCTATATTTGGAGACGAGTATGAAAAGCAACTTCGATTCAGGACAATCAACTCATTATGCGAATTTACTCTGTCAAAATACTGCCAGGTCAGAGGCCAACGTAAGCCGCAGCTTCTCGAAGACAATTTCAATCTATTATTTAAGCTGTATCAGGATGTGTATAGCTCATACCCTGCCGAGAATGATATCAAAGGCATTCAGCTTGCAATAACCAGGGTGAAGAATCTTCAGTTGAATGAGGATCAGATCAGCAAAATCCAGATTGAAGGCAAGAGACTTCTGCCGATTTACAATGCATATCAGAAGCACTTGAATGCTACAGGTCACATGGATTACGATGATCAAATGGTATTCGCTCACAGCATACTGACCAATGATCACCAGTTCCGCTCATGGCTACAGGATTCCAATCCATATATCCTTGTAGATGAAGCACAGGATACTTCCAAGATTCAGCATGTAATCATCGAAATACTGGCAAGTAAGTATAAACGCCTTTTTATGGTCGGTGATGAGGATCAAAGCATCTATGGTTTCCGTGCTGCTTATCCAGACGCGCTCATGGAGTTTGGCCGTAAATACCCTAACGCGCAGATCCTTAAGCTTGAGCAGAATTATCGATCCACGCCTGAGATAGTTAATCTCGCCAATGCATTTATCAAGCAGAACAGAAATAGATACTCGAAGAAGATGTTCACAGAACGTCCTTCAGGAGATAAAGTAAAATTCCTAAAATCCAAACGACGTGAGGATCAGTATCATTCGATAGCAACAAAACTACTCAACCGCTGGGAGGGCGAAACCGCTGTCATATATCGAAACAATGAATCCGCAATACCACTCATAGCCGAGATGATGAAGCGCAATATGCCTTTCAGGTGTCGCGGCATGGATACGGTTTTCTTTGGCAGCAGAACAGTTATGGACATAAAGAACATCATGATGTCTGCCTTGGATCCATACAATTTTGATCTCTTCTGGAAGACTTATAACCTTTTTAATGCTCATATCAGCAAGAAGGCTACATACAACGCCACAAAGTCACTCGATCGCAAAAAGCACGCTTCTCTATGGCATGCACTTTATTTTGGTGATGATGTAAGCAGAAACTATAAACAGCAAGTTAAGACCGTTGCTGACGGACTTGCATCTATTCGAAAAAGTGACAATGCCTTGAATGCTATCAGAGCAATTCGCAAGATCGGTTATAAACGTGCTGATGACGATCGCACTTTTATCATGAGCACATTAGCAGAAGAGGGTGAATCTATCAGAGATTTCATGTCACGGCTTGATGTACTCGAGCAAGCCATGAAGAATATGTCCTATAACCGTCATGTTCCGTATATCCTAACCACAGTTCACTCGAGCAAAGGGCTTGAATACGACAACGTCATTATAATGGACGAGATATCTCCTGTATTTCCGGATAATCGTTCTGATATTGAGGAAGAACGCCGGCTGTTCTATGTCGCTATGACAAGGGCCAAGAACAACCTTGTATTATTGTCTTATGATAACGAGAAGCAGCCTTTCATCGATACGATTGAAGGAATTGTCAATCCGAAGCGCTCATCAGAGCAAAAGCTGGCAGGTGGCAAATCAAAGAATGTCGTTACCGCGAGAGCAGGCAACGCATCCCGTTATGTTGCCGGAGCAAGAGTCATTCACGATAAATATGGCGCAGGCAACATTACCGATATAGATGGGGATGTAGCGACCGTTAGATTTGATCGCTATGGAATCAAGAAATACAGCATTTCAATTTGTGCCAAAAAAGGAATCTTCCGATTTATATGATCCAACACACTCTATTATAGTTATAAGTCAACATTAAAAAAAACAGAGGCTGCAGTTGCTGAGAATGAAACAGCATTGCAGCCTCTTTGTTAGAATAAGATTCTTTTTGGAATCAGCCTTTTATCCTGTAGACCCTTATCACTTTCTTCCCACTGATTTTCAGGTTGTTTCCGACTGATGTGGTTCTCGGATACCATTTGTCATGCGAGGCCTGTCTGGCTTTACCGCCGGCAAAGATCCATATATGCACTTTGCCGGAAGGCTTCTCCCAGGTGCATATATCACCGTCTTTCAACTCGCTTTTCTGCACATCCCGTGATGTTGTGCTGATAACGCATTTATATAGATCTGTCCTTTTGTTAAGCCTTTTCTCCTGATCTCTGAGTTTTCGAGGGAAATCTTTGTCTACACCACAGTCAACAAGACACACTCCTACAAACACATCACAACTAGCCCCAGCCCTTGAAGGTTTGCCCCAGCTAGAACGATTGGGATATGCCCTGTTCAGTGCTTCTCTATATGCAGCAGTTGGCTTGCCGCTGGGATATTTCGCTTCCTTCGCAGCATCCGTATAGGCAAGCTGAATTGCTTTTCCGGCAACCAGCTGCGCCTTACTGCCTCCACCCGGAATTATCACTAGCCCATACCCTGCTATGGAAGCAGCACCTCGACGATAAGTCTGACGTTTGCAGGCATTGCCGCTGTTACCTTCTATGGTGGTAACTGTCTTACCATCGCAGGCCTCAACAAGTCCTACATGATCCAGCACACCGTCGTGATCCCAGTCAAAGAAGATCACATCGCCGGGCTTGGGGCTGTATCCTCCGCTCGCCCATCGATGCCGTGCCTTGAACCAGCTTGCCCCGTTACCTACTACAGCAAACTTAGGAATAATGCCCGCCTTAATATATCCGCACTGATTCCCGCACCAGCTGACGAAGCAAGCGCACCAGTGTACATGGCTATTGAACCCATACCACTTCCAGAACTTGTCTCCGCCTACATTGCCTAACTGTGCTTCGGCTACCTTCACTATGTCAGTATCACCCGAACCTATCTCATAGAAGTCGTACGCGAAGTTATCACCGTTTTCATCACCTACCATCGTAAAACCGAATCCGCAGAATATCATGATGACTATTATCATCAGCGCAGCCGCGCCTCCTGCGGTGAGCATATTGAGGAGTGACTTTGTGCTCTCTGCAAGCCTGCGCATCAGTCTGCCTGACCCGGCTGCGGCTCCCATTTTCACCGGGGAGCCGCCTGTTATGACTGACAGCAGCCTTCTTGCGCCGCCATGCTCATTTCTTTTTACAATTTCACGAATAGCCTTGCGCTTCCTATACTGCTGCACCTGCTCTGCGCTGACAGCGGGCTTTGCAGACTCATCAACCCGAATCCGCCTATTTCCGCCTTTTATCGCCAGTATCCGCTTAGCACGATCCTCGTTCCTCATGACTTCCGAAGTCTGAGATATCATGGAGTTCATCACTTCTGCTGAATTTCTGTCAACTTCAGCATCAGCTAACCTGACAGCTTGTCTTTCTCCGATCAGCTTTTTCTCACCATACCTTCGGTATGCTCTGCTAATCGCCTGCTCCGAAGCATGTCCGCTGATTACTACAGACTCTGCAGCGGTGTTTGTCATTCTGTCTGCAGCTGATGATGCTGCGGATCTGTTCTGTCCACCGGTATCATCACGCTCATTTCGCATAACTGCTTCTCTAGTCTTTACTGACATTTCCTTGATCCTGTGCGACAGGATGGCGCTCTTATCAAGCTTCCTGATCGGGCCCGTATATTTCTCCCGTTTCTTTATCTCTGCCGGCATCAGACATCACCGTCCTGATCCAGATATTTATTTACGATCGCACTGAAGCCTTCGCTCCTGCTGGCGACCTCCTTTATCTTTCTGATGAATTCCGCCTGATCCTCAGAGGATAACGGTGCATCACTGTTGCCTGCATCCTTGTTCTCCTGCACTTCACCCAGCTTGGTAGTGAGCAGTGAATACAGCTTTGTATCCTTCGGAAAATGGTTCTCGAAAGGCACCAGATCAGGGCCTATCTTGATCAGTCCGTGACCGGCCTCAACATTCGTTATATATGACAGCTGCTCATTGGATATGTTGAGAAGCTTAGCCAGCTCAAATCTGTCGCTTGCCGCCTGATTGAGCATCACTATGAACTCAGAGTTGCTGAGCATCGTCCTTGCGGTATATGACTGAAGGAGATCCGAGACGTTCTGCGTGATCCCTGTGCAGAACGCTCCGTACTTACGCACTCTCTTCCACAGCTTATACAGGAACTGGGCTGAATACTCATGGAGGAAAAGAAGATAAAGTTCGTCAATAAAGATATATGTCTCTTTGCCCTTCTGACGGTTCTGAGTTATGCGGTTCAGGATGGAGTCAAGTATTACGAGCATGCCAACTGCCCTCAGCTGTTCTCCAAGTTCAAGGATGTCATAGCAGATAAGACGGTTGCTGGTATCCACATTGGTCTGCTTTGCGAAGGTGTTGAGGGAGCCTCTAGTGAAGAGCTCAAGCTCAAGTGCCAGTGAATGCGCCTCCGGCTCAGGCTGCCTGAGCAGCTCTTCCCTGAAGTCCTGCAGCGTAGGCGGCGTGCCCATATAGTTGCCCTGCTGGTAATATCTGTAAACGTTCTCGGTACAGCGGTCGATGATGGACTGCTGGCCCTTCTGGAATTTATGTCCCGCCACGATCTGCTCACACAGCGACTGAAGGAACTGAGACTTCTCGATGATAGGATCCGTCTCTCCATAGTTCCTCGACATATCCATCGCATTGATATGATTCGGAGAGGTAGCGGATATCTCGATGACAGATCCCCCAAAGTCCAGAACAAGAGAGCGATATTCACGCTCAGGATCTATGATGATTATGTCTGCATCGGAATTCAGGAAGAGGAATATTATTTCTTCCTTCGCAAAGAAGGATTTCCCTCCGCCAGGTATGCCGAGTATGAAGGAATTGCCGTTCAGCAGTCTTCTTCGGTCGGCTATGATCATATTCTTGGATATGACGTTCACACCGTAGAATATTCCGTGCCTGTCATGGACTTCCTGCACCCTGAACGGTATGAATGCAGCCAGTGCCTCTGAGGTCAGAGTCCTCGACGCTTCTATGCGCTTTACCCCGAACGGCATCGTAGTCTGCAGACCATCAAGCTGCTGATACCTGAGAACAGACATCTGGTTACGCGACTGCCTCACAATTGTCAGCAGCTGCTCCGTATCGCTGTCAAGCTGCTTCTTGCTGTCCGCCGTGTGTACGAGCGTAATGGTCACCAGCATCATCTTCTGGTCTCTTGCCACAAGATCATCAAGGAATTCCTTGGTCTCCTTTCTCTGCTGCTCCATGTCGTAAGGGATCACGGCAGAAAAGTTGTTGTTCATGTTCTGCTTGCGCTGATACTGCGCTATGTTGGTCTCGACTCCGAGCATCCTCTGCTCTATATCCCTGATCGCCACATCCATCGGAACCGGCACTATGTTGATCGACAGCATCATGTTGCGGCTGAGATCGGTCATTTGAGATACTATGTCATCCTTTATGAAAGTCGCATAGTCTCTGAAGAGCAGCACTCTGCCATACCGGTCGCCCATTTTGAAATAGTCGGCATGGTTCTCAAAGCTGTCCGGGCAGATATAGTCGCGGAAGTCGTGGCCCCTTCTTATATGGTCCTTCAGGTCAAAGTCAAAGAAGGACTCCTCGCCGGCTCTGAAAAAATTGTGTATGATCTCCATTCTCGACCTAGTATCCAATGCGGATGTCTGCGATCCGATCCTGTTGAAGTGGCCTGAGAGGTCTGCTCCCACGCGGGCAAAGTAGAGTCTCGCGTCTTCAATGGACTTGCGGCTTACAGATATTGTCACGTAACGGTCCTGTACCCTTGAATTCGCGCTTGCTGCATGACTGGTCATCATATAGTTCACTTCTTTTCTGTACAGGTCATGCTCATCATTACGCATCGGGATCAGAGTATTTCTATCAAAGTCAAGCTTGTTGAGCTTGCTGTTAGCTACCAGTATCTGAGTGACTGAACCGGAATCCAGCGAATTCAGTAACTGTATATACTGCCTTACCATGCTGTCCCTGTCTTCATCGGAGGCAACAGTGTAGTTTATATCCCTGAATCTGAACATCTTGCTGTAGGTGCTTTTTCCGGTAAGAAAAATCCCGTCATGCCATATGGCTCTGACGGGAATGATATCCTGCACCCTGCGCGGAACCGGGATCTTCTCCCGGTCCGGCCTTATGAATCTGTTAAGTGATCCGAACAAATCTCATCACCTCTCTTTGCGCTTCTTCTTCGGCTTGCTGCCGGCTTTTATGATAGTCTTTCTCTTCTGCCTGGAGCCCCGCCTGTGAAAATGACTTCTGCGGCATACCTCGGGCAGATCATCAGCGAGCATTATTCTGTAATAATTAGTATCTCCGAATGACAGTTCCCTCGGGATCAGGAATGTCGAACGTATCCATGCCCTGAAGAACTGCTCCGCGGTCATACCGTTGTACTTCAGGAATCCCAGCACGGCAAATGGGAATGCCGCTACTATGCACAGCCAGCTGGTGATCTCAACGCCCAGCACCGGCTGCAGCAGGAAGAATATTCCCACTGCAATGCCGCATGCGAGCCCGGAGAAAATAAACTGCCGCAGGGAAAGCCCGAAGAACATCGACTCCGTATAATCCCTTATCTCGCTGTTTATTTTGATCTCCATGGATTACCTCCCTTCAGCCACCCTGTCCGAAAGCTGTGGTTCCGAAGTCACCTTGTCCAGCCTGCGCTCATTCTTGCTGTAGTGATAGACATTGTCTGAGAGAATGTCCTTCTCTTCGACTACAGTCCTGTTTGCCTGCTTCACCATGTCGCAAAGGTCCTTTGCATCGATGCCGGCGGTATGAATATGATAACCGGTCAGTCAACGAATCTGATCAGCAGCTCGTCTACTGCATCGGTGTATCTTCCTTCGGATATGAGCTGATTCTTGAGTTCAACAAGAGCCATTACTATGATCCTGATCTCATCATAGGTGAATTTATACTTAGGCCTGAACATGATACACCTCCTTGTTCTCTTTTTGATTTCAGTGTATATGAAAGTCCCGGATCCGACAATTATGCGTTTTGATAGCAGAAAACGGATCCTGATCCTTAGTATGCCCGGCATGTCTCTGTCAAGTATGCCGGCATTTTTTGCTGTTTTCTCAAAAAAAGTGCGGACTCATTTGCGGACTAAATCGTAGGTCTGAGCATGGTTTTGGCAGGTCTGAGCAGGTAGATTTGCAATAAAAAACGCCTGAAATCGTTGAAATTTCAGGCTTTAGGAGTGGTGGAGATGGTGGGAGTCGAACCCACGTCCAAGAGTATTTCCGAAAGACCTTCTCCGAGCGCAGCCGATTGCTTTTGATTCGCTCGCCCTTCGCCAACGCGGCAAACTCGGGGCTTCGCTATCCCGTGGATACTCTTACGTTACCGGGAGATCACGCAAGAGGTCCCTGCATGGTCGACGCCGGATTCTCAGACTGCAGGTGATCTGAGGCCGACGCGCGGGGCTGAACTATGCAGCCAGTGCGAAATTGTTGTTTGTTTTAGCGTTTCTTTTTAACGGGTACTTTTTACGTGGATCACCGCCACGGCTCGCTTATCCTTGTTCCACACACCTGTCGAAACCTTTACACCCCCACAAATTGTATGGAGCGGCAGAATGTATTGCCGCTCCATTATTATATTTCATATTTTTTCAGTGTCAATATACTGCCGGTTTAACCGGGGTTTTCTCTGCGCATGTTATACTGCCGGTTTACCCCGGAAATCCTCTCCGCACATATGGTGCCGCCGGCCTAATCGAGGAATTCATCCGGATCGATGATGCACCCGTAGAAGAATTCGATGATGCCGTCTTCCACTATGTCTTTCAGACCTTCGTAGTTATGAATCTCATGGCGGTAGCCCGAATACAGCATCGTCTCCACGATGCAGCCCGCATCGGCAAGCCAGTTGGATACCTGGTATACGCCGGATCCGTACTGGCCTACAGGGTCCTGGTCTCCGGCAATGTTGTAGACAGGAAGATCATTTGGAACTTTGGCGGCCCACTCCGGTCCTGTTATCTGCTCGATCATCCTTGCGAAATCGAGGAACGATCTGTTGCTTGTCGGCTTTGTAAAGGCATCGAACGGGTCCGCGGCGTGGTCTTTCTGCACATATTCATCGTGGCAGATCCACTCGTTTCCGAGCTTTACTCCCTCATCGCAGCGTCCGAACATCCAGCCCATCATGACTGCTCCCGCGTCAGGGTCTGACTCCAGGCCCTTCCCCGCGTCTACAAGCTTCTTCAGGTACTCGATGCTGTTGTCAAGCCCCGGGAACTCTCCCGATGTGCCGCACAGCGTAACTCCGTCGAGTTCATCACCATATTTGGCTATGTAGTCACGGGCGATGAATGATCCCATGCTGTGACCGAACATGAAGTACGGCAGGTCAGGATACATCTCCTTGACGATCCCTGTGAGCGTATGCTCGTCTTCCATCATGGTGTGAGGACCCTGGTCGCCCCAGTCGCCCCAGCAGTCGTTTTCCATAGCTGTTTTTCCGTGACCGACGTGGTCATCGGCAGCCACTATGAAGCCCGCATCCATGAACGCTACTATCATGTGCAGGTATCTGCGCGAGTGCTCGCCGAATCCGTGGACCAGCTGTATGATTCCCGCCGGAGGAGCTGCAGGTACGTATACCCATCCATATACTTTGTCTCTTTTGTTATACGAATCAAAACAAACTTCATGAAGCATAGCGATTACCTCTCTTTCCCTTCACACTTCCTTACCGATAACTGTCTCTGAATCTATCCGTCTCTATCTGTCCATGGATCTTTCCGCCTCGCGCGCGGTCCTGCTCAGGTAACGGATGGCAAGCGCCGGGTAATCGCCCGCCGCTGTTTCGCCTGTCACCATGACCGATGAGGCTCCGTCTAAAACTGCATTGAAAATGTCGCTGACTTCAGCTCTGGTAGGCACCTGCCTGTGCGTCATTGAATCGAGCATCTGTGTCACTACCATGAAGTCCCTGCCCTCCTCGCGGCAGACTGCGGCGATGTGCTTCTGCACCGCCGGGAGCTCCCACAGACCATCCATGGCATTTCCGAGATCGCCGCGGGCGATGACTATCTCATCACAGTAAGGAATGAGCTCCGGCAGATTCCTCACCCCGTCCCGGTTCTCAACCTTTGCCAGCAGACGTATGTTTTCACAGCCGGCTTCGCTGAGCGCCGCGCGCACCGCTATAAGATCGTCCTTGCTGCGGACAAACGGCTGCATTACTGCGGTCACTCCGTACTCCTTCGCTCTGCGGAGCTGCTCCCTGTCATTCTCTGTCATCGCCGGAGTCTGAAAGCTGTGCCCCGGAAGGGCCACGCTCTTTCTGCTCTCCAGGAGGCCGCCGCGGACTACGAGCAGCTGTATGCAGCGCCCGTCCGGTTCGCCTTCCACTCTTAGGAGTATCTTTCCGTCATCGAGCAGCACCTCCTGCCCCGGGCCGGATGCTTCCAAAGTTTTTTTCACCATGTCCGGGAACGAGATGTCACCGATCCCTATGCGGCTTCCCTCCGCGAGCTCAACCGGCGCTTTCAGATAGCCTATACGAAGCTCCGGCCCCTGCATGTCTATCAGGAGCTCGGGACTGACTCCGCATTCGCGGGCCGCTCCGTGCAGGCTGTCGATCAGCGCCGACGATTCCTCAAGTGAAGAGTGGGACAGGTTCAGCCTTACTCCATCCATCCCCTCACGAAACATCTGCTTCAGTATTTCCTTATCTTTGCATGCAGGACCGATAGTGCCGTAGATCCTTACTTTTCCCATTTTCAGTCTCCCAGGAATGATCTCATTTCCGCAAGCCTGCGGACAGCTTCGTCGCGTCCCATTCTGTATACCCTTTCAAGCTCGTCAGGATCCTTCTCGGTGCGCCCGATGCCCGGATCCTCGGGCGGCCTTATGACGAACACCTCACCGCGCTCCTCTTTACGGTCGATGTCATCCATCTGTTCGTTATAACGGATGTGCCTTACAGCCATCGCCTCTGCCACCGCCGGGTACTTTCTCAGCACCAGCTTTACGAGCGGCACTATGTGCGTCTTTTTCTTTCTGTAGCCCTTCGGCCTGGTCAGCACTATGACGTTTCTGTCATAGCCCTGCTGCTCCATGTACTCGTACGGGACCGAGCACACTATGCCTCCGTCGAGCATCTTATACCCGTCCACGGAGACTATATTCGACACCACGGGCATCGATGCCGAGGCTCGCATCCACTCTATGTCGGTGGGGCCTCCGTCAGTGCATTTATGGAATCTCACTTCGCCGGTCTCCACATCGGTGGCTCCTATGTAGAACTCCATCGGGTCGTTTTTGAATGTCCCGGTATCGAAGGGATCGAGTATTTCTGGAACTGTATGGTAACAGAAGTCAGCTCCGTACAGATCGCCTGTCCTGAGGAGCGACTTAATGCTGCAGTAGCGCCAGTCTCTGCAGTACGTCTTGTTATATCTGATCGCTCTTCCCTTCTGGCGCGATTTGAGATTGCAGCCGAAGGTTGCTCCCGCGGATATCCCGGCAGCTCCGTCAAAGCGTATCCCGTTTTCCATGAAGACGTCGAGCACGCCGCAGGTGAACATGCCGCGCATCGCTCCGCCTTCGAGTATCAGTCCCTTTTTCATATGCCAGTAAACCATTGATATCCAAAGAAAGCGGCCCTCTCTGTCACAGGGAGAGCCGCTGCGGTATTTATCCTAGAGATTGTCCGCGCCGTATTTGTTGAGCAGATCGTGCTTGAGATTCCAGAGCGGTTTGCTGAGGTCGACGTAGTATGTCTGAGGATTCTCGAATCTGAGCGACTCGCCCCAGAGCTTGTCTACCTGCTCTGTGCATGTAGCCTTGATCTCGTCGATATCCGGCTCCTTGTAGACCAGCTCGCCCTTTTCGAAAATAGGAACGAGCAGCTCGACTGCCGTGTAATCGTAAAGCACCTTGCGCTTCCATACTGCGTTCGGATCGAAGATCTCGAACGGCTTGCCGTCCGGAAGCGGCTCGTCTCTCAGCATGATGAGGTCAGCAAGTGCCTTGCCGTGATCATTTCCGTAGAATCTTACGACCTTCTTGAAGCCCGGGTTGGTGATCTTCTCAACGTTCTCGGAGATCTTCATCTTCGGCACCAGCTCGCCGTCTTTCCAGATGCCCGACAGCTTGTAAACGCCTCCGAATACAGGTTCTGATCTGGCGGTGATAAGTCTCTCGCCTACTCCGAACGAATCGATCTGAGCGCCTTCGAGAATAACGTCTCTGATGATATACTCATCGAGCGAGTTGCTTATGACGATTTTGCAGTCTGTGAGCCCCTCTGCGTCGAGCACCTTGCGGCACTCCCTTGTGAGGTATGTGATGTCGCCGGAATCGATGCGGATGCCCATCTTCTCAGGCTTCAGCTCCTTGAACACCTTGATCGCGTTAGGAAGTCCGGATTTGAGCACGTTGTATGTATCGATCAGGAGAGTCGCGTTCTGCGGATACAGCTCGGTGTACTTGTAGAACGCTTCATATTCTGTGTCGAAGCTCTGCACCCAGCTGTGCGCCATTGTGCCGAGAGCCGGAACGTGGTGGTTTCTGTCAGCGATAGTGCATGCTGTGCCGACGCATCCTGCAATATATGATGCTCTGGCTCCATAGACTGCAGCATCTGCTCCGTGCGCGCGCCTTGTACCGAACTCCATAACCGGTCTGCCCTGTGCCGCTCTTACGATACGGTTCGACTTTGTGGCGATCAGGCTCTGGTGGTTGAACTGCATGAGAATGAATGTCTCAACGAACTGCGCCTGGATCAGCGATCCCTTTACTATCATGACAGGCTCATGCGGGAAGATCGGATAGCCCTCCGGTACTGCCCATACATCGCAAGAGAACTTGAAGTCCCTGAGGAAGTCGAGAAACTCCTCGCTGAAGCAGTTTTTGCTTCTGAGATATTCTGTATCCTCCTCTGTGAAGCTGAGGCGCTTCATATATGCGATGATCTGCTCGAGTCCGGCCATTATGGCGAATCCGCCGCCGTCCGGAACACGTCTGAAGAACACGTCGAAGCATGCCTCCGCGTCCTTTATGTCTGAGTTGAAATACCCGTTTGCCATCGTGATTTCATAGAAATCCGTGAGCATTGTGAGGTTATATGTGTTAAGCATTTTGCTCTCCTTTACGCCCCGAGGCGTTATGTACGGGCCTTTAGCCCCTTCTCCTTATTTTACCTATTAAGTATACTAACAGAGTCTCTTATTTGCAATGTATCTGTGTTGAGGAAGATGCCTCCTCGTGATAGAATAAGTGCTGTTATGAGAGAGATAAGCATCACCGCGAACGACGCCGGGCGCAGACTCGACAGATTCCTCAGGAAGTATCTGCCGGGAGCGACTCTCAGCGAGATCTACAGGATCATCCGCAAGGACGCGAAGGTAGATTCGAAGCGGAGGAACGAGTCGTACATACTGAATGAAGGCGAAGTCCTTACGCTCTATCTGTCCGATGAGACTTTCGAAAAGCTCTCACGCGGCAAGGGCGCGTTTGGCGCGGGCAGCGCCGCGGGCGCCGCGAAGGCAAAGCGTACGTTCAAAATAATTTACGAGGACGACGAGGTGCTGATTGCGGGCAAGCCTTACGGTCTGCTGACTCACGGCGACTCTCACGAGAAGAAGGATCACCTCGCGAATCAGGTGAAGGATTATCTCATCGCAAGCGGCGCGTA
>Ga0310695_10005354_pt1 | contig 22478 bp, 25 predicted proteins | sample RumenRJG_04DNA_FD_203882 | JGI IMG/M metagenome (GOLD analysis project Ga0310695, IMG submission 203882) | Bovine rumen microbial communities from Lethbridge, Alberta, Canada - RJG_04 (v2) (version 2) | ecosystem: Host-associated > Mammals > Digestive system > Stomach > Rumen | place: Canada...
CGGGTGTTTGTATGCAAAACGGGGGTTTTTGCATACGGAGGAGCGGGAAAGTCGGGAAGGCAAGGAGTGGGAGGTCAGGAAGTCCGGAAGCGTTCTACGGAACCGGGTCGTAACCGGAGCCGCCCCAGGGATGGCAGCGGAGAATGCGCTTCAGCGACAGCCAGAAGCCCTTGATTGGGCCGTATTTGCGGAAGGCCTCCAGGGCGTATTGGGAGCAGGTCGGCGTGAATCGGCAGGTCGGCGGTTTGAGCGGCGAAATGCACAGCTGGTAGAATTTTATCAGCAGTATGAACGGCGCGCTCAGTATTTTCTTCAGCAGATTCATTGTCCGGGCAGGATTTCAGGCGTTTTCCTGCCCGCGGAGGCTACGGAGGCCATAGCTGCCTGTATGCGGGAGAGGATGGCGGTGATATCTGCGCGGACGGCGGCGAAATCTGCCAGTTCGGGGCTGTTGTACTGGAACATGACATCTACCCCGGGGAGTTTCTGTATGCGGTAGGCTTCGCGGATGCGGCGTTTCAGCAGATTGCGCTTCACCGCGCGCTTGAAGCAGCGCTTCGGCACCGACACCAGAATCCGCCCCGGCAGATTGCCCGCGCTGACGCCATCCTCCGGCAGCATCCCGCTCGCGGAGAGGTCCGCAGGAAGCGCCCTGCCCTGATGAGCATTTTTCTGCGAAGAAGGGCAGGGATCTTCCGGCGCCGCAGCGCCATCCGTCCGGACCATCCAGCAGTAGCGGAAATGCCCCAGCGAACCCCATCTGCCGCCGGCGAGAAGGGTCGCAACTGACTTCTTGCCGGACAGCCGCTCGGCCTTCCCCAGCGTGTTGTCCCCCGAAGCCATAATCATCTACTTGTTATTCTGGAGATAAAGCTCGATCGCCCTGGCCACCGACGGTGCCTCAGGGGTAGGACCTTTGATATCTATATTCAGGCCGGCATCTTCCATCGCCCGTGCGATACTCTTGCCGTATGCCACGAACTTGATGCCGCCCTGCTTGAAATCCGGGAAATTCTCGAACAGGCTTTTGACATCCGCCGGATTGTAGAGGGCCACGATATCGTAGGACTCTATGTCCAGGTCGTGCAGGTCCTGGGTGACGCTCTTCACGAGCTCGGCCTCGACGAAGTCCAGACCCGCCTTCTGGAAGAGGGATGTGATGGCCTCAGCGCTTGCGCCCGCAGACTTCGCAACGAGGAATTTCTCCCCCTTGTGCTTGGGGCCTATCAGGGCCACCACGGAGTCGGGAGTGCCGTTTCCGAAGAATATCTTGCGCTTGCGGTAGACGATGTGCTTCTGCAAGTAGTTGGCTACCAGCTCGGTAGTGCAGAAATACTTCATTGTCTCGGGAACCTTGAACCGAAGCTCTTCGGCAAGCTTGAAATACGCATCGATTGCCGCTCTGGAAGAGAATACTATAGCGGTATAGTCGGGAAGATTGATCTTTTGCTCGCGGAACTCTCTGGAAGTGAGGGGCTCGATCAGGAAGAAAGGCCTGAATTCGATTTCTGCTCCATGATTGTTCTGGAGGGGCTCATATGCAGTCATCTTCGCAGGTGTCTGCTGTGATATCAATATTTTCATGTCTTTCAATTTAGGCTCATTAAAACAGGCCCGAAACGACCAACGCTCCGGCCGGCAGTATTTCGAGCCCGCAAAGATACAAAATAGTTGTCAAACCGGAAAAATTTGATTGCAAAATCTGACCTTCCCGGACAAGCGCAACGAGCCATAACAGAGCAAGTTCGGCCCAAATTACATTTCGGCAGACACTGTCACTTGCATTAAAGATACACAGTATGCAGATGCTCACGAGAGCGAGCAAGGCGAAGCAGATGAAGTAGTTGTAAAGGCCGCGGCGGACCGCGCTCCGGGTTTCGAAGTGCAGGCGCCGGTGACCGATCCGGAGCAGCACTGCGTGCAGGATGTAGCGGAGGAGGAGATAGGCGGCGGACACTCCCGCGAGTTCACCGATGCGCAGCCAGACTTCGCTCCACGGGGCGATGAAAGAAGGCTCGTAGAGGCGGTAACGGTCCGCCATCACCAGAAAGACGAGCCAGAACGTGCGGGCGATGTGGTTGCGGGATCGGGCGTTGCTGACGCTGTGCTCGATTTCTAGGTTCCCCCGGCTGCGCGCGAGGCATCCGGTCAGGGCGGGCAGGAGTTTCCCTGTTTCGGGGAGAAAGAGGAGAAGGATGAATGCAGATGCCACCAGCATCCAGCCATGGGCGGGCCAGTCCATCCACTCGGCCGCTGTCATGGCGGCCGGTTCGGCGGTGGGCAGATGCAGTGTTCCGAAGTCGATCATTTATGCAAAAGTAGTTATTTTTTAGTATTTTCGCAGTCATGAAGAACGACAACGACTGGAAGCAGCGTCTGGGAGTGGTTTATTCCACGAATCCAGATTTTCAATATCAGACGGCCGAAGTGGCTGAGGCGGAAACCCTTCCCGCCGGCAAACAGAGGCTGACAGTATCTATCGACCGGCGCCAGCGTGCCGGCAAGCAGGTCACGCTCGTGAAGGGGTTCGTGGGGACGTCGGAGGATCTGGCCTCCCTGGCCAAGACCCTGAAGACCAAGTGCGGGGTAGGCGGCACGGCCAAGGACGGGGAGATCACCATCCAGGGGGATCTGCGCGACAAAATCGTGACCCTGCTGACCTCCATGGGCTATAACGCCAAGCGCGGGAACTGACCAGCCGGCTGGTCTTTTTGGAGCCACCGGTTTCGCTTTGGTCGAATCGGTGGGCCGGATCGCGAAAATTGCGGGCACGTTTGCCCGCTTTTTGCATCTTCTATGGTAAACAACATGAGATTATGAGAAGATTGATTTTTATCCTGGCAGCGCTGACGGTGTCGGCAGGCCTGTGTGCACAAACCAACGACTGGGGCTGGCCCGACACGCACAGCCGTTCCGAAATCAATATCGACAAGGAGAACAACAACGTCACCATCGACCGCAATATGTATATATGGAGGCCCTTCGACGATGTCGTGGGGTATTCCATCTATGGCAGCCGCTACCGCAGGGCCAAGGCCAATTACGGTTGGGGGATGTTCACAACCCTCGGCGGTACGGCCCTGAGCGGTCTGTGGACGGCCATCGGCATAGGCAATATCAATTACGATGACGATGCAGCCCTGGTTATGTGCTCTACCGGGGCCATTGCGCTTGCTGCAAGCCTCTGGGGCGGTATCCATATGTGGCGCAAAGGCCGTCAGGAGCTGGACTGGATGCTGGACGACTATGCCCTGCGCTATGGTCCGCGCCCTTACGCCGCGACGCTCGACCTCGGCCCGACCCGCAGCGGCATCGGCCTGGCGCTGAACTTCTGATTATCCCTCGGAATCCGCAGGGGGAGGGGAGCTTAAGGGCAAAGATAGCATATTCGCGAGAATTTGCAGATTCCGAGCGAAGCGAGCAAGCCCCTCCCGAGGAGGGGTTTGGGGTGGGTATGAAGGAATGCAAATATAGGAATTCGGCAGAAATTCCTATATTTGCATTCTATGACAATGGACAAGATACGCAACTTCTGCATAATCGCGCATATCGACCACGGCAAAAGCACTCTGGCCGACCGTCTGCTGGAACTCACGCAGACACTGAGCGAGCGCGACATGGAGGCGCAGGTGCTCGACGATATGGATCTGGAGCGCGAGAAGGGCATCACCATCAAGAGTCACGCCATCCAGATGCAGTACAAGGGCCATATCCTGAACCTCATCGACACTCCCGGCCACGTGGACTTCAGCTACGAGGTGTCCCGCTCGATCGCTTCGTGCGAGGGTGCGCTGCTGGTGGTGGATGCTTCGCAGGGAGTTCAGGCCCAGACCATTGCGAACCTCTATCAGGCCATCGACCACGGACTGGAGATCATCCCCATCCTGAACAAGATAGATATGGATTCTGCGCAGCCGGACGTGGTGGCGGACCAGATTGTGGACCTCATCGGCTGCGATCCGGAAGACATCTTCCGCATCTCCGCCCGCACCGGCGAAGGCGTGCAGCCCATCCTGGACGCCATCGTGGAGAAGATTCCCGCACCGAGCGGAGATCCGGACGCACCCCTGCAGGCCCTCATCTTCGACTCCGTCTTCAACCCCTTCCGCGGGGTGATCGCCTACTTCAAGATCAAGAACGGAACCCTGCGCAAAGGCCAGCAGATCAAGTTCTTCAACACCGGGCAGGACTATGATGCGGAGGAGATAGGCATCCTGCGGATGAAACTCGTGCCCACCGCGGAGGTAGGCTGCGGAGACGTGGGATACATCATCTCCGGCATCAAGAGCGCCGCCGAGGTGAAGGTGGGCGACACCATCACCGACAAGGAGAACCCCTGCGCGGAGGCCATCGCCGGATTCGAGGAGGTGAAGCCGATGGTGTTCGCGGGCATGTATCCCGTGCAGGCGGACAAGTTCGAGGAGCTGCGCACGGTGCTGGAGAAATTCCAGCTCAACGACGCATCCTTCGTGTACGAGCCGGAGAGTTCCCTCGCGCTGGGAAGCGGTTTCCGCTGCGGATTCCTGGGCCTGCTGCACCTCGAGATCGTGCAGGAGAGGCTCTTCCGCGAGTTCGACATGGACGTCATCACCACCGTCCCGAACGTATCCTACAAGGTATACACCACGCAGGGGGAGGTCCTGGACGTGCACAATCCGTCCGGCCTGCCCGCGCCCACCCTCATCGACCATATCGAGGAGCCTTACATCCGCGCGCAGATCATCTCCAAGGCCGAATTCTTCGGTCCGGTGATGAAGCTCTGCCTCGACAAGCGCGGCACCCTCGTGAGCCAGCACTACATCACTTCCGACCGCGTCGAGCTCAACTACGACATGCCGCTCTCCGAGATAGTGTTCGACTTCTACGACAAGCTCAAGAGCATCTCGAAGGGATATGCCTCCTTCGACTATCATATCATCGGCTACCGCTCCGCGCGCCTGGTGAAGCTGGACATCCTGCTGAACGGGGAGCCGGCGGACGCGCTTTCCACCCTCATCCATGAGGACAACGCCTACGAGTTCGGGCGGAAGATGTGCGTGAAGCTGAAGGATCTGATCCCGCGCCAGCAGTTCGACATCCCCGTGCAGGCCGCCATCGGAGCGAAGATCATCGCCCGCGAGACGGTGAAGCAGGTGCGCAAGGATGTGACCGCGAAGTGCTACGGCGGCGACGTGACCCGCAAGCGCAAGCTCCTCGAGAAGCAGAAGGAGGGCAAGAAGCGCATGCGCCAGATAGGCAAGGTGCAGGTGCCGCAGAGCGCGTTCATGGCAGTATTGAAGTTGGATTAATCTTAGATGCCGGCAGGTCCGGCGCTTTTGAATATGCGTAATTTGCTGTTATTACAGAATTTCGGCGTGTGGGAAGTGCTCATCATCGCCTTCGTCGTGCTGCTGCTCTTCGGCGGCAGGAAGATTCCCGAACTCATGAAGGGCCTTGGCAAGGGTGTCAAGAGCTTCAAGGAAGGGATGAGCGAGGTTGAGAAGGAAATCAAGGACGTCGAGAAAGATATCAAGCCCGAGGAATAATGGGGGAGGAGATGTCCTTCTGGGACCATCTCGAAGAGCTGCGCTGGTGCCTGTTCCGGGTGGTCATCGCCTTCGCGGTAGCGCTGGTGGGATGCTTTGCCGTCCTGCCATCTGTCTTCGATTCCATAATCCTGGGCCCTGCGCACTCTGATTTCTTCCTTTATCGCTGGCTGGGTTTCATCTACGGAGCGGCGGAAGACGTCGACATCATCAATATCAATGTGACCTCGCAGTTCATGACGCACATCAGCGTGTCGATGTGGATGGCGCTGCTGCTGGTCTTCCCTTATCTGATGTATCAGATATGGGTGTTCGTGCGCCCGGCTCTCTACAGCCGCGAGGTGCGCGGGGTGCGTTCGGCGTTCCTGTGCGGGACGGGGCTTTTCTATCTCGGCTGCGCCGTCGGGTATCTGATAGTCTTTCCTATAATTTTCAAGTTCCTGACGGGTTACCGGGTGTCCGGGATGGTGGAGAATCAGATCAATCTGAACAGCTATATGTCGCTGATGCTCAGCATGGTATTCGTGATGGGGCTGGTGTTCGAGCTTCCTTCGCTTGCGTGGGTGCTGGGCAAACTCGGCGTGGTGTCGCGCGGGCTTCTGAAGAGCTGGCGCCGTTACGCCGTGGTGGTGCTGCTGGTGCTAGCCGCGCTGATCACCCCGACCGGCGATCCCTTTACCCTGCTTGTGGTGTTCCTGCCGCTGTATGCTCTGTACGAACTGTCGGTGCTGGTTGTGCCGGCTTCGCGGGACGGCGCTGGCGGCTCCTCGCAGGATGATGGTGGCGCTTAATATGTTGATTGACAATAAATTGAATGGGTGTGCCTTCCGGGTTTTGAGGGAAGGTAGTATATGCTAAGATGCTGAAAGATAAAAAGATAGCCGCCACCATGAAGGCGGCGTTGAGTTCGATGCGGCTGCGGACGCTGCCGTTGAGTCTGGCGGGGGTGCTGCTGGGGTGCAAGCTGGCGCTGGTGCGCTGGCAGGTGAGCGGATGGACGGTGCTGTTGGTGTGCCTCACCACGGTCTGCCTGCAGATACTCTCCAATCTCAGCAACGAACTGGGGGACGTGCTCCGCGGGACGGATACCGATGAGCGCCAGGGGCCTGCCTATGGGCTGAATTCCGGGGAGATGACAGTCGCACAGATGAAGCGGCTGATTGGGGCGTTCGTGCTGCTGTGCTGCATTTTTGGGGCGGCGATGATATGGGTTTCTTTCGGGGCCTTCCTGGCATGGAAGCCGGCCGGGCTGCTGGTGCTTGGCGCCTGCGCAATCTGGGCGGCCATGAAATACACCCTCGGCAGGAATCCCTACGGATACAGGGGGCTGGGGGATATCTTCGTTTTCATCTTTTTCGGACTCGTGAGCGTGCTCGGGGCCTATTTCGTATGCGCGCACCGTATCGACCGCTGGGAGCTGGTGCTGCCTGCGGCAGGGATAGGTTTCTTCAGCGTAGGGGTGCTGAATATCAATAATATACGCGATATGCGCACGGATGCGGTGAACCGGGTGACGATGGCGCTGCGCCTCGGCCTGAAGGGCGCTCGCATCTACCAGACCGTGCTCATCTGCCTAGGCTGGTCGGCGCTGATCTGCTTCGCCGTGCTGATGCCCTCCGCCGGGATTGCCGGTTTTGTTGAAGGGGCGGGTGCCGGTGTTTCGGGCGCAGCGGGTGCTGCAGGTGGTGTTGGTGGCGCGGGTTTGCTTTGGGCGCTGATTCTGCGATGGGCGTTTCTGCTGGTGCTGCCGATGTTCATCCTTCATCTGCGCGGAGTGTGGACCACGACCGACCGCGCCCTCGACCGCTATTTCCCTCTGCTGGTGATGGGCACTTTCCTCCTCGCCCTGCTGTACTGATGTGCCGGCGTGCTGCGGCCCTTCGCCAGCGGCTGATTTCTGGCTCTGGCAGTTGATTTTTTTTTCGCCTGCGGCTGATTCTGACGCCGTCGGCTGTAAACGGCCGGGCAGCTATCCTATTGATTGATAGTGAGTTACTGGAAATAAAATCGGCCAAATCAGCCGATTTTATTTCCGGGAAGGTGCTGATAGTCAGACAGTTGGCTGCCCGGCCGAACCGTGGGACTCTGCTGCGCAAATCCGGGGACTGCGGTGCGAAACTGGGGACTGCTGCGCAAATCCGGGGACTGCTGCGCAAATCCGGGGCCGGGAGGAGGGAAGGATTATTTGGTGCCGATGTAGAGGCGGCAGATGCCGAGCGAGAGGGCACGGTGGCGGACGTCGGTGAAGCCGCAGCTGCGCATGAAGGCAGTCCATTCCTTAGGGCCGGGGAAGTTCAGCACGGAGGCGGGGAGATATCTGTAGGCCGCGTGGTTGCCGGACATCCGTCCGCCGATCAGGGGCATCACCTTAGTGAAATACCATTCGTAGAGGCGGCGGACCGGGCGCCACGAAGGCACGCCGAGTTCGAGCATCACGAACTTTCCGCCGGGGCGGAGTACGCGTAGGATCTCCTTCAGGCAGGCCTCGCGGTCTTCGAAGTTGCGCACTCCGAAGGCGACGGTGACATTGTCGAAGCTGCCGGATTTGAAGCGCAGCGCGGCGCAGTCGCCCACTTCGCAGCTCACCTCCCTTTCCAGCCGGGCTGCGAGCACTTTCCGGCGCATCTCGGAAAGCATCCCCTCGGATATATCGACTCCGATCACGCCGCAGCGCCTGCGCTCCGCGATGGTCATTGCGAAGTCGCCGGTGCCGCAGGCCACGTCGAGCACCTGCGGACCTTCGATCCAGCGCAGGGCCCGCCGGCGCCAAAGTTTGTCTATCCCCAGCGATGTGAGATGGTTGAAAGCGTCATATTCAGGCGCAATCGAATCGAACATTTCCCGGATTATTTCTTTTTGAGGCATCTTTTTGCTAACTTTACCACAAATATAGGAAAATATGAAGAGAATCCTTATCGTACTGGCCGCGATCGCTGCCACCCTAAGCCTGCCCGCGCAGGAAAAGTATGCCAATTTCCCCCTTCCCGAAAACCCCGACACGCTCCGTATCCTTGCCATCGGCAACAGTTTCTCGGACGATGCCACCCAGTATCTGCCGGACCTGCTGGAGGCGGCCGGCATCCACAACGTGATCCTCGGGCGCCTTTACATCGGCGGTTGCACCCTCGAGAGGCATTGCAAGGAGTATGAGACGAACGGCCACGAGTATGTCTACCTGAAGTCCACGAAGAACAAGTGGGAGACTGTCAAGAAATACAAGGAGGGCCGTTTCATGGATGGTCTGGGAGATGAACCCTGGGACATCATCACCATGCAACAGGGCTCGCCCAAGAGCGGACGTTGGGACAGCTACGATCCCTGGTTGGGGAATCTCATCGGGATAGTGCGCAAGGAGTGCTCCAATCCCAAGGCGGCCATCGTATGGCATCAGACCTGGGCCTACTCCCGCACCTACACCAACCGCAACTTCGCCAATTATGCCTACGACCAGCAGTATATGTTCGACAGCATCCAGCTCTGCGTCGACAAGGCCCGGGAGCAGTACAATATCCCCGTGGTGATACCTTCCGGCCCGGCGGTGCAGATGCTCCGCGGCACCTGGCTCAATACCGACAAGGATCTTACCCGCGACGGCTTCCACATGTCGTACCGCGAGGGACGCTACGCCACGGCCTGCGTCTGGTTCGAGGCGCTCATCAAGCCCACGCTGGGCATCAGCGTGAAGGGCAATTCCTTCCGCAACAGCGGAGAGAACGAAGTGAGCGACAAGGAGGCCGCGCTGATGCAGAAGACGGCCATAAAAGCCGTAAAGCAAGCGAAATAGTCAGAAATCAAAGTTTATAAACTCCGCATAATAAGTATTTTCGCAGGTTATGAAAAAAACCATTCAGGAACTAACCGACATCGCCTCCCAGGTCCGCCGCGACATCGTGCGGATGGTGACGGCCGCAAAGTCCGGCCATCCGGGAGGATCCATGAGCAGTACAGATATACTTACTGCCCTCTATTTCAATGAGATGGAACAGGATCCCGCAACGTGGACCCGCGACGCCAAGGGGCAGGATGCCTTCATCCTTTCCGCAGGCCACCTGGCTCCCGTGTACTACTCGGTCCTCGCCCGCGCAGGCTACTTCGATCCTGCCAAGATGGCTACCCTCCGCAAGTTCGGCAGCGACCTTCAGGGCCATCCGACCGTAGGTCATATCAACGGCATCTTCCAGCCCTCGGGCTCCCTCGGACAGGGGCTTTCCGCAGCCGCCGGCATCGCCCTCGGCAAGAAACTCAGCGGGGAAGGCCACCGTGCGTTCGTGCTCTGCGGCGACGGTGAGAGCGAGGAAGGACAGATCTGGGAAGCCGCCATGTTCGCGGTGCATCACAAGCTGGACAACCTCGTCGCCATGACAGACTGGAACGGCATGCAGATCGACGGCCCCATCGAGACTGTGACCGCCATCGAGGAGCTCAACGAGAAGTGGCTCGCCTTCGGCTGGGACGTCATCGTGGCCGACGGACACGACTTCGAATCCATACTGAACGCCTTCCAGATCGCCCGCAACCAGAACGGCAAGCCGAAGATGATACTCTTCAAGACCGAAATGGGGCACGGCGTCGACTTTATGGCAGGCAGCCATACCTGGCACGGAAAGGCTCCCAGCGAGGAGCAGTGCGCACAGGCTCTCGAACAACTCAAAGAAACCTTAGGAGATTACTAGTATGAAGAAATACAATGTTACCGGAAAGAAGGACACCCGCAGCGGGTTCGGAGCAGGTCTGGTCATCGCCGGCCGTGAGAATCCCGAAGTGGTGGCCCTCGCAGCCGACCTCAAGGGCTCCCTCAAGATGGATGCCTTCGCTGCAGAATTCCCCGACAGATTCATCGAGTGCGGCATCGCCGAAGCCAATATGGTAGGCGTTGCGGCCGGCCTCGCCCTCACCGGAAAGGTGCCTTTCTGCGGCTCGTTCGCAGAGTTCATCACCGGCCGCGTGTACGACCAGATCCGCCAGGAGGTTTCCTATGGCAACACCAACGTCAAGCTCGCATCTTCCCACGCGGGAATCACCCTCGGAGAGGACGGCGCGACGCATCAGACCATGGAGGATCTCGCCCTCATGCGCGCCCTCCCGAATCTGACCGTGATCGTGCCTTGCGACTACAATCAGACCGTGCAGGCCACCATCGCCGCCGCGAAGCATGTAGGTCCCGTGTACCTGCGCTTCGGACGCCCTTCGGTGCCTATCTTCACCGATCCGGACGAGTCCTTCGTCATCGGCAAGGTGTATAATATGAATCCCGGCACCGACGTCACCCTCATCGCCACCGGCCATACCGTGTGGGAGGCTATCCAGGCCGCAGAGGCCCTGGAGGCTGAGGGGATCAGCGCAGAGGTGCTGAACATCGCGACCGTGAAGCCGCTCGATACCGCCGCCATCCTGGAGTCCGTCTCCAAGACCGGCGCCGCAGTGGTGGCCGAAGAGCATAACGTCGCCGGAGGTCTCGGAGAGGCTGTCGCCGCCGTGCTCGCCGCCAACGCTCCCGCTCCCGTCGAGTTCATCAACGGAGGCGACCGTTTCGGCCAGAGCGGCACTCCCGCCGAGCTGATGGCTGCCTACGGGCTGGACGCCGCGCACATCGCCGCCGCCGCCAGGAAGGCGATATCCCGCAAATAATTTTTCGAAGCCTGGCGCCCGGAGTAAACCTTTCGGCCCCGCAGGCGTCAATGGAATATGGCAGGCCCGAAAAATACAAACGACAGTTCGCTGTTCCGGTCGCTGGTCGACCAGTACAGCGAACCGTTGTATTGGCATGTCCGCAACCTGGTGTGTTCCCACGAAGATGCCGACGACATCGTGCAGGAGACTTTCATCAAGGCGTGGAAGGCCCTGCCGTCATTCCGCGGCGATTCATCTCCCTCCACCTGGCTCTGGCGCATCGCCACCAACGAGGCCCTGAGCTTCCTCCGCAAGCAGAAGGTGCGGGCGGCGCTGCGCTTCGAGTCGATAAGCGCCGAGGTGGAACGCCTGGTCGCATCCGACCCGTGGTTTGACGGCGACGAAGCCCAGCGCCGCCTTGTCGTCGCCGTGGCCTCCCTGCCGGACAAGCAGCGGGCGGTGTTCTGCATGCGCTACTTCGAGGAGATGCCCTATGAGCAGATATCGGAGATAACCGGCACGTCCGTAGGGGCGCTGAAGGCGACTTATCATATAGCTTCCGGGAAGATAGCGGAGAGGGTGCAGTTGGACGGGGATTAAACTTTTACTATTGAATGTCATCTAATAAGCGGTATGAAAAAGAGAATTGAATACAATGTGCCTGACGGCTACTTCGGGAGTTTGCGTACGAAACTCTCGGCCATTCCTGCGCAGGAGGAGCGGCCGTCGCGCATGCAGAAATTCGCTCCGTACCTTGCGCTCGCGGCTTGTTTCGGAATTGCCGTGCTGGTAGGGAACATGGTGCTGAACCGCACCACCGTACCGGTCGCCTCCGACGAGGAAATCATAGAATATCTGATCAATTCGGATATTACGCTTGCGCAGATTGAAGATTATTTAATTTCAAATCAGTGAGACCATGAAAAAGATTTTATTTGCAATATCCGCTCTGTTCGTAGTGCTGAGCCTGGACGCCCAGTCGCAGAAGCAGAGTGAACAGGGAAAGAAATTCAGGGAGGGCGTCGAGGAATTCCGGAAGGGGGCCCTGGAGCGACTGCAGAGCGAGCATGTCGCTTATCTTACAAACGAACTCGAACTTACTCCCGAGGAGGCTCAGGCTTTCTGGCCTGTATACAACAAGGCTCAAGAGGAGCAGAAGGAGAATCATTGCGAATTGTCCGCGGCCAAGAAGGCTCTTAAGGATGCGGTGAAGGAAGGCAAGGGCGAAAGCGAGTTGAAGAAGGCTTTGACGGCTTACAATAAGGCCAAAGCGTCGCAGCGTTATGTGATCGGCGACTATCAGTCACAGTTCGAGAAGATTCTCGGAGTGGAGAAGACCGCCAAGTTGTATCTTGCCGAGGACTCATTCCGAACACGGCAGATTCACAGACTGGGAGACAGCGGTAGGGGGCCCCAGAAGCCCGGCGTGGCAAGGCCGCAGGGTGGCTCCGAGCGTTCGAAGGACGGCTCCGGCAGCTCCCGCCGGCAGCGCGAGTAATCAGTAGGTTTTTGCGTGCCGCGCAAGTTGAAGAACATCAGCGCTTTATATGAAATGACCCGGCCGATTATGGCTGGGTCATTTTAAGTATTCCGCTGTGCCACAATCACTTGCGTAGCACGGGAAATCTGGGCGCACGAAAATTTTACAGGTTTGCGTTCAGGCTCTTCCACTCCTCTACCGGAGGAACGATGCCGAGGCTGACGATCTCGTCGCGCATCTTGCAGAGATGCTCGTAGCTCTTCTTGAGGTCGGCCATCTCTTCTGCGGAGCCCTTGGGAGCGCTGAAGTGAACTCCGTTCTTGTCGATAGTGGTGGGCATTGCCATCATCACGTTCTGGAAGACCTTGTTGTTCACGTAGCAGCCTGCAGGCCAGGTGAACTTGTCGCCGCCCATGGCTGCCTCGATCATCTTGACGGCCTGATATGCAGGGCTCTGGAAGGAGCTGCGGCCGCGGAGCTTGATGATGTTGCTGCCGCCCTGTACGGTGCGGAGCTTGATATCCGCCCACTTCTCGGCGCTGAGGCCGCATTCTGCGAGGGGCTTGCCGTCGATCTTGACCTGGGAAGCGAATACTGCCATGGCCTCACCGTGTCCGCCGTAGGTGTGGGCGCCGGTGACCTTGCACTGCTGCACGCCGAATTCCTGTGCGAGGGCTTCCTGCAGACGGGTGCTGTCGAGGGCTGCGAGGCTGGTGAGCTGCTCGGGCTTCAGACCAGAGTGGATGAGAGCGGTAAGAGCGGTGACGTCTGCGGGGTTGAAGATAACTACAACGTGCTTGACATCGGGGCAGTACTTCTTGATATTGTCGCCGAACTCGGCTGCGATCTGGCAGTTGCCCTTGAGGAGGTCTTCGCGGGTCATTCCTTCCTTGCGGGGAGCGCCGCCGGAGGAGATGATGTACTTTGCACCGGTGAAAGCTTCTGCGGGATCGATGGTGGCGGTTACGTTGGCCCCTTCGAAAGCGCAGTGGTCGATCTCTCCGAGAACGCCCTTCAGGCCGGGTTCATAGATATCGTAAAGACACACATTAGGGGTGAGGCCGAGCATAAGCACGGACTGGGCCATGTTGGAGCCGATCATTCCACCTGCACCGACGATGACCAATTTTTCGTTAGTTAAATATTTCATGATTACTTATAAGTATAGTCGTTCGATATGGACTACAAAGATACTATTTTCCTTTGATTTCTTGAATATCTAAAAATTGATTATATTTGCACCGTTATAATTATTTATGGCACTATTTCTTACAAAAGACCTCGACGACGACGCGCACTCGCGTCTCGGTGTATGGCATATTACGGAAACTGAGGCAGAACTTAAAGCACTTTCATCCATCCCTTCCGACGAACTGGAAGAAATCTCTTTCATAAAGAGTGAATCCCTGCGCAAGCAGAAACTTGCCGTGCGCGCACTTCTCGATGCAATGTTCGAGGAGAAAGTCTATCTTTCCCACCACGACAACGGCAAGCCCTATATCGAAAACAATGCGACCAACATCTCCATCACCCACACCGACAAATACGTCGCGGTCATTCTCAACGACCTGGACGACGTGGGCATAGACTGCGAAAGTCTGGACCGCGACTTCTCCGCCGTGGAGAAAAAGGCCCTTTCGGAAGAGGAGATAGAAGATCTGGACGACGACCACCGCAACGAGCAGCTCGCCATTTACTGGTGCGCGAAGGAAGCGGTCTACAAGAAACTCTCCCAGTACAAGGTGGATTTCGCGGAGCAGATCGAAATCGATTCGTTCCGTCCGAAGGGAGAAGGCGAACTCGAAGCCACATTCATCAACAAGGACGGTTTCGAAGAGGACTTCGACCTCGAGTACATGACCTTCGATAGGCACGTGCTGGTCTGGATAGCGTAGATCGCCCCAGGCACACGCCCGCGTGGCACCTTTTGTTTCGCCCGTGCCTTGCAAATGGTTGCAGCACAATGGATTACTTTAAATGACCCGGCTGATTTCGGCCGGGTCGTTTTGCGTAAATAGTTGGTGGAAAGGCGGTTGCGTAGCACGGGCAAAAGGGGGTAAAAATTGTTTCCGTATCGGAAACTTAAAAAAAGTTTTTACTATGCAGAAATCTTATTGACATTGTCATATCCTCTTTTCACATTTGCGAAAAAAGGAGAATAAGATGGTAGTGAAACACGTTTTCTTGAAGGGCCGGAACGGCTGGGGGATTTTTTACCGGATCGAGGATTGCCTGGTATACTTCACCCTCTACAGTGTGCTTGTGAGGCAGATGCATTTATGCGTGTTGGCCTTTTCAATAATGTTCAACCACACACACTCCCTTTTCAAAATCATTGCCGGAGGCAAAATCAGCGACTTCCAGAGGCGTATGGAAAGCTGTTTTGCACGCGAATACAATACTGAATACAAACGGACCGGTCCGGTATTCAACTGTCCGTTCGGACAATCTGACAAAAAAGGAATCAAGAATATCATATCTGCCATTGCATACAACGCCAACAACCCCGTTGCCGGGAGGATGTGCAAAAAGGCTGAGGAAAACAGGTGGACGTTGCTGGCATATTATAACAATCCGAATCCGTTTTCGAAGAAGTTGGTCAAAAGAGAATCAAGACACGTCATGCGGGATGCCTTAAAAATCGTAGATCTGTACTATTCCAAGGGAAAACACTTGGGATACGCCGTCTTGCGAAGAATCTACGCACATTTGGATATGGAAGAAAAACGACAAATGACGGACTACATAATCTGCAAGTACAACTTCTTGTCATACGAAGATTTGATAGAGATTTTCGGCTCTTTCGACAAAGCCCTGGAAACAATCAGCAACATAGCAGGTAACGAGTATGAGCTCGAGGATGAATACGGTGATCACTCAAACTACCAGAAAATGCTGTCGCTGAGTCGGCAGATGGGTTTCGAAGGGCCGAACTTCGAAAATCTATCTTCGCGACAGATACGTAGGATCAGCAGCGCGTTTTATGTTAAATTCAATCCAAAGACCGACCAGATACGGAAATTCCTTCATCTGTCCGTGCCGCGCAAGTGATTGTAGCACAATGGATTGCCTTAAAAGGCCTAGCTGATTTTGGAGGGGTCGTTTTGCGTAAAGTGCTAATACTTAAATATTTGCGTGGCACGCGTTTGTGTCGTCCTGCGTCGCTGTTTCCTGCCCCTCCGCCCCATGCCACATCGTCCCATGCCACATCGTCCCTTGCCCCGCCGCCACTTGCCCCGCCGCCACGGGCCACATCGCAACACGCTACCATGTCCCTCTTTTTTATTATATTTGTAGAACACCACTAATCTACCAAACCCGAATGAAACGTATCGCCCTTCTTCTGCTTTTCGCGCCGATCGCACTCAGCGCCGCAATTTCTCCCAATCTGGCCCGCAACAAGGAACATATCTACTTCGACACCTCCGAGGGCGCGCAGTGGAAGATGTGCCGCATCGACGAGGCCGGGCAGGCGGAGAAGATCTCCCAGCCGGGCTACGACGTTTCGGACTGGATGAATGCGAGGGTGCCCGCCACGGTGCTTACGAACCTGGTGGAGAACGGCGTCCTCCCCGATCCTTATTTCTCGGACAACAACCGCCTTACGAAAGGTCTCATCCCGGACATCAACGAGGTGGGCCGCGGCTACTATACCTACTGGTTCCGCACGGAGTTCGACATCCCTGAATCTTATGCCGGAAAAAGGGTCTGGCTGCATCCGGAGGGCATCAACTACCGGGCGGAGTTCTGGGTGAACGGGCATCTGTTCAGCACCCTCACCGGCATGTTCCGGGACGACGACATCGACATCACGGAGTTCGCGAACATCGGCGGCCGCAACGCGCTGGCAGTGCTGGTGTATCCGGTAGATTTCCCCGGCAGGCCCGGCAAGAAGACCTGGGGCGCCCCCGGCGAATACAATAACGGCGGCGACGGCAACATCGGCCTGAATTCCACCATGCTCATGAGCGTGGGGTGGGATTTCACCTTCTGGGATGCCATCCGCGACCGCAACACCGGCATCTGGCGCAGCATCTCCCTGTATTCGACCGGCGGGATGACCGTGCGCCATCCCTTCGTGCGCTCGGAACTCGCTCATCCTCACTACGATGCGGCGGATCTGACGGTGAGCGTGGAGGTCGGCAGCCGTTATGTGGACAGTCCGAAGACGCACAAGGCGCGCGTGGTGGGGGAGATCACCGGACCGGGACTCGCCAGCGCCAGGACCTTCGAGAAGGAGGTGGAACTCTATCGCGAGGAGGTGCAGGAAGTCACTTTCACTGCGAAGGAATTCAAGCGTCTGCACATCGACGAACCGGCCCTCTGGTGGCCTCTGGGCAAGGGGGAGCATCCTCTCTACGAACTGAAAATCTCCGTCTACGACGATGGCGAACTGAGCGACGAGGTGCGGACCCGTTTCGGCATTCGGGAGGTGGTTGCGACCAGGAGTACGCCGGACGAGAGCAAGCTCTTCGTGGTGAACGGCAAGCCCATCTTCGTGCGCGGCAGCAACTGGATTCCGGAGGCGATGCTGAAGGACAACGACAAGCGCATGGCGGCGGTGCTCCGCATGAGCGCGCAGTGCGGATTCAATCTCCTGCGCCTCTGGGGCGGCGGAATTGTGGAGAGCGACTACTTCCATCAGCTCTGCGACGAATACGGATTCATGGTGTGGGAGGAGTTCTTCATGACGGGGGATACCCGCCATCCGCACGACGTGGCGACCTACTTCGCGAACGTCGAATCTTCCGTGAAGAGGGTGCGGAATCACCCGTGCGTGGTGTTCTACGTGGCCTCGAATGAGAGTACGGAGGTGAGCGGCACGCGCGAACTCATAGAGAAACTGGACGGCACGCGTCCCTGGCAGCAGCAGAGCGAGTGCGACGGCATACACGACGGCAGCCCCTATGTGCAGGTGAATCCCATGCTGCACTATCTGGATCAGGCCTCGCCTCGCGGCTCGCGCGTGAACGGCTTCAATCCGGAGTACGGATTTACCGGCATGCCCCACTGGACTTCGCTGCAGAGATTCCTGCGTCCGGAGGAGATCTGGCCCATGGACAAGAGTGTATGGGATTACCTGGACGGCAGCGGTTTCGGCAAGGTGACGACCACCGTGAAGGCGTTGGCGGACAACTACGGCGAGTCTTCGTCGATCAAGGAATACGGATGGAAGACGCAGTTGCTGAGCGCGATGAATTCGAAGGCGATTTGGGACGTGTGGAACTACAACAAGCTGTGGTACGGCGACCGCTATTGCACCGGGACCCTGTTCTGGAGCCACGCGAGCCCCATCCCTATGATAAAGAATCACATGTGGGACTGGTATCTGATTCCGACGGCGTCGCTGTATCATACCATGCATGCGCTCGAGCCGGTGCACGTGCAGTTCGACTATCTTAAGAATACCGTTTCGGTGTATAACGACAGGCTGACCGGGCTTTCGAACCTGACCGTGGTGGCGCGTCTGTACGATCTTTCGAGCAAGAAACTGGCGACCTGGACGGTGCACGGGGTGAATGTGGTTGCGGACGGCGTGGCCTGCGACGTGATGCGTCTGTCTTTCCCGGACAAGATCACTCCGGTGCATTTCATTTCTCTGGAGCTTCGCGATGCCAAGGGGAAGGTGCTGTCGAAGAATTTCTACTGGAGGTCGACGGCGAAGTATGTCGAGGGGACTCTGACCGGGCCTTGCGCTTCGGGATTCGAGAGTCTGGCTTCGATGCCCAAGGCGTCGGTGAAGGCTTCTCTGGCGAAGCGCTCTGCCAACGGGGTGCTGTATTACGATGTCACCCTGAAGAATTCCGGTTCGAAGATAGCGTTCTTCAACGAGGTGCTGCTGCTGGGCGACGACGGTCTGCCGGTGCCTTACACCTTTACGTCGGACAACTATTTCTCGCTGCTTCCCGGTGAGAGTCAGACGGTTACGATGGAAATTGCACGCGAAGACGCTCCCGCGCGTCCGGTGGTTCATGTGGAGGGATGGAACGTGGCGGAGAGGGTTCTGCGTTAAAGATAAAAGTCTTTTGTGAGGGCGGCATAGGCAGGGCTTCTGTCTGTGCCGCTCATCAGTATGAGTTCTTCGGAGGGGATGGTGTTGAGGTTTTGCGGGCGGCCGTTGTTGATGGGAGTGCTGCTGCTGGCGTGGCTGGTGTCGCCGGGAGTGCTGCTGGTCTTAGTGCGGCGGAACTCCGCGATTATGCGGCTCGCGGGCTTGCGGGCGGTGGTACGGATGCGCAGGATGCGGAATGGCCTGAGGCCGAAGGATGCGGCGTAGCGGAGGAGGGGCTGTTCTTCGGAGGCGGGGAGAATCAGGGAGAGGAAGCCGTCGGGGGTGAGATGCGAGGCGGCGAAGGCGCAGATTTCGCGGTAGGACAGGGTGTCGGTGTGTCGCGCGGTGCTGCGCCGGGCGTCGGGGGCTTTCAGGGATGATTCGAAGTAGGGCGGGTTGGAGAAGATGGCTGCAAAGAGGTGTTTTTCTTCGGGGCAGGCGGGAAAGGGCCGCTGTCCGCCGAGGGCGTCGGCCAGTCGGCATTCCCGCCTTTCGCAGGGTTCTGCAGCCATATCAAGCGAATCGAGATGTCTTTCCAAATCGTTCAGTGAGAGCGCTTCTGCGTGGAGGGAGGGGGCCCAGGGGGAGGCGGCGAAGTTTGCGGTGGCTTCGTAGACGGCTGCAGGGTCGATGTCGATGGCGAGGATCTTGAAGTGTGGCTGGGTACCGGATGACTTTCCTGGCGCTTCTGCGGACATTCCTTGTGATTTGATGCGGTCTGCGAGGCGCTGGGCTACCATCAGCGCTATAACTCCCGTGCCGGTGCCGATGTCCAGCAGGCGCTGGACATCTCCTGCTGTTTGCGGGGGCTCTGCCCCCGGGACCCCCGGCGCTTCGCTTTTGTCGCTCCGCTCCTGCTGGACATCTCCTGCTATCTGCGTAAGATCTGCGCCCTGATCTCCCGGCGCTTCGCTTTTGTCGCTCCGCTCCTGCCGGACATCTCCTGCTATCTGCGTAAGATCTGCGCCCTGATCTCCCGGCGCTTCGCTTTCGTCGCTTCGCTCCTGCCGGACATCTCCTGCTGTTTGCGGGGTGGTGTCGGGGAGGGTCAATGCGGCGCCGAGGAGGACGGCATCGGTGCCAACCTTCTGCGCAGCCAGTTCATTCCGGACCTCAAAACGCTTGAACCTGAAAACTTCCATTTGAACTGCAAATATAGCAAAACTATAGCACTGCCGCCGTGGTGATGGAGCTGGAGTGAGGGCTGAAAGAGGCGTCCGGAATTCACCGATCCGTATGCAAAATCGCCATTTCTGCATACAAACAACCTAAAAACCGGTGAGTTGTATGCAAAACGGCCCTTTTTGCATACAACTGCGACTTTATTTCGTTTGTACATCCGTTATGGGAGGTGTTGAATCGCCGTACCAGTTCACAGCGACGACACATTCAGGATCGTCTTTTCCAGCGTGCCACGCGTCTTCCTGTCCAGCAGCACTTTACGAAAAATGACCCCACTCAGATTTGGTGAGGTCATTTTATGCAATCTACTGTAAATCAGCTTGTTTTGTAGCATGCCGGCCAGAGATTAAGGAAGCGGCCGAGGAACAGACGCTCCGCGGCATTACCACCGTGCCCAAAACCTGCCAAAACGGGCACCAACACCTCAAATTCTACCCTTACGTGCCAGAAATGCCACTTTTCGGGCACGGGGTTTCTGGGATTGAGGACGTTGCTGTCGACGAAGCACTCCGACACACCCAGTCGGGCGGTTATGTTGCTGATTTACAGCGCCGGCCTACAGGAATTCGCCGTCGCGCATGGTGAGGGTGCGGTCGCAGAGGGCGGCGAGGGATGGGTCGTGTGTGACGATGACGATTGTCTGGCCGAGGGTGTCGCGGAGGCGGAAGAATAGGCGGTGGATTTCTTCTTTTGTGGCGGAGTCGAGGTTGCCGGTGGGTTCGTCGGCAAAGAGAACTGCGGGGCGGTTGATCAGGGCGCGGGCGATGGCGACGCGCTGCTGTTCGCCGCCGGAGAGTTCGGATGGTTTGTGGGAACTGCGGGTGGCGAGGCCTACGTTTTCCAGCAGCGCGAGCGCGGCGGCGGATGCATCTTTCGAAGTTCTGCCGGCGATCAGCGCAGGGATCATCACGTTCTCGAGGGCTGTGAATTCCGGTAGGAGATGATGGAATTGGAAGACGAAGCCGATGCGACGGCAGCGGAAGGCGGCAAGTTCGCGGCTTTCGAGCGAAAGGACGTCCGTGCCGTCGATGATCAGACTGCCTGCGTCCGGGGTGGAGAGGGTGCCGAGTATCTGGAGAAGGGTGGTCTTGCCGGCGCCCGAGGCTCCGGTTATGGCGACGACCTCTCCCTGGGCAGCGCTGAATTCTACCCCGCGCAGCACCTGCAGCGTGCCGAAGGATTTGGTGATGCCGCCGGCGCTTATGATTTTGTTTCCTGTCATTCTGAACAGTGTGAAGAATCTTCGCAAATATAGCAAAAAATCACTATCTTTGCTGAACCCGAACGGGGTGTGGCGCAGTTGGCTAGCGCATCTGCTTTGGGAGCAGAGGGTCGTGTGTTCGAGTCACATCACCCCGACGTATGAAGTGGTTACAAAAATTGATGGTCGCAGTCTTCCTGCTTTCGGTAGGGAGTACGGGCTTGTACGCTTCATCGGAAAATATGAATCTGCGCTTCCGTTTTGGCAAAAGTGAGACGGATGTGAGTACTCTGGAGACTCTTTTTGCTGGTGAGAAAACTTCGCAGGTCAAGTCCGTCGTCATAAAAGCTTCTTCTTCTCCCGACGGCCCTTATTGGGTAAACAAGACGCTCGCGGAGAAACGCGCTACCTATATATATAATAAGGTCAGGGAGATTTGTCCGGATTTGGACTCGACGCTCATCCGTGTCGAGACGGTGGCGGAAGACTGGAGCGGGGTGGCAGCCTGGTTGCGCCGTTGCAATAAGCCATACAAGGAAGAGGCGCTCAAGATAGTGACTGCCGGAGACAAGATAGAAAGGGAAGAAAAGTTGCAGGACCTTTGGGCGGGAGAAGCTTGGGACGACCTGATGCATTCGGCGTTCCCGGCGCTTCGCTGCGTAAAGGTTTCGGTCGAATACGCCTCACCTGAAGTATCACTTGAGGTGCCGGCGGAGGAGACAGCGCAAATCGCAGCTCCCGACAGTAATTCGGTGAGAATATTGTTCCCTGCCGGAATCCGCTATGTCCGTCCGGAATATGCCGGCAATTCCGTTCAGTTGCAGATATTGCGCAATATCGCCGGCAGCGGCAAGTCGCTGAGAATTGAATCTTACTCTTCGCCTGAGGGAGATCCTGTGTGCAACGCCGCTCTGGCGAAGAAGAGGGCGGAGTGTGCCCGGACGTGGATAGTGGAGAATCTCGGGATCCCTGCAGAGAAAATCAATGTCGTTTCGTGCGGAGAAGATTGGGACGGACTGCTTCGTGAAGTCCGCGAGAATTACCACGGAAACAATCGCGATGTAGTGCTCGAAATCCTTGGCGACACGAGTCTTTCCAACGCTGCGAAGAAAGCCGCCATCCGTTCCCTCGATGGCAATGCGAGCTGGAGATCTTTGGTGGAAGGGCATATGTCACAGCTTCGCTCGGTGCGAATCGCAGTAGAATAAAAAATAGGCCACATATGTCTCTATGGCCTATTTGTTTCAAAATCAAATGTTACAAAAGCTGTAATTGCGTAGCTACGCAGTTGACAAGTTTTTCCGGGTCAGGGGGAAAACCCTGTGTATTAAGCATAGATTTTCTGTAGTCTAAAAAGAAAGTATTTCACGTCAGATATGCCTCTCAGTTGGGCTCTGAAGTTTTTTATTTTGGCATTGAAAGATTCGG
>Ga0310695_10005355_pt1 | contig 22475 bp, 16 predicted proteins | sample RumenRJG_04DNA_FD_203882 | JGI IMG/M metagenome (GOLD analysis project Ga0310695, IMG submission 203882) | Bovine rumen microbial communities from Lethbridge, Alberta, Canada - RJG_04 (v2) (version 2) | ecosystem: Host-associated > Mammals > Digestive system > Stomach > Rumen | place: Canada...
CACCGTTCAAAGCCGATTGAAAACATGTTCGCCCAGACGGAACAGTACCTCCGTGAATTGATGGGCATCCCTGAAGACTACGACATCGTTTTCCTCGGTGGTGGTTGCTCCCTTCTGTTCTGCATGCTCCCGATGAACTTCTTGGACCAGGACGCTACGGCAGACTACGCTCTGACTGGCGTTTGGGCAAACAAGGCTTACAAGGAAGCCAAGCAGTTCGGTAACGCTCTCGCCGCTTGCGACACCAAGTCCGAAACTTACAGCCGCATCGACAAGAACCTGAAGCTCTCCGACAACGCCAGCTACCTCCACGTGACCGCCAACAACACCATCTACGGTACCGAATGGCACAACTTCCCGAAGCCGAAGTCTGGCTTCCTCATGGCTGACGTGAGCTCTGACTTCCTCGCTCGCAAGATCAACGTGTCTGACTTCGGCGTTGTGTACGGCGGCGCTCAGAAGAACATCAGCTGCGCTGGCGTGACTGTCACCATCATCAAGAAGGGCCTCCTCGGCAAGGTGAACCGCACCATCCCGACCATGCTCAACTTCCAGACCCACATCGACGCTGCCAACATGTTCAACACACCTCCGGTATTCGCCGTGTACGTGATGAACCGCACCCTCAAGTGGCTCAAGGAATTCGGTGGCGTGGACGCTATCGAAAAGGTGAACCGTTCCAAGGCCGCTCTTCTTTACAGCGCCCTCGACAACTCCAAGGTGTTCGTCGGTACCGCTGCTAAGGAAGACCGCTCCATCATGAACGTTCCGTTCGTGTTCAACAAGGACGTGGTTGCCGCTGACAAGGCTGACGATCTCGCTAAGGAATTCCTCGAATTCGCAAAGGCTCGCGGTCTGCAGCAGCTCAAGGGTCACCGCTCTGTGGGTGGCTTCCGTGCTTCCATTTACAACGCAATGCCGGTCGAAGGCGTGCAGGCTCTCGTTGACTGCCTCGGCGACTTCGAAAAGAAAGTTCTCGGCTAATTAGCCAAGAACTTGGACTTGAGCGACAGCGAAAGTCCAACGTTTTAAGGCTAAGCCAAGAGTGTCATCCTGAGCTCCATCGCAAGACGGAGTCGAAGGATCTAAAAAAAATTTAAGCCTCGGTGAAAACCGAGGCTTTTTCATTTATATAATTGATTAAGAATGCTTCCCCTCTTCGAGGGTCGCAATGACGTTATTAGTCTTCGCTTTTCTTGAACTTGTTCACCACGTCAGGCACAATGTCCATGACCTTGGAGACAAGCGAACTATCCTTGCTAATGGGCATCACGCGCACGTCGTCGCCCTTAATCACGAGGAAGGCAACCGGTTCCACCGAGGCGCCACCGCCAGAGGCAGAAGTATCCCCCTTGGACTGGTGACCACCAAAACCGAAGCCCACCGACACGCGGCTCACGGGCACAACGGTAGATTCACCGGCCTGAATGGGGTTACCGATAACCGTTTCCGCCTTAGTGATGAAACGGAGCTTTTCCAAAAGAGTTTCTGCAAGTTTTTCAATAGCCATGACTTTAATATAACAAATAAAAGTTAAAAACGAGCCTCGAAAATGCGGTCGCTGGCAGTAAAGAACGTACGCTCCAAGTCCGGCCAAGACATATAGCCCCAGACAACGGCGACTCGCCCACCGGACAAGCGACTTGCGATTCCGTAAGAGCCTTCGCCCGCTTCAAAGTAAACGCAGTCATTTGCCGTAACAATTTCGTTCGGAGTCACCTGCTTAAGGCCCGACACCCACTTTTCAAACGCATCCGATTCTACCTGGTCCCAGCTGCGGGCCACATTCCAGCGCAGGTTGCCGTCGCGGTAGCTTTGCACCAGCACTGGGAAGGTCGACTTGACGCCCAAGAAGAACTTGGTCTGAATCGAGGAACGTCCCTGTTCACGGTGCTCAAAGGGCAAGCTCAAGAAAGCCTGAGGAAATCCGCCATGGTAGCCCGGGAACTTGCGCACGTAATTTTCAAGATCGGCGCGTTCGTAACGGCGGTAGCTGTCGTGTCTAAAGATAAAGATACGCTTGTCGGCGCGGAAGCTCTGTTCCAAGAAATTTCCCCTCAAAATCGGGATGCTGCCTTGGAAGTGTCCGCTGTTCATGTAATAGTCAAGCGCGTACACATCGCTTTCGAATTCAAGAACGGTCACGCTAAGCGTATCGCCGAGCATGATGGCGTAGCGGTAATCGTAGCGGCGTTCCAGCGAAGGAATTTCAGCATTCTTTGAAGAATCTGCATTAAAAGATGCAGGCCTTAAATACTTGTACTGAATCGAAGAATAATCAATCGGTTTTTCCACTTTCTTTTGGCAGCCCGCCACAAGCGCGACTACACTTGCAACCAGAGCCATCTTAAAGAATCGAGTAGAAAAACGCATAGCCCAAATTTAGTAAAAATCATTCCGCGTAACTGCAATATTCCCGGAGGGGGCATTTGCGGCAATGGTCGGTAGAATGTCGGCAAATAAAGCCGTCGGTTCCGTCTTCCAAGTAGAACTGCAGGCTGTGTGCGGCCACGTAGGCGGTCAAGGCGTCAACCTTTGACTTTTTCACCTCGGCATTTTCGGACTGTTCCATCAAATGCTGTACAAGCGCCACACACATATCGGTCGCGAGTTTCTGCTTTTGCGCGGGTTCCAAGTCCGCAAAGCCGTCGCTTGCAGGCCCAAGAATCGAGAGATAACGGCGAGCGCCCATGACCAGTGGCAAGGGCGGCCATTTTGGCGAAGGCGCACAGTCAAGCGAAAGCCCCACCGGAGCGGGCGCGAGCAATCGGTAAATCGCAGCGCAAACTTTCGGGCGCGGGTTTCCCTTGCCCATAAAATAAATCTCGCCCAAATCGCGCCAGATTTCTTCAGGCGTGCGAGACTTAAGCCATTCCTGCAAATTCCCGTGCCGGCGCACAAACAGCCCGACACTCCAGAAAATTCCCGCCACATTTTCGAACATGGACCAGGTGCGGCAACCGAATGCAGATTCCACGCAGGCTTCAATATCCTGCGCCTTCGGCACCGGCAGAGTCCAAAGTTTTTCGCTAGGGAATTTTTCGTTCAACGCCTGCAAAAGCGTCACAAATTCCGGGTAGCTTACATCCTGAAAAAGCGCCGTGCCAAAAAGCGTCCACGCGATGCGTTCATTTGCGCCCTTTTCTAGCTTTGCAACCGTAAGGACCGGGTCTTCGATTCGGGCAAACAATCGCACGAATTCCGCCGTCGCCTTGAACAACGCGGGTTCATCGTGAATAAATCGCTTGACCGAAACCATCGGCAAAACCTAAAATATTAGAGGGCCTCGCCCACCTTCACGGCTGTTCCCACACGGCTCTGGAAGAGTCCCGGATTCCTTTCGCGGATTTTCTTGTCGACCACGAGAATCACGGTGCTGCCCATTTCGAAGCGGCCAAGTTCGCCACCCTTTTCCACGGTGATTTTCTGAGCGGGTTTCCAGTCGTAACGCTTGCAGTTACGCGGGAGCTTGCCCGCATTCACCAAAAGTTCGTCCGTGTAGGCGACACCGATACGGCCCACGTTCGTGGCACCGACTTTTACCACCAACATCTCGGAGCCGTCGTCCAAACGCAAGTGGCTCGTAAGGCGTTCGTTAATGCAGAACAGGCCTTCTACGCGTTCCACGCTACCGATATTCACCGGCCAAAGCGTACCCGGGCAGTAGCTGGCATCAACCACTTCGGCCTTTGCCGGGCTATGAATGCGGTGGTAGTTAAACGGTGCCAAGTAAATGGTCGCGAAGGCGCCACCTTCAAAGCGTTTCGCCATTTCTTCGTCGCGGAGCAAGTCCTTGAGTGTATAAGTTTTGCCCTTCGCCTGGATCAGTTCCTGCTTGCCGTCAAAAACAGCAGTTTGCGAAAGCACGCCGTCTACCGGCGACACAATTTCGGAATCAGCAATCGGGCGCATTCCCGGCTTGAGTCTGCGGATAAAAAGTTCACCGATGTTTGCGTAATGATCGATTGGGAATTCCGATTCTTCCATATTCAGCTTGTAATAATTCGCAAAAGCATTGCGCATCGCCTTCGAAATCACGGGCAACTTGAGGCGAGTCAAAGCACCGAAGGCACGGCTAGCGGCATTCTTCGGCAACAACTTCATAAAAACATAAAAAGCAGTATTCATACGCCTAAAAGTAGAAAAATCCAACTTGTTGGTCATTGACCGACCATGATTCATTATTAATAGCAAACAAACTGCACACTTGCACACTATTTGTATTTTTTGTATATTGTGTCTGAAACGATTTTGACACTCAACTGTCAAAAAAAAATGTTTATCTTTGTACCGACTTAAATTTTAACGAGAGTTTCTAATTACTATGGCAGCAGCAAAGTATACCGAAGACAGCATTAGAACACTAGAATGGAACGAACATATCCGCGAACGTCCGGGTATGTACATCGGCAAGCTCGGCGACGGCAACAGCCCCGACGACGGCATTTACGTGCTGGTCAAGGAAATTATCGACAACTCCATCGACGAATTCGTGATGGGTGCCGGCAAGCAGATTATCATTGACATTGAAGACCATAGCGCCCGCGTGCGCGACTTTGGCCGCGGCATTCCTCTGGGCAAGGTCATTGACTGCGTATCGAAGATTAACACCGGTGGTAAGTACGACTCCGAAGCCTTCCAGAAGTCTGTGGGCTTGAACGGTGTGGGTACCAAGGCCGTAAACGCCCTTTCCACCAAGTTCATCGTGAAAAGTTTCCGCGACGGCCGCGTGAAGGAAGCCGAATTCAGCAAAGGCAAGCTCGTCCGCGAAGAACGCGAAAAGAATACGACCGAAAAGAACGGTACCGAAATCTATTTCGAACCGGATGCAAGCATTTTCAAGAATTTCCGCTTCTTGCCGGGCTACATGGAAGAAAAGGTATGGAACTACGCCTACCTGAACAACGGCCTTTCGCTCATCATGAACGGCAAGACCTACAACAGCCCGAACGGCCTTCTGGACCTGTTGCAGAACCATGTGGACGACTCGATCCGCTACCCGGTGGCCCACTTTAAGGCAAACGACATCGAAGTCGCCTTTACACACGGCAACCAGTACGGCGAACACTACTACAGCTTTGTGAACGGCCAGCATACCACCCAGGGCGGTACGCACCAGCAGGCCTTCCGCGAAGGTATTGTGAAAGGTGCCCGAGACCACTTCAAGAAGGACTTGGACCCGGCCGACGTGCGTAACTGCATTATCGGCGCCATCTCCGTACGCATCCAGGAACCTGTTTTCGAATCGCAGACCAAGACCAAGCTCGGCTCGACGACGGTCGCTCCGGGTGGCGCTCAGCTGCGTACCTGGATTGTGGACTACGTCGCCTCGCAGCTCGACAACTACCTGCACAAGAATCCGGAAACCGAAAAGGCCCTTTTAAACCGCATTACGCAGAACGAACGTGAACGCAAGGAAATCGCAGGCATCAAGAAGCTTGCGAACGACCGCGCGAAAAAGGCGAACCTGCACAACCGCAAACTCCGCGACTGCAAGATTCATCTGACCGACGCAAAGAACGCGCTCAACCGCGAAACCATGATCTTCATTACCGAAGGTGACTCTGCTTCGGGTTCCATTACCAAGGCCCGCAACGTGCAGACGCAGGCCGTGTTCAGCTTGCGCGGTAAGCCGCTCAACAGCTTCGGCATGACCAAGAAGGTCGTGTACGAAAACGAAGAATTTAACCTGCTGCAGCACGCTCTCGATATCGAAAACGGTCTCGAGAACCTCCGCTACGACAAGGTGATTATCGCGACCGATGCTGATGTGGACGGTATGCACATTCGTCTGCTCTTGATGACCTTCTTCTTGCAGTTCTTCCCCGAACTCGTGGAACAGAAGCACCTGTTCATTCTGCAGACGCCGCTTTTCCGCGTGCGTAACAAGCAGGTGACCAAGTACTGCTACGACGAAACGGAACGCGACAGAGCTGCCAAGGAAATCGGCAAGACCGGTCTCGAGATTACTCGATTCAAAGGTCTCGGCGAAATTTCCCCGGAAGAATTCGGACAGTTCATCGGCGAAGACATGCGCCTTGAAACGGTGGTGCTTCCGCCCGATGCCTCGTTCGGCAAGATGCTCGCCTACTACATGGGCAACAACACGCCGCAGCGTCAGGACCACATCGTGCAGAACCTCCGCGCCGAAGCCGTGGAAGAGCTGTAAAGCAGCCTTCCCCGCTTACGGGACATTTAGACAATTAGAAAAGCGAGCCTTTACAGGTTCGCCTTTTTAGTCTCAAAGGAGCATAGCCCCAGGCTCATGGTTCAGAGCGACTACACCACCTTAAAAGCCTGCGTTCTAGGCACGGCCTTGATGTTCTTGGTCTTGCCCTTGCCAGGCTGGATCATGAGCACCTTTTCCATACGGGTGCCGTCCATCTTGAGCACGCGGAAAGTATAACCCTTGATGGTGACTTCGGCGCCAGGAGACGGAATAATGCCGAGCGTTGCCTGAATCAGGCCCGAAAGCGTTTCCACGTGAGAATTTTCGGGAGCTTCGAGTTCCACGCCGAGCTTGTATTCCAAATCGGAAAGCGTCATGATCGGGTCGAGAATGAAACGGCCATCCTTAAGGCGTTGCACGTCTTCATCTTCGTCCACGTCATCTTCGTCCTTGATTTCACCCACGATTTCTTCGAGAATGTCTTCGAGCGTGACAAGGCCTGCGGTTCCGCCATATTCATCGACCACGATAGCGAGCTGGTTACCCGTCTTGCGCAGTTCGGTGAGCATGTCGTCAATCTTCTTATGATACGGCACGAATACCGGCGGCATCACGAGCTTCATGATATCAAACGGTTCGTCGCGGTGTTCGGTGTACCATTCCAAGAAGTCGCGGTTCGAAAGAATACCGACAATGTTATCGACGGTTTCCTTGTACACCGGCAAGCGGGAATGGCGTTCCGTATTCAGCACCTTCACCAGTTCTTCGAGGGGAGTGCCGACTTCGACAGCGCACATGTCCACACGGGGCGTCATGATTTCGCGCACCGGGGTTTCCACGAAGTCGAAGATGTTCAAAATCATCTGGCGTTCTTCTTGTTCCAAGCCTTCGGCATCGGGATCTGCCTCATCCGAAAGGTCGGCCTGCGCCTGCACGGCGTCGCGGCGTTCTTCGGGCAAGAAGCTGAGTTTGGAATCGTAGCCCAAGCCCTTCAGGATCTTGACGAACAGCAGGTGGCAAATTTTTGCCGGCAGAGCAAACGGGAGTCGAATGAACTTGAACAGCGGAATCAGCACCACTGCAAAAGTGTCCGGTTTCAAGTTCCCGAGCAGGTTCGCCAAAAACACCGTAATGGTGTAAATGCCGATACATGCGACCACCAGGTAAGCGGCAAAGGCCAGGAACCAGTAATCTTGTACCCAGTTCCAGGGAATCATCTGGAACAGGTAAAAGCCAAGAACGCCCGCACCCACGTTACAGAAAATGCGGCCGATCGAAATCGTTTCGTTAAAGCCAGGCAGTTCCACTAAGGAGGCAACCACCTCTTCGCGACCTTCGCGGTCACGGGCGTCACGTTTTGCATAAATTCCACTGAAAGCGGACTTAATCAGCGAAAACGAGAACGAAACGAACACAAAAACAACAAGGAACGCGATGGCCCAGCTTTCGGATGTTTCCAATAAACTAGCGTCCATTATGCACCTTCCTTGTACGGGTCAAGCCCCAGGAATTCGCATTCGCGCTTGCGCATCACCTTACGGTCGGCGGCCTTGATGTGGTCGTAGCCAGAAAGGTGCAAAAGCCCGTGGACAATCACGCGCTTCATTTCGGCGTAGAATGTGTTGCCGTATTCGGGAGCCTGACGGCGCACCTGCTCACGGGCAATGTAGATTTCGCCCAGCATGGCTTCGTCTTCAGGGATCTCGACACCGAGTTCGTTTTTCCATTCAAACGAAAGAACGTCGGTCACCTTGTCGAGACCGCGGTAGTCGCGGTTCATGGTGCGCACGAACTCGTCAGTGCAGAGCACGATATTCACGTCTTTTTCCTTGCCTTCTTCGGCAAGGAGCTTGCGAGCCATCTTTTCGAACTTGTCCTTATACGGGAAAGCCTCGATGTCCCCCTCGCAAAGGAACTCGATATTATATTTCTTCTTTCGACTAGCAGGGTCTGGCATTAAATGTTATACCACTTCTTGAGGACGTCTATGATAGCTTCGGCCTGAGCCTTGCCCGTAATCTTGAACTTGCCTTGGGGCTTGAAATTACCCGCCATCTTGCGGTAGCGGCGCAGCGACACCTTGGGTTCGGTAAATTCACCGGTCTTCGGGTCTCGTTCCTGGTAAAAGAACATCACGGTAGGCCATGCACCCTTCGAAAGGATTTCCTTGCCGATTTCCTTGATGACTTCTTCACCGGTATCTTCATCGCTATAGGCAACGGTCAGTTCTTCAACTTCCATATTTAGTCCTGTAGTTATAGGTTTTGACCTTCTTCCAAAAAACTTTGAAAAAAGTCACAGTTTTGTTACCCCGAGTATACAATTCTTATCGGGACAATAAAAAAATACATATATTTACGAGCGTATGTAATTGTAAAGCGAGGCTTTATGTCCTTTTCACGTTTTTTTAAGCTTCTAACAGCCCTTCTGGCAATCCTTGTCGGAATTTCTTTTGCGGCAAAGGTACAATCTGGCAAAGTAAACTATGCCGTGGGCGAAGTTTTTCTGCACAGGAGCGGAGCAAAACAGGTCATCAAGAGCTCCGATCCAGACATGAACAAGCTCAAAAAAGCCAAAAACGTCAAGGAAGGGGACAATATCGAGACCCTCCTGGAATCCGAAGTGATTATCGGCCTCCCCGACGGCAGCTCCTTCAACGTCCAGGAAAACACCATCGTAGCCATTACTAAGCTCTCTTTTGAAGACGGCGAAAACAACTTCATTACCGAAGTTAAAAGAGGTAGCATGAAGTTCGACGTGCAAAAGCAGGCTAACAGCAAGAGCAAATTCAAATTCAAGACCGGTACCGCCACGGCAGCCATCCGAGGAACATCAGGTTTTATCGCACTATCCAAGAACCACCCCATTGCCTCTCTTTTTGAAGGAAGACTCGACTTCATTAACGAAAAACGCAACAAGACCATTTCCATCACGGGCGGACAAACCATTATTTCTTACCAAGACGATTTTATCGTAATGGACCTGGAATCTTCAGGAAATGCCAAGCTTTTTGCAGCTCTCGACAGCATTCTCGCCGACACCACGTTATCGGCTGATGCAATCCGCAAGGCCGCCGCAGAAAAAGACAAGCAAATTACTAAAAGCCAAAACGACTTGAAATCCAAGATTCAATGCGACATTACCGCTCTTCCCGACGTAGTCACATCACCGAAACAAACCATTACGGCAAAATGCACCGAAGGAACCCACATCCGTATTTTCGACAATCCGGTTCGGTCTGACGGCAACGAAATTAAACTGGATGTCGAATGGGCTCCCAGCACCATCGGTCAAAAGAAGATACCCTTAACCTGCTTCTTTGACGGCGACAGCACCAATACCATCCAATGCGGCTTGCTAACCACTTATTATGCAGGCACCACCGACGTTGCAGACCTAAAGGGCGCCATTCCCCTGACAATCACGTCCTTAACACCTATAGAAGTATGCGACCCAGCCATGGCTACTGTGGAAGGAATCTTTGACCCGTCTGACAACAACGCCACCCTTACCGTTTCTCTGGGTAAATACACATCCCAGAATTTGGTTCCCCTAAGCGTGAACGGCAAATTTTCACACTCCATCCCTGTATCTGACAAGGACGGCAACTGGAATGAAAAGAGCATCCACGTAAGTTACCAATCCGCTCAAAACGGAAAACAAGAAGCAGAAATTCCCCTCAAGGTGAATAAATCCTGCAAGGCAGTCAACTTGCTCCCTCCCGTAGTAGGGATTTACGCCAACAAGTGCAAGGCCATACTTGCTTTAGGCCAAACCAAAGGCGACAAGGCTATTTATACACTCTCCGTAGACAATGTACCTCAAAAAGACATCTACTTTGATACCGACCGCAAGTTCACCGACAACCTTGTTAGAGGAACCCACATATACAAGTTCCATGTAGAAGACCTGGCCGGCAACAAAGTCGAAATCAACAAAAAGCTTGAATGCTACCCGCCTCTCAAGACCGCAAAGATCGTACTTGCCGGTGGCAGTACCGGAGAAACAGTTCGTCTACGAGTGCCACCACCGCCGCGCGGATTAAGCAACACCTTCTACAGGCAGCTCAGTTTCTCTGTGACAGGGCTTCCGCAAAACGACCCCGACTATATCAAAGAAATCAAAATTTCTATGCCGGGCAAAACCATTCTGCTCCGCGGTTCAGATTTGCTTTCTAACCGAATTGACCAGCAAATCGAGTTAACCCGCGGAAAGCCGACGACCATCAACATCACCGTCAAGCTAAAGAGCGAAGAAATTCTTACGGCGCAGCAGCCATATGAGGTCCGCTAATGAAAAACAGTTCACTTTTTTCGATTATCGCCCTGACCACCACCTTGGCTTACGCACAGGAACCGGCAACACCAGTTCAAGACTCCACCAAGGTTCCTGCTGCAGAATCAAGCGCCCAAGTAGCAACAGCCCCCGAAGCCATCCAGCTCGCCAAAGGCACCCCCATTGGCGGAGCAATTCATGGTTTTATTAAGGCAGAACAATCTCCATACCTGGTGACAGAAGACCTTACTGTAGAAGAAAATCAAGTTCTCGTTATTGTTCCTGGCGTCACGTTGCAGTTCGCACCGGGTACAGGTCTTTACGTTAAAGGCCAGTTGGTTGTAGCCGGCGTTGTGGAATTCGTTTCAGCATTAAAGACCTCCCAAAACGGCGATTGGAAAGGAATCTTCCTTACTGGAAAGGAACCCTCTGAAATTAGAAACGCAGTCATTAGCGGAGCCGCAAACGGCATCGTGGCAGAAAACACTACCGTAAGCATACTCTCCAGCAAGATTGAAAAGTCTTCCGGCCGTGGCGTATATGCCAAGAATTCCAAAATTTCCATTAGTGGATGTGAATTCGAAAAGAACGATGGTGCTGCTGTTCACATTGACAGCTACAGCGATGCCAGCATTAGCAATGTATCATTCAACGGCAACAAGGTGGCTCTCTACAACTCGGAACTAGCCATCACAAATGTATCCTCTTCGAAATTCGAAAACAATGCCTACGCCATTCTGGATATGGGCAACAGCCTGTTGTCATTCAACAACAGCGAAGTAAGCAAGAACAAAGTGGGCGCTAGCGCTAGCGACGTTCTGGACCAAAGCGTTATCGCAAGCATTAACGGAAATGAGACCGACTTTAATAAAGATATTAACGGAGTTGTCCAGACTCTCCCCTCAAGCCCCGAAATTCCGGGCGTCGAAAGCCGCCCTATTGACGCCAAAGACAACATTGGCACCCTGCTAGCACAAAAAGAAACTGCGGAATCAGAAAGCGACACTACAAAAAAATCCTGGAGTATTCTCGGAAACGTGATGATCGGAAATCACTATCATCATGTACTAACCCGTAAGAACCATTCCAAGACCGTCGAAGTTTTTGGCGACACCATCGAACATGGGGAACGTTACAAAAACACCTTCCAGGTTCCCGGTTTCGGCACCGAGGCCAGCATTTACTTATTGATGCAATCTCCCGATGGCAAAACCATTGAATTTAGCGGAGACTATACCGGTGACCAATGGAATCGTTTTTCGCCCACCCCAGTTACTTTGACCTATACAGACAGCTACAACCAGATTATCTTGGGAGATTTTACCAAGGTCGGTGGAGAAACCTACATGGAAGCTCTCCCCATTTTTGGTGCAAGCTACACCCTTTCGCTCCTTAAGAACAACGTAAACCAGCCTCTGCTGGAATTGAACGGATTCTTCGGCGAAAACCGTAAACCCTACCAAATCGGAGACCGTCATCCCGACATTTACAAGAACTATATTGAAGATGGCGAAGCCCAGGCTCAACGCCTTGCCTACGGAGCATCCCTCAAATGGTCTCCGCTCCGTCGCTTTGACGCAACATTTGGCGCCATTTATGCAGACGACGAAATCCACGATCCGCTTCTGCGAGACGGCGGCAAAAGCACGTCTATTACAAGCGAGCCCTTGCAAAAGTCTTTCACCTTGTACGCTGACGGAAACTGGCTGTTCTATCCTGGCGACATCGAACTGAACGGACAGATTGCCGTTGGCCGCGCTGACACGGCAGATGTTTATAGGGAACGAGCCATCAATGAAGTCTTTACCGAGGCAGGTCTGAACACGGCTTCTATGGGAAAACTTCGACAGCTCATGATAAGCGAGAGCAAGATTAATTCCCTTTCGGCAGAAGAGTTGGACGAAATCTTTGGAGGCAACTCCACCTTAAGCCGTAGCAAAATGCGCGACTCCCTTCGCACCCTAGTCCGCGAAGCCAAACAGTTAAAGAAGGACTACGAAAGCGACCGAGACGACGACCGAGTATTGGGCCTTAACTGGGGAAGCCAAAATTTCGCCATCGGAGCATCACTCGATTGGAAAATTTATAAAACCACGATTTCTGGACACCTGAAGTATGTAGGCGAAGATTTTTACAGTGCTGGCTCCGCAAACCAGTTGGCAGACACCCGTGAATTCGGCGGAGACATCGAGCAAATCATCACCAACTTCTGGACATTGAACTTTGGGTATTTGCTTAATATCGAAAATGCAGCCAATGGAAGCAAGACCAACCTTCTCGGACTTGGCGAAGGAACTCGCTGGGGTCTCTTTAACGATGACGATTCTAAATGGTTCGAGGAACACGAACTTGATTACAACAGAACCAAATACATCCAGAACTGGAATTTGGGCAACAGCTTCAAGATTGGCAAGAATGTCAATGTAGATGTTGGCTACAACCTGGAATATCGTACCCAATACCGCCCCTACCAGCTCCACGGCGACTACGTTTTGGAAGACGGCATTTACAACGACGACTGGTTTGCAGCACGCAAAGATAAAGAAACCACGAAAATCATAATTGGCAAAGACACCACCGAAGTGGACGCAGAACGCTGGGCAGAATACATGGGACTTTCCGGCGAAAAATACTTGGCCTCCAAATTCCAAGAAAGGATTTACAAAAACGCCTGGAGTCTGGACCTTTCTGTTCATGCAAACAAGACCATCTTTAAGGCCGGCGGGCGCTGGACTATCCGTACCGACGATTCAAAATTCTATAAGGATGACCTGATTGACAACATGGACCTCGCCAATACAACCTGGGCAAAGATGGGCTACTATTTTGGCGGAGCTGACTATTTCGAGCAAGCCTACCCCCTTTCGGCAACGACAACTCTAAAACAAGTGCAGAACCAGTTCGGTTTCACGCCGCGTTTAAAGAACTACAAACGTAACGACATGACAGAACGGGAATTTACTGTCAATGACGAACTTGAAATTTCTTTCTTGAGACGTTTCTTGATTCTCACCATTTCAGGTGAATTCCGTTACATGACAACGGACTGGGAAGAAGAAGACGATAGCTTTGACGAAACAGAAACCGATGTTTTGGGTAGCACCAGCCTGCGCGTGAACCACACCCAACATTTGAGTACCGAATGGTACACGGGAGCAGCATTTTACTACCGTCCAGACAACTTGAGCGACGAATACAAGGATATCTACGGCGGAGTCCGCGTAAATTACGTATTCTAAAAACATCTAGCCTTGTTTAAAGAGAGCCGCTTTTACAAGAAGCGGCTCTTTATTTTTTAAATTTGGAATAATGTTCACCTACCGCTACAGAGAACTTTCCGTTGCGCTTGCCAAGAAAGGCAAGTACCGCGAGGCCTTGGCCAAGGAAATCCGCCTGCACCCCGAAGAAATCTTCAATTTGCAAGTGGAGCGCTTTTCATTGGATAGTCGTCGCAAAGGAGACCCTAAGTGGTCTTACAACGTGATTTTCGACTTGAAACGCGAAGTCCGAGCCACTGGAAATCACGCCAAAGGGCTTGTAGCGGCTACGCGGGACAAAGAGAGTTTAGAGACCGATCCGCAAAAGGACAGCGTAGCGATGCCAGGCCATGTGGATGTGATTGGCGCAGGTCCCAGCGGACTTTGGGCGGCATTGCATTTACTGCGGAAAGGTTTTGCCGTCGATTTGTACGAACAGGGCAAATGCGTTGAAGAACGATTCCGCGATATTCGCCGGTTCTTTGTCGACCGGAATTTTAACGCCTACAGCAATGTGCTTTTTGGCGAAGGAGGTGCGGGGGCCTTTAGCGATGGAAAGCTGAATACCCGCACCCGGAACCTGTTCGTGGAACAGGTTCTACACGACATGGTCGAGTTTGGAGTCGACGAATCCGTCGTGACCTTCGCCAAGCCTCATATCGGCACGGACCGTCTCGTTTTATTGCTGCGAGAGCTGCGCGCAGAAATTACAAAGCTCGGCGGCAAGATTCATTTTAGCACTGCCCTTGAAGATATCGAGATTAAGGATGGCCGCATTGCGGCGATCCAGCTGCGAGACGTTTCAACGCCAAACTCTCAGACGAATTGGAAATCCTGCGAAGCCTTGGTGCTCGCCGTCGGGCATTCTGCCCGGAGCATTTACGAAATGCTCCACGCCCGTGGCGTCGCGCTCGAAAGTAAGGCTTTTGCCATGGGCGTGCGCGTCGAGCACCCGCAGCAACTCATCAACATGCGCCAGCTGGGCCTAAATGTAGACACCAAACTCACGGGTTCCGCTGAATATTTCCTCGCCACCCCGACACTGAACAAATCGAGCAGCGCCTACAGTTTCTGCATGTGCCCGGGTGGCGTCCTGGTGCCCTGCGCCTCGGAGCCCGGGACCCTTGCCACCAACGGCATGAGCTACAGCCGACGCAACGGTCCCTTCGCCAACGGCGCCATCGCTGTGCCCATCGCCGCAAGCGACAAGCTCTTTGGCGGACTCGAATTCCAGCGCAAAATCGAAAGTGACGCTTACGCGGTCGGCGGCAAGAGCTATGCCGCTCCAGCCCAAAGCATCAAGGCGTTCCTCGCCCACCGCGAAGACAAATCGCTCCCAAAATCCACCTACCCCTGCGGACTTGTACAAAGCAATCTGTGGGACTGGATGGACAAAACCATTTGCAAGAGCCTCGCCGAAGGATTCCAGAACTTCGACAAGAAAATCCCCGGATTCATCGAAGAAGGCCTGATTGTCGCCCCCGAAACCCGCACGAGTAGCCCACTACGCATGAGCCGCAACAACGAGACGCTTGAAAGCGTGAATACCAAGGGTCTGTTCGTGCTCGGCGAAGGCGCCGGATATTCCGGCGGAATCGTCACTAGTGCCGCCGACGGCGTGCGACTCGCCCACTACGCGAAAAAGGAAAGCTTATGATTACCCGAGTCATTGACCGCAATTTTGCCAACATGCGCCTCGATCGTTTTTTGCGCAAGGCATTCCCCGACGAATCACTGTCGGTCTTTTTCGCCGTTATTCGCAAAAAGAAAGTCCGCGTAAATGGCATCGTAGGCAAGGCAAATCAGATGTTGCAAGAAGGCGACACCGTCTGCATCTACGAAAATTTCAAAAGCGTCGATGCGGATTCCCAGGGCGCAAGCAACGTTATCCAGTTCCCCGCTAATCAAAACGAATGCGATAAATCCAGCACCGGTTTTGCAAAAGCAAAATCCACCTGGGGCAAGGCAACCTCGCCGTCGGAAAAGCAAAGCGGCTGGGGCGCCAACGAACTCGATATCGTCATTCAGACCGAAGATTATGTGGTTGTAAACAAGCCCTCGGGACTCGCAAGCCAACCGGGCTCCGGCACTCGCCCCGGCGAGAGCCTCGTAGAATATCTGTGGGAATGGGGCCGCCGCGAAGGGCTCGACTTTAAGCCTACTATCGCCCACCGCCTCGACCAAGAAACTTCAGGCATGATTATCGCGGCCCTCCACGGCGACACGCTCCGCGAACTCACTCGCATGATCCGCGAACACGAAGTCGACAAGTTCTACTTCGCACTCGTCAAGGGGAACCTCAAAAAAGACAAGGGTACCATCAACGAGACGCTCACCCGCACCGACGCCGCCAAGGGCTCCAAAATGAAAGTCGGCGAAACCGGCAAGGACGCCCAGAAGGCCGTCACGCACTACCGCGTCAAGCAACATTACGAAGGCTACGACCTGGTAAAAATCAAGCTCGAAACGGGTCGCATGCACCAAATCCGCGCCCACTTCGCAAGCATCGGGCACCCGCTCCTCGGCGATACCCGCTACGGCGATTTTGCGCTCAACCGCGATGTCAAAAAACAACTCGGGTTGCACCGTCTTTTCTTGCACAGTTGCCGACTGGAATTCACCTGGCACGGCGACAAGATTGTTCTTGACTGTCCGCTCCCCAAGGAACTGCAATCGGTTATCAACCAGCTAAAGCCTTTGCGTTTCGAGCGAAGCCATTAAGTTCAACAAAAGAAGGAGAACATATGATCAGCGGCGCCAAAGCATTCGATTTAGCAAACGATGCGCTTAAAGGGAATCGCCTCAAAACAACGGGTATAACCCTTTTCGGCGGCATTCTCTTGTTTGCCACCATTTTCTTCATTAATTTCGCAAGCCTTCTTTTTTTCGGCACCGAAGAAGAATCCCCTAGGAACTACCCCGTCAGCTTTATCGTTTCGCTGATACAGTCTATTGTGCAAGATATTCTGGCCATCGGTTTTTACGCCTATTTTTTCCGAATTTTCAAACACAGGAAATCAAATCTCCGCGACATGTTTGCCGGTTTCAAGAATTTTTCCAGAAATGTCATCGTTATACTTATCGGAGCCCTTGTAGCAGGATTCTTCTCGTCACTCCTTGAAGCTCTCGCAGATTATCTCCCCTTAATCTTGCCTGTCCACGAAAACATTTTCTTTTACATTCTATTCGTTCTCATTATAGCTGTCTTATTCTGCTACATTTTATACAAACTATATCCTACCTGGATCGGCCTTTTGATAAAAATGTCACAAGACGATTCTACGCCTGCTATTGACTTGATCAAGCAAACTTATTGCCAAATCTCCGTATACAACTACAATTTCCTTTGCCTATCTTTCCGCATCATGCTATGGTGTTTCCTGGGCGTTTTGACTTTAGGAATCGGACTTCTGTGGATTATTCCGCTCATCACCATGATCACCGTCGTTTTCTTTGACGCCATCTTCAATCCTGAAGATTATGCCACCCCGGAATTCCCCGACGCCCCCTCGCAGGTCACACCTCCGGCAGACCCCGAAGAAAACACAACCCCCGAGCTGCCCGAAGAATAATCGGCCAGGCTGTTTTTTTCTACATTTACCTGCGAAAATTTAAGCAGGCACGTTTTTTGCAGCGTCCCCATAAAACCGCGGCATTATTCGTGTCATAAAGGATAATACGATGAAAGTTTCTTTGAATTGGCTCAGACGTCATGTGGATCTTCCGGAAAATGCGGAAGAAGTTGCAAAGGCATTGACCTCCATCGGCTTGGAAGTCGAAGGTACCGAAGAACCGGGCAAGGTTTATGAAAAGCTGATTGTGGCCAAGGTTCTTACCTGCGAACCCCACCCGGACAGCGACCACTTGCACATTACGACCGTCAATAACGGCAAAGAAACTATCCAGGTTGTTTGTGGCGCCCCGAACGTTGCCGCCGGCCAGACCGTGGTGCTTGCCCCGATTGGTGCAGAACTTCCGCTCCCTGACGGCACCATGCTCAAGATGAAAAAGTCCAAGATTCGTGGCGTCGAAAGTTTCGGCATGATTTGCGCCGAAGACGAAATCGGCCTCAGCGACGACCACGCCGGCATCATGGTTCTCGACGACAGCATTCCTGCTGGCACCCCGTTTGTAAGCCTCGGCCTCTACGACGTCTGCTTTGAGCTGAACGTGACCCCGAACCGCCCAGACGCCCTCAGCCACCGTGGCGTGGCCCGCGAACTCGCCGCCAAGTTCGGCCGTCCGCTCAAGCCGCTCGCTTATGAACTCAAGGAAGATTCCGAAGCAGCCAGCTCTGCTATCAGCCTCGAAGTGGTTCCCGGTTGCGGTTGCTCCCGCTATGTAGGCCGCGTCATCAAGGACGTGAAGGTTGAAAAGTCTCCGGCTTGGCTCGCCAAGCTCCTGCATGCCGTGGGCATGAACAGCATCAACAACGTGGTCGACATCACGAACTTCATTCTGATGGACGTGGGCCAGCCGCTCCACAGCTTCGATATGGACCAGCTGCACGGCAACAAGATTAAGGTCCGCCGCGCCGCCAAGGGCGAAAAGATCGAAACAATTGACCACACCGCTCACGAACTTCTGGAAAGCGACCTCGTGATTTGCGACGGCGACCGTCCGGCTTGCGTAGCCGGCGTGATGGGCGGCGTTGAATCCGAAATTGTCGATGCCACCAAGAACGTGTTCCTCGAAAGCGCCTGGTTCAACCCGACCATCGTCCGCAAGCAGGCCAAGCGTCTCTGCATCTCGACGGATTCCAGCTACCGCTTCGAACGCGAAATTGACTTTACCACCCAGGACGAATACAGCCGCTACGCCTGCGCCATGATTCAGGAAGTCGCGGGTGGCCGCATTCTCAAGGGCACCGTCGAATACACCGGCGACGACCACAAGAAGAATTTGAACGAAGTCACGCTCCGCACTGCCCGCGCCGAAAAAGTCATCGGCATGAAGATTGCCGCAGCTGACATCGAAAAGTACCTCACGGGTATCGCCCTCGAAGTCGTGAAAAAGGATGCCGAATCCATCACCTTCAAGATTCCGGGCTACCGCCCCGACCTCGAACGCGAAGTCGACCTCATCGAAGAAGTCGCTCGTCTCATCGGTTTCGACAACATCCCGTACACGCTGCCAAGCTTCAAGATGCAGCCGAACGAACTTCCGCCGATCGAAGTCCTGAACCGCAAGATCCGCAAGACCTTGTCTGCAATGGGCCTGCATGAATGCTTGAGCCTCCGCTTTACGAGCAAGGCCCGCACCGAAGCCCTGTTCGGTGCCGAAAACGACGACCGCCGCAGCAAGCCCGCAGCGCTCCTCAACCCGCTTTCCGATGAACTCGGCGTGGTTCCGACAAGCCTCCTCCCGAACTTGCTAAAGAGTGTTGCCGAAAACGAAAAGAACCGCCCTGGTTCCGTTCGTCTGTTCGAAGTCGCCAAGGGCCAGTTCAAGCGCGACCGCAAGGACGTACGCGATCCGGGCTTCGACGAATCGAACTTGGTTGCCCTCACCATTGCAGGCGCATTCGACGTGAACCCGCTGAATGACAAGCCCGCCCAGATTGACTTTGCCGCCTTCAAGGGCCTGGTGCAGAGTTTCCTCAAGCGCGTTGGCCTCGTCGTGGAATTCCGCGTTCCCTCCAAGCCCGAAATCTTCTTGCATCCGGGCAAGCAAGTCGAAGTTCTCGCCGACGGCGTGGTGCTTGGTACCATGGGCGAACTCCACCCGACCGCCATGGCCGCTTTCGAAATCGGCTACACCACCTACGTGATGGAACTTGACATGGACAAGATGGAACACGCCACCCACAAGAAGATTGTGTTCGAACCGTTCAGCCGCCAGGTGCCCTCTAGCCGCGACATTTCCATCGAAGTCGCAAAGACCATGACTCACGAGCAGATTCTCGCACGCATCAAGGGTCTGAACCCGAAGAACCTCGCAAAGATTACGCTCAAGAGCATCTACGAAGGCGACAAGATCGAAGCCGGCAAGAAGAACATGGTCTACAGCCTCACCTACCAGGCCATGGACCGCACCCTTACCGACGACGAAGTCAACAAGGCACACAACAAGCTGCGCGACAAACTCGTCGCAAACGGCGACATCGTGCTCCGCTAAGACGCTCATCCTATTAAAAAATCAAACCGCTGAGGCAAGCACCTCGGCGGTTTCTTTTTTCAAGATTTGCAGCGTATTTACGCAGCTAGCCAGCGCTTATTCCAGCGCTTCCCTAATCTGCTGGATAAAGTCCATTTCTTCGGGGCTGACGTTGCTTTCGTTGTCGTCTTCCTTAGAGGCGTTCGCTACACGGAGCATCGATTCCAGCACCTTGCACTTGAATTCACCCGGTTCATTCTTCAGGGCTTCAATACAGGCAGCGGCACGGTCCTTGGCAGACTTGAACTTTGCGTAAGTATCATTGAAATCGTCCCAAGAGACTTCCGGCGTCAGTTCGTCATGAATCGCATCTAGCGTATCGCTTTCGGCTTCCGTTGCCGAAGTAGAACCTTCAAGGAGTTTTTCGGTCTCATTTTCGTGAAAAAGGCAAGCAACCTGCCAAGAAAGAATCAAAAGAGCCAAATTAGGATTCATCGTAAACCTCGCTAGTTATCTTGGACAAATAATACAAAAATTGTGTAACGACATCATCCATTATCCATCATCAATTATACATCACCAATCACCCCACACTCCATATCATCAATTATCAATCATCAATTATCAATTTTACTATATGGCGTTCTTTCAGAACGCATATAGTACGGCTCGGCAATGTCAAAATAACATGTTATTTTGCCGCTGCTCTCGCCTTTTACTATATTCCCGCACATGGCATACGTAGCAATGGCCCGAAAGTGGCGTCCGCAATCTTTTTCCGACATGGTCGGCCAGGAACATATCGCAAAGACCCTTCAAAATGCAATTGAAGGTGGTCGTTTGCACCACGCCTTCCTATTTACCGGAACCCGCGGCGTCGGAAAGACTACCAGTGCCCGTATCCTCGCCCGCACGCTGAACTGCACCGGCGGAGACCCGTTGCACCCCTGTGGACAGTGCGAAAGCTGCAAGGACATTTCGGGCGGAAACCCGATGGATGTCTTTGAAATCGACGCAGCCTCCAATACCGGCGTCGACAACATCCGCGACGTGATTGAACGCGTGCAGTACCCGCCTGTCATCGGCAAATACAAGATTTTCATTATCGACGAAGTCCACATGCTTTCGACGGGAGCCTTCAACGCGCTCCTCAAGACCCTGGAAGAACCGCCAGAACATGTGATTTTCATCTTCGCAACCACCGAAGTCAACAAGGTGCCGCAGACCATTTTGAGCCGCGTGCAGCGTTTTGACTTCAAGCGTTTGACCATCGAACAGATTCGCAGCCGCCTGCGTTACATTTGCGAACAGGAAGGCATTAACGCCACCGACGAAGCCCTAGATATCTTCGCCGAAAAGGCCGACGGTTCCATGCGTGACGGCCTCACCTACTTCGACCAGGCCTATGCCTTTACCGGCAACGAAATGAGTGCAGACGCAGTCCGTAGCGTCCTTGGCATTCCTCCGGTAGAACTCTTCTTTACGCTGATTAACGCCATCGAAGCCCACGATCTCAAGGGGTGCTTCAAGATGGTGGATGACGCCTGCAAGCGCGGCATCGAATTCACTCCGCTTTTGGACGGATTCGGCAAGTTCCTTAGGAACCTGCTCTACGCCCGCCTTGACGCATTCACTCCCGACGTATTGAACATATCGGAAGAGCTTTACACCAAATACAAGAGCGTGGTTCCCGAGCTCAAGAACGGCGACATTCTGCGTATCAGCAAGCTTTTGATTGACCTGCAGGCAACACTTCGCTACAGCACGAACCCGCGTCTGCTGGTAGAAACGACATTTGCCCGCATGGCTTGGCTCGACAGGCTTACCGACTTAAGGCGAGCGCTTGCAGCCATTAATGATCCGAAAAGCGCCTCCGAAGAGGCGTTAAAAAAAAAAGTAACTGAAGTCCAAAACTACATTGACGCCGAAGAAGAAGCCAAGGCGTTACAGCAACGCGAAGAAAATCCCTTCGCGGCTTTGCAGAGTTCCATTGCCGGCCCAAGCAACGGAGACACTTACAGCCGCTACGAAATTTCTGCCGCCTGGGGATCCATCAAGTCCAAAATTGCAGATTCCGGTGATTTCGCCTTCTCGGTAGCCCTCAACGAAACCGTACTCGAAACAGGCGATTTGAAAGCCACCCCCTTCCCCATCGCCCTTACCTACCTGGGTGACAATGCCAGCGATGCCTGGGGCGTAAAGCAGATGGAAGAACATCCCGAGTATATGGACCGTATCAGGCAAATGCTCGAAGATATGCTCCAGACTCCGGTACTTTTGACCCTGAAAAGCCGAGCCTTCAACGAATCGGAACTTAAAATCCGCAAGCAGGCCCAGATGTCGCCCTACCAGTTGGATTTGGAGAAGGAACCCGGACTCCAGAAGCTCAAGGAACTCTTTGCCGCTGAACTGATTTACACCCACAAGAGCAACCGTCCTGTAGCCCCTCAACAAGCCGAAGGCTGCGATGTAGACAGCGACGAAAACTAACCCCTTTTACTATATTACCGCAAAAACAACGAGGAAAATACTATGGATATGAGCAAAATGTTGCGTGACCTTCAGAAGATGCAGAGCAAGATGATGAAGGCACAAAGCGACCTCAAGGCACAGAGTTTCGAAGCCGAAGCCGGCGGCGGAATGGTGAAGGTCGCCATGAACGGTAAGGGTGTCGTCAC
>Ga0310695_10005357_pt1 | contig 22473 bp, 9 predicted proteins | sample RumenRJG_04DNA_FD_203882 | JGI IMG/M metagenome (GOLD analysis project Ga0310695, IMG submission 203882) | Bovine rumen microbial communities from Lethbridge, Alberta, Canada - RJG_04 (v2) (version 2) | ecosystem: Host-associated > Mammals > Digestive system > Stomach > Rumen | place: Canada...
GAACATCACGGCGGGCGGCGTTCTCTCTTGCGGCGGAGTCGTGGTGAACAAATCCTCGGCCGGCGGTTCCGGAACGCTGAACATCGACGGCGGGGCGCTCCGCGCCTACGCCAGCAACGCAGAGTTCATCCCCGCCAAGGACAACTTCTCCATTGCCGTCGGCGCGAACGGCGGCACGATCGACACGAACGGCAAGACCATCGCGTTTCTGAAGCCGATTCTCGAAAACGCGGAATCGACAGGCGGCGGCATGGCGTTCACGGGCGGCGGCATGGCCACGCTCTCCGCAGGGAACACCTACACGGGCACGACCGCCATCGAGATCGGCACGACGGTGCACATTCCCGCGCCCGGCGCGATTGCCGGCGGATTGGCGGTGACGCTTCCCGCAACGCCGCCTGCGGACGGCGTCTATACGCTTCTCGCCATTACAGGCGAGGGGACCTTCCCCGCGAACGTGCTGACTGGCTTGGCCGCGCCCGAGAACGCGACGCTTCGCCTTTCCGTTGATGCGAAGTCCATCCTCTGCATTGTCGGCAACCCCGGATTTGTCTGGATCGGCGGCGTTAGCGGAAGCCTGAGCGAAGCGTCCAACTGGGCGAATGACATGGTGCCGCGGAACGGCGACAGCTGCGTCATCGGCAATGCGGCGCCGGCGAACCTCACGGTCGGCGACACGTTCGCGCCTGCGTCCATCACGTTCCCGGCGGGCAGCGGTCTCGTCACGATTTCAGGCGAGAGGGAGCTTGCCGGCCTGTTGTCCATTGCGAACGAGTCCGCGCAGCACCACGTGTTCGCCTGCCCGGTCGATGCGGACTCGCTGACCGCCCTGCCGCTTGCCGACTCGAACTACCTCGTGTTCAGCGGCGGAATCGCGCTTGCGGCCATGCCGTCCGTCGATAACATGCGTCTTGCGGGCGTGTGGAACCTGACGGGCGACTGGTCCACGCCTCCATCCGGGACGACCATCAATCCGGATTCGGCGGTCAACGTCTCTGGAACGCTCAAGGACGGCTACAATGTCGTCGTCGAGCCGGGTGCGACGCTTCGCGCCGCAACGGTGACGGCATCCCAGGGGACGACCGGCAAGAACCGCGTCATCTGCCAGAACAACGGCACGGTTGTCGTCGCGGGCGAGATACGCGATACGATGACAAGCGCCTCCAGCACTTCCTACAGCATTGCCGGTTTCTTCGCAAAGGGGAGCGACAGCGCCGTGACGCGGGCGAACGGGCTTGTCCACAGCGGCTCGACGAAGAGCAACCACCCGTTCAGGCTCAACAACAGCGACGACTCCGTTACGAATACGATCGTGCTCGGTTCGGGCGGCCTCTCCTTCAGGGACAACCTCGGCAAGAACAGCAGCTGCTATCCGTACTTCCAGATCGACTCCGGCAAGTCCGTGGTGCTCGCCTCGTCCGCCGACTGGTCATTCGGCGTGAATACGGTCTCGGGCAAGGATCTGTGCCTTGAACTTGGAGGATCCGTCACCGTAGATACCTCGGACTACGACGACCGCGCCATCGCCCACACCATCCGCTCCCTTGGCAGAATCGGCAACGGCGGATCAATGACCGTGAAGGGATGCGGCCGACTGGCGTTCGAGCACTATTCCGACTTTGCCGGCGCCCTGACCGTGCAGGACACGGCGACCGTGGCCTTCAACGCGCTCTGCGGATTCACTCGCGGAGGCTCTGCTACGGTAAACGGCGGCGCGACGCTGGAGGTGGCGCAGTCCGGTTCGCTTGCTCTCGGCAAGGACCTGACGCTTGCGGACGGCGCGACGCTTGCGTTCAACTTCACGGACAAGGAGACGATGCCGGTGCTGGACATGGAGGGCAAGACCGTGACGGTCAACGGCGCCGTGAACATAAAGATCGCGGCCGACGGCATACGCCCGACGAGCGGCAAGCACGCGCTCACCGCCGGCGGCAAGTTCGCGGGCGCGGCGGTTTCGCTTGCCGAAGGTGCGCCGAACTGGGTGAAGGGCGTTTCGGTGGCTGACGGCGACATCGTCCTTGAGGCCAAGCCCGCCGGCACCGTCGTCTTCGTGCGCTAGGCGAAGGCACGGCGGACCCGTTCCGAAACACGCTTGGCGACGACGGAGCACTTATGTGACGGAACAAGAATCAGAAGTCGGCCAATCGCGCAACGGCCGCAGGGGTCTTCGCGGCGGTGAGCGGCGCGTTGGGGACGCGGCGGGCCATTCCTGTTTGCTTTTCCGCTTGCGCTCTACATTGGGACTGTGTTATCATTAAATCCATGCGCATAGGATTTGGATACGACTCGCACCGCTTCGACGAAACGCGCCCGCTAATGCTGGGCGGCGTGGAGATTCCGGATTCGCCCGGGCTAAAGGGCCATTCGGACGCCGACGTGCTCATTCACGCCGTGATCGATGCGCTGCTCGGCGCCGCCGCTCTTGGCGACATCGGCTCGCATTTCCCCGATACGGACCCACGCTGGAAGGGAGCAGATTCGGCGGAGTTGCTCGCGAGCGTGGTGGCCGAAGTGCGCGCTGCAGGCTACCGCGTGGGCAACATCGACGCCACCGTCATCTGCGAAAGGCCGCGTCTGCGTCCATACGTGGACGCCATCCGTACGCGCCTTGCCTCGCTTCTCGGCGTTGATATCGGCGCCGTGTCGGTGAAGGGGAAGACGAACGAGCGCATGGACGACGTTGGTGCCGGCGTGGGCATAGAGGTGCACTGCGCTGCGCTTCTCGAGAAGGCGTGAGAGAGCGAAAACGGGAAGGAGCATGCACGGGCGAGCCGCCCGTGCTACTAGGCACTAGGCACTAGGCATTCAATATGGTATAATCATCTGCACATGAGACGAATCATCAAGTATCTCGACAATCTCACCGCACCGGCGCTTCTGGCGGCGGGCGCGCTTCTTTGCCTTGCCTTCGCTGCCGTGTGGTTCGGTGGTCTCAACCAGGACGAAGGATGGTACCTGTACGCCGCGCAGATGGTGCGGGCTGGGCATCTGCCGTACCGCGACTTCTTCTACACGCAGGGTCCGGCAATGCCGTTCGTCTATTCGGTGCTCGCGCCCGTGTGGGGACGAGGATCGCCGCTGCAGGGGATTCTCGGCGGGCGCATCGTGACGCTCGTTCTGGGCCTCGTAGGCATTGGATGCGCAGTTGCGCTCGCTCGCCGCCTCGTGCCGCCCGCTCGCCGTTCGGCCGCCTCGCTCGCCGTCTTCGCGCTTCTCGCCTGCAATCTCTACCATCTCTACTTCAACACGATTCCCAAGACGTACGCTCTTGGCGGACTCTTCCTGATGGCGGGCCTGCTGCTGATCGTGCGCGGACTCGAGACGCTCGGCGCGAAAGGTGGCGCGTGCCTTTTTGCGGGCGGACTCTCTCTCGCGTTCGCCACCGGCACGCGCATCTCGCTGCTCCTGATCCTGCCCGTGGTTGGCGTGACGCTGTTATTGCGCTTCCGCACTTTCAAATGGAGCTTCTTGTGGTATGGCTTCGGCGGGGCCACGGGGCTGCTGCTCACATACGGCGTCTTCACGCTCGACGCTGATTCGCTGCGAGGCCTCCTCGCGGCTCAGAGCTACCATGCGGCGCGAGGAGGCTTCGATCCCTTTTTCGTGATTGGCAGCGTTAGCCGTCTTCTGCGCGGCTATCTCGCGCTTGGAGTGGCGGCTTTCGCCGCGGCATGCCTGTTTGCGCGCGCAGAGGCGTCCTGCGAGGAAGAGCCCGAACGCAGCCGTGAGGTTGCGCACACGATGTTCTGGATTCTTGGTGTCGGCTTTCTGGCCGTGTTCGCGCTGCAGCTCAGCGCGCCTTTCCCGTACGACGACTACCAGGTGCCGATAATGGGAATGCTCACGGTGCTTGTGGCCGCATGGCTGGTACGCACGCTGCCGGAGGGGAGGGCGTGGTGCGTTGGGGCCGCATGGTTCGTGGTTCTGACTGCATCGGCGATATCATTCGCTTCGCCGCTCCTGCAGGAGTGGGCGACCTACAGCAACGACCGCTTCTGGAGCCAGAAGAAGGAGAAGACGGAACTCGCAAAGCTGCGCGACGTGGGGCGCATGATCAACGAACTCGATCCGGACGGCGACACTCTGCTCACGCAGGACCTGTATCTCGCGGTCGAGACGGGCCGCACCGTGCCGCGCGGGCTGGAGATGGGTCCGTTCAGCTACTTCGCGGACCTGCCCGACGAAGATGCGCGCGCCCTGCACGTGATGAACCGCTCCCTAATGGAGCAGCTGCTCGAGTCCGCCCCGTCTCCAGTCGCCGCATGCAGCGGCTACGCGTTCGCCATCACCGCTCCGTCGTGCGGCGAGACTCCTTTCGACGAGCAGACGAAGATGTTCGAGGTGCTCAAGCGCCGTTACAGGCGTGCGGGAAGCGTGTACAACTTCGGGCAGAACACGACAACGCTTCTTCTCTTCAAGCGCCGCAGCGCCCCTCCGCAGGGAGAGTGACACTTGGACGCGCGGAAGAAAGACACTGCCGCGGATCCCGCGCTCTTCATGGACGACCCCAATTGGGCGGCGTTCATTCCCGACGCTCCCCAGGGTGGGCCGAAGTGCCGCATGGTGCCGCATGCCGACTGCTCTCCGCTCGACGTGGATGCGGTGGTGCGCCACCTCGAGAGCGGCGGCACTCTGGGCTCGATGCCGGGCTACGAGACGCGTCCCGGCCAGCTTGAGATGACGCGCGCCGTCGCGTGCGCGTTCAACGGCAGAGAGCATCTGATGGTCGAGGCGGGAACCGGCGTGGGAAAGTCGCTCGCCTATCTCGTTCCGGCCGTGCAGTGGAGCTTCCTGAACGACACGCCTGTTCTGCTCTCCACCGCCACCCGCAACCTTCAGAGCCAGCTCATTTCGAGCGACCTGCCGCGTGCGGCGAAGACGCTCGGAGAGGATGCGCGGAACTTCCGAGCGACGGTGCTGAAGGGGCGCGTGAACTACCTCTGCCTGCGAATGCTGGGCGAGTACATGCAGGGAGGATACTGGACGCTTGCGAATGACGAACGCGAGGCGTTCGACCGCTTCCTCGAATGGCTGCGCCAGACGGAAGACGGCGACCTGGACGAACTGGGCGACGAGGAGATGCGTGCGCGCCTCTCGTGCCAAAGCGAGGACTGCGCGGGAAGGACGTGTCCGTTTCGCGCCAAGTGCTTCGTGGCGAAGGCCCGCGCCCGCGCCCGCGAGGCGCATGTGGTGGTGGTGAACCATGCGCTTGTGCTGGCAGACTCCGAGAGCGCAGGCTCGGAGCTGCTGCCAGCGTACGGACGCATCGTCTTTGACGAGGCGCACAACCTCGAGGACATCGCAACGGAGTTTCTTTCGTACGAGCTTTCGCGTCCCGCCCTCGCCCGGCTTCTAGGCAGGCTGGCGCGTCCTTCCCGGTCGCGGCGCGGTCCAGGCCGTATGCGCGGCGTGCTGGGCGCGGTGGAGCGCCAGCTGCAGCGCGGCGCCTTCCCGAACCAGGAGACCGCCATCGAGGTGCGCGAGCTTCTCACGAAGGCGCATGTGCAGATGCGCTTCGTGCAGAGCGAGGGCGACGCTCTATTCGCGGTGCTGGAGCGCCTCTTCTCGCCTGCGCCGAAGGAGAGCGTGATGCGTTTCCGCTGCGTTCCGCAGAGGCAGTATTCGCTGAGGGGGCTTTTCGCGGACTATTCGCCGGCGCAGTGGAGCGAGGAAGAGCTTGTGCAGGCGGGAATCTCGTTCGAGGATGCGCTGGCGCGCCTTCAGGGATGCGTGCTCGAGCTCGCGGAGGCGCTCGCGGCCGCCTCGCCGGGCGCGCCGCAGCAGGACGACCCGACCGCGCAGATCAAGGCCGTTGCGGATTCGATCAAGGACTTCATGCTCGAGAGCAAGTTCATACTCAGTTCCGACGACCCGTCGCGCGCCTACTGGGCGGAGCGCCGTCCCGGCAACGCCCGCGCGCGCCAGGCCGCGTACGTGCGCCTCGTCGCGGCGCCGCTGTCAGTCGCCAATGACCTCAAGGCCAGATTCTACGACGCCAAGGACTCCGTGGTGCTCTGCTCCGCCACGCTTCGCGCCGGCGACAAGTTCGACTACATGGCTAGGAAGCTGGGCGTTTCGCTTGTGGAGGCGGGGCGCGTGCGCTCGCTCGTGGCGGCCTCGCCGTTCGACTACCTTCGCCAGGCGTGCGTTCTCGCCTGCGACTTCCTGCCAGACCCCTCTGCTAACGCCGCCGAATACGGCGACGCGCTCGTCGACGTGCTGTGCGAGGTGTTTTCGGTCACGAAGGGACGCGGACTCGTTCTCTTCACCGCATACGAGATGATGCGCGCCGTCGCGGAGAGAGTGCGCGCGCCGCTCGACGAGGCAGGCATCGAGCTCCTCGTGCAGGGCGACGGCCTTTCGCGCGAAGGAATGGTGGCGGCCCTCAAGAAGTGCGCATCCGCGAAGGGGAAGCGCGCGCGGAGCGTGGTGCTGTTCGGCGCGCAGTCGTTCTGGGAGGGCGTAGACGTGCCCGGCGAGGCGCTCAGCTGCGTGGTGCTGGCGCGCCTTCCGTTCCCGCAGGTGGGCGAACCGATCGTGGAGGCGCGGAGCGACCGCATCAAGGAGAACGGCGGATCTCCGTTCCGCGACTACATGCTGCCCGAGGCGATCATCCGGTTCCGCCAGGGATTCGGACGCCTTGTGCGCACGAAGCGCGACAGGGGCGTGGTGGTGGTGACCGACCCAAGAGTGGTCACGAAGAACTACGGCGCGATGTTTCGCAAGGCGGTGCCCGCGAGCGTGCATTCAGTTCCGACTCTGGCGGAGCTTAGCGCGCGCGCCGCCGCGTTTCTGCACGTGGAGCCTAAGAGCCTCATTTGAGTTTAACGCAGAGACGCAGAGACGCATAGGCGCAGAGAATCCCATATAAAGCAGAAAGAGAATGAGAATCGAAACTATGAAGAATATGAACACATACGATTCTTTCTCCGCGCCTCTGCGCCTCTGCGTTAAGAAATGCGAGTGGCAACAGAGGAATTTAGGCGGGGGGATAGGCCTTGCAGATGAGAGAGATGTTTCCAGTTGAGAAGATTATCCCTGCAGTGGCCGCTTCGCTTGAGCGGAACCGCAGCGTGGTGCTGCGCGCGCCGCCCGGAAGCGGCAAGACCACGTGCGTGCCGCCCGCGCTTCTCGACGCGCCTTTCCTGAAGGGACGCAAGATCCTCATGCTCGAGCCGCGGCGTCTCGCGGCGAGAAGCTGCGCCGCATTCATCGCCCGCCGCATGGGCGAGACGGTGGGCGACACCGTTGGATACCAGGTGCGACTGGAGCGGAAGGTGTCGGACCGCACGCGCCTCGAGATCGTCACGGAGGGCCTGCTCGCGCAAAGGCTCGTGTCGGATCCCGAGCTTGCCGACGTTGGGCTAGTGATCTTCGACGAGTTCCACGAGCGCTCGCTCCAGTGCGACCTCGGCTTCGCGATGGCGCTCGACGTGAGACGCGCGCTGCGCGAAGACCTGCGCATACTCGTGATGTCCGCAACGCTCGACGTGGAGTCTGTTGCCGCCCACATGGGCGATGCCGACGTCCACTTCGCCGAGGCGCGCATGTTTCCAGTCGAGACGCGCTATCTGCAGGTTGAGTCGATCGCACCCATATCGGCGCAGATGGCCGGCGCAGTGCGGCGCGCGCTTGCGGAGCCTGGCGGCGACGTTCTCTGCTTCCTGCCCGGCGAGGGCGAGATAAGACGCTGCCAGGAGGAGCTCTGCGACGACGCCGCGTCGCTCGGCGGCGCGGAGGTGCTGCCGCTCTACGGCGCGCTTCCGAAGGAGGAGCAGGACCGCGCGGTGGCGCGCCGAACGCCAGGCGACGGCGGGGCACGCCGCGTGATTCTCGCCACGTCAATCGCCGAGACCTCTCTCACGATCGACGGCGTGACGACGGTGATAGACTCCGGCCTGATGCGCGTTAGCAGGTTCTCGCCAAGCTCCGGCATGAGCCGTCTCGAGACGCTGCGCCTCACGCGCGACAGGGCCGACCAGCGGCGCGGACGCGCCGGACGCGTTGCGCCGGGCGTGTGCCTGCGGCTCTGGACCGAAGCGCAGGACCGCCAGCTTCAGAACTCCATGCAGCCCGAGATCATGGACGCCGATCTCGCCCCCGTCGTGCTTACCGCCGCCACATGGGGCACAACGGCGCTGGACGGCCTCCCCTGGCTCACGCCGCCGCCGTGGTCATCGTGGGAGAACGCGAAGTCACTGCTCCGCTCTCTCGGCGCGCTCGACGGCGAAGGGCGCATCACCGAGCGCGGCCAGTCGATGGCCCGCCTCGCCGCCCATCCCCGCCTTGCGAACATGATGCTGCACGACCGCCGCTCCGCCTACTGGGCCGCCATTCTCGAAGAGGGCTCGCGTTCGCGAGAGACGGACATCTCGCGGATACATCCCACACCGAGAATGCTCGAGCTCGCACGGCGCTGGGGATGGCGGCGCGGCGACGATCCGCCCGATCCTGCTGTGCTCGCATACGCTTTCCCCGACCGCATAGCCCGCAACCGCGGCAACGGCACTTTCCAGATGACGTGCGGACGCGGCGCGTTCATGGACCGCGCCGAGGTGCTTTCCTCATCGCCGTTCCTCGTCTTGTGCGAGCTGGACGACCGCGGCGGCGACGCCAAGGTGCATCTTGCCGCGTACATCGGCCTCGAAGACATCGAGAGCATGTTCGCCGATGAGATCACCGAGGGCACCACAACAGAATGGGATAGGCGCGCCGAGGCGGTGAAGGCTGTCCGCCAGACGAGGCTCGGGAAGATGGTGATCGAGGAGGGTGGACAGTCGAACCCGCGCGAGGAGGACGTGCAGGCCGCACTCTTTGCCGGCATGCGCCAGAAGGGCGTGGCGAACCTGCCGTGCTGGACGCCCGGCCTGCGCCAGCTCCAGGCGCGGATATGCTTTCTGCACCGCGTCCTCGCGGATGAAGCGTGGCCTGACGTCTCCGACGCGGCGCTTGAGGCGCATCTCGAGGCTTGGTTTGCGGGGTTCACGCTCGGCATGAGCCGCTGGACGCATCTTGCGAAGCTCGACCTTGCGGCAGTGTTCGACTGTGCGCTCGCGGAGGCGGGGCTCGACAGGCGCGCGCTCGACAGGCTAGCGCCAGTGAAGATGCAGGTGCCGAGCGGGTCGATGATGACGATCCACTACGAGGAGGACGAGCCGTTCGTGGCGGTGCGCCTGCAGGAGTGCTTTGGGCTTCTCTCCACGCCGAAGGTGGCGGGAGGGAGAGTGCCGATCGTGATGCGGCTACTTTCCCCGGCGCAGCGTCCTGTGCAGGTGACGAAGGACCTCGAGGGCTTCTGGAAGACGAGCTACGCGCTAGTGCGCAAGGACATGCGGGGGCGGTATCCAAAGCACTACTGGCCGGAGGACCCGTCAATCGCCGAGCCCACCCGCCGCGTTCGTCCCCCACCGCGCTAGGCGTTTTTCGCACGCTTGCGTTTCGCGATCAAGATGTGGTATAATGACAAACAGGCGTTTATGGTACACTCAAAGGAATTGTCATGCACGATCAAGCGAGCATCTTGAAAACGAACATCTCGCTCTACTGGATAGTCTGCGCTGTCTCTCTGGGAGGACTGCTGTTTGGTTTCGACGCAGGCGTGATATCCGGATGCGACCAGGCGGTACAGAAGGAGTTTGCCCTGGCGCCGTTCTGGCACGGGCTCGTGATGGCGGGCGCGCTGATAGGCACCGTGTTCGGGGCGCTCGCGGCGGGGAAGATGTGCGACATTCTGGGGCGCAAGCCAACGCTCGTGTGGATGGGCATCCTGTTCTTCGTGTCGGCTGCGGGTTGCGCGGTGACGCCCGGAGGAAAGGTGCTTGGTCCGCACGTTCTCGCGTGGATGCGGTTCATCGGCGGAATCGGCACAGGAGGCGTGTCGGTGGCCGTGCCGATGTACATAGCCGAGATAGCGCCGCCAAAGAAGAGGGGTAGGCTTGTTCTCGTGTACCAGTTCTGCATAGTGCTGGGAATCGTCGTCTCGTACATCTCGAACTACTGCGTGGAGAGGTGGCTCGCCATGTCGCCGGAGGTGGTGTGGCGCGTCATGCTGGGGGCGGAGTGCCTGCCGTGCGTGATGTACCTCGCGGCGCTCGTTAAGGTGCCGGAGAGTCCGCACCAGGCGAGGGTGGAGGCGTCGGCGCCGCTATTCGTGAGGCGCAACATGAGGCCGATCATGCTGTGCTTCGTGGTGGCGTTCTTCAGCCAGCTCTCGGGTGTCAACGCGGTGAACTTCTATTCGCCGCGCATCTTCGGGATGATATTCGGGGAGGGGAGCAAGCTCGTGTCGCTGGCGGGAACGATAGGAGTTGGAATCGTCAACCTCGTGTTCACGATGCTGGCGTTCTTCCTCATCGACAGGTTCGGGAGGCGTCCGCTGCTGATCTCCGGCTGCGCGTCGATGGCGGCGATGCACGGGCTCGTGGCGTGGCAGATCTCGCTCGGCGCGAACTGCACTCCGTGGCTCGCAGTCGCGGGAGTGTACGGCTTCATCGCGGCTGTGGCGTTCTCCGCGAGCGCCGTCATCTGGGTGTTCATCTCCGAGATATTCCCGCCCGACGTGCGTGCGAAGGGACAGAGCTTCGGCGGCATGGTGCACTGGGTGATGTGCATGCTCGTCACGTGGCTCTTCCCCGTCGTCGCCAAAGACACCGGCACGTACGCGTTCGCGTTCTTCGCGGCGATGATGCTCATCGAGATGTTCTGGGCGATATTCGCCATGCCCGAGACGAAAGGCCGCGCCATAGACTAGTCACAGATGACTGGGAACGCCGCCGTCTCGGCGGCGCATGTCGCGTCCGGAGGCTTCACTTCGGGCCCCTTAGTCGCCGCGACGCGCGTGCGCTGATGCGCCCTTGCGTCGCGGCGCCCGCATTCCCGAAGCGAACCTCCGCTCCGCGTCCGCGCCTTGCAAAATTGGCGTTTTTACTTGCGCAAACCAACTGGGAGAACTGGCGTCTTGCCCGTTCGCAATGCGGGGTACATTTCGTGTGCTTTGCGTGGTAGGGGCGCGTGTCCCACGCGCCCGCAATGTTGAGCGAATGCCAGGTATTTTTTTGCCTGAGATTATTACGCGCAGTATTCTCATTTCAAGTCGGAGTATTGCCTGTGCCCTCGATAACTCCTCCACTAACAAGTAGGGTGATTCTGGCCTTTCAGCAGCTCTCCGTTGATTCGCCATTGCTGGACATTCGACGGCCGACATGCGACAGCCGCTTCAACCCGCAACTGCATTTGTCCGGCATTGCCATAACAGCTCAACTCGAAACCCTGAAACCAGAAACTATCACACCTTCACGCTTTCACTTTCACATTCTCTTCCCAAAATTATCGGTCCCACGACGGGTGGATTTTTGATATACTATTCGCGTTCCGTCGATGGCGGAGCTCTGGCGCGGCGGGGAGAAATCCAATGCGCCGAGAATCGATTTAGCATCAACGCTAACAAGTCGTTCACTCGAAATACTACCACTTTTTCAGTACAGGACGACATGTGAGTGATGATGCGCCCGATCGGGCGCATCGTCTTCACTTGCATCCTGTACAAGCCTGTGGTAGGGCTTCGAGTGAGTGCATGGAAAGACGTGCGCTCTTTTTTCATGTGCCGAAATGGTTCGGCGACCACAGAAGCGCGTTTCCAGAGGGGTCGCCAAATAGGCGGCTAGCATGGATGGTAAAGCGAAAGCACCTTACTGCCGTAAGCCTGTTCTGTGGAGCGGGTGGCCTTGACATGGGCTTTGACAGAGCTGGATTCAAGACGATATGGGCCAATGATTTCAACTATGATGCCTGTGAGACATTCCGTCTGTGGAGCAGGGCTGATGTCGTCTGTGGAGACGTCAAGAAGATATCAAGTGATGAAATCCCCAAATCGGACATCATGCTTGGAGGATTCCCATGCCAGGGCTTTAGCTTGTCGGGTCCACGCAGAATAGACGATTCGAGAAATGTACTGTACAAGGAGTATGTCCGCATCCTGAAGGCCAAGAGGCCTCAGGCCTTCGTGGGAGAGAACGTCAAGGGACTGCTGACAATGGGTGGAGGACGAATAATCGAAGCTATAGTTGATGCTTTCCACGAATGTGGGTATAAGATCAGTTACAGGCTCCTGAATGCTGCCGACTATGGTGTGCCACAGGATAGGGAACGCGTGATAATTGTCGGAGTGCGAGAGGATCTTGGATGCGGTGATTTCGTGTTTCCAGAACCGTCTAAAGTCAGAATCACATTGCGTGATTCCATTGGCTCTCTTCCGCCTGCAGAAGAAGTTGACGTCTGTTCCGCGCCTTTCTCCTCGCGTTATATGTCGCGCAACAGGAAACGAGGTTGGAACGATGTGTCTTTCACGATTCCGGCCATGGCCAAACAAGTGGCGCTACATCCTTCTTCTCCGGACATGGTCAAATTGGGACAGGACAATTGGCGTTTCGGGAAGCCGGGAAAGACTCGTCGGCTGAGTTGGCGCGAGGCCGCAGCCATACAGACTTTTCCGCAGGAACTTGAATTTGCCGGGGACATCACATCAAAGTACAAACAGATAGGCAACGCCGTTCCTGTACGGCTTGCCGAAAAAATAGCCAGGTCATTGTATGGACTGATTCGCGGGAAGAACTAAAATGGCACAGGACACCACAAGGAATGGCAAGGCTTTTGAATACGCCTGCATTGAGTCGTTGCGTGCGGCTTTTGCTCCTTCCCAGAAAGTACATGTGATGGACTCGAATCAGTTGAGAACGGCAAGGAAGTGCTACTTGTCAATAGAGAGCGGCAAGCGAGCCGACATGCGACTTGCTGCTGAAGCAATGGGACGCGTCATAGTGCGCCTTGAGCCTAAACTAGAGAACTTCAAGCCGGGCGATGTATTGACATTGGCTCTGCAGAGTGATGAACGTGGACAGGCAGGAGATGTTCGGGACGTTCTGTGCATGCGGATAAACGAGAATTGGGAAATCGGACTTTCGTGCAAGCATAATCATGCAGCTGTCAAACATAGCCGTCTTGCCATGAATCTGGACTTCGGTAGAAAATGGGTGCAGGTGCCATGTTCTCTTGAATACTTCGCAGCAGTGAATCCGGTGTTTCGCATGTTGGAACGCATGCGAGATGAAGGGCGCAAATGTGGGCATAGGGCATTCTGGCGTAATCTAGCCGACAAGGAGAACACGGTTTACAAACCGATACTCGACGCATTTATAGAGGAAGTGAGGCGTATCGACAACGTGTTGGATGGGAAACTCGCACCGCGGCTTGTACATTATCTTCTTGGGGAGAATGACTTCTACAAGATAATAGCAAATGACAGTGAACGTTCAACGCGTATAGAGGCATATAACCTTAAAGGGACACTTGGTCAATCGGCAAAAGGAGTGAAAAGCCTATATGGTAAATCACAGTTGAAACTTCCCTCAAGAATAATTGAGATTCGATACAAGGATGGAAGTATTAACACTGTTGAGCTGACTTGCGACAAGGGCTGGCAATTCTCATTGCGGATACACAATGCCAGCAGTGAGATAGAACCATCCCTTAAGTTCGATGTTCAGCTGGTGAGCAAGCTGTCGTCGTATGCCAGTGTAAACATAGATGAACCTTGGGTCGGTCCAAGTGCATTTCAGGGTTTTCCAGCTATGGGAATAGGCGATGAAGCACCATCATCGCAATTGTCTAATGGGAATGTGCCTGCCGCGTGGTTACTCCACGCTGAAGAGGTGGCGGAGACGCTGCGTTTCCGTGAGTATCTGCCGTTCTACTCGTTGCGTGCGGCATGCGGTAAGTTCGGGGATGGTGAAGTAGTCGAATGCGAGGGATGGGTGAAGGTGGAGGGGTGCGGGCGGCTTGACAAGGATATGTTCGTTGTGCAGGCGAGCGGAAGGTCGATGGAGCCTAAGATCTATGACGGCGACCTGTGCGTGATGAGGAGATATTCCGGCGGTAGCAGGCAGGGGAGGATCTTGCTTGTCCAGCATCGCGAGACATACGACCCTGACACCGGCGGCGCTTATTCCATCAAGAAATATTCAAGCGAGAAAGTCGCTTCGTGCGATGGAATGTGGCGGCATGAGAAAATTACGCTCTCGCCCTTGAATTCGGAATTCAAGCCGATTGAACTTGAGAGAGAGTACGACGGCGAAGATGAAACGCCGAATGATCGATGCAGGACAATCGCCGAGTTCGTGAAGGTATTGTAGATGGAGTGCTTCATCTGTTTGTAGTCAAAACTTTGAACATCGGCGAGTGAAGTTCTTTTGGACACTGCGCACTTCGCGCTGATATGTGCTATAATATCCGCGTTTGAAATCCACAACAAGAAAGGAAAAAACAGATGAAGAAGATTCTAGTTCTGGCGAGCGCGATGTTCCTTGGCTTTGCGGCTCAGTCCGCAGTGACATGGGACTGGTGGTTCGGCAATGCGTCCACGAGCAACAGGGGCTGCGCTCTTGGCCTCGGCGCGGCGAACGCGGAGATCACCGGCGCGCAGGTCGCCATCTGCGCGGCAAAGGCCGACAAGGTGAAGTGCGGCGCGCAGGTCGCAATCGGCTACAGCCAGGTGGACACGCTTCGCAACGGCGTGCAGTCTGCGTTCATCGCCAAGGCGCGCAAGGCGGCTCTTCAGTTTGGCCTCATCTGCTTCAACGAGGGCGAATTCCTGCCTGTGTTCGTGTTCTTCAATTTCGACAAGTCGATGTTCGGCGCTGAGAAGTAAGCCGCGCCATGTCATTAAGGTCTGCTTCCCGGGGGCGCGCTGCTTTTGCGGCGATCGCCTGTGGCGTGTCTACGGCGTTCTGCGCGTCCGCGTTTGAAATGACTGCGGAAACGTGGAGGATGACGGAGCTGACGTTCGAGAGTGCGCGCAGCTACGATGCGGGCGGCGGCGATGCCGTGCGCATCGACTGCGCGTTCTCAAACAGAACCGATGGCACCGTGCTGCGGCGCCCTGGCTTCTGGGATGGCGGCAACGTGTTCCGCGTGCGCTTTGCGCCTGTCTCCGCCGGCGAGTGGAGCTGGACGACGGCATGTGCCGACGACCCGTCCCTCGCGGGGCGCAGCGGCGTAATCCACGCCACCGCGTACAAGGGTCCGCTCGCACTCTACCGCCACGGCTTCGTGCGCACCGTCCCTGGCAAGAAGCACTTCATATATGCCGACGGCACGCCGTTCTTCTACCTTGGCGACACGCATTGGGGGCTCTACAAGGAGGAGATCGACGAGGCGGGTCCGCACGCGGGCGGCGTGAAGACCGATTCGCACTTCAAGTACATAGTCGACAGACGCGCCGCGCAGGGTTTCACCGTCCTGCAGAGCGAGCCCATCGGCGCGAAGTTCAACGTGGCCGACGGGCGCGTTGACGCATCCGACATTCCCGGCTTCCGGCTTGCCGACCGCTACTATCGCCACATCGCCGACGCGGGGCTCGTTCACGCCAACGCCGAGTTCTTCTTTGCGGCCACGATGAAGAAGCCGCTGATGGACGACAAGGCCGCGCTAGAGCGCCTCTCGCGCTACTGGGTGGCGCGCTTCGGCGCATGGCCTGTGATGTGGACTCTCGCGCAGGAGGCGGACAACGACTTCTACGCCGAGCGCGGCGGACGCGACTACACGAGCGCCAACAACCCCTGGGTGGACGTTGCCGAGTTCATCCACCGCCACGACGCATACTCCCATCCACTTTCCGCCCACCAGGAGAACACCGGCCACACCACCGTCACCGGTCTTGGCACAAATCCTGACAAGAAGAGGATCAGCGGCAACGGCGTCTCCGCCTTTGCCTCTGAGGAGGTCTCCCGCCGCACGGGGCACGACTGGTGGGCCGCGCAGTGGAGCCCAAGCCTCGTCAAGACCGGCAGCCCCGCGGTGCCGAGCGACTACTGGGCCTCGCCGCGCCCCGCGGTGAACTATGAAGGGCGCTACTGCTATCTCTGGACGAAGGACTACGGCGCGCGCGCGCAAGGGTGGATTTCCTTCCTCAGCGGCTTCTGCGGCTACGGATACGGCGCCATCGACATGTGGCTTTACCTGAGCAACTACGACGTCAAACGAGACTCGCACGACGGGGTGGAGAAGATAACCGTCGCCGACAAGGCCGTCCACTGGAGCACGGCCATCGAGTTCCCCAGCGCAATCCAGATGGGGCACATGAAGAAGTTCTTCACGTCGTTCGACTGGTGGCGCCTTGCGCCGATTCTCGGCGAGAAGAACGGCGACTTCGCGCCGAAGTGTGACGCCTGGCACGCGGCCAAGACCGACGGCGCCGCGAGGAAGTTCGCGTTCTACTTCCATTCGCGCGACGCGAAGAATCTGCTCATCGGCGCAATCACGTCTGCGCGTGGAGGGCGCACGTACACGGCGCGCTGGTTCGACACGTCGAGCGGCGAATGGTCGAAGCCGGTGAAGCTCGCGCGCGGAAAGGGCGGAGAATGCGCGCTGCCGCCAAAGCCCGACGCGCGGGACTGGGCGCTTCTAGTTGAGGAGGGGCTTGAGGGACCGTTCTACGCGCGGTTCAGTCCGGACGCGCCGAGCTGCCTCTACAAGTCCGGCGCGAAGGCGCGCGTGGAAGTGTGCGTCAAGGACAAGCGGGGCAACAGGCTCGAGAAGGGCGTTGTGGAAGTGTGGGCGGACGATGGTTGGACGAACGTCGTGTGGCGGCGCAAGATCGATCTCTCGAAGGAGCCTGCCGTCAAGATGGAGCTTTCGCGCGGCACGCCTGGCTCGCTGCGCCTGCACGCGAAGGGCGTAGGCTTTTCCGTGCGCTCAGGCTTTGAGCGCGTGATATTCGACGCGGATCGCATCATGCCGCTCACCCCCAGCCCTGACGACTTCGAGGCGTACTGGCGCGGCGAGCAGAAGTGCCTTGAGCGCGAGGTGCCGATAGACGTGAAGAAGATTCCCGCCCCCGATCTTGACACCGCTTCGCACACGATGTTCCGCGTTAGCTTCGCCACGTTCGGCGGGCATAGGATATACGGCATTCTCGCCGTGCCGAAGGGCGAGGGTAGGTTCCCCGTGATCGTGAACGTGCCTGGTGCAGGTCCGGGCCAGCAGAGTCTCGGCGGCAGCATACTGAGGCCTGGCTGGATCACGCTGATGATGAACGTCCACGGCATCGCGCTCGACGGAACGCAGAAGGAGTACAAGGACCGTTTCAACAACTGGTTTAAATCCTACACGGGGCCTGCGTGCGAGCCTCGCTACCAGTACGTTGGCTACGCGCAAAGCCGCGAGGCGCCGTTCTACCACCGCACTATCCTGGGCATGACGCGCGCGTTGGACTGGCTTGCCGCCGAGCCGTATGCGAATCCTTCGCGCTTCGTTTACTACGGCTGCAGCCAGGGCGGAGGGTTCGGACTCTACCTCTCTGCGATGTGGGGCAAGTTCGCGAGAACGGCGTCGCTCTGCCCCAACAAGTGCGACATGCTCGCGTTTCTTCACGGACGCGAACCAGGCAGCTCCCACATCAAGAACCAGAAGCCGGAGAACGTGGAGGCAGCCTGCCGCAACGCCGTCTATCACGACAACTGCAACTTCGCGCGCATGATACGCACTCCTGTGTGGATGATGTACGGCACGGCGGACGACAACTGCCAGACGGTAGGCGGCATCGCAGCGTTCAACGTGATCGGATCCAAGGAGAAGAAGCTTTCGCTCTTGCCCGCCACGGGTCATGGATGGCACAAGCCCGCCGGCCTGGAGAAGTGGCTTTTCGGCGAATGAATTCGCGCTCCTGAGCCAGCGACCGGGCGCCGTGCCGATGGCGCTACATTTCCAAATTGGCAACATTGGGCATTGGCAAACTGCGGGGGATGAATTTTGCCTTGAGGCGCTTTCGTTTTTTTGGTAAATTATTGTCATTCTCGTGATAAGTGTTTTTATTGGCAACACCGATAGCCTTGCTATCATGCAAAGGATTACAACGATGAAAAAGAGACTGGCGAATCTGTTGGTGGCGCTCGTCACGATGGTGACAGGCATGTTCGTTCCCGCGACTGCGTTCGCGGACCCGGACCAAACGCCCGGCGCGAATGCGGAGGAATGGACGGAAGTCAGCACATGGGCGGATCTGGCCGCAGCGCTCCACGCGGGCGGGACTGTCCTGCTGACGCAGGACGTGACCGCCGGTGAGGATGACTCTGTCCTCACCGTCCCCAGCGGCGTAACGGTCACGCTGGACCTGAACGGCCACACGATCGACCGCGCCGCCGCGTCCGTCACCATCGATGGTATCCTGCGCGCCACCGGCACCGACGGCGACGTGATCCGTGTGAACGGCGGAACGCTGACGGTCATGGACGGCAGTGCGGAAGGGACCGGCACCATCACCGGCGGCTGCCACAATTACGGCGGCGGCGTCTACGTTCTGAACGGCGGCGCCTTCACGCTGGCGGGCGGCAGCATCCGCGGCAACACGGCGACACAGCGAACGAACAGTGTCTCTTCCAACGTCGGCGGCGGCGGCGTTATGGTGATCGGCTCCGGAAGCTCGTTCACGATGACCGGCGGCAAGATCGCCGAAAACGTTTCTACCACCACGTTTGGCGGTGCCGTCTACCTGGAGTCACACGCCTCGTTCACGATGACCGGCGGCGAGATCAGCGGCAACACGGCAAAGCTCAGCGGCGCCGTTTACATGGTGGGCGGCAGCACGTTCACGATGACCGGCGGCACGATCACCGGCAACGCGGCGACGGATTCCGGCAAAACCTTCGGCGGCGGTGGCGTCAGCGTCAAGGACGGCAGCACCTTCACGATGAGCGGCGGCACCATCAGCAACAACACCACCTATGGCGGCCGCGGCCCCGGCGTGTATGTACAAAACGGCATCTTCACGATGGAGGACGGCGAGATCAGCGGCAACCGGGCGACCGCCAGTGCCGTGTACGGCGGTGGCGTGGCAGTCTACCCGAATACGGATGGCGAAAGCGCTTCCTTCACGATGAACGGCGGCACGATCAGCGGCAACGGGTCCGGATACGGCGCCGGCGTGGCAGTCTATGGTTCCAATGCGTCCTTCGCCATGAACGGTGGCACGATCACCGGCAACGATGCCGGTATCTCCACCTACGGCAGCGGCGTCTACGTGGCGAGCGGCGCGGGCTTCAGCGTCAGCGGCCTGGTAAACATCCGTGGCAATACGCAGGGCGAGGCGGAGCGCAACGTCATCCTTCTGGGCGCCATCGGTTCCGCGCCGCTGATCACCATCGCGGGTCCGGTGGATCCGAACTCCTCGATCGGCGTATACAATTACTTCACCTCCAGCAGCGCGATCCAGATCACCAACGGACTGAACGGGGAGGACTTCGGCTTCCTTTATGCGGACAACGGGTCCTACATGTTCGACCGCCATACGGACGGGCTGGAGGCGGCGCTGTATAAGGTGGAGATGTATAGCGTCAGCGTCAAAACGCCCGTGAACGGCACGCTCGCCGCGGACAAGACCCAGGCGAAGGCGGGCACCCGCATCTGTCTGACCCTTACGCCCGAACCGACTTACCGGGTGGATCACGTCTATTACAAGCCGGAAAACCAGAACGAGCGGGAAATCAACCCCGTGAACGGCGTCTACAGCTTCAGCATGCCGGACAAGGATGTCATCGTCCGCGCGGTCTTTTCCGTGATCAAGCTCAACGTCGGGCTGAACCCCGGCGAGGGCGGCGGCGTGGCGAGTTCAACGCAGATTCAGCCCGCGAACGGCATCTACACATACACGCTGCCGGCCTGCCCCTTCACCGCGCCGGAGAACAAGTTTTTCGACGGGTGGGGCCTTGACGGCAGCTCCTACCAGCCCGGCGACACGGTTACCCTCACAGAAGACTGCGTCTTCACGGCTCAGTGGCGTAGCGCAGTCGTCCATTTCGACGCGAACGGCGGAACAGGCGTCATGGCCGACGCCTTATGCGGGACGAGCTACACGCTGCCGGACTGCGCTTTTACCGCGCCGAAGGGCAAGCTATTCACCGGCTGGCTGGTCGATGGCACGGTCGAGCAGCCCGGAACGGTAATCAGCGTCAATTCCAGCATCACGGTAACGGCTCAGTGGACCACGGCGTATACGATCTCCAGGGTCAGCAACGGTTTTAAGATAACGCGGGCGATCACGGGCAGCGCCGAGACGGTCGCATACCGCACAGTCAGCCAGTCCGCGATCGCGGGCGTGCATTTCAATGCGGCGAGCGGCACGGCGTCGTTCAACGCGGAAGATGACGCGACGATCGTTACGGTCGCGGAACTTGCCGCTGGCGACAACATCAACTTCTACTACCTGAACGGTTCCGCAAAGCGCAGCTACCGTTTTGAAGTGCTTTCCACGGGCAACAAAGAGGTCCTCGCCTCCTACAATCGGGAGATCGACTTCAATACGAGCTATAAAGTCCCCTCGTCGGGTGCGTACGACGCAAAGACCGTCACGGTCAAATCAGGAGAGACCACGATAACGGACGACGGATACGACAACAACAGCCCCATCTCCTATGCGCTCTCCGGTTATTATGCTCTGGTGGCGCCGCAGAACTACTACCGGCTGACCGGCGCGGAACTGCACATGACCTTGTCCTTCAGCGCGAAGGAAGTTGACGACGGCTATCAGTACCTTTCGGTGCTGACCAGCGCCACGGCGTACGACAACCGCAGCGGCTGCAGCAACGGCGATCCCGGAAACATCGGCAATTCCCGGTATATGCTGGGGTTCGAGCATTCCAAGGGCGGCAAGAACACCTCATACGCCAGCTACACGATGCCTCTCACCGGTTACGGCAGCAACTGCGGCGCGGCAGCCGATCCCTGGGGGAACGGCGTCGGCTATCTTTCGACCCAGAAGTTCAATACGGGTTCCCGCGCCAGCGACGGCAGACTGGTCTTCCCGGCAAGCGCCTCGACGCTGGTTCTCCGGGGCAATGCTTCCGGCGATAGTGACGACGACTGGGTGATCAAGAACATACAGGCCAATATCCAGGCGGTGGACACGACGGCGCCGGTGGTGAACGACGTCGTCGTGACGCAAGGCACGTACGGACTTGGCGACACCGTCACCGTTGCCCTGAGATTCTCGGAGATAGTCAAGGTCGGCAGCTCTTCCAGCGTGTACTTGACCACGAGCTTCGGCAAGATGGAGTACAAGGGCGGCAGCGGCCTGAATACGCTGTACTTCAGCAGAACGCTGGACACTTTCTCCTTGGCCGGCGCTCTGCAGATCTCCAGCGTCAAGCTGAGCGGCTGCGCAGACTTGGCCGGCAAGGCGTGCACGCAGACCAGCCTTGCGACAAGCTCGTTCGCGAACGTCGTGTACGAAGGCTACAACACGATCACGGTCAATCACAACAACGAGGCGACCGGTCCCGATACGGTCTACTACCGCAAGCATACTCCCTACGTCCTTGAGGAACCCGCCTGCGAGGCGCCGGTGGGCAAGGAGTTCGACTGCTATCAGGTCGGGTCCGTCCAGTATCAGCCCGGCGAGTCCTTTACGCCGGAGGCAGCCGAGACCGCGGTGGATATCGTCTGGAAGTGGCAGATGATGCCTGTCACGTTCTACGACGAGGACGGCGAGACTGTCCTGTACACGGGGTCCTTCCAGTATGGCCTCAGTCCGGAATATCCTGTCGACGAGAACGTGGCTCCGGCACTCGAAAAGGCCTGTGACGCGGGCTATCACTACAGTTTCGCAGGCTGGACGGATGGCGAGCAGACTTATGCGGACGAATTGCCTGCGGTCACCGAGCCGGCGGTCTATGCTGCGGTCTACGCGAGCGAGGCGCACGATTGGGGCGCTCCGAGCTACAGTTGGTCCGAAAACGAGGGAAGCTGGGCCGTGACCGCATTAAGGACCTGCATGGTCTGCGGCCGCACCGAGACCGAGGATGGCGCCGTCACAAGCGAGATCACCAGGGCGGCTACCTGCCTGGAACTCGGAGAGACCACCTACACCGGCACGTTCATGAACGAGAGCTTCGCGACGCAAGTGAAGGCCGAGACGGACATTCCTGCGCTCGGCCATGACTATGTGGCCGTGGTCACGGCACCGACCTGCACGGAGCGCGGCTACACGACCCACACCTGCAGCCGCTGCCAGGATAGCTACGTAGATACGTATACCGACGCGCTCGGCCATGACTTCGGCGAGTGGATTCTTACGCTCGCGCCGACCTGCACAGACGCCGGCGTTGAAACACGCACCTGTTCCCGTTGCGACGCGACGGAGACCAGGCCGGTCAACGCGCTCGGCCATGACTATGTGGCCGCGGTCACAGCACCGACCTGCACAGAGCGCGGCTACACGACCCATACCTGCAGCCGCTGCCAGGACAGATACGTGGATACATACATCGACGCGCTCGGCCATGACTTCGGCGAGTGGACGCTCACGACCGCGCCCACCTGTACCGAGGCAGGCGAGGAGACGCGCCACTGCTCACGCTGCGACGCGACGGAGACCAGGCCGGTCAACGCGCTCGGCCGTGACTATGTGGCAGTGGTCACGGCACCGAC
>Ga0310695_10005358_pt1 | contig 22472 bp, 25 predicted proteins | sample RumenRJG_04DNA_FD_203882 | JGI IMG/M metagenome (GOLD analysis project Ga0310695, IMG submission 203882) | Bovine rumen microbial communities from Lethbridge, Alberta, Canada - RJG_04 (v2) (version 2) | ecosystem: Host-associated > Mammals > Digestive system > Stomach > Rumen | place: Canada...
AGCCGTCCCCCGATGGGCGGGGGACTCTAAACGTGGCAACCGCCGAGATGCTGAACGCTGCCAACGGACGGAGCCGACTGGGTTGCACCGTAGCCGCCAAGTTCAGCCGCCAGTTCTCCGACGAGGTAAGTTGGATGAAGGTTGACCCGCAGGCTGCTGCCGCTGCATCTGGCGAGGAGGACATCACCGAGGGTGGCGCTGGCCAAGGTGGCAACCAGGGCGGCGGTACGACTGGCGGGGAGCTGGAGGGATAGTCCGAAGGGATGTAAGATGTAAGATGTAAGATGTAAGAGGGCTGACGGGTGTCGGCTCTCTTCGTTTTGAACACGAATTACACGAATTTACACGAATTTCAAGGAACTATGAAGAAGAAGGAAGTAACATGGCACCCGCCTACTGTCATGCCTAAAGATGGGTATTACATCATTGTCAACGTGGCTGGAGATGTATGCTTCTTAACTGTTCTCCAAAATGGGAACTACGCACCAAGCGAAGGGTATAGGCCACCATTCTCTACGACTACACAATGGGCGTACATTGAGGACTTGTTACCAGAAGACTAAAAGGAATATTAAGCAGAATGAAACCTGCTTAATTCTTCACTTATTTACACATTAAGCGAAAAATGCCCGAAAAACGGGCTTATTATTTCGCAATATCAGGAATTAGAAATAAAAACAAGGAACTATGAGCTATTGCAAAAAGAAAGGGATTGAGCCGACGGTGTGCTACTGTTTGGCTTGTGAGTATTGCCTGCCACCATCAGAGCGTATCGGTGGCAGGATGTGTGATAACGAAGTAATGGATAAGGAGGACTGACGTATGAAATACCCTAAGTTTTGGATTTACATCAAGATATGAAAAATTTATTCTTATTATTCTAATTTCTTTCCATAAAAACATCATTAATTAATATTTATTGTTATGAAACTGATACACGAAGGGGATGGTCTTCACCATCTGTACGTCAAGAATGCCGATGTGTGGCTGAACGACGACGAACTAATTGCATTAAGGGAGTTATTAACTGAGCGCCTGGAACCGGAGCAGAAGATTCTTGCTGATTCTGCAAAAACTTGCAAGGATGACGACCAGCCCATCAAGAAGTTGGTCTTCAAGAATGCACTCTACACGATGGTCGACCGGCACAACATAGTGGTGCGCCGTGTCAACAGCCTGCAAGACCGGATAGAACGACTGGAAAAACTAATGAACATTAAATGGACAGAACTATGAAGACTTTGAAAGAGCAGCGCGTGGCGCTGATGAGAGAGTATGCGCGGCAGGTGGCCGACCTGCTGGGAGGCGAGGAGTGGCACTACCTTGGCACCGACGATCACGAGGATGGCACGATGGACGTGTGTATGTTCAACGAATACTTCTTCCTCAGCTTCGAGGACATGCAGGTCATCGTCGAGCGCATGGATGAATGGCTGGAGCGCTACGGCTCGAAGGAGGCTGTGGCCGGCGAGATCATCGAATGGCAGGACTGGTGGATGGAAGACGACTCCAACGACAACCTGCACCCGATCCTGGAGCTGTGGGAGGAGCGCCGGGAGAGAATGCTGTGCACCCCTCCGCGCATCTGCCTTGAGCAATGGCTCGAAGGCTGTCGCAGCAAGCCGCGACAAGAGACACCCTACCACCGCCTGCGGGTGCTGAAGGCGACGCGCGAGATGGTGTGCGAGCTGGCCGACAGGTATGGCTACACCGCCATCATCGACTACGTGCGCCACGACCTGGTGGAGCGCATCGATAAACTACAGAAGGAGGTCGACGAGCTCGACCGCCAGCACATCGAGGAGTTCAAACAAACCGATGTCTACAAGCAATTCTCGCAGGCGCTGGAAGACAATGAGGAGAAATAGGGAAAGAAAAAGGGAATATAGGGAAAGAAATGGAGAATATAAGGGAAAGAAATTGGAATAATAGGAATAATAAATATCTACGATCTAGAAAAAATTATTCTTATTATTCTAATTTCTTTCCTTAAAACTCATTCTAATTTCTTTCCTTCACGATTATTATCATTCATTAAAAGCATGGAAAAGGTATATATATCAGGAATGATGAGCGGACTGGAGCGCGAGGACTACATCGCCCGGTTCGCCGAGGCCGAAAGGCTATTGATTGAACAAGGTTACAAAACCGTGAACCCCACGCGCTTCCTCGTGTGTCGCTGGCCGTGGCTCTATCGTCTGCTGGGCTACCAGCTGACGCTGCTCTACGACCTGTGGCGCCTCTCTCACTGTGACAAGATATACAAGATGCCGGGCTGGCGACAGTCGAAGGGTGCCAACGTGGAGAGCTGCTGGGCCTACCACTTCAACGTATGGCCGGTGGGCGAGCGCACCAAAACTCCCATCGACAAAGCCCTGGAGAAACTGATCATCCGCCAGGAGAAAGCCAGGGAAAGAAATGGCACGAAATAGGGAAGGGAAAGAAATTTAAAGGGAAAGAAATTGGAATAATAAGAATAATATTCTGATGGATAATAGAAACTAATTAAGATAAATTGGGATAAATATAATTTGTGGGATGCATTTCTCACAATTAATGCCCATTAGTTTCCGAGACCAAAATGAAAAATTATTCTCATTATTCTAATTTCTTTCAGAAGATCATAAATTCCTAATAGTATTGTGTGAATTTTTTTATTGTTCCGGGGCCTGCCGTGAGGCCCGCCCCGGTTTTCCTGAGAGTGGAAAAGCTAGGTATAGTAATAATACTTTTTCTTTTTTTGAGTCATAATAGATTTTGTTTTAGGGAGGGAAGGCTCGCCGTGAGGTTCGCCTCCCTTTTTTGTTGCATGCAGAAAAATTATTCTTATTATTCTAATTTCTTTCCCTAAAACCTCATTCCCATTTCTTTCAATTCTTTGTAAACCTGCCGACGGCTTTCCGGCAATGGTAAAAGACATTGCAATGGACGGAATTACAATTAGTGACATCATTAGCATCATCGGACTTGTGGCCGGTGGAGGCAGCATCGGCACATTCTTCACATGGCGATGGCAGCGGAAGAGGGCCCGTGCGGAGGCAAAGCAAGCCGAGGCACAGGCAGAACAGGCTAAGTTCGAGGCCATGCAGGCCAACAGCCAGCTCATCAAAGACATCCAGGACAGCTACCAGCGGCTGACGGAAGACCTGAAGGCGAACCTCGACACCCAGCAGGAGTACAACGAGGAGCAGAAGCAGTACATCGCCGAACTGAAGGAAGACCGCCGGCATCTGCGCGAGGAACGTGACGAGATGCGGGGGCGACAAGACAAGCTGGAGCAGACGGTGAGGGATTTGCAGTTCGAGGTGGCCAGGAACACCCGCATGGTGACGTTCATGCGCCCTTGGCTGTGCGGTCGGGAAGGCTGCGCCATCCGTGTGCCCGTCAACATCTCTGCCGACGGGGCTGTTGAGCAGCACACCACACCGGCAGCGCACAGCGACATCGAGCCGATCAGCAACGAAGACCTATAAAAAGCACTAGATATGAAAGCAAGCAACACTCTCATCCAAGCCATCAAGCGATTTGAGGCCTGCGTCTTGACCGCCTATCAGGACTCCAAGGGCGTGTGGACCATCGGCTATGGCCACACCCAGGGCGTGAAGAAGGGCGACCGCATCACGCTCTTCCAGGCCGAACAGTTCCTGAAACAAGACCTCGCCCGCTTCGAGGCAGCAGCCCAGAAGGTGAAGCGACTGAGCACACAGGGCAAGTTCGACGCGGTGGTGGACTTCATGTACAACTGCGGCACAGGGAACTTCGACAAATCGACACTGCGCAAGTATATCGAGTCCGGCCGAAAGACCGCCGACATACAGCGCGAGTTCTTGAAGTGGGTGAACAGCGGCGGACGTCCGCTCGACGGGCTCTTCTCCAGGAGAATCTGGGAGGCTGCAAGGTTTAACGATTAATTCCGAAAGACCATGAGACCACGACAAGCATTGAATGCCATCATCATCCTCTTCTTCGCCTTCATTGTGGCGATGCTGGTGCTCACGAGCTGTGCCCAGCGGGTGACCGAGCGGCTGGTGGCTGTGCACGACACCACCTACCTGAGCCGTGTGGAGCGCGACAGCATCTACATGCGCGACAGCATCTATCTGCACGAGTACGTCATGGGCGATACCGTCTACCGGGAGAAGACAAGCGTCGTCTACCGCTGGCGCGACCGCCTGAAGACCGACACTATATACATATCACGTACCGACACGGCCACGATGATCACCACCGTCGAGAAGGCCGTGCGCCCCACACTGTGGGAGCGTCTGCGAGAGGCAGCTGCTCTCATGGTAGTATTCAGCATTATATTACTTTTTATTTGCATTCTTTTGCGGAAAAAATAGTTTGTGTTTTTCATAGTATTAGATTTAAGTTAAGGTTTTTAGTTGGGGGCGCAGCGGCGCCCCGTTTTTTTTTGTTTTCTGAAGATTCGGAGGCTTCTGAATATTCCGAATGTTCTATTCCTGGGGTAAACCCCCCGCTTTCTTTTCGACGAAAAGAAAAAACAATCAGATATGAGTTGTAACTGTAACGAAAACAACCCCTACGCGGGTTCCATCCTGAAGCTCTTTTTGAGTCCCACGGCCTCCGGCTTCGATGCCGAGACCGACGACTGGTATGCTGAGATTCGCCTCGGATCGGCGAGTGGTAAGACGCTGCTCACCCTTCAGAAGAGCGACATGCGCTTCATCAACGGCGAGTTCGTGTCGTTCATCGACTCCACTGGCATGTGCGGCACGCTCTGGGTGGTGGCCGTCGCCCAGGTGCCCGACGCCGACATCGACGGTGGCCTGCGCCGCGAGGTGGCCGCCAAGGAACTGACCTACGTCAACAAATTGTAGTACGCTATGGGTTGTCTCTCGCTCTCTCACCGCATCGACTGCGGCAGTCTTCGCCTCGGGGCGGACACCGCATCAGGGCTGTCGCTCGGCTGTCGTGTCGAGGGTGCGCTGAATGCCGGTGAGCACCACGACGCTGGCGACCTGACGCTGCACCAGCGGTTGGCCGATGTCCTGGCTGTGAGCGCCACCGTGGAAGGGACGCTCGACGTAGATGCCGCCATCGGCGAAGCCATGAGCCTGGGCATGCACCTCGACCGCGGCGACCTCGCCTTCGGAGCAGCCATCGGCAAAGGGCTGACGCTGGGCGCACATACCGCCAAGGGCGACCTCGCCATCAGTGCCCGCATGGAGGGCGACCTCACCATCGAGGTGGCGCTGGTATGCACGGCATCCTACATCGACCTCTACGAATACTTCTACGTTCAGGAGGGACCGCTGAAGGTGAAGGAGGGCTACTTCCTGGTCAGGGCGCCGGAATAGGCGGTCGGAAAATTCGGAAGATTCAGAAACCAGATAATACAGAACTATGAGCTACAGAACAGAGAAGACAGGAGTGAAGGTTGACGAACTTCTCGACAAGATTGACAACCTCGACAATGCCACCCAGGCGGTGGCAGGCCTGATGAGCACCACCGACAAGAAGAAGCTCGACGAAGAAGTGCCCGACCGCGAGCTGACCTTCGAGGAGATAGATGAATTGTTGAACTTTTAACCCCAATAACGAAAAATGGCAAAGTATTTAGGACCAACCGACCTTGTCTACTTGTGGAGTAAGATCAAGGCATACGTGAGCGGCTTCGTGAGCATCACCGAAAGCGGCGGTGTGAAGACGCTCACCGTCGGCAACATCAGCGTGGTGCTCTATCAGCGCCCCGCCAGCGGCATCGGCAAGAGCGACCTCGCCAGCGACGTGCAGGCCAGTCTGAACAAGGCCGACAGCGCGCTTCAGACGGAGACTGACCCGGTGTTCGCCGCCAGCGTGGCCTCACGCATCACCAGCGGCGACGTTGACAACTGGAACGGCAAGCAGGATGCCATCGCCGACCTGAACGAGATACGCAGTAATGCGGCAGCAGGTGCGGCAGGTGCGGAAGCCGCCATCCCGGCCACTCAGAAGGGACAGGCCAACGGTGTGGCCACCCTCGACAACACCGGCAAGGTACCCTCGTCGCAGTTGCCAAGCTACGTCGATGACGTGGTGGAAGCCTACATCCGACCCGGCGAGACTGCCCTCGGCTCGCGCTGGCTCGCCACCGAGAGCGCCAGCGGTCCGGTCATCACCCCGGAGGCCGGCAAGCTCTACATCATCATGAACGGCGACGCCACCTACCTCACCAATAGCGAGTACCGCTGGAGCGGCACCATGTACGCCAAGCTGAACGACGGCGGCATGAGCGAGATGACCACCGCCGAGATGGATACCGCCACCAACAACTGGACGTAGGGAAAGAAATCGGGAGTACAGGGAAAGAAATTGGAATAATAAGAATAATCTATGGGCGACTATATAGGAAAGAACAGGCTGTCATACCTTTGGAGCAAGATTAAGGAGCGCACGCTGGGAAAGACCCCCAACGTGAGCGCCGACGTGGATGTGGTCGACATCGACGGTCAGCTGCTCTACAAGGCCGCCGACGCCACCACCTGGGGCAAGCTGTCGGTGGGCGACCTGGCTGCCCTGCTAGAGCCTGTGAGCACCAGCGTGCGCGTGGTCGACCAGACGGGCAGCACCATTCAGCAATTCAATAAGACGAGCGCAACCGCCAACCTTCAGGTGATGGTGACCTCGCGGCAGAAGGACAACCAGGCGGGCACCGACTGGCAGCCCACCGGCGAGCTGGTGACGCTGACCGTCGAGAAACGCGAGACCAGCGGTGCGTGGACCACCGTTCAGACGCTGACAGGTATGCAGAGCGGTACCACCGTGACCGTCGACGTGCGCGCGGCACTCACCGTTGGCGACAATCTCATCCGCATGAGCGCCGAGGGTATGACCACCGAGGTGACCAGCCCCTATCTGGTCTACCAGGTGGAGCTCGTGGTGGTCTATCCCACCATCAGCATCGAGTCGCTGGAGTGGTGGCGCCCGCAGTCAGGCGACCTCGCCATCCCGCTGCTCTTCGGCGGTGAGATGAACAAAACGATGCACATCGACATCGTGGACGACCAGGAAGACGGCAGCAGCTACTCCTTCCCCCTGGGCACCTCGACAGCCACCAACATCCCGCGTACCTTCACCTGCGATGCCCCCGCAGCGTCGGGAGTATATAAGGTGCGGGCGTGGATCACCACCGACGACGTAGAGGTGAGTTCGCCAGTGGTAGAGCGCAACATCCTGTGGGTAGCTACCGGCGACACCGGCAAGTGGATGGTCGTCAACAGCGTCGCCGAGGGCCTCACGAACTGGATGGACAACACCGTGATGGAGTATATGCTCTACGACACAAGCGGCACCACATCGACTCTCTCCTTCTCGCTCATGATGGGCACCACCGAGGTCTACCATGCCGACCTGACGTCGGTAGACCAGAGCCGCCACACATTGGTCATCCCACTGGAAATCTACACCGGCGTGACGCAGTTCAACACCGTGCTCACCGCCACCGACATTGTGGAAGATGGCGAGACACCCACCACCTTCGGCACGTGGACGCTGCCCGTCGACAACACCGAGAACTATGCCGCCGTGGAGGGCACCACCTTCTTCCTCAACCCCAAGACCCGTACCAATAGCGACAGCAACCGTGCCGTCGTGGTGAACGCGGTGAATGGCGAGGAAATCGAAACCGAGGTCACCGGCATATCGTTCTCGAGTGCCGACATGTGGACCACCGATGCCAACGGTGAGCGCTGCCTGCGCGTGAATGCCGGTCAGCGGGTGTGGTTCGACTTCAACCCCTTCGCCACCAACGTGGCCCAGGGCGTGGGCGTGACCGTCGAGATAGACTACAAGGTAGACAGCGTGTCGGACTACGACACCGTGGCCGTCAATATCTCGCGCGAGACCAGCACCGGCTTCGTGGGCCTGCGACTGGAAGCCAACCGCATGCTGCTGTGCACCCAGGCCACCGCCAGCGAGGGCGAGCAGGAGCTCATCACCGACGACGGTGTGCGCATCAAGGCTGCCGTGACCGTGGTGCCGCGCGCCTACACCTTCCAGGACACCACCGGAGCGACACGCTACCTGAACCTGGTGCGCTACTATATCAACGGTAAGATTAACCGCTGCTTCGAGATTCAGAACACCGACGTGCTGACGAGCACCACCGGCACAACCATCGGATCTGACGACTGCGACGTCTACATCTACAGCATCCGTTGCAACGGTCAGAAGCTCGACTTCAAGTCGGTTCACCAGAACTACGTCAACCTGCTGCCGACGAATGCCGAGAAGGCTGAGGAAAAGGCCTTCAACGACATCTACGACAACGACGAGGTGAGCTTTGCCAAGGTTCGTGCAAAGGGGCTCAACGCCTTCGTCACCGACAAGCCCTTCCCCTCGCTGAAGGTCGACGAGGACTATGACTTGGGCGGTGCAACCGACCGCAAGGACGTGACGCTGGAGCTTTATGTGCTGACGGCCATCTATAACTATATCAAGGCGGTGCCCACCCGACAGGGAGGTCAGGGTACATCGTCAATGCGTTACTGGGAATGGAACCAGCGACTGCGCATTCTGAAGAATACCACCGTCACTTACGGAATAAACGACGAGGTGGTCGACGTCACTAGTCACGAGGTGAGCATCTGGGACATCCTGCCGCCCACCGCCGACCTGACCATGAAGAAGAACTGGGCATCGGGCATGCAGGACCACAAGTGCGGAAGCGTGAATACGCTGACCGACGTATGGAAACTGCTGGGCTATAGCAACGCAGCCGTCGACGAGGATGAGCGGGTGCGCATCAGCGTCTACCAGGAACCCTTCACCGGCTGGTACAAGAAGGAGATGCAGGATGGCTCGTTCAAATATGTCTGCATGGGCAACTTCACCGGCGGTCCGCACAAGGGCGACAAGAAATGCTTCGGCTACAACCTCAGCATGTTCCCCGGCACCCTCTCGATGGAAGGCTGCAACAACGACCCCGTGCTGACCAACTTCAAGATGCCGTGGGACAACGAGCATGTGCGCGTCGACACCTCAGACGACATCTTGGTGATGTATCGCACCGGCTTCGACGGCGCGGGCAACGCCCAGTGGACCAAGGCTTGGGAGCAGGACTTCGGCCCCATCGAGGAAGGCGACAGCAATGCCGTGGCCACCGAGAAGCTGGCGCTCTTCATCGACGCCTACAACGACATCTACCGCTACAACCCCTACATCGCCCCGTGGGAAGGCACCGTGGCACAGCTCAACGCTGCCGCCGCCCAGTGGGCCGACGACCTGGCCAACGGTCGCATGACGCAGGCCGAATATGCCACGAAGATAGGCACCGAGTACTGGCTGGCCGACGCCGGTGCCACGCAGTACGATCTCTACTGCTACGACCCATCGACCGGCACCTTCTATCAGAGCACCATCGACGGCCAGCCCGTCAACGTGGGGGAATGGCTCAACTAATTCTGAAAATTCCGAGAACATGACCAACGACGAGAAAAACCAAGTGATGATAGCCGCGCGCATTGCGGCATTCAAAGCCCGCATGGACAGCAGCGAGGGCATGTGGCACCGCGACGACGTGCTGATGATGATCTGCCTGCTGCTCATCATCGGCGCCGGCGATAATATTGCCAAGAACTTCTATCCATACACCTTCGGCGTGAAGAAGGTGAAGGACGGTGTGGAGATTCAGCTGGGCGACAAGAAGTTCCGCCTGCGCAACGACGACCTCGATACCATCATGCGCGCCGACAACCAGGGACTCGACCGCAAGCCCTACTGGCTGGAGTGGTTCGACCGCTATGCCGACGGGCAGTACATCGTCAACGCTGCCGAGGGTGCCTTCATCGCCCTGTGGTGGCGGGCCTACTTCAACTCCACCACCGACCGCGGCTTCGTCATCATGCGCCAGCTGCTGGCAGGCCTTGAGCAGCTGGGCGGTGTCACGTCGGGCAGTCACCTGGAGATGCTGCTGGGGTGGTACGATAAGTACTACACCCGCATCAAGGAGGCCTTCCCTGCCCTACTCGTCAACGAGGACATGATGCGCTTCGAACGTGCCCGGGTGAACCAGATCTCTGGTGCCAAGGGCGAATACACCGAGGTGAACCCCCTGCGCCAGGAGGTGGGCGACCACTACATCACGGACCGCGGCTGGATGCGCAAGCGCCTGGTATATGTCATGTCGATGGCCAGCTTTGGCGACTTCGCCCACAATGCCAGCTCTGGCACCATCACCTTCCGTCTGAACGGCACAGGCAACTTCGCCCTGAAGCCAGCCATCAAAATGTACCCAACGGTGACAGGCGGTCAGACTGTGGTGCGCGGTGCCCGCACCGAGGCCGGCACGGTGTGCCAGATGACGCTCTCGGGTACCGACCTCGACTCGATGGTGAACGGAGCGGACTGGCTGCTCGACATCGGCGAGTGGTACAACATGCCCATCCGTAACAACCTCACCGTGAACGCCCGTATGCTGAAGCAGCTGCTGCTGGGCACTGCCGACGCCACCAAGATGGCGAACATGGCCATCAATATATCATCGCTCACCGTAGGCAACTGTCCGTCGCTGCGCGTCATCGACGTGCAGAACATCGCATCGCTTACCGGCGAGCTGAGCCTGCGCAGCTGTCGTCTGCTGCAACAGATGAAGGCCAAGGGCTCGACGCTCACCAGCATCACCCTGCCCGAAGGATCGCCGCTGACCGTGGTCGAATATCCCGTGACCGAGCAGACCATCGTGCTGAAGGAGCTGCCACTGTTGCAGAACAGCGGCGTGAACTACATGGAATGCGCCGAGGGCGTCACCATGTTCATCGCCAGCAACTGTCCGCAGGCCAACACCATCGCCATGCTCTCCGACATCATCGAGGCGCAGAAGAGCCAGGGCGACAACCACCAGCTGTCGCGTGTCTACGTCGATAGTTTCGACGAGGTGTGCAGCGACCCCCAGGTGCTCGAGAACCTGCTAGCGCTCACCGACGGTACCTACCAGGCCGTCGACAAGGATGGCTACGACATAGCAGGCAACGTGGTGCTCAGCGGCACCATCATGATGTCTGTGCCTATCTACCAGGATACCTACGACGCCCTGATGGAAGCCTTCGGCCCCGGCGGCCTCGTCATTACGGCATCCGCCTTCTATCTGCGCTTCGAGGACAGCCGCGTGTGGGAGATATGCGCCTACCGATGGGGCGACACGTATAACATACAGGAAGTGAACGGGGCAGGCGGTGTGCTGGGCAGCGGAGAGCTGGAAGGTAACAACGACACATTGGCCTATTCTGACTACATGTTCGCAGCTACCTACGCCATCGGTGCGCATGGTGGTGTTCCTGCCACAGCAGCCAGAACGGTGCAGTATCGTGTGGAGATTATCGTCGAGGGTGGTCGTGCACTCGACGGAGAGAACGCACCGTGGGATATTGCCACGGCATCAGCCGTGGGTAACGCGATATTCTATCCCGTGCAATACGGCACGACCATGAGTGCCACGGCACTGGGAACCATCACGGCAGAGAACTGGGCAGACCCCACCTTCTGGGCATCGCAGACCATCCTTACCGATGGCGGAGCCGTGGGAGCCAACGCTCGCAAGTACACGGCTCTCATCACCACCACCAATGCCTGCCAGTACCTGAGACTCGGCATTCGCGCCGTGGCCGGTACGAACATCAGCTGGAAGTTCGTCAGCGTGGGTGTCACCAAGTTGCCGCAAGGTATTACACAGGCGCAATGCGCCGCTGTTAGTTCCCTCGGGACTGTGTTCTACTACAATACGCTTATCAATTCATTTAAGACGCTGCGTTTCTTTAGTATTACAAACATGGGTACAAATACGTTCCGAAATAGCTCTATACGGCTTTTGGAACTTCCTTTATCTTTGACGAATATGGGTACTTATCCGCTCAACTACATCGATCATGCGGTAACTCTTGTGTTCACATCAATCACCGTTCCTACTTTCAGCGGAGATAAAACTCACTATTTCTTCGGAGCGTATACATTTGGAGTCTGCTATGTGCCTGACAGTGCGGTTGCCGACTATAAAGCATACTACACGAAATTTAACATCAAACCGATGTCTGAGTATACGGGTTAATCCGTGTACTCACTTAAAGGGCGTATTAATGAAGCATAGGAACTCCACATGTTAGCCGTTTTATACGCTTCGACAGATGCGTCTGGTACATAGATGTGCGTTGGCCGTGTACCATATCTGAAGGCATTACTACCTAATACTGGTGGCGTTGTAGCCTTGCACACTAATATTGATATATTTCCATATTGATGGACGTTTTCCCTAATATTCGTAATTGTGCTCGGATAGGTAATAATTTTTAATGATGAGCAACTCTGGAAGCACGAAACACCAATCGTAGTATAATTTTCTGGTACAACCACCTTTATTAGATTAGAACACTGTCTGAAAGCGTTTGTATCTAAACTTGTGACACCAGTAAAGCAGCTCTCTACAAAAGACAGAATTAGAGTGTTTTCACGAAACACAGTCCCGAGGGAACTAAATACAAAAAGGGCAGAATATGATGATTCTGCCCTTTTTTGTTGAGATTACCGAATACTCTTCAGGATGGTTGTCTCGTTCATCTTGGCGTAGACCTCGGTGGTGTTGACAGACGCATGACCGAGGATGTGCTGGATGGTGGTGAGCGGGATGTTCTTTTCGAGCATCAGGGAGGCACAGGTGACACGGGCGCAGTGGAACGAGATGTGCTTGGTGATGCCGAAGCGGCGCAGCACCCTCCTGATGTTGTTGTTGGCCACGCAGCCGTCTGGCACGGGGAACTGGCGGTCGTCGTCGCCCAGCTCGCGGTTGAGGAGCAGCAGGGCGGCACCGCCGAAGAGCTCGGAGACGGGGATGCGGACGTCGTAGGATGTCTTCTGCATGCGCATGGTGAGCCACGTCACGCCATCGTCGGTGTGCAGGTGGCGGAGCGTCACCCGCTGCACGTCGGAATAGCGCAGTCCGGTGTAGCACGAGAAGAGGAAGGCTCGCACCGCCTCGTACTCGTAGCTGTTGGTGAGTGTGCTGACCTTGTGGAGCAACAGGCACACCTCGTTCTCGGTGAGGAACTCCTTGTGGCTGCGCTCGTAGTGCATCGTCAGGTGGTCAAAGGGATTGCCGACGAGCATCTCTTCGCTTGCCGCCGTGTTGACGTAGCGCCGGAACACCTTCAGGTGCTTTGTGATGGTGTTGGTCTTGTAGCCCCTCCCGACGAGGAACTGGCGGAAGGCGCTCACCAGTTTTTTGTTCAGATCGTCGAAGCCGAAGCCTGCGCGGAACTCGGAAAGCAGTCGGAGCGTGCAGAGATGGTTCTCGCGTGTGGATTCCTTAATGTTGGCCTTCATGATGGCACCGCGCATCCACGCGAGGAACGAGCTGCGGCCGCGGCGGCCGGTGTTCAGATAGTAATAGACGGGCGACTTCGCCAGGGCAGCCGTGTCGCCGATGGTCTGCTCGTAACATTTGTTGTCGATTTGAACCTGAATGCGGGCATTGCTCCCTGCGAGAGCCTCTGCCATGAACTTAATTAATACGGGAATTTCCATAGTAGTAAACCTTTTGTGTGAATTTCCGCTAAGTTAAGAATAATCGTTTAATACTGTTACAACAATGAAGAAGTTTTTAGATTTTTTAGAGAAGACAGCCAGCTGGCTGTGCTCTTTCTCCCCTGACAAGTATGTGCACATGATGGTGTGCGCCGTGCTCACCCTGCTGGTGGCCGTGTTCGTGCGGGTATGCTTCGGCGACGACGGCTATATCTGCGTCGGCATCGGAGCCTGTGCCGCTATGATTGTTGGCTTCTTCAAGGAGTGGTACGACAACTTCACCGACGGGGAGTTTGGTTACTTCGACCTCGTGGCCGATGCCGTGGGCTGCGTGCTCAGTGCTGCACTGCTTTGCCTGTGGACGTGGTGCCTGGGAGTTTGATTATTCGGAGTATTCCGAAATATTGTTTCACTTAAAAATTAAGAATTATGAAAGAAATGCTGAAAGGACAGCTCGTGTGGCTGTTCGGAGGAGTATTCCTCGCCTTCATCCTGTGCTTCATCTCGAAGGACATGCCCAACCAGACGGCTGCAGGATGGTTCGTCACTGTGGTGGGCAGCGTCGCAGCCTTCATACTGCAAGCCTGGCACCACAAGAAGTATGCCACCCCGAAGTTCAACTGGCTGAACGTCGGCATTGTCGTGGTGGTGATGATTTTCGCCGGCATCATACGCGCTTTCGCAAATTAGACTATGGCAGTACACTGGACCATCACCTTCCGCCCGCTGCGCACCAACGACACCTACACGGTGAACATCTACGACAGCGGCTACAGTGGCACACCGGTGCCGCTGAAGGGCGGTGCGCAGCCCTTCTCGACGCAGGAGGAGGACGACGACGACATGTTCCGCCCGGTGCGCACGCAGAGCGGCTACCTGCGCATCTTCGACGACGGGAAGGATGCCGACGGCCATGCCTTCAACTGGAAGAGCATGCTGCCCACCACCGACACCGACCGTCCGGTGACGCTGACCAACGCCGCCGGCACGGTGCTGTGGCAGGGCTTCATGCAGGCGCAGAACTTCGGCGGCGAGCTCTACGGCAACCCCCAGGAGCGGGAGTACCCCGTGCAGTGCGCCCTCACCGTCACCGAGGGCACCGACGTGGACTACGAGCAGACGGCCATCCGCAACTTCGCCTATCTGTTGCAGCAGGTGCTCGCCGCCATCCCCACTCTCGACATCACCACCATCATGGTGCAGGGCGGCAGCGATGCGCGCCAGTGGCTGCTGACGAAGATAGACTGGCAGAACTTTGTCAGTGAGGATGGCGACGGCAACCTCACCGCGCGCTATAATCTCTTCACTTGCCTGGAAGACATGTGCCGCTTCTGGGGCTGGACGGCCAGGACGTACCGTCAGACGCTCTTCCTGACCTGTGCCGACGAGAGCAGCGCCACCACCTTCCTGAAGCTGACACGCGCCGAGCTGGCCACGCTGGCAGGCGGCGAGACTGCCGGCACCACCGGCGAGACCTTCACGGGCGTGACCATCGGCAGCATCTTCGCCTCGACCAGCAACAACGACTACCGCTTGCGCGGTCCGAATAAGGCCGTGGTGAGGGCCGACGTGAACAGTGCCGATGCCGAGGTCATAGAAATCTATCCCGTGAGCGTCATCAACGACATGCAAAGCGGCGGCAGCTACACGCCTACCGGCGGAGGCTTCGGCGGCAGTTCTAGTGGCAGCTCCAGCGGCGGATCTATCCACTACACCACCGACAAGACGAGCTTCACGTCGAACACGCTGAATGGCACGTGCCAGGCAACATTCGGCTCGTTCAATATTGCGAACACGCAGTATAACAACAACCGCAGCACACAGTGCGTCATCCGCATCCTGAAGTCGTTCACCGATGTCAGCGCCACGGCCTACGCAGAGCTGGAGATGGTGCGCCCACACGCCTACACCGATGGAGCCTTCGAAATCACCGGTACCATCTGGCGAGGCTACCAGCACTATGCCGACTGGGCGAAGGATAACGGCGGAGGCGATGCCGAGTACAATATGTACATGCGTTTCGGCATCGGCGCCGACCGCGCCAGCGCCATGTGGTACAATGGCACAACGTGGACGTCGACCCCGACGGCTTTCAAGGTGAACCTCGGCGGTGAGCTCAAAGACAACGATGGCGAGCTGGAACTCAGCATCAACACCCGCGTGCGCACCTCCGTGCCCATCCTGACAGGGCGCATCTTCATCGAGTTCCTCGGTTCCGACGACATCAAGGAGGACAGCGGCGTGCGTAGCTTCGACATCGCCGATCTGACGGTCACCTTCAAGCGCAACGACAGCACCTACGCCGTCGACCAGCGTCCCACCGGCAACTTCGCCCACCTCGTTGACCGCGACATGTCGGAGGTGCACACCTACGAGTCGAAGAACAACAACAATGTGCGCATGGAGTGGAATGCCGACTGCATCTTCGCCTCAGAGAACAACTCGAAGTTCGGCTTCGGTGTATTGCTCAACCCGGACTTCTCCTACTTCACCGGCTATGGCTATGGCGGCGGTGCACTGGTGCAGCCCGAGCAGCATCTGGCCGACCGCGTGACGGCCTACTGGGCATCGGCCAAGCGCAAGATAGACACCGAGGTCAGGAGCGACGCCCTGGGCGCGGTCAGCCCGCAGTCGACGGCCTCGCTCGACGGCCCCACGTTCTACCCCGTGGCCATCGGCAACGAATGGCGCGACGACGTTACCCGCCTCACGCTTGTAGAGATCTGACCCTCGAAAAGTAAACCCCCGCCCACGAAGCGGGGGATTTTTGTAAGCAGAAAAATTTGACAAATGGAACTATCACGCGAAGCTATACTCAGAATGTTCGACGGCCGCGGCGGCTCAGGCGGCGGTGGCGGTGGAATGAACAGCGCCCAGATAGCCGCCATGCTGGCAGGCTATGCTACGCAGGACTGGGTAAACGGCAACTACGTCAGCATCGAGTTCTTCAACCACCTTTTCTCCATCCACGGCACCACGGATAATGTCATCGTGCCCAACGACCTGGAGACCACCATCGCCAACATCGAGGCAAAGTTCGGTGTGTGGACGCAGAGCTTCATCAGCGCCCTCGGACTGAACGGCAGCGGTGGCGGTGGCGGCGGATCGTCGACGCTGGCCGAGCTGCTCGATGTCAATCTGGGCACCCTCGCCGACGGGCAGGTGCTCACCTACGACAGCAGCACGCAGAAGTGGGTGAACGGTGCAGGCGGCGGTGGCGGTACCGGCAGCGTGAGAAGCGTGGGAATGACCGTGCCGACAGGCTTCACAATCAGCGGCTCGCCCATCACCAGCAGCGGCACACTGGCACTCGGCATCGACAGTGAGCACAGCCTGCCGCTGACCTCCGACGTGGCGAAGGGTGTCGCCGCCTACAGTTGGGGCGACCATGCCGCCGAGGGCTATGCCACCCGCACATGGGTGCAGCAGCAGGGCTACATCACCGGTGAGACCTACACCGGCACCGTGACCCGAGTGGCCATGACCGTGCCGACGGGACTCGCAGTCAGCGGTTCGCCCATCACCAGCAGCGGCACGCTGGCCATCTCCACCGCCAACGGCTACAGCATTCCGCGCACCGCCGACGTGACGAAGGGTGTCACCGCCTACGACTGGGGCAACCACGCACTGGCAGGCTATGCCACGCAGACGTCGCTCACGGATGCCCTGTCGAGAGTGACGACGCTGGAAGGATACTTCACCAACGGTGCTGCTAACAGTGCATTGAGATTGTCGGGAGATACTAACTATTACGCATGGGGGCAACTCTTCTGGCAAAATGGAGTACCACGGAGCATCGGCAGTGCAAGCGCAAGGGCTGACATCAGATACGCAGGAAGTGTGTCGATGGGATGGACGCTCCACATGGAATATGATTCTACCGTCCACGATCCCGCCATCTGCATGAAGTCGTCGAAAGCTGGTGCAAGCATTCCGGTGCTTATGCTTTCAAACAGCGCAACGAGCGACCATTCGGGTGACCACTTGTCCGTCGGCTGGGGCACGTCAGCGAATGCCCAGCTGCCCATCAGGTTCTTCGGACGTGAATTCGTCTTCAACTTCACCACGGATACCGTCAGCTCCAGCGGGTACTATCAAACAGCCGAGGCTATGAAGGTAGGATACAGGAGCTTTGGCACGGAGAAAGAACCAGCCGTGTATGTGAGAAAGCATCTGATGATTGGCAATGGAGCAGGCGACTACTTCCCCGTAACCTATGACAGCGCGAACGAAGCCCTCTGCTTCACCGGCAACATTTACGCAACGGGAGGCATCTCGGCCCTCGGCTTCCAGTCAACCCCCGGAGGCGGCACACTATTCGACGGACCGTTCACCATCAACGGTGCAGCCATACTGAGGAGCACGCTCAACGTCACCGGTGCTGCCACACTGAACAGCTCGCTGACAGCCCTAGGCGCCACCACGCTGAATGACACATTAACCGTGACAGGTGCTGCCACACTGAACAGCTCGCTGACAGCCCTAGGCGCCACCACGCTGAATGACACATTAACCGTGACAGGTGCTGCCACCTTCAGAGACAGCATCTACATCTACTACGGCGGTACCCGCTATACATTAAGCATCTCGAAACTCATCAACCAAGGATTACTCACATGATCTACCTGACACTGTTCATCGCCATTGTGGCACTCGCGTGCGCTCTGGCATCGCTCGTCATCGCCATCCGCGAGCGCCAAAAGAAAGAGGTGGCAACAGTCCAGCAACCTGCACAGACCACGACCACGAAGCCCGTGGAGTCGCCCTTCATGTACGACGAGAGCCGCAAGAGCTACACCCTCGACGGCAACCTCTATGTCAGCGGCAGCGTGTCGTGCGCAAAGAAAGGAGAGAAGGCATGAGTCACACCACCACTACCATCACAGCACCCATCAGCTTCTACGATGTGCAGACCGTGCTGGGTGCCAGCGATACCGACGAGGGCAAGCTGTGCACGCACCAGAACATCAACATGTGGGCTAAGAACAAGCCGGTGAGGTCGGCGAATGTCGCTCCCCTCAGCGACTTCGAGCGGCAGACGGTCAGATACGGCCTCTCAGCCGACTGCCTGCCACAGGGCAAGCTCTACTTCAACCAGCTGGTGGCGAAGTACATGAACTACAACGTCACGGAGGCAACGCTCGTCGACAACCAGCCCTACACCTACGCCCGGCCACGAGGCGACCGCACGCACATCTTCGAGCCTGGCGACAACTACGGCATCAGGGAGTGGTATCGCATCACCGACTTCAACGGCTACCGCCACGACGCAGCCGAGCCTTTCCACACCAGCATCCGGGACATCTTCGGCTTCCGCCAGGACCGCGGCGTGTTCTACATCAACCGTGCCTACACCACCCAGATGACATTTGTCTGCTACCGCGACAATAACTCGGACTTCGGGCTTGCGGAGTTCCTGCGCACGGAAGACATCACGAACTACTTCCTGGTAGTGGAGTTCTACAACGACCTGGGCGACAACTGGAAGATTGCCACGGCATCACCCGTGGCGAGATACACCTTCCCGCTCAAGGCATCAGACAGCGGCCAGTACTTCGACGGTGTGGCAGCCGACGTGAACATTGCCCAGGGCGACCTGGCCAACATCAACGGCGACGTGCACGTGTGCATCGGCCTTCAGCAGATCGTCGGCGGCAACGTGGTCGATGGGTCGAGCATCCTTTCTCCGCGCATGTGGAATGGCGAGGCGGCTGTAGGCCTGCTCCCCTACTACTTCCACCTCTACCTCGAGCAGCCCCACTACGACGAGGACTTCAAGACGCTCACCACCGTGGGCTACGGCCGCAACGGCATATTCGCCAAGGGTGCTGCCGCTACGGTATGGGAGGCCGTCAACCCGACAGGCCAGCTCTACTTTGCCGTCGACGTGATGACACCCAGCAATGCAGGCAGGCTCTACTACGCCGGTGAGAATAAGACCGTGCCATCCGACGGCACGAAGCTCGAGCTCGGACTAGAAGCCAGATACCCGGGCGCACCGAGCGGCATCACCGTGCTGACACCATCGAATGCGTCGCGCCAGGACACCAGCTCGACATACGTCACCATCGACCCAGCCGTCAGAACGACGCTCCATGCCCTGGGCATGAATGTCCCGACACGCGTGTCATACGACGCACCCGAGTACTATGACTTCCAACTCTACGCGAGGACGGGCGGCAGCTCTGCCCAGTGGTCACCCATCACGACCATCACCCTTGCATACGTTTAACCCCAAAATTCCCAACAACTATGAAAGTAGATTTCTCGAAAATTCAGATGAAGACCATCACAGGCGACATGGAGACTGTCGACCTGCGCACGGCAGTAGGTAACATCCTCTACATGCAGGGCATGAACATCAAGGAGTGCTCGCTGGGACTCGACGTCTTCCACAGCGACGGACCGATGGAGCTAAGCGACGAACAGACCGCCATCGTCAGGGCCTACGTGAAGCGCCTGCCCTACGTCTTCCAGGAGGCCGTGGAGAGAGCACTGGCAGAGCAGTAAACCCCCACCCGCGAAAGCGGCGGAAAGAAAAGAAACTTTTGTTATGGATAATTTTTTCAGACATTGGACCACACGCAAGCGCGAGACAGGCACGGCAGCAGCCTCTGCCACTGCCGCCACCAACACCAACGGTGAGGGCAGCGGCTCCTTCGAGGCCAACATCCGCCGGCCCTACTCGCCGGGCGCTGCCCTCACCATCTCGGCCGTCTACCGGGCCATCGAGCTGCGGGCGAAGACCGTCGGTCAGTTTCAGATGCAATATCAGAAACTGAACCGCGAGGGCGGCAACTTCGTGCCCGACATCGGCGACGCCATGAGCAGCTATGCCAGCAACGGCCAGCGCATGAACTACCTCCTCCAGGTAGCCCCCAACCCCGTGATGACCGCCACGCATCTGATGCAGCAGCTCATCATCAACAAGTTGCAGCTGGGCAATGGCTTCGTCTACATCGAGCGCGACGACCTGGGCGAGGTGCGCTATCTGTGGCTCGCCACCTGCGGCGGCTACAACCAGGCGGCAGGCACCTACAACCTGAGCTATGCCGGCGAGCATGGTGTGGTGAACATTGCGGCAGCTCCGGCAGCCGACGTGATCCACATCCCCAACACCTTCCGCGACCAGAACGGCTACATGGGCATTCCCACCATCCGCTATGCCATCGACACGCTCTCGATGATTGCCACGCAGAAGGCGCAGTCGCTGGAGACTGCCGCAAAGGGTGGCCGCATGAAGCTCATCATCGGCGAGGAACAGACGGGCGACACTCCCGGCACGCTGGCCTTCAGCATGTTCAACAAACAGGAGATGGACAAATACGCCCTGGAGGTCCAGGAGAAGCTCTACCAGAACGACGTGGTGGCCCTGCGTGCCCTGAAGTCGGTGCAGAATATCAGCATGTCGGCACAGGACCAGCAGCTGGTCGAGATGCTGAACATGTCGCTCGACGACGTGGCACGCTACTTCGGCACACCGCGCGCCCTGCTCATGATGGACAGCAACTCGCACTACTCCACCTATCAGAACGCCACGATGGAGTACCTCACGCGTACCATCCAGCCAGATGTGGAGGAGATAGAAGAGGAGTTCACGCGCAAGCTGCTCAACGTCCACGACTTCTGCCGCCGGCGCTTCCACATGTGCGAGCAGCCACTGCTGCGCCTCGACAAGGAGGCACAGGCCAAGGTCGACCAGCTGCGCTTGCAGGCCGGCACCGCCACGGTCAACGAACTGCGCAAGCAGTACGACATGCCGTCGGTGGAGAATGGCGACACCGTGTACATCTCTACCAACCTGGCAGAGCTGGGCAGCGACAAGCTGAGCGGCACGACTACACCGGCAGCACCCCAGCCGGCACCTCAGCCGGCACCAGGTGAAGAAGGACAGAAAGGAGGCGAACAATGAAGTGGCTCACACTCGACTACATCAAGCAGCACTCGCGCATCGACTTCGATTGCGAGGACAACCTGCTCGAACTCTATGCCGACGCGGCAGAGGAGGTGGTGATGAACACCCTCGACCGCGACTACGACGACATCGTTGAGAACTTCGGCACCGCATCGCACGACGTGCCCGCTGCCATCATGCAGGCATCGCTGATGCTCGTCGACCTGAGCTACACGAACCGCAGTCCGGTGAGCCCTCAGAACATGAGCATCATCCCCTATGGCTTCGACCTGCTGCTGAAGCGATACATCAAGCTGGCCGACTGATCCGAACATTCATTCAGAAAAATCAGAACCTATGAGCTATTCAAGTGGATTCCTGAAAGACTGCATCACCATCCAGCGGCGCACAGCTGCCACTCAGGGCATCCGGGGCATCGACTCCGGCGGCATCGAGTGGGAAGACGTTGCCCATCTGCACGCCAACGTCGGATGGCAGAAAGGCAAGGCCGGCATGCACGCCGGAGCTCTCGACAGCTATGCCGTGGTGATAGTGCGCATGCGATGGAACAGGCTCGTCGACGAGCGCTCGCGCATCGTGCACCGCGACACCACCTACCAGATACTGCCAGAGACCTTCCATGCCGACCGCCAGGCCAACGAAATTCAGTTCATGGCACAAGCCATCGTAGAATAACCCTATCACAAGCAACAATATGGAACACGTAACACAGAAACCAGCACGCTGGGGCTACACCCAGCTGACAGCCGACAAGGGCTATGTGATTCGCTCGAAGGTGACCGGAAAGCTCTATGAGCAGATCACCGTCCCCCGCCCCGGCGACTTCGAGGTCATCCCCCTGCCGACGAGTGCCACGGCCAAGAAAAAAGCCAGTAAACCCAAGGCAAAGAAATGACCACAATTAGAAACTCTTAAACAAAAAAACGCATGGAACAAAACAAAAAACCATTCGACGCCGCGAAGCGCGAAGTGCGCACCAGCAGCATCGACATCAGCATCCGCGAGGCTGAGGGTGGCGGCGACAGCCGCATTGTCGAAGGCACCG
>Ga0310695_10005363_pt1 | contig 22468 bp, 20 predicted proteins | sample RumenRJG_04DNA_FD_203882 | JGI IMG/M metagenome (GOLD analysis project Ga0310695, IMG submission 203882) | Bovine rumen microbial communities from Lethbridge, Alberta, Canada - RJG_04 (v2) (version 2) | ecosystem: Host-associated > Mammals > Digestive system > Stomach > Rumen | place: Canada...
CATGGCAAGCATAGCACAGATCAGCCGGAATGAACAGGGAGAAATTGAAGGAACTCTGAAAAAATTCTTTACGGATTACAAGATCAGCAGTCTCCTGAAAGCCTGTCGCGCAGAGAAGCAGAAAGGGTATTCTGCTTTCGAAATCTTCCGGTACTTGCTGTGCCTTGTATTCTGTGACAGAAGCATGTATATGCAGATCATGACCGGCCGATATACTGAAGCCTTTGGCAAGAACACAGTCTACCGGTTTCTGAACTCCGTCAAGACCAACTGGGAACGGATAACCTGCATGCTGTCAGCTCGGATCATCAATGGCTCTGTCCGAAAGCTTACCGCCGATGACCGTCAGGATGTGTTCATTTTCGATGACACTCTGTTCAAACGAACCGGAGGCAGGAAAACGGAGCTGTGTTCCCGCGTATTCGATCATGTGACCATGAAGTATCGGCATGGCTTCCGCCTTCTTACACTGGGATGGTCAGACGGAAACAGTTTCCTTCCCATCCTTGGAAGACTTCTGGGTTCAGCGAAAACGAGCAACATAATCGGCGTAACCAAGCAGTATGATCGGCGTTCTTTGGCAGCTAAGCGGAGGAAGCAATCACTCAGCAAGGCAAATGATGTAATGCTGGAGATGCTGAAGACCGCAATCAAGGCTGGTCACGCTGCAAAGTATGTCCTGTTCGACACATGGTTTGCCAATCCTAAGGATATTATCCGAATTCATAGTGAATGTGGGATGAATACCATAGCTATGATCAGGAAGTCCTCCAGGGTCTTCTATGAATATGAAGGTAAGCGGATAAACATCAAGCAGATCTTCGGGATGTGCAAAAAGCGCCGCGGTCGCTCCAAGTACCTGCTCTCAGTCAATATCAATATCTCTCAGAAGAATGGCGAATCTCTTCCTGCCAGAATCGTCTGTGTCAGGAACCGGACCAGGAAAAAGGACTGGATCGCCTTCATCTGCACGGATACCAATCTGTCAGAAGAAGAAATTCTGCGGATTTATGGAAAACGCTGGGATATCGAAGTCTTCTTCAAAGCATGTAAGTCCTTGCTGAACCTGGGTTCGGAGTGCCACAGTCTGTCCTATGACGCGCTGACCGCTCATGTGTCTCTGGTCTTTATCCGATATATGTTGCTATCCCTGCAGCAACGGAACAATTCCGATGATCGGACGATCAGCGAACTCTTCCTCCTTATGGTCGATGAACTGGCCGATATCACCTTTGGTCACGCGCTCCAGCTCATCGTTGAGATAATGATGCAGATGATTCAGGAAAAATTTGGTCTGTCTGAGGATCAGCTGGACGAATTCATGATCCAATTTGTTGATCGTCTTCCAGTCAGTTACCAGCACGCATTGCGGCTAAAGGCTGCTTGACGTATCTTTCTCTTGGCTTTTATAGGTTTTTCAAGGTTCAACAGTTATTTTCGGTGTGGGAAGTTTGAATTATGAATTAAAAACCTCTCCGGGAAGGATCCCGAAGAGGTTGGTTTATTTAGTTCTCAATCCGGATGTCGCCGGAGGTGGTTTCAATCCGGAGGCGGGCGCTGCCGTCGCCATAGGTGTATTTGCTGCCGCTCTTTTCCATGGCCAGGCTGTTGCTGAAGTTGCCGGGCTTGGCGTCAAGGTCAAGGGTGAAGCCGGGCGCATTGGGCAGCTTCAGGGTGATGTTGCCGGAAGTGGCGTCCAGATCCAGGTCTTTGAAGGACTGCAGCGTGACATCCATGTTGCCGCTGGTGGAGTCGAACTCCGCCTTGTCCGCGGAGGCCAGGTCCGCAAGGATCGTGCCGGAGGTGGAATCCAGATGGAGCTTTTTCACATCCCCGGAAAGGGTGATGTTAAGGCCGCCGGAAGTTGATTTCATATCAACGTTTTCAGCGGCGGCGGCGGTGAAGGTGATATTGCCGGAGGTGGAACCGAGGACCGCGCTGCGGATATCCCCGTCCTGCCGGATTTCCATATCACCGGAGGTGGAGGAAGCATCCAGCTTCTTTGTGCTTATTTCCGCTTTCACATTGCCGGAGGTGGAGTCGAAGCGGACTTCATCCGCAGCCAGCTTCGGGACGTTCACATCAGCGGAGGTCACGTCGATATTCGATTTTTTCAACGCGGTGCCTTCCGGCAGGGACACGGTCAGGACCTTGTTCAGGTTGAAGTGTATATTCAGGCCGGATTTGCAGTAACGCACGCGCAGGGTGTTTCCGTCCATCCACCAGCGGAGCTTTTCATCTTCAGAAAGAGTACGGTTGGCGGTTTCAGAGACGGTGACGCCGGAACCAGCATGATATTCAAGATTGACGGCACCGGAGGTCCATTCAATATCCAGATTCTCCACAGCGGAGGAAATTTCGGTATCGCCGGCGGTATACTGGTCCGCGTTCGCGAAATTCAGGCCGGTTGAGCTGCCGAAGAGCAGCCAGGAACCGCCGGCAAGCAGCACAAGGACAATGACAAGGGCACCGGTAAGCAGTTTGGATCTATTCATGGATTATTCGCCTCTCTTATCTTTAATCGTGGAAAACAGGAGCCAGGCACCCGCGGCGCACAGCAGCGCCATGAAAACGGTGGAGATGAAGCTCTTGGTGTACAGGGTGATCATGTTCATCATGTTGGCGAAGAGGATCAGGTCCACCGCGCCGATAAGGATCCAGCGGTTATAATTACCGATGAACACGCGGACGGGTTCAGCGCGGACCGCAAAGGGCAGGCCGATCAGCGCGAAGCCGAACAGAACCGCCGAGGCCGCCAGGAAGAACCAGTTGCCGTGGGTGTAGAAGCAGCAGACCGCCAGGGTGAACAGGATGCTGAGCACAAAGGCACAGAAGGACCAGAAGAGCTTGTTCCGCGGCACCATGAGGGGAACCAGGGTCCAGGATGCTACGATGGCCAGCCCGCCGAGCACCATATAGAACCAATCCAGTGAACTGCCGACGGACAGGTTGACAATGAGACAGATGAGAATCGGGACCATAAACAACCCGGAGACGACGGAACCGACCGTCGTGCTGCGGCGCTTGAAGCGTTTTGCCTGATATTCAATCACTTGATCTTTTTCCTCCCTGAGATTATTTTCAATTTCATTTTTCCGGATCTTTTCCAGGATGGCGGAGCATTCCGGACAATCCTGAAGGTGTTCTTCGATGAGCTCACGGCTTGTACCGCTGCACACCTCGTCCACGTAAAGCGGAAGCAGATCGCGGATTACTTCACATTCTTTATTCATGAACTTCCATCCTTTCACTTAGTTTCAGTTTCGCCCGATGATATGTGACCCGCGCCCAGGTTTCTGTCTTTCCGAAGATGGTACCGATCTGAAGGAAGGACAGTTCACCGAAGACCCGCAGTTCGAAGACTTCCCGGTAGGGCTCGTCCAGCGTGTGCAGCGCGGTGTGAATCCGGAAGGAGAAATCCTTATCCGTAACCTGCTGTTCAATACTCTTTCCCGCGGCGGGAAGATCCTCGGGAATCGGCGCGATTTTGTTCCGGCGGCGCGTTTCATCCACGAAGCAGTTCTTCGCGATGGCACACAGCCAGGTGACCTCGTCCGATTCGTTCCGGAAAGAGGATTGCTTGGAGAAGGCTCTGAAGAACGCTTCCTGGGTAATCTCCTCAGCCGCGTGCCGGTCGCCGGCCAGCGTCATCACGTAGGAGAAGACCCGCATATAGTAAGCGTTGTAAAGTCTTTCGCAGGTTTCACTGTTCACACATCATCACCTCCTTCCCGGTTTATACATGGGTTAGACGGAGTAATCCGGAATTCGTTACAGAAAAAAATAAAAAATTTTTCAGGGAGAGTTTTTGCCTGTGAAAACAAGCAGCAATCACGCAGGATAAATGATTGCGCTTGTCTATTATATACAAAAAGATGGCAGAGAAACAGAAGAATCTGTTTTCTGCCAGTTGTTCTAGCTGTGTTTATTGCATTTACAGAATCTCACCGGTGAACGCGTTGACGGAAAAAGCATACCTGCTTTCATCCTGCTCATAATCCATATAAAAGTTCCATGAAGGCAGGATTTCTATGTCTGAAAAAGCATAATCGTGTGGAACAGGAATATATTCGAGTGCTACATGGTCAAACCGGAGCTTTTCATCGATAATGAGATTGGAGAGATATTCTTCAAGATAATGTGAAGCTTCATCGGCTGGCATGATTTGTTGTGTGTTGACAGAAAGCATTTCTTCAAACAGAAGTCTGACAAGGATATAGGATATGCCATCTGCATCAATAAATACCGTAACAAAGGAAGGAACAGAGTAAAGCTCATTATACAAAGGTGTTCCCCATGGCATAATCTCAATATCATTCAGTTCCCGGGCAAAGGCTATCTCAACAAATGCCGGCTGCGCATTGCTCCCGGGTAAAGCTTCTTCCTCACTGTTATAGTATGCGGTCATCTGTAGAGGCTTCCCCATACAGACACCGTAGTCTTTCATTTTTTCCTTAAGCAATGGAACCTCTTTAAAGTATTCACCAGTAAGCAGTTCATTCTTTTCTATTTCTGAACAGGAAAAAGTAACATCATAATATACACTGTCCAGCCAATTACCATAGCTCATTTCCGCCCTGCCTGTGAAGTATCTGAAAGAGGCACCCGGACCACAAACGAAATCTATGCTCTCCAATGTATTCTGATCATACAGATATGAAAACCCATCATCAAGCATAAAAACTTCATGGGAGTTATATTTTTCTATGAGATAAAACTTTTCAAAGACGTCTACGGACTCATCTTTCCATGTCTGCAGACTGGCATGGTACGCTGGTAGTGATTCCGGAGCCAGGGCAGGCAGGTCACAATCAATGATGAATATTCCTTCATCAGAATTGCCAGTCATAAAAGCTTCTGCATAAACAGGGTGAAATAAAGAAGAAAACAGGATACCTGTCATTATGATTATGGCCAGACATTTTCTTCCAAACATGTTCATGCCCCTTTTACTGTTTACATATTTTGTGATCACGGAAGGTGAACACCTCGTCACAAAGATCACGGATTTCATCCGGATGATGACTGGAGAGAATGATGATTTTTCCGTTTTCTTTCTCCTGCTCAAGCAGCTGGTAAACCTGATACCTGCTCTTTTCATCCAACGCGTTAAAGGGTTCATCCAGTAGCAGTACAGGAGGATTGTCGATGAGCGCCTGGGCGATTCCCAGACGCTGGCGCATTCCCAGGGAATAACTGCCTACTCTTTTGCGGGCATTTTCTTCCAGGGATACCATACGGAGCATATTCATGATTTCATTTTTTTGAACGGAACGGCGAAGAGACGCCAGCATTTTCAGGTTCTGATAACCTGAAAACTCGTTCAGGAAGCCTGGCGTCTCAATGATGACGCCGAAGCTGCCCCTGGCGGGATGTTTTCCGTTCAAAAGGATTTTCCCGGTATCCGGAATCATCAGATTACAGATGCATTTCATTAAAACCGTCTTGCCGCATCCGTTTTCTCCTACCAGGCCGTAGATTTTTCCGCCACAAATATCGAGATGAATATCATCCAGAACGACCTTGTTTTTGAAGGATTTTGAAAGTCCACTTAATTCCAGGCGATTATCCATATTTACTCCTCCATCCTGTTTAAACTGCGGCTGATCCATTTGGGCTGAGCAGAAACGTACAGCAGCAGGAAAAGACTGATTATTATCAAAATACAAGGCGTAGCGGAGCAATAAAAGGCACCGGGGCGCGTTGTATACTGCGCAGCTGTTAACTGGTATTCCGGCCTGCACCAGGAAAAGGGCGATATGTAATACAGAACGTCATTCAGCTGCATATACCCGATGGCCTCATCCAGCACCGTCATCAGACCAAGCAGGCAAATGACCAGCTTCCTTGTGCCAACGGTGGAAAGAAAAAGAATCATCATGCCAAGGGCATACAGAACGGTAATCAATGAAATGAGCGCTTTTGCCCATGCAAGCAAGGGCGTCATCTGGCTGACAACAATACGGGGAACATAGATGAAGGCGTCACCAACCGATTGCCCCAAAGACATGGTATTCAGTGCTTTATCCCACGTATAAGGATCTTTCAGTGTTCCGCCGGCAATGAGAAGGGTCATAATCCAGATCACAAGCGCATAGACAATGCTGAGGATCAAAAGGTACAGTGCCCTGGCCGCCATAGAGGCACGTCCGGACAATCGCATACGGATAAAAGGCTCCATAGGGGTCAGGAAAGGAACGTCCGAAATCAACACACTGAACCCCAGTGCCAGCCACATCAGAAGATACTCATATGAAGTGACGCAGGCGAAACACCCGAAACCGTTTACACTAACCTGATAGGAAGCGTACAGATGACGTGCGTTGCCTAAATCGTTATCCATCACACAGCCGATCAGACCGAGAATCAGATACACCTTTGGCTGCTTAACCAACCTCCGGAGAAGGATGGTTGTCATAGCCCATATGCCCTGCTTATGCATAACGAAGCCTCCTTTTTCCTAAAACCATAAAGATCAGGAAGCTGATCAGTGAAAGAATCGCAAAGACTGAAAGAGATTCAAACAGAAGCTGACCGATCGTTTCCACATCCAGGCAGCCTGTCGCATAGTTTACGATATGGTCTTTGCCAACGGCAAAAAGCCCCCTGCATAGCACTTCCATGAATAATACAGTGGCAAGATAGACCAGCTGCATTTTTCCGGTAATGGCGGAAAACATGAGCCCGATACCGGCCCACATGAAGCCGGAGGCCCATTGCAGCAGTGCATACAGGCCAAAGTACGCAAACCATTGCTTTTGCTGGACAAGCGCATCAGCATAAGGATAGACAGCTTCGGCATATTCCAAGCTTGCAAGCGGATGCGTGACGGGCAGCAGAACGCCAAGGAAAACAAGCATGCCCAACGCGGTAGCCAGTCCTCCGACTACACCTGTCACCAGGAATCTTCTGCCCAGATAACGGTTTGCGTCAATCCGCTGCAGGACAAGCCGGAGATTCCCGCTATGCAGTTCTTCCAGAAAGCTTGCGCCGAACGGAAACACCGCCACAACAGGAAACAAATGGCCAAACGATCCAAACAGAACAGAAGCATCCAGGATGTACAGGACATTGTCTGCACCGATTTCCGGAAGAGATCCCAACCAGTAGATTGCAGCGCACAGTAAAACGGCGGTTGGGAATCGCAGATTTACAATGCCGCGCTTCAAATCAATCAGATATTGCCGCATCATTCCACCTCAATCCATTACCAGGTATTCACCTGTGATCGCATCAAAAAACTGAACATAATTATATTCAGCAGGAGCGCCCGGATCGGTTACGGGCAGATAGAAGCACCAGGCCGGGACAAGCTCGTAGGTTGGAAGAACTTTGGAATTATCTTCCCAGACGAGGTATTCCAGAGAGATCCGACGGACACGGAGTTCCACATAATCCGGTAAAATATAGGAAGAAGAAAACTGAGAATATACATCCAGAATCTGTTCCAGTGATAAGGGCTTTGTTTTCGAACCGACGGCTACAGGATTGTCTATAGTGCTGGATGCGTAAAGTTGAAGAAGAGTGCCATCTGCCTGGAGTGTAATTTCCAGAGCCGGATAAGCAATGCTTTTATCACCAGCAACACGGCCTCCTTGAGTGTGGAGAGGAAGTCCCTGAAAATAAACCGGAAATTGTATCTTGTAAAGTTCATCACCTGTTTCCCAGATATAGTTATAATGCTCATGAAAGGTTTCATTATACTTTTTCTGATTGGAATTGAAAGTATCCAGATCGTATACTTTGACGAACCGGGGCTCGCCCAGGGACAGTTCTGTAGCTGCCAGAACTGGTTCCAGCAATTTAAGTGCTTCAGGATAAGAAAGATCTTTCAGGGGCGTGACTGTTTCCGGATCAATTGGTTCCATGTAGAGGTGTGAGCAACCAAATGATGTTCCGACTGAAAGACGTTCAAGGGTCTCATGCTGTTTTTCAAGACCGAAGGCAACACTGGGCGAAGCGAAAATGCCGTCGTCTTCATCTTTCAGAATCCACCTATTATCGTCCTCGCCTTCCAGTGGTTGTAGCCTTATTAGTGGCATGTTTTCGTATCCCGGAGCAGCAACAGCAACAAAGGCGCAAAGTTTTTCTTCTGACATTACACGCTGGGAAGCTTTGTATTCGCAGACTGTTTCAGGAAGATTGGTATCTGTTATGGCGTCAATGACGATCTTCTGTCCCTGGCAGTCCAGCTCCCTCTGTATATGTTTCCATTGGGGAGTATAGGAGGAAGCTGCGGCAGAGGACAACTGTAAAGATAGTAGAATAGTCATCAGAAGGAGAAAGCAAAGGAATCGTCTTTTGTTATTCATTAGCAAAACCTCCTGGGGGCATTGCACAAGCAGGTGGTATGAAATTGCAGATTTAACATGCCGTGCTTTATATCAATCAGAGATTGCCGCATCATTCCACCTCAGTCTATATTCAAGCATTCACCTGTGATTGCATTAAAGCACTGAACATAATTATGTTCTTTAGAGGCTCCCAGATCGGGCAGATAAAAGCACCAGACCGGGACAAGATGGTAAGCAGGAATATCGCCAGTATAATGTTGCCATACGAGGTATTCCAAAGAGATGCGGCGGACACGGGGCTCCACATAATCCGGTAAAATAATGGAAGATGAAAACTGAGTATATATATCCAGCATCTGTTCCAGTGATAAGGGCTTTGCTTCCGGACTGATGGCTACAGGGTTGTCCATAATATTGTCAACGTGCAACTCAAGAAGGGTGCCGTCAGCCCGGAGTGTAATATCCAGGAATGTACGAGCAATCATTTTATCACCAATAATATGTCCACCCTGAGCGTAGAGAGGAAGATCCTGAAAATAGACCGGATATCGTAATATATATAATTCATCACTTGCCTGCCAGGTGAAACTATTATGTTTTTGAAATGTTTCGTTATACTGTTTCTGACTGGATGTGAAAGCATCCAAATCGTATGCTTTGACAAACTGAGGTTCGCCCAGAGACAGCTCTGTGGCTGCCAGAATAGGATCCAGTAGTTTGAGCGCCTCGGGATAAGAAAGCCCTTTCAGGCTTACTACTATATTCGGATCAATCGGTTCTTTGTAAAAGTGTGCAAAATCAAATAATGTTCCAATTGAAAGCTGTTCATCTACCTCGAGGTATCTTTCAAGACCGAAAGCAATACTGGGTGAGGCTGAAATCCCTGCTTCTTCATCTTTCAGGCTCCACGCATAATAGGGATCCCTTTCCGGTGATCGCGGCCACACCAAGGGCATGTTTTCATATCCCGGAGCTGCAACAGCAACGAAAGCACGAAGCTTTTCCTCTGTCATTACTCGCAGGGAAGCATTGTATTCGCAAACTGTTTCAGGAAGATTGGTATCTGTTACTGCGTCAATGACGATCTTCTGTCCCTGGCAGTCCAGCTCCCTCTGGATATGTTTCCATTGGGGAGTATAGGAGGAAGCTGCGGCAGAGGGCAGATGTGCAGATAACAGAAGAATTATCAGCAGGAGAAAGGAAAGGAAACGGTTTTTATTCATTATCGTTTCACCTCAGTCCATCACCAGATATTCACCTGTAACCGCATTAAAATACTGAACATAATCATATTCCTCCGGAATATGCATATCGGGCATGTTGGGCAGATAGAAGCACCAGACCGGGACAAGCTCATAGGTCGGAAGGAAGTCGGAATACTCCAGCCAGACAAGGTATTCCAGAGAGATCCGGCGGACACGGGGTTCCACATAATCAGGTAAAATATAGGAAGAAGAAAACTGACTATATGCATCCAGCATCTGTTCCAGCGACAAGGGTTTTGCCTCAGGACCGGAGGCCACAGGGTTGTCGATGATATTGCTTACATACAGCTGAAGGAGGGTGCCGTCAGCCTGGAGTGTAATCTCCAGAGCCGGATAAGCAATACTTTTATCACCAATCATGAGTCCGCCCTGAGTGAAGAGGGGGAGACCCTGAAAATAGACTGGGTATTGAATTTTGTATACTTCATCACTTGTTTCCCAAGTATAGTTATGATGCTCATGAAATGTTTCGTTATATTCTTTCTGATTGGAATTGAAAGTATTCAGATTGTATACTTTGACAAACCGGGGCTCACCAAGGGACAGTTCAGTGCTTTCCAGAATAGGTTCCAACAATTTGAGGGCATCGGGGTAAGAAAGCTCTTTCAGGGGCGTGACTGTGGCTGGATCAATTGGTTCCATGTAAAGGTGTGAACAACCAAATAATGTTCCGACTGTAAGCCGTTCACGCGTCTCAAGATATCTTTCAAGACCGAAGGCAACACCGGGTGTAGCGTAAATGCCGGCTTCTTCATCCTGAAAAACACACCCGTCATCGTCATTAACGTCTGGTGTTTGTGGTTTTATCAACGGAATGTTTTCGTGTCCCGGAGCGGCAACGGAAACGAAGTTGCGAAATTTTTCCTCTGTCATTACACGCTGGGAGGCTTTGTATTCACAGACTGTTTCAGGAAGCTTGGTATCTGTTATGGCGTCAATGATGATCTTCTGTCCCTGGCAGTCCAGTTCCCTCTGGATATGTTCCCATCGGGGTGTATAGGAGGAAGCCACGGCAGAGGGCAGATGTGCAGATAAAAGAATGCTTATCAGCAGGAAAAAGCAAAGGTAACGGTATTTATTATTCATCAGTAAGACCTCCGGGGTGCATTGCACACACCGGCTGTAGGACAGCCAGTGTGTGCAATGTGAAAATGTTACGCCATTGGCAAACAGAGTTTAAGGATTCCAGGAGCCGCCGCAGCTGGCTTCATTTACTTTGGAGTATGTGCTATGAGTTGCTTTAAGGAAATAGGAGTAGTTGCTTCCATGCCGAAGCCGGTAATTGCCATAGTCGTCTTTCATCGACGTCAAACTGGCACTGCCTGCACCAGTAATACGAGCTCCATTAGAAGCCTGGTAAGTGGAGCTGCGCCAAACTCTGAAATGGAAGGTGGCATTGGACGTCATCCATGATGTGGATACCTTGGCAGCAGAACCAGTCGCTGTTGTTTTTGAAAGTGTTCCTGTGCTATAATTTTTGTCTTTCTTAAGTGTAGGCGTAGAGAAATCGGCAGCAAAAGCAGTCGCGCATACGGTCAGGATCATGACAACCAGAAGAACTACAGAGACTAAACGTTTCATAAAATGAACCTCCTCATATTGTTTTTTGCTTTTTTATTTTTTGTGTAATATACTGATAGCATCCTTGTAGAACGTTCATTGCTTACGCAATGTATGCTGCCCGGCATAGTTTTACAAGGATTTCTGCATTTTCTGCAGACAACGGATTAGCGCAGGGCCTGGGGAAAATGTCACTCCTTTCCTACACGCAGAACGACGCGCCGAATCAGTTACGCGTGTTTTCTTATGTGCAAGAACCGGATGGTCGGTTCGGACACATCAGATGATTTACCTGAAGAAGTTTTTGTAGCCTGTCAAATCAATAATCAGTATGTTTTTGATCCGCTTGTTTTTGTAATGGTATCAGCGTTATTGATGATACATTTCACATATGCCCTGTATGTTTCACCTTTTACTGCGGTTGCTGAAGCACAAGCTTCGGTGCTTCCGGTAGCAGTAGTAACATTTTTCCAGCTATTACCGTTCTTTTTTTGCAATACCACTTTCAAATCTGTGGAATTGCCAGGCGCTGTATAGATAACAGTTCCTACAGCATTCACTTTTCCATCTGATATGGATATGCTTGCTTTGATTTTGTTTTCTGCCACGGCAAAGAGCATCATTGGGCTGGCGAAAACAGAGGTTATAATTGATACCAACAGGACAACCAGAAGAAGAACCGAAGCAACCTTTTTGAACATGAGAAAACCTCCTTTAACATCTTTCTGCATATATAGACGTCAGAGGAGGTTTCATTTGCGAAAATTGTATTGTATTTACATTGTTTTTTGCATTCGGGAGAGTTATCTGATAATCTTTCGTACACTTCCGGCAATAGCCAATGCTTCATCGACTGTCATATCATAGCAAGTTACATCAAACATTCTTTCATCATTTGCCCACGTTACACCTACTACATAATATTCATTGCCGCGGGAGTATCCTTCTATGACAGTTGCCGGTGCTCCGTTGACAAAGACAATGCGAGACGTTGCATTTTCTGTTCCGGCAGCTATACCATCACCCTCCTGATGTTCTGTGAAGCTGAAGCCGCGATAGATGGAGGCTGTTTCAGACAGATCCTGGTATTGAATTAAGGGGGTATACTGGCTCAGTCGGACGACTTCCATATTGTCCGGGATGAATGAAATAAAGTAGTCGCCCGTCCATCCTTCAGGCACTGCGAAAGCTTCGTCAGGATTTTCAACAAAGTCGAAATGCGCAACATTGTTTTCACGGTCAATATTGACAAGCAACTGAATTACTTTAGACCGGATTTCCGCTGAAGTGGCAATGACCACAGGCGCGCTGATACAGAAAACAAGCAACAGGCAGGCGGCAACTTTCAGCACCTGAGGGATGACACGTTTCCGGACATTCCGGCGATGCTCCCTCTGTTTCTCCTGCTTCATACGCCTTGCTTTTTCCTGCGCGGATTGCCATACGAGTTCTATTGTTTTTTCATCCACAGAGACAGAAGGATCCTCTGACTCTTCCATAATCTGCTGGTATTTTTCCAGATCATCAAGATCAAAAGCAAGCTTAATCAGATAATCCAGATACTCTTCATCAAGATCGGTATAGCTTTTGATTTCTTCAGTCATGGCAGTCTTCCTCATCGGCTTTTTTTCTGATAAAATAACGGGCTCTTCTGAGACAATTCCAGATCTCGTTTTCAGGGAGCCCTGTTTGTGCAGTTATCTCCAACACGGATAAATGTTCCTGGCATTTCATTCTCAGCACTTCCCGGACAAGCGGAGGAAGTCGGAACGTTATGTTTCTTATCATATCTATTTTTTCTCTTTGCAAGATCTGGCCTTCTACTGTATCAGGTCCTTCAAATTTATCGTGATCGTCAACATGATCAATACGAACCAGGTGTTGTTCACGATGTGCTTTCCTGTTGAAATCAAAAGTCTTGTTTCTTACGACAGTAAAAATATATGCGCTCAGCTGTCTGTTGTCTTTTTCGCTCAGCTCATGGATTTTCTCAATCAAACTTTTTACGCATTCAGAGACGATATCATCTTCATTGTTATGTGTGGCACCGTATTTCCTTGCAATACTGTACATTCGGCTTACATACTCACGGTAAAGCCGCTCCATATAATTCCGGTCATCATCGTTTTCGATGTTCTGGATTACCAGGGGCATGATCAGCATATTTTTTTCCTGCCTTTTTTCCGGGATATCAGTTTCGATATCACCCATTACGAAACCCGATCATTGTAACGTAAAACAGGCGATCTCTCAACCTTTAGCCACGGTTATTTTTCATATGCCGGCAATAGACATGTAACTGTTTTCATGATTAAACCGGCGCTTCGATATTCAAACGTTTGAAGCAGGAAAATTCATCCTCATATTTATTGTTTTTTGGAAGATTTTTGCTGCAAAAGACAGAATAGTGTTCCTACGGGAAGATTTGCGATTCCGCCATCGTATGATATGATAGAAAAAACCTGATTCAAAAGGAGTCCGTGAGATGAAAAGCCTGTTTCCCGCCATCCGCCGCTGGCAAATTGCGGCGATCCTGACAGCGGTGCTGCTTTTGCTGGCCGGAGCAGCGCTGGCGGAGGGGCCGCATACAGTGATGCTGAAATGCGGCGGGAACGGCTTTGTGGGAACGGACAAAAAGGGCAACCAGAAAACCATCGTCCTGGAACCGGAGAAAAGCGTGACTGACCTGGAGGAAGAGGAAACCTACACGCTGGACGAGCTGGCGGAACTGCCGGGCTTTGAGCTGCAGGGCGCCGCACTGCGCTTTGACGCAGCCAGCGCGACGGGGGACGAGCTGCGCTATACGCTGGTGAGCGGAAAGACCTTCGCGGATCCGCAGAAGGTGATGACGGGCAGGAACCTGTGGGACGTGACGGATACGGTTTCCGCCTGGCTGGCGGACCGGAAGGCGGGACTGAAGATCAGCCCCGTATTCAAGCAGGGCCCCTGGGGGATCCGGATCCGGGAAGGATCGGTTTTCCTGCAAGTGACCTTTACCACAGCGGAAAAGCTGCCGGATTTCCCGCGGGACAAGGTGCAGTACAGCACACTGTACGAAGCGGGCCTGTCCATGCTGGAGGACGGAAGCACCTTTGTGGAACACTATGACGAGACCGCGGGCAGCCTGATGCAGGTTTCCCTGCCGCTGGGCGTGCCCTACTACTATGCCGGAGGCAGCGAGGACAAGTTTCTCCGGCGCTTTTTCCCGAGTACCACGACAAACTATTACCGGGACGACCATATGTACCTGTGCGGGCTGGACTGCGTGGGCATGACCCACCTGATCTACGAAAAAGCGGGGCTGGAACGGCATCCGTCCATTTCAGACATGCTGGCCCACGGCATCGGCAGCGACGTGCTGAAGAAGAACGACCCGGCGCGCTGGGCGGCCTTCCTGAAGCCGGGAGATCTGATCGGCGTGAAGCACGGGACGTTCCACATCATGATGTACCTGGGCACGCTGCGGCAGTTCGGATGGAGTGAAAAAAACGCAGGGGAAGCGCTTCCCCTGCTGGATTATCCGCTGGTGCTCCACTGCGGAGGCAGCCCATTCTATTATGAAAGGTACAAAGAGTATATTGCGGAGCAGGGATATAAAAACACCCTGCCGCCGGACGGGGGCGTGACGGTTTCCGTGATCCGGGAAACCAACCTGGACGCGCCCCACAGCACGGATGTTTCCTGGGGCAGGCATTTCGGCTGGTACATGATCGACGGGCAGCTCCTGCTGGTTTTCCCGCTGGATGACTGCACGGACATGGCCTGGTACGGGCCGGAAAAGTAAAGGGCTTACCGGTAATACTGCGCCTGGGCTTCAAACATGCCCGCGTAAATGCCGTCCGGGATATTCACCAGTTCCTCATGGGTACCGTATTCCGCCACCCGGCCTTCCGAGAACACCGCGATATGATCGCAGAAGCGGCAGGAAGACAGCCGGTGGGAGATATAGAAGGCGGTTTTGTCCTGAATCAGGGAGTTGAACTGCTTATAGATCTCATACTCCGCTACGGGATCCAGGGCGGCGGTGGGCTCATCCAGAATGATGACCGGCGCGTCCTTGTACAGGGCCCGGGCCAGGGCAAGCTTCTGCTGCTCGCCGCCGGAAGGTTCGATTCCTTCTTCATCCATATACTTGAACAGCTTCGTATCCTCGCCGCTGTCCAGCTTTTCAGCAAACTTATCCAGACCGGCCTGTTTCAGCAGCCCTGAAACACAGCGCCGGTCTTTTTCGTCCAGGTTTTCCCGGTCCTTCAGGGTGATGTTCTCGCAGACAGAGAAGCCGAAGAGCCTGAAGTCCTGGAAAACGGGGGAGAACTGCTTCATATACTGGGCGTAATCGTATTCCCGGATGTCGGTTCCGTCCAGGAGAATCTGGCCCTCCGTGGGGTCATACAGCCGGCAGAGAAGCTTGATCAGCGTGGTTTTGCCGGCGCCGTTCAGGCCGACGACGGACAGGCGTTCGCCTTTTTCCACGGTGAGGTTTACGCCGCTGAGGACCTTCTGATCCGTATTCGGATAGGCGAAGGAGACATTGCGGAACTCAATCCGGTGTTCTCCTTCCGGAACCGGCTTGTCGCCCTTGGGCATGGCCGCGGGATAGTTCATGAAGATGATGTACTCATAGGCATAGTTTGTCCGCTTCATGAGCTCCGTGATGTTGTACGCGAGACCGCCGAGGGTACCGAACAGGGAATCGGTGGCTGTAAGCATCTGGGTGAAGATGCCCAGGGAGAAGGCGCCGCCGATTGTTTTCAGCCCGGTATAGCCGTAGACGAAGGCGTTTTCAAAGACGGAGACGGCGCCCTGGAGCAGGGCGTACTTCCGGGAAGTATCCGCCTGCCATTTCCAGCCCTGATAACTTTCCTCCCCGAAGCTGTCCCACTTGTTCAGCAGCATGCCGGAGGCGTCGTACAGGCGGATATCCTTTCCGTAACGGAAATCCGTCATTTCCCAGCCGTAATAGCCGAACATGCGGTTGACCTTGGAAAGACGTTCAAAGGCTTTGACTTCCACCTTGTTGATCTTCTGGTTCAGCAGGGCCTGCAGGAATACGCAGACAACGATGACCGCCAGCAGCAGCGGCGCGTGCAGCGCGATGACGGTTACCAGACCGACAATTTTGACCGCGTTGCCGATGAACATGAACACCTGCTCCGAAATGCCGTATACGCCATCGGAATACCAGCTCATACCGGTATTGGCCTTTTCCAGCTGATCCAGCATTTTCTTGTCCTCAGTCAGCTGGAAGTCCAGGCCCATGGCGTGCTCACTGGTCAGTTCCGTAAAGTAATTATCCAGGCGTTCCTTGTATTTCTGCAGCTGGGTGACGGAAAGCTGGCGGATGGCGTTCAGCAGGAATTCGCCGCCGACAAGGACGCCCGCGTAAATGAACAGCTTTGTCAGGTCCCGCCCGCCGACCAGCTCGTCGACGATCAGGGGTGTTGTGAAGATGGCGATAAAAGGGCGAAGGATATCGCAGAGGGTCTTCAGCGCTTCCAAAGGGAAGAAGAAAGGGAACCGTTTTGCGGCCACCGGGAACATGAAGCGGATAATTTCTCTCAGCTTTTTCATTCGGCAGCCTCCTCTCCTTCGGGATGATCCCGGTAATACTGGGCCTGGACTTCAAAGAGACGGGCATATTCGCCGCCGCGGGAGATCAGCTCGTCATGGGTGCCGTATTCCGCCAGCCGGCCGTCCATGAACATGGCGATGCGGTCGCAGAAGCGGGTGGAGGCCAGACGGTGGGAAATATAGACGGCGCTCTTTTTGCCGATCATGCGGTCAAAGCGCTCATAAAGCTGCTTTTCCGCCAGGGCGTCCAGGGCGGCAGTGGGCTCGTCCAGTACGACCACGGGCGCGCCTTTATACAGGGCGCGGGCAAGGGCGAGCTTCTGCTTTTCACCGCCGGAGAGGTCTACACCGTCCTCAGAAGCAATTTTCAGCAGCTCCGTATCCAGGCCTTTGGAGAGGCTGTCCAGCTTCTCCTCCAGGCCGGCCTCCCGCAGGCAGGCGGCGGCTTTCTCCCGGTCGGTGGACTGCATGGGCAGCATGGAGACGTTGACCGCCAGCGGCAGGGCAAAGAGCTCCACGTTCTGGAAAACAGGAGAGAAGAGCTGGTAATAATCCTCCCGCCGGTATTTCCGGATATCCGTGCCGTTCAGGGTAATGGTTCCTTCCGTGGGATCATACAGGTGGAGCAGCAGTTTGATCATGGTGGTTTTGCCGGCGCCGTTGAGGCCGACCACCGCCAGCTTCTCGCCGGGATGCAGGGTCAGGTTCAGGTGGGACAGGGCGTCCCTGTCCGCCTTCGGATAACGGTAGGAAACGTCGTGGAACTGCAGCTCCAGGGAATCTGTTTCCGGCAGGGGCAGATATTCCCCGTCAGCATCTGTTTTGAGATCCAGGAAAGAGCGCAGGTCATCCACCTCCATGGAGGCGCGGCTGAAGTCGCCGAAGCGCTGCAGCAAAACGACCAGCGCGCCGGAGAAGGCGTCGGCCAGGGCCAGGTACAGGGTGAAGCTGCCGATGGACAGGGGATTGATTTCCCGCAGGACGGCGAAGTAAAGCACGGTATAGACCAGGAGCCGGGCAATCAGGTTCAGGCCCTGGCTGAAGAGCACATACCGGTTCCAGAGATTATGGTGGTAATCGATCCGTTCCTCACGGGTTTCATAGACAGCATGCTGCTTTCTTTTGAGGAAGGGCACCATGGAGAACAGGCGGATATCCTTGGCGTATTCCGGCTGCTGGGTGACGCGGGCCATATAGTGGTCCTTCCGCCAGATGGGAGCCAGGCGGTCCCAGACTTCCTTTTTATCCGTTTTCTGAACCCAGCGGTAGAACAGGAAGGAGAGGATGCCCAGGACGGTCAGGGCCAGGATCAGCCGGTAATCCAGGACGAGGACAGCCACGAAGGTAACGATGGTTGTAAACACATTTCTGCCCAGGTCCTGCAGGATGTGCAGCATGCCCTCAAAACCGTTGCTGTTACCGTCTGTGGAGTTGGAGGCACGCTGGTGAAGATCCAGGGCTTCCGGCCTTTCCAGCAGCTCATAATCCATGCGCATGGCTTTGGCCACCCGCTCATGGATGACGCCGGTTCGGACATAGATATACCGGGGCCAGACCATGCTGCCGGCGATGATTTTGCTGAAGGAGATAATGAGCGCAACCAGCGAGCCGATGACCAGGATCCAGATGAGCCTGCGCTGCTTTTCCTCCGGGGGCAGGCTGACGGTGATGGCGTCCAGGATGAACTTGGACAGAAAACCGCCCAGATAGCTTTGCACAGAACCGCAGAAAAGGTCCGTTGAGCCCAGCAGGAACACAAGGGGACAGTATTTCCGTGCCCGGTTCAGCACAAAACGGGTATTGGACCAGAGACCGTAGTCCCGGTGCAGGGGATTATCCTTACTTTCTTTGAATTCCATCGGTAAACTCCTGAAGATATATTTGCCGCAAGAAAAAATCCGCTCCTCCCTGACAAGGGCGAGCGGACAAAAGACATATGATCACCGGATTATCTGAAGCAGACAGATCCGGAGAGTACCGCTCGGCTTCCCGGGAAGGGGTATCTTTCGTTGGCTGTAAACATATCTCCGGCTCCTTTCTGCAATTTATCTTGCGACCATTTAACCACACCGCGGGGAAAGTGTCAACAGATTGTTGGTACAATTTACAGCATTATTACAATTGCGGTAAAACAAAACCCGGCCTGCATGACCAGGCCGGGAAAAGAGGAAAGCTGCACAGGCGGCCCGTGCAGGAAACCGCAAAGGGGTTACCGGGTGAACTGCGAAATGAACTTCCAGGCGTTTTCGCAGCTGTGATGACGGCATTCATGGATCTGGCCGCTGACGCTGGCAAAGGCGGTGCGGATGACGCCATCCTCGCTTTCATAATAATGAACGGTGAGGACGCTGCCGCGGGACGGATCCGGGATCTTTTCCACTTTGTCGCCGGGAATGGCCCAGATGGGATGCTCCCAGGACTCCTTCTGCTCAAAGGAGACACCGTCGAACTTCTTTTTCAGCTGATTGACTTCCGCCACATACTGCACCCGCTCCAGTGCCGTATCGGAATGGAAGGGCAGCTCCGGCAGGTGGGATTCCTCGCCGCCGGAATAGAAGACCGGCACGGGGACGGTTTTGTTGAGCCGGTCGGTAGCCGGGCCGCCCCAGAAGGTCTTGTAAACCGGAAAGAGGGCGCTGGCAGGCATGATGCCGGCGAAGACGTCCGGATATTCCTGATAGCAGTCCCAGGTTTTGCCGCTGCCCATGGAGAAGCCGGTGGCGTAAATGCGGCGTTCATCGATGGGATAGTGTTTTTTCAGGGCTTCAATGACCTCCACCGCTTCGGTGGCGGTAACGTTCTGGTGGTTTTCCACGGAAACGAAGAGGAAGCCGTAACGGTGGCAGATTTCCCACCAGCCGGCCACATAGGTCAGGTACATGGAGGAATCGCCGCCGCCATGGAAACCGAGGACCAGCGGCACGGGGCCGTGATCAACCAGGCCGTTGTTGTAATAGGCAAAGTAGCCGACCTTGTGGGTCTTCGCGTCTTTGATGGTCCGGTTGTCGGGAGAGGTATTGACGACGACGCAGCCGGCGTCCTCGGTCATGCCCAGGGCTTTGAAATCGGGCTCCAGCTCGATCTTCCCGCACCACATTTTGAAGTGCTTCACGAAGGCGTCAAAGTCCGCTTCATAATCCGCTTTGTCCTTGATCAGCAGGTGCTCGCAGCCGTCGAAGGCACGGTTGATTTCAGCACTGTTTCCGACGCTGAGGACGGGAATGTCCTTGCGCTGCACATCCGGCACCACGCTGAGCCGCTCCATGGAGCACATGGCGGGGGTGATTTCGCCGGGGCCCCAGAGGTATTCGCCCTGCAGGGTTTTCAGCAGGTGCTTCGCCACATAGTCGGCGGAGGCGCCGAAGCTGTAGATGTCCGCGCGGAAGATGGCGCCGCGGACGAAATAACCCTTGAAGGTCCGGGTGAAGAAGTCAAAGTTTTCAACAATGCCGTCCTTATAGGTCTGGATCATTTTGATCTCGGAAATGACGGAGGCATAGAAGCTTTCATCCGCGCCGGCCCAGCCGCCTTCCGCCGTGGGATAGACGAACAGGACGCTGGAATCGACATTTGCGGCGATCTTTGCCAGGCCGGTTTCCCGGGCAAAGTCCACGGCGCTGTCCATGCCCTGCTTTTCCTCTTCGAAAACCAGGAGCAGGGGCGCGCGGAAACCGTAGTTGTTGGTCTGGCCGTCAATATCGTTATCCGGTACGTAGACCTTCAGAAAGAATTGGTCAAAGGTGTGTTCCCAGCATTTTCCCCCGGCGGTTTCCCGGACGAGGGGCCTTTCCATCATGGCCATCGGTGTGTCCTCCTGAGATATGGTGTTTTCAATGCATAGTATGCTGTGTTGAACATTCAGTCAGGTTATATTTTATACTGCCGGATGTTACAGGCACAAGGCACGGAGGAGAGAAGATGAGGACAAAAAAAGCAAGAAAACAGGGAGAAGAACGAAATGAATACTGAAAACTTAAAAATGAAAAATGAATAATGGCGGAGGAAACACTTTCCGGGCGGAAAGTGTTTCTTATGAATTTATGCGGCCGGTGGCCGTAGTAAGGGACAGTGTCGTCGCAAATGCGACGACAAATGAAGAATTAAGAATGCAGAATTATCCGCTGCGGCGGAGGAGATAGTGGCTTCGCCAAATGAAGAATTAAGAATGAAGAATGATTCGTCCTTTGGACGTAGCAAGGGATTCCTCGACTGCGTTCAGAATGACATCTGGAGGCAGTGGAGAGCAGGAACGTGACAGAGGGACAGACTTACGGTCACAGCCTGACGGCCGTGACGGATAAATCTGTCCCGGCAGTCACATTCCCGCCAGGCGCGAAGGGGGTTGGGAGTTTGTGGATTACGAAAGTTTGCTAACGGGAAAAAGATGGAGTATGATGAAACAAAGAGAGAAAGTTTTATACGGATGGTGAGAACGATGAAGAAGATGCCGAGTGTCAGGTCGGTTCATTACGGATACTGGGTTCTTGCCGCGGCGGCGGTGAGTATTATTCTGTTTTTTGTGCTGGGTAAGCCGGTGGTGCTGCTGTTCATTACTGCCGGGCTGACGGTAGGTGCTGCGCTGGTGATCGGGGTTGAAATGGGCAGCCAGCAGAACCACTATTCAAACGGACTGGCGGCGGAGATTCCCTTTGATCCGGAAACGCAGGAGGCGGTGATCCGCAGCTCCATCTGTACAGGGGAAAAAGTGGCCGGATTCAAGGGAAAAGCGGACGGGCATTTTACGGAGGTTATGGTGATTCACACGCTGCAGGAGGAAGAACGGTTTAAGGAGATATATGGACTGGAAAAGGTGAAGAGGGAATACTGAAAGTACGAATTAATGAATACTGAAAAATAGCGAAAAACCACTTCCGAGAACTGCGGAAGTGGTTTTGTTGAATTAATGCGGTCTTCGACCGTAGTAAGGGACAGTGTCGTCGCTTTGCGATGACAAATGAACAATTAACAATGAATAATGAACAATTATGCGTCCGCACCCTCAATCGTCGCCTCTCGTCCTTGGAACGGACTCGATGCTCGTTTCGGTAAGGATTCGCGCGCGCACCGCGCACGACAGGACTCCAGGTCGCTTTTGCCTTCGACAAATGGCCGCATCTTCAATAGTCGCAACTCCCTTGCCGGGGCTGCCGCCCGTTCTCCACTGAAAACTGTCCACTGGACAGTTTTCCGGGCGTTCCGAACCCATGGAGCTTGCTCCTTTTCAGATGACCTCACCTCTGACGGAATTTCTTCCCGCAACTTCAATGGTCATGGCTCCCCACTGGGGAGACCATTCCCTTTCAGTTGACCTCAGAACCGATGAGATTTCCTCCACTGGAGGTCATCGGTTCTTCGCCCACTGGCTGCCCTCAGGGGTTCGCCCCACTGGGTCACCGCTTCCTTCGCTCCCCTACGGCGTAGTAAGGGATTCCTCCACTCCACTACGTTCCGGTCGGAATGACACACTGTTCTGTACGCTGCAGTGTTCCGGTTGGGTTCCCGAACGTGAGTGAGCGGAGAAGTGAAAAGATGTGACAAAGGGACAGACCAACCTGTCATCATTCCAGAGGAACGTGACAGTTGGTCTGTCCCTGTTGTCACATTGCGCGAAAGTGTTGAGTGAAGAGTGTAGAGTTTCTGCCAGTTATACAGTAAGCGGTCAGTAAACTACGCCTGCAAAGCAAAGGCATAAAATGAGATAATAACCCCAAGAACATGAATTCTCAGAGAATCTCTAAGAATTCAAGGGAATGAGGGAAACGCATGAATGCCTGGGAT
>Ga0310695_10005364_pt1 | contig 22467 bp, 19 predicted proteins | sample RumenRJG_04DNA_FD_203882 | JGI IMG/M metagenome (GOLD analysis project Ga0310695, IMG submission 203882) | Bovine rumen microbial communities from Lethbridge, Alberta, Canada - RJG_04 (v2) (version 2) | ecosystem: Host-associated > Mammals > Digestive system > Stomach > Rumen | place: Canada...
TCATGCCGGCCATGTTGAAGCAGCTCTCGAGGGTCTTCACCATGCAGTCCTTCATATCCTCGCGGCTCGAGCGGGCCAGAATCTTGAAGGCAGCCTTACCGCCCTCGATGTCGATGATGGCAAGGTTAGACGATGTCTCCACCACGTCGGGATAAGAGGGGATCATGCGCATCACGCCGTTGTGGCAGCCGTAGATGCAGTTGACGAGGTTGTCCTGAATCTCTACGGGAACCTCCATCTTCGGTGTCTCCACATCTTCGGCGAAGAACTCGATGCCGCTCTCGATGTGCTTGTATTCGTCGATGAAGTCGGCCTTCCAGTCGTCGACCAGTTCTTTCAGGGCTGCTACGTTCTCTTTCGGCAGGGTCAGCACCACTTCAGCCTTGAAGGGGATGGCGTTGCGCATGTTGCCGCCGTGCCAGGTAGCCAGGCGAGCCTCACACTGCTCGATGGCTTCGCGCACGAAGCGCACCATCATCTTGTTGGCGTTGCCGCGGCCTTCGTGAATCTCCAGACCGGAGTGGCCACCACGCAGACCTTTCAGCGTCACACGGACAGCAGCGTCTGTCGGGTCAGTCTCCACCTCTTGATAGGCCAGGGTAGCGGTCACGTCGATACCACCGGCTGAGCCGATGCAGAACTTACCCCATGTCTCAGAGTCGAGGTTCAGCAGAATGTCGCCGTTCAGGATGCCCGTTTCCAGGTCGTTGGCACCAAACATGCCTGTCTCTTCGTCGGCAGTGAACAGTCCTTCGATAGGACCATGCTTCAGGTCTTTAGCCTCCATCACAGCCAGGATGGTAGCAGCACCCAGTCCGTTGTCGGCTCCGAGGGTCGTGTTTTTGGCCTTCACCCATTCGCCGTCGATCCATGTCTCGATGGGATCGGTCTCGAAGTTGTGGTTCGACTCGGGCGACTTCTGCGGCACCATGTCCATGTGGGCCTGCAGGATGATGCCCTTGCGGTTTTCCATACCGGGCGTAGCGGGTTTCCGCATGACGATGTTGTTGCCAGCATCCTTGAAGGCTTCCACACCTGCCTGTTTGGCGAAGTCGAGCAGGAATTGCTGTACTTTCTCTAAATGTCCGCTGGGGCGCGGCACCTGTGTCAGTGCGTCAAAGTTTTTCCAGATGCACTGCGGGTTTAGATTTTTTACTTCTTGCATTTGGTTTTGTTTAAGTTAATACTTAGGTTTTATATCAAATGAATTATTCTTTATGAGGTCTCTGCGCAAACTCTGCGTTCTCTGCGTCTCTGCGCGAGGATAATTAGCAATTTGTTCTCGCGCAGAGGCGCAGAGGCGCAGAGGTGTCTTAAAAGTTGTTTACCACTCGTTCTATACCATTTTTTAGATATGCCTCGTTGAAGTTGATGACATAACCAAGCTGGATGTCTGTTAGTCTCATGTATGTGAGGAGTTGCTTCTTGTGTATAGGAAGAATCTCTGAGACCGATTTAAGTTCCAGTATGACGCACTCGTCAACGATAATGTCCAAACGAAGATTAATGTCTAACTCCACTTCCCGATACATTATTTTAACAGGAACTTGATGTTTCACCTTGAATCCATTCGCTTCAAGTTCGTACATCAAAGCTGCTTCATAAACACTTTCAAGTAGTCCTGGCCCAAGTGCGTTGTGTACACGATATGCACATTGCAATAGTCGATAAGTATATTCTCGGTCGATAACCATTTCTTGATATCCTTTATTCTTTATTTATTTAACTCTGCGCAAACTCTGCGTTCTCTGCGCCTCTGCGCGAGGATAATTAGCTCTTGTTCTCGCGCAGAGGCGCAGAGAACGCAGAGCTTTACGGAGATGAATTTTGATTGTTTCTCCTTGAAAAACTCAAAATGAGCCAAGCGTAAACGCCGAGGAGAATGACCAAAATCGTCTGCACGGTATGTACGATGAGGACGAAGTAGAGGGCATGGTGGTCGGCTACGCCGTAGAGGATGAGCATAGTCTTCACTGCGAAATGCCAGGGACCGGCCCCGTTGGGAGTAGGCACGATTACGGCGATGCTGCCCACGATGAACGACACGAGGGCGCACGACAGGCCAAGATGGGCGGTGAAGTCGAAACAGAAGAAGGTGAGGTAGTAGTGAATGAAATAGCAGAGCCAGATGCCGATGGTGAAAAAGAGAAACAGGGGGATGTTCTTCACGTCTTTCAGCGAAGCCACGCCTTGCCAGATGCCGTGCAGGGTGGTCTTCACCTTGTCGTAGATTGACAAGCGGCGTAGCAGCAGATGCAAGAGCAGGAGGGCGGCGCAGCAGCAGATGGCCGTCACCAACCAGCCGGTGGAAGAGAACTGCAGCAGCGTATCGAGACTTGTTCCCGTCTTGTCGAAGAAGGTACCGAAGACACTCATTTGGAAAAGGATGGTTCCTGATGCGATGCAAGCCACCAACAAGGTGTCGATGGCGCGCTCAGTGACCACCGTGCCCAGGGCTTTGGCAAACGAGGTGCCGTCGTAGCGTTTTAGTACGCCGCAGCGCATGAACTCGCCGATGCGGGGCACCACCAGACTGGCGGCATACGACAGGAAAACGGCATGTACGCAGGTGGAGCGGCGAGGATGTTCGCCGATGGGGTCGAGGGTCTGACGCCAGCGCCAGCCGCGGAAGGCCTGTGCCAAGATGCCGAAGGGTAGCGACAGCAGCATCCATGTCCAGTTCATCTCATGGGATAGCACATGTTGGATGCTCCGAAAATCAAAGTCGCGGTACATCCAATAGAGAATTGCCCCGCCCAACAGGAGTGGCAGCAATATCTTCAGTGCTTGGCTGGTAATAGAACGGTTATTCATTACGAGCGACAAAGTTACGGCTTTTTTTTCACTCCGCGCTCATCATGAAGGTGAAAAAACACTAAAAGCCTTGTTTTATTTGCCGACAAACTTCGAGGTGAGGTAGTCGTTGAAAGTTTCTTTATATAAGTCGCCGATAGGCAGATAAGCATCTTCGCCCAGCACCACGCGGTTTTTGTTCACTTCGCGGATTTTCTTCAGGTTGATGATATACGACCGGTGGATGCGCATAAAGGTGTTGCTGGGGAGCCTTTCTTCCAAGCGTTTCATGCTCAGCAATACAATCAATGGCTTCTTCTCTCCTTCAAGGTAGATTTTCAGGTATTCGCTCATGCCCTCCACATAGCGGATGTCGCTGATGTTGATGCGCACCGTCTTGTAGTCGCTTTTCAGGTACATGGCATCGGCATCAATTCCCACCGCCTCTTCGTTGGGATTGGATTGGGTGGCGGGGTTCTCCAGTTCGTAACGGTGGCGCACCTTCTGTGCCGCGCGCAGGAAGTCCTGCAGGCCGAAGGGTTTGAGCAGATAGTCCACGGCGTCCACCTTGAATCCTTCGAGGGCATATTCCGAATAGGCGGTGGTGAACACGACCATGGGTGGTCTGTCCATCTGCTTGACGAATTCCATGCCGTTCAGGTCGGGCATGTTGATGTCGATGAAAATGGCGTCAATCCACTCTTTCTGCATGATTTCCTTTGCCTCCAGGGCACTCTGGCATGCGCCCACCAGCTGCAGGTAAGGCGTCTTCTTCACGTAGCTGCTCAGCTTTTGCAGCGCCAATGGTTCGTCGTCGATGGCTAAACACTTAATATAGTTCATAGTTCATAATCCTTAGTGAGTATTCCTAACTTTTAACTCAGTGGCAAACAGAGGTGAACGTCGTAGGTCTCCTGTCCATCGTTCATCTCCAACTGGAAGTCGCTGCCATAGAGGAGCGTCAGGCGTTGGCGGATGTTGTTCAGTCCCATGCCGCTGTGATTGTTTTTGGTCTGGCATTGTCCTATATCCTTACGCTTGCTATTTGTACACAGGAAGTGAAGACGTTGCCCCTCGGCACGGAGGCTGATGCGAATGAACGACTGTTGACGGTAGCTGACACCGTGTTTGAAAGCGTTCTCCACGAAGGTGATGAAGAGCAGCGGAGGAATCTGGGCATCGGGCAGTCGGTCGGGCAGTGTCAGGGTGATGTCCACATGGTCAGTATAGCGGATGCGCATCAGTTCGGTATAGTTTTGCAGGAAGTCCACCTCGCGCTGCAGGGGAATCTTGCTCTTGCTGCCTTCGTAGAGCATGTGGCGCATGAGTCGCGACATGATGACAATCATTTCCTTCGCCCGTTCAGGGTCGATGTCCACCAGTGCATGGATGTTGTTCAGCGTATTCATCAGGAAATGCGGGTTGATCTGATATTTCAGATACTCCAGCTGTTGTTCCAGGTTTTTCTTCTGCAGGGTCTGCAGGGTTTTCTTGTCTTCGTTGTTCTTGAAGTATAGCTTGATGCCGAGGTTCAGACCTAAGAGCGAGAGGAGCAAAATAACTCCCATGAAGTCATTGAAACCGATGTCAATCGGGCGTTTGCCAAGATGGTGACGCGATTTGCCTTGATGCGGTTGGGGCCTGAAGTCGGCAATCGGACGACCAAGGCTGTCAGTCGGGGGCAACGACTTGATGTTGCCTATCGGATCGCCATGTAGCGGCAGACGCGTAGGTCCGGGGCGCTGGCATTGTATGAAGACAAACACAGCTGTCAGAAGGACTATCATGGCGAAGTAAGTCTTCTTCTTGTTGCGGTAGACCAGTAGCGGAGCCACCAGGAAGTTGTGAATGAGGAACAGCAGCAAAAACAGGCACCCCAGCTTCCACACCTCAAAGACCTCGAACCACGGAATGTGGCTCTGTTGACCGTTTAAACCACGGACATAGGCGGTGAACACGGGTGCAGCAAAAACGCCAAGCCAGAAAATCAGGTAAACCAGGTTTTCTTTTTGTTTATGTAGTGACAACTTCATCGGCATTATCGTTTATGATTGGTGGTTCAAAGATACGAAAGTTTGCGCTTTGCTGCAAAAACATTCAGCAAAAGGCCCGCTTTGCTCAGCGAAAGCAGACTATCGCGCGGGTCGCTAAGATTTTAGGGGGCGTCGGGTGGAGGAACTTGGAGGGTATCTAATGAAATGCGGCGAGCCTTTTGGACTCGCCGCACTGATATTGAAGTAATTGTTTACCTATTAGCTAAGATTATTTTACAATGTACTTTTTGCCGTTACGAACATACACGCCCTTCTGGAGGTTGCTCACCTGCATACCATTCAGGTTGTAAACGGGAGTATTTTCCTTTTCTACTGAAATGTTCTCAATACCAGTAGCACCAACAGTTACCTTAATATTGAATTCAGCAGGAGCTGTGGTCTCTTGTGCCATAGGATCGTCACCATAGGTAAGCTCGGTGTTAGTAACTTTCATCTCATAGTCTCCATCAGCAGTACCATCAGCAACTTCTACTGTGAAGTTTGCGATGTCACCTGCCTGAATCGACTCATCGATATCCTTCAAACCCAACACAACCTTGTAAGAGTGCTTCTTATCTTTGTGAGAAAGCTGAGGATCAGCACCACCCGGGAAAGCATCTGCGATAGGTTCCATTGCAGTAATCCTAACTGCCTGGGCATCCTCATTCTGAGTCTCGTCTACATAGCTGATGTTAAAGATAAGGTTCTTTACATTATCCTTGTCCGTTTCCATACTCAAGGTGAAAGTACCAGTGTTTCCAGCTTCAGCTGTTGCGTCAGTTGCTTTCAGAACATCGTCTGCCATTGCAGAAGTACTAACCATTGCAAGCATTGCAAATGCTGCAAACTTCAAGAAATTTTTCTTCATAATGTAATATTGTTTTTTTTTGTTAATAAATACAATTAATAATACTTAAGTTTAGAAAACGTCAGCAGCGATAATGGCCTTCATCATCACAAGATCCGGACCAGAAATCTTACCGTCACCATTGAGGTCATACATTTCTTCGTACAAATCAGGATCATCTTCAGCAATGATTGCCTTTAAAGCTACGAGATCCGGGCCAGTAATCTTGCCGTCATTGTTGAAGTCGCCCAGCAACTTTCCAGAATCTGTCCACTTCTTCAAGAACTTCTTCCAAACGGGAGCAGCAGCATACTTTTTAATAGATGCCTCAGGAACCACGAGGTCAGCCTCTTCGTAAGATGCAGCAGTGAAGAACTCTTCACCAGGAAGAACGATAGGTTCAGCAGCAGGTGCAGTCACTTTTTCAAGATCCTTATTAGCAATACCAGCTGCGAAATCTGTTACATTGTAGGGCTCAGTTGTCAGAGTGAAAGCCTCCTGTACGGTAACTTCTTCAGCAATTGCCTCAAGCACCTTCACGGGGTTGCCATTACCTACTTGGAGAAGCTCGTAAGCGATACCGTCCTGCTCAATGCGGTCACCCTGCTGGTAACCATCGACGGTGTTCACTACCTGTGCGTTAGCGCCCATTGCGAACATTGCGAGGGCAGCAATAAACAAGTTTTTCTTCATTTTTTAATCCTTTCTTTTTATAGTTAAACAATAAATGAATCAATATCCGTTTGCAAAGATACTCATTTTTTTTATTCCACCAAATACTTTTTGAAAAAAGTTTTGTTTTTTTGGTGAATTTTTCATTCTGCGTTTCCGTGGCGTTTTCTCCCTATATATATAATAAGGTGTAGCCGCTTTCGCGTTGGGTATTCACACATGAATGTGCTAAAACCGCTGCAAATTTAAGCATATTTCTTGAATGCGCCAAGGATTTTTCAATTTTTTTTTTGTTGTAATTCGTTTTTTTTGTTTTTTTCCTGATTTCGAGTCCGTTCACCGCTTAGGATAATCAGTCCCCAAACTTCTTTCTTGCGGTTTGGGATTGCTGAGTGATGACCGTCAGAGTAGGCATAGATGAGGATGCCGCCGACAACGAATGAGCCCGTCTTCGAGCGCTGACGATGAGCTCATTCGATATCGCTGACGAGGGCAACCAATGTCCCAGGCAGGGTGACTTCGCGCTTCGTCGAGGCGATAGCAGATTGCAGTTTTTCATGAGCAGGTGCAGCCCTGGTTCCTCGAAGGGTGCGCACAGTGCACTGTGCGCAGTCTACGGTAATTTCATGGACCGGTTGTTTGCTGCAATCTCAGAAGGCCTCGCGGTATTTCGATTGGTCGTGGTCGTCGAGCATGGAGAGGTAGCTTTGATAGCGCGAGGGTGCGATGAGATGGTCGTCGAGTGCTTGGCGGACGGCGCAGCCGGGTTCATGAGTGTGTGTGCAGTTGGAAAAACGGCAGTTGGCGGCATGGTGGAAAATATCGGGGAAATAGCTGGTGATTTCCTCTGGTTCCATGTCGAAGGATCCGAAACCTTTGATGCCCGGCGTGTCGATGAGCCAGCTCCCCTTTCCGTCCTCTCCAAGGGGAGCTTCAATCATCTCGCTATGCGTTGTGGTGTGGGTGCCTGTGTCGTGGGCTTCGCTGATTGCAGCCGTGCGCAGTTTCAAGCCAGGCACGAGAGTGTTGAGAAGCGTTGACTTGCCTACGCCGCTGTTGCCACTGAAGACGGTGATCTTCGAAAGGAGGCAGCTGCGCAATTGGTCGATGCCCAGGCCGTTGATGGCCGATGCTTCGATGCATTGGTAGCCGATGGAGTTGTAGACGTGGATGAGATACTGTTGCGTCTGCCGTTCCTCTTCGTTGAGCAGGTCGGTCTTGTTGAAGAGTAAGACGACAGGCACACGATAAGCTTCGGCCGAGGCAAGGAAGCGGTCGATGAATGTGGTGTTGGTTTCAGGATGGGCCACTGTGACGACGAGCACAGCCTGGTCGACGTTGGCGGCAATGATGTGGCATTGCCGACTGAGGTTCGACGAGCGGCGGATGATATAGTTGCGTCGTGGCTCGATGTCGGTGATGAGGGCCGTGCCTTCTGCATTGGGCAGGATGTCCACACGGTCGCCTACAGCAACGGGGTTGGTACTCCGGATGTCGGCGAGTCGGAAACGACCCTTGATTTTCGATTCAATGGTCTGTCCGTCGTCGGTCAGCACGGTGTACCAACTGCCAGTATTCTTGATGACGAGGCCTTTCACGTCTATACGGTCATGATTTCCTTGGTCTTGGCCTCGATGAGCTCGTCGATCTTCTTGATGTAGCGGTCGTGGATCTTCTGGAGGTCCAGCTCGGCGTCCTTCTCGTTGTCCTCGCTGAGTCCGTCCTTGATGGCCTTTTTCAGGCGGTCCTTGATGTCGCCGCGCACGTTGCGCACCTCCACCTTGGCCTTCTCGGCAATCTTGTTGCACTGCTTGGAGAGCTCGCGACGGCGCTCTTCGGTGGGCTGCGGGATGTTCAGACGGATTACCTCGCCATTGTTCTCGGGTGTGATGCCCACGTCGCTGTCCATGATGGCCTTCTCAATATCTTTGATCTGCTTGCGGTCCCAAGGTTTGATGGCGATGGTACGCGCATCGGGGCAGTTGACACTGGCCACTTGGTTGAGGGGCACTTTCGAGCCGTAGCTGTTCACTCTCACTCCGTCGAGAATGGCCACGTTGGCGCGACCGGCGCGGATGCGGGCAAGGCTTTCCTCCAAGAAGAGAGCTGCCATCTCCATGCGTTCTTCGCTTTCATTCAATGTTGCTTTAACGTCGATCATAATGGTATTTGTTTGATATGATATTCGTAATTGGTTGACAAAAGTAGCGTTTTTTTCAGAATCGACCAACAAAAAGTGGGAAAATCTTTCATTTTGTTGCTGTTTTTGTTTCTTTCTTTCGTTGTTTTCTTGCATGTTCCAATTATTTCAAGTACATTTGCATGCGAAATCAACAACGATAGTATGAGTTACATAGAAAAAAATCTGATGAACGGCGAGAGCATCGTGACGCGTGCACAGCTCCATGCCGTGGTGTATGTGTGGCCGGTGGTGCTGGCCATCGCCTCGTTTGTGGTGATGGGCTTCGCAGCCTTCACCGAGAGCTATGCCTATCCTGTGGGAGTGGGCGTGGTGATGCTGGTGATTGCCCTAATCTGGGCGGTGCTGATTCACGACAACCGCAAGTATGTGCTGACCAACAAGCGACTGATAGAGAAGGTGGGCATTGTTCGCCGCGAGTCGCGCGAGATTTTGCTCCGCAAGTGCGAGGGCGTGCAGTTGTCGCAGAGTGTGTTGGGCCGTATTCTGAACTACGGCACTGTGACGGTCTCCACGACGGGCGATGCCGTGAACGACTATAAGTACATCAAAGACCCCATCCGCTTCAGCACACTGATCAACCAGCAGATAGACCAACTGCGCGATGATTCCTAAGTAGTGAGGGGTGAGAGGTGAGGGGTGAGAAGTGATAGAATAGCGAAAAATATGAAGCAGGTAAGACCAAAGAAAAACCTGGGTCAGCATTTCCTGACCGACCTTTCGATAGCGAAGGCCATCGCCGACACGGTGGACGCCTGCCCCGACTTGCCCGTACTGGAGGTAGGGCCGGGCATGGGTGTCATGACCCAATACCTGGTGGAGAAACCACGTGAACTGAAGGTGGTGGAAATAGACCGCGAGAGCGTGGCGTGGCTGAACGAGCATTTCCCTCGTCTGCGCGACAATATCCTTGGTGAGGACTTCCTGCGCATGGACCTGACCCAAGTGTTTGACGGACGCCCCTTCGTGCTGACTGGCAATTATCCCTACGATATCTCCTCGCAGATATTCTTCAAGATGCTCGACAACAAAGAGCTCATCCCTTGCTGTACGGGCATGATACAGCGCGAGGTGGCGCAGCGCATGGCTTCTGCTCCTGGCACGAAGGCCTACGGCATCCTGAGCGTGTTGATACAGGCGTGGTACGAGGTGGAATACCTCTTCACGGTAGACGAGCATGTGTTCAACCCGCCACCCAAGGTGAAGAGCGCGGTCATCCGCATGACCAGAAACGACGTCATGGACCTTGGCTGCGACGAACGGTTGTTCCGCCGCGTGGTGAAGACCGTATTCGGACAACGCCGGAAAATGTTGCGAGTGAGCTTGCGACAATTGTTTTCCGAAGCCCAGCCGCAGGCGGGATTCTACGAACAGGACATCATGACCCGTCGGCCCGAACAGCTCACGATACAGGAGTTCATCGCACTAACGAACCTAGTAGCAGAACAGCTACGGTAAGATAGAAAATCAGGATGATGGGCCACGGTTCTCGTCCGGCATAAAGTGTGGGGTAGGGAGGCAGCGCCCATGGCTGTTCCATCCGCTGATAGCAGCGGCGATAAAGCCTGTGGAAGAGAAAGGCTGCCACGGTGCCGATGATGGCCCCCGTCAGAATGTCTAATGGATAATGTACGCCCAGGTACATGCGCGAATAGCAGGAACCGATGGCCCAGAGAAAAGCCGTGATGACGATGACTCGCCGACGAAAGAGCAGCGCCAGCATCGTGGCAGCGGCAAAACCGTTGCTGGCGTGGTTGGAAGGAAAGCCATAGCGACCGCCGTGATAGTCGTTGACGAAACTCAACAATGGCATCACCTGCGGGTCGTGTGAGGGGCGTGGACGCGCCACCAAAGGCTTGATGATGCTGGCCACCACAAAATCTGACAAGGCGAACAGCAGGGCCAAGATGACGAGCATGAGCAGTGCATGGCGCCAACCACCACGACGGAAAAGACAATATGCGACAGCCACAGCCAGCGGAATCCACGCCAGTCGGTAGGTGTAGAGCATCCAGAACTGGTCGTAGGCGGTGGAACCGTCGAAGTTAATCTGTGTCAGCAGCCAGGTGTCGACCTGTTGTATTGGTTCGAGGAACGTATTCATTGCGGTTGCAAAGGTAGTGTTTTGCCAGAATAATACAAAATAAAATATGGAAAAAGCGAAAAATTACGAGTTGTTGGCTCCGCAAGTGGAGAGCCTGGCTGGTGGCTATAGCGATGAGATTGCTGTGATGGCCAATGTGTGTGCCGCCCTTCGCGAGGCGATGGGTTACTTCTGGGTAGGCTTCTACCGCGTCAGTGGCACGGAACTGGTTTTGGGACCTTTCCAGGGCAGTGTGGCCTGTTTCAAGATTCCTTATGGCAAGGGCGTTTGCGGTACGGCATGGCAGCGCCGCGAAACCATTGTCGTGGAGGATGTGGAACAGTTCCCAGGGCATATCGCTTGCAGTTCGCTGAGCCGTTCGGAGATTGTCGTGCCACTCTGCGACAAGGCAGGAGAGGTGCGTGCCGTGCTTGACATCGACAGTACAGAGCTTGGCGACTTCGACGACACCGACCGCCAATGGCTGGAACAGATGATGCAGGCCGTCGCCCGACAACTCTACACATGATTATCGGGAAGCCCGCGCGTTTTTAGCGTAGACTGCGTAAAAATTATATAAAAAGCAAGTGGTTTGTTTTGTGCTTTAGCGTTTTTTACGTAACTTTGCCCCTCAAACAGAAAATAGTATCAAAGTAAAATGGCAAATATTTTAGAATTAAGCGAGCAGGAGATTGGCCGCAGGCAGAGTCTCCAGGAGCTTCGGGCAATGGGCATCAATCCCTATCCCGCAGCCGAGTATCCCACCAATGCCTTCAGCACCGACATCGTTGCCGAATTTAAAGACGACGACGAACCGCGCCAGGTGAGCATCGCCGGACGTATGATGAGCCGCCGTGTCATGGGCAAAGCCTCGTTCGTGGAACTGCAAGACTCAAAAGGCCGCATCCAGGTGTATATCACTCGTGATGACATCTGTCCCGATGAGAACAAAGAGCTTTACAACACCGTGTTCAAGAAGTTGCTCGACATTGGCGACTTCATTGGTGTGCGCGGTTTCGTGTTCCGTACACAGACCGGTGAGATCAGCGTCCATGCCAAGGAACTGACCCTGCTCTCGAAGGCCTTGAAGCCCCTGCCCATCGTGAAATACAAGGACGGTGTGGCCTACGATAAGTTCGACGACCCAGAGTTGCGCTATCGCCAGCGCTATGTCGACCTTGTGGTGAACGAAGGTGTGAAGGAGACCTTCCTGCAGCGCGCCACCGTCATCCGCACCATGCGCCGTGTGCTCGACGAGGCCGGTTATACCGAAGTGGAGACCCCGACGCTGCAGGCCATTGCCGGAGGTGCAACGGCCCGTCCGTTCATCACCCACTTCAATGCCCTCAACCAGGACATGTATATGCGCATCGCCACTGAGCTCTACCTGAAGCGACTCATCGTGGGTGGCTTCGAAGGTGTCTATGAGATAGGCAAGAACTTCCGCAACGAGGGTATGGACCGCAACCACAACCCAGAGTTCACTTGTATGGAACTCTACGTGCAGTATAAGGACTACAACTGGATGATGTCGTTCACAGAGAAACTCCTTGAGACCATCTGTATCGCCGTGAACGGCAAGCCCGAGCGCGAAATCGACGGGCAGCTCATTTCGTTCAAGGCTCCCTACCGCCGCCTTCCCATCCTTGAGGCCATCAAGGAGAAGACGGGCTTCGACTGCGAGGGCAAGAGCGAGGAAGAGATCCGCGCCTTCTGCCTGTCGAAAGAGATGGATGTGGACGAGACCATGGGCAAGGGCAAGCTCATCGACGAGCTGTTCGGCGAGTTCTGTGAGGGTACATTTATCCAGCCGACCTTCATCATCGACTATCCCGTGGAGATGTCGCCGCTGACCAAGATGCACCGTTCGAAGCCCGGTCTGACCGAGCGTTTCGAGCTGATGGTCAATGGTAAGGAGTTGGCCAACGCCTACTCTGAGCTGAACGACCCGCTCGACCAGGAGGAACGCTTCATCGATCAGATGCGATTGGCCGACAAGGGCGACGACGAGGCGATGATTATCGACCAAGACTTCTTGCGCGCCCTGCAGTATGGCATGCCCCCGACCAGTGGCATCGGTATTGGCATCGACCGTCTGGTGATGCTCATGACGGGCAAGACGTTCATCCAGGAAGTACTGTTCTTCCCACAGATGAAGCCCGAGAAGAAGGTGCCGCAGAGCTCTGTCCAAGAGTGGGCTGAGATTGGCGTGGCGGAAGATTGGGTATACGTCTTGCGCAAAGCGGGTTTCAACCTCATCCAGAACATCCGCGAAGAGAAAGCCCAGGGCTTGCAACAGAAGATTGGCGACATCGTCAAGAAATACAAGCTCGACCTCGTGAAGCCCAGCGTCGACGAAATAGGGCAATGGATTGAGAAAAGTAACCAATAGTGAATCCATAAAAACAATCAGAAAAACGTGTTTGACGTAGGACGCATAGCCATCATTGGCGGCGGGTCGTGGGCTACGGCTATCGCCAAGATTGTGGTGGGCCACACCCACCATATAGGGTGGTACATGCGGCGTGATGACCGCATAGAAGACTTCCGTCGGATGAGCCACAACCCGGCCTATCTGACGGGAGTACACTTCGATATCGACGAGATATTCTTTTCGAGCGACATCAATAAGATAGCGCAGAACTACGACACGCTCATCTTCGTGACCCCGTCGCCCTACCTGAAAAACCACCTGAAGAAACTCAAGACGCGCATCCGCGACAAGTTTGTCATCACGGCCATCAAGGGTATCGTGCCCGACGACAATCTTGTCTGCTCAGAATATTTCCATGAGGTGTGGGATGTCCCCTACGACCGTTTGGCCGTCATCGGCGGGCCGTCGCATGCCGAGGAAGTGGCCTTGGAGCGCTTGTCGTACCTGACCATTGGTTGTGCCGATGTGGAAAAAGCCAAGGCTTTTGCCGATCTGATTTCCAGCGAGTATATCAAGACGAAAACCTCTCAGGATGTGGTGGGCATTGAGTATTCTTCCGTATTGAAGAATGTCTATGCCATTGCAGCAGGTATCTGCTCCGGACTGAAGTACGGCGATAACTTCCAGTCGGTGCTGATGTCGAACGCTGTGCAGGAGATGAACCGCTTCGTGACCGCCGTCCATCCCATCGAGCGCAACATCAACGACTCAGTGTATATGGGCGACCTGTTGGTGACGGGCTATAGCAACTTCTCACGCAACCGCACCTTCGGTTCTATGATTGGTAAGGGCTACAGCGTGAAGTCGGCACAGATGGAGATGGAAATGATAGCTGAGGGATATTTTGGCACGAAGTGCATGAAGGAAATCAACCGCCACATGCATGTGAACATGCCCATCCTCGATGCGGTCTACAACATTCTCTACGAGCGCATCAACCCGCAGATAGAAATCAAACTCTTGACCGATTCATTCAGATAGTTTCTTCTTCCTATCTGTTATCCATAATCCGAGGAAAGTGAACAGGCCGTTGAGCATCAGTAGCTCATAGCCGAACTGATAGCCCGTGGTTTTGGCCACGAGCAGGTTCAGGGCGTAGCAGAGCAGAGGGGATAGGATGCACACGGCCGTACCCCTGACGGAGGTGTGGGTTTTTGTGGTGAAGCTATATGCAAACAATCCCAGCAACGGGCCATACGTGTAGGAGCAGAGGATATAGATGGCGTCGATGACACTGGTGGAGTTCAGCGCTTTGACCATGAGGATGATGACGGCAAAGACAAGGGCCATCGCAATGTGGACACGTCGACGCAGCCGTTCGTCTTTGGGACGCTGGGCGATATCCACACACCAGGTGGTGGTCATCGCTGTCAGGGCGGAGTCGGCACTCGAGAAAGAGGCCGCCACGATGCCCACCGTGAACAGCACCACGACGGCTTGTCCCAATCGCCCTGTGGCGGCAAACATGGGCAGCAGCTCGTCGCTGTTTTCAGGCAGGGCAATGCCTTGCTTTGTGGCCAGCATCATCAGCATCACACCTAAGACCATGAATAGGAGATTGGCAGGCACGAAGGCGAAGCCATAGGTGCACATGTCTTTCTGCGCGTCGCGCAGCGTCTTGCATGTCAGGTTCTTCTGCATCATGTCTTGGTCGAGGCCAGTCATCACGATAACAATGAAGATACCACTCAAGAATTGTTTCCAGAAATTCTGTTTCGACACCCAATCGTCCCATACGAACATACGGCTGTGCTCGTCTTGGAAGACGGCTGTCAGCGCTTCGCCCACGCTCATATCAAGCATCCCCACCACATTATATATAATAAGGATAAGCGCCGTGAACATGCAGGTGGTCTGCAGCGTGTCGGTCCATACGAGCGTTTTGATGCCTCCGCGCCGTGTATACACCCATATCCAGCCCACCATCAAGGCTACCGTCAGCCCGAAGGTTAAGTTTGTCGCTCCATTACACCATCCAACAGAGCTAAGCAGAGGCTCCACCACGAAGCGGTGGAGGATGAGACACACCACGTAGAAGCGCACGGCAGCCCCCGTCATCTTCGAGAGCAGAAAGAAGGAGGCACCCGTCCGATGGCCTTCCCGTCCAAGGCGCTGCTGAAGAAAACTATAGATGGTCGTGAGGTTCAGCTTGTAATAGACGGGCAGCAGCAGGAATGCCACGGCGAAATAACCCAAGATGAATCCCAGACAGGTCTGCATGTAGGTCATGTCGGTGTGCATCACCATGCCCGGCACACTGACGAAGGTCACACCAGAGATGCTGGCCCCCACCATGCCATAGGCCACCATGTACCACGGCGACCGTCGGTTGCCGCGATAGAACGTGTCGTTGTCAGACTGGCGTGCCGTCAGTCGGCTGACAATCATGAGCAGTGCGCAATAGGCAAGAAGTGTGATGATGATGACCAAAATGCAGTATGCTTCTTTATTTTCGCTGCAAAGGTAACCTATTTTTGCGAATCAGGCAAGCAAACGAGTGGTTTCTTTGAAAAAATGACAGCAATGCAGCATTCCTGTCGGTAGAAATGACATGGGTGGCCAGTCGAACAAGACCGCCACCCATGAGTGAGAGAGAGTTTATGGTTATTTATGAGAAAAAAGTGGGTCTTCTTTCTCTGATTGCTTGCGGTTATTGGAACAACTCGTCGAGCAGGGTGTAGAAGGCAGGATCCTCGCCCACGATGGTCTTCACAATCTTGCCGTCGGGACCGACGATGATCTTGGTGGGGAAGCCCTGGATGCCATAGTCGGCCAGTACCTTCGAGTCGCGCGGGTTATAGACATGGAGCCACGGCAGTTCATGCTTCTTCACAGCCTCTTTCCACTTGGCTTCAGTGTCGTTGCAGTCGATACCAAGGATTTCGAACTTGCCCTTATACTTATTATAATAGTTCTTCATCTCAGGGAATCCCTTGATGCACCATCCGCACCACGACCCCCAGAAGTCCAGGATGACGTACTTGCCGCGCAGGCTTGAGAAGGCGAAAGGCTTGCCGTTGATGTCGTTGAGCGTGAAGTCGGGAGCTGCGATACCGGCTGCCTGCTTCTTGGCCGACTCCTCCTCGGCTTTCTGCTGAGCCTCATTGCGGTCGATGACACTCTGGTAGAAAGTTTTCATACGTCCGTCGCGAACGGCAGGTGAGAGCAATGCCACGGCTTCTTTCATCTTCTCCGGCTCAAGATTGGTCAGCATCACAGCCGATGCTTCGTAGTCGGGGTGAGCCTTGATGAAACCAATGATAGCTTGCTCCATCTTCTCTTGCAGTTTAGGCGACTCTTCGTTCCATATTTTCATCACCTCGTCCTGATTGGTACCTTCGGCCATCATTTTCTGCAAACGGTTCTGAAGTTCGTTCATGGGTTTTTGGGCCTCTTCCAGCATGAGGTCGGCCTCATGATACTCCTTGTAGAATTTCGACCCGTTGATGTCGTAACGTTCCTTCACATCGCCCGTCAATTCCACCGATTCGCCAGGTACGGCGATGAGTTGCATCTGCACGGCGGGACCGCCCTGTTCGCGGCGCATGAGGTCGGGAGAGAGAAGGTAGATGTTGGTAGGTTCGTTGATGGCAAAATCAAACTCAAACTGTCCGTCCTTCACGATGACGGTCTGCGGGGAGTCCATGCGCTGCTGGGTAAGTACGAGCAAGGTGTCGCCCACATTCTTGAGATTACCTTTTACGTGAACTGCACTGTCGTTGGCGCATGCTGTCAGCGTGGCGGCAAACAAGGCCAAAGAGAAAAATACTGATTTCATTGTTTTGTTTTGATTAATAATTGATTTCCGCATAGCGTGCGGATGATTGTTATATCCTTTAAACGAATAAAAGGGCGAAAGGTGTACTTTCGCCCCATGTAATTTAGGATTATTTAAGAAGTTCCTTCAACTGCTCGTCCAGTTTCTGGTCTTCTCCCTCGTTGATCTTGCAGACAATCTTACCCTCTTTGTCGATGAGATACTTCGTCGGCAGATAGTGGATGGCGTACTTGTCGCTGATGTCGTTGGAGTGATCCATGCCAGCCATTCCTTTGGAGCGGTCCCACTTCAGACCGCGCAGCACGTGGTGGAATCCTTCGGCGGTAAGTCCGTCTTTCTTCACGGCCTCTTTCCATTTCTCAGGAGCCGTGTCGTCGTCGCTCACATAGACCATCTCCAGTCCTTGGTCGTGATACTTCTTGTAGAGTTCCAGCATGTGGGGGTTGCTCTTGCGGCAGGGAACGCACCACGAAGCCCAGAAGTCCAGGATCACCACTTTGCCCATCAGCGTGGAGAGCGTGAAGTCGTTGCCATTGATGTCTTTTGCCGTGAAGTCAGGAGCCACTTTGCCCGGCTGGATGCTCTCCAAGGCTGCAAGCTCGTCCTTCACTTCTTTGGCGCGATCGCCATACTGTTTGACATCGTCAGTGAAGGCTTCGAAAGCTGCCTTTACCTCTTCGTAGCTCATTTCACCCATCTTCATGGAGAGATAATAGGGTGCAAGGTACGAGTCGGTGTGGGTCTTGTAGAAGTTGGTGGTAATCGAGTCGTACTCAGCGCGTGCGGGTTCGAGCACAGCTTCGAGAGAGTCGCGTTGCTCTTCTGTCAGCTGCTGCGCGTGAGCCTTTTCGCTGTCGCGGAATTTCTGCGTGGCAGGCTTGAGCAGTTCGTTGAGTTCGTTCATCTCTTTCTGGGTTTTTCCGCCAGTGATGGTAGCCTCTTTCAACAGTCCACCTTGTGCATCGACGGTGATGGAACCCGGTTCGAGAGCGAAGTTAACGTAGTCGGCATTGGGGTCATAATTGCTGTAAATGTTTCCAATCATGAGCACTGCCGAGCGATAAGGCACGTCAAGCTCACCGTTGAAAGCGAACTTCCCCTCAGCGATGGAGGTGCTGTCCATCACGGTGCTGTCACCCACCTGATAGGTGAGATAGATGGTCTTGCCGTCTGCATTGGCGATGTTGCCGTTGATCACAAATTTGTTGGTCTCTTGTGTGCAGCTGGCCAGCATCATCAGCATGGCCACAGCTGTCATTACGAAATGTTTTGCTTTCATTGTTAGTACATTAATTGAGTGTTGCTTACATGCTTTATACGTAAAAAGAGTACCTAAGTAATACATTGCCCCTTGCTTTTTTATGAATTATTAACCCAACCTCTGATATGGTGAGGAAGTGTTTTCTGACTTGGAAAACACTTTCGTTCGCTATTTTTCAGATGGTGAGTTGAGTCTTTTTCAAGCCGTTTCAATGTCTTGCAGGATGTAGAGCGCCTGCTGAACAGAGGGTATGTCCTTGACCACCATCATGCGTTTGCCGCGATTCTCGCGCAGTGCGCAACGGCGAACGTTGTGCGAAGCGTAGTTGATGACGGCTCCAAAGGCCTCACTCTGGTAATAGGGACTGTCGGCGTTCGATACGAAGTGGAGTGTCATCTGACCTTGTTTCAGGATGATTTTCTCGCATCCTAATCGCATGCCGAGGCGGCGCAGCGGCACTACGTTGAGCAGTTCCTCACCCTCGATGGGTATTTTTCCAAAGCGGTCGCGCAGGCGATTCTTGAAAGTTTCCAGATCGCGGTCGTTTTTGATGCTGTCGAGTTCGCGGTAGAGGAGCATGCGTTCAGCCGAGGAAGGCACGTACAATTCGGGGAAGTACATCTCCAGGTCGCTCTCAACGGAGCAGTCGGCAACCCAGGGAGTCTCACCCCCGGCCTCACCCCCAACCCCTCTCCGAGGGGAGAGGGGCGTAATATGACCGGAGGCAGTTCTCCCTCGAGGGTATCCACTCCCCTCTCCCCTCGGAGAGGGGTTGGGGGTGAGGCTTGGGTTGTGGCTTTGGTTGAGGCCGGACTCGAGCTCTCTTTCATTCTTCAGCTCTGTCATGGCCTGCGAGAGAATCTTCTGGTAGGTCTCAAATCCGAGGTCTTCCATGAAACCACTCTGCTCTGCGCCCAGCAGGTTGCCGGCGCCGCGGATGTCAAGGTCTTGCATGGAGAGGTTGAAGCCGCTGCCCAGTTCGGAGAAAGTCTCCAAAGCCTCGAGGCGTTTGCGCGCCTCTTGGTTGAGCAATGCGAGTGGGGGAGAGATCAGGTAGCAGAACGCTTTCTTGTTGGAGCGTCCCACGCGTCCGCGCATCTGGTGCAGGTCGGAGAGTCCGAAGTGGTGTGCGTCGTTGATGATGATGGTGTTGGCATTCGAGATGTCGATGCCGTTCTCCATGATGGTGGTAGAGAGCAAAACGTCGTAGTCGTAGTTCATGAAGCCCATGATGATACGCTCCATCTCCTCGGGCTTCATCTGTCCGTGGCCGATGGCGATGCGTGCGTCGGGCACATACTTTTGAATGTTCAGGGCAATCTCAGGCAGGTTCGATATGCGGTCGTTGACGAAGAAAACCTGTCCGTTACGGCTCATTTCGAAGTTGATGGCCTCGGCTATCTGCGGCCATGTGTCGTTTTGGATAATCTCCGTCTGGATGGGATAGCGGTTGGGGGGTGGAGTCTGAATGATGCTCATGTCGCGGGCTCCCATCAGCGAGAATTGCAGGGTACGCGGAATGGGCGTGGCACTCATGGTGAGCGTGTCGACATTGACTTTCATTTTGCGCAGTTTCTCCTTCACGGCCACGCCGAACTTCTGCTCCTCGTCCACGATGAGCAGTCCCAGGTCGCGGAACTTCACGGTCTTGCCGATGAGTTTGTGTGTGCCGATGATGATGTCTATCTTTCCGGCTTCGAGGTCGGCGAGAATCTCTTTCGTCTTCTTGGCACTTCGAGCCCGCGAGAGATAGTCCACGCGGACGGGCATGCCCTTCAGTCGGGAAGAGAACGTCTGGTAGTGCTGGTAGGCCAGTACGGTAGTGGGCACCATGACAGCCACCTGTTTGGAGTCGCATGCAGCCTTGAAAGCGGCGCGGATGGCCACTTCGGTCTTTCCGAATCCCACATCACCACATACCAGCCGGTCCATGGGGCGGGCTTGCTCCATGTCGGCCTTCACGTCGTTAGTAGCTTTCAGCTGATCGGGCGTATCCTCGTAGAGGAAACTGGCCTCCAATTCGTGCTGCAGGTAGGAGTCAGCACTGAAGGCGAATCCTTTCTCCCGCCGTCGGGCGGCATAAAGGCGGATGAGGTCGCGGGCGATGTCCTTGATACGGCTTTTCGTACGTTCCTTCATGCGGTCCCATGCCCCAGTTCCAAGCGTGGAGAGGCGCGGCTCGTGTTCAGCATCCTTGCGCTTGTACTTACTTATTTTATATAAGGAGTGGATGGACACGTCCACCTTGTCGTTGTTGGCATAGATGATGCGGATGACTTCCTGTGTGCCTTCCCTGCCCGCAATGGGCACACGCACGAGTCCGGCAAAACGTCCCACGCCCAGGTCGATATGCACTACGTAGTCGCCTGGCTCCAGTTCCATCAGCTCTTTCATCGTGAGCGCCATCTTGCCCGTGCGTGCCGCATCTGAGCGCAGGCTGTACTTGTGGAAGCGGTCGAATATCTGGTGGTCGGTGAAGAGGCACAGCCGCAGCTTGCGGTCGATGAATCCTTCGTGCAGGGTGTGGTCGACGGGAGTGAAAACCTCATTCTTCGACTCGTCGGCCAAAATCTCCTTCAGGCGTTCCTGCTGCTTCTGGGAGTCGGCAAGAATGTAGACGTGATAGCCCTGCTGGGAGAAGTCGCTGAGCGTCTGTTCAAGTAGCTCGAAGTTCTTGTGGAAGATAGGTTGCGGCGAAGTGTGCAGGCGGATGGTGGCATCTGGATGGCCTGTGGCTCTGGCACCAAACTCCAGACGGCGGAATTGCAACGAGGCATCGGTGAACTGCCGCCCGTTGATGAGCAGGCGCTCGGCTTGTAATTCTTTGAGTATGTCCTGCTGCTCCACTTCGGTAGCCTCCGACATGCGCTCCGTCAAGGCCTGCGAAGCGATGCCCGCCTCATAGGTTCGGTCTATGATGTCGCGCACCAAGAGGAAGTCCTTGGCCGCGAGGATGGTTTGTGCGGGAAGGAAGTTCAGCAGAGGCACGCGCTCTGTGTTTTCGGAGAGATTGGGAATGATGTCGGCGGCCTGCCGCTTCTCCTTCGACAGTTGGTCCTGCACATTGAAGAGGCGGATGGAGTCTATCTCATCGCCGAAAAAGTCGATGCGGTAAGGATACTCTGAACTGTAGGAAAAAATGTCGACAATGCTGCCGCGCACGGCAAACTGTCCTGGCTCGTAAACGTAGTCCACCTCAGTGAATCCCAATTCACGGAGTTTTTCTTCAAGCTCTGTGATGTCCTGCAGGTCGCCCACCTGTAGATGCAGCGAGCGTTCGTCCATCTGTCTTTTGGAGATGACCAGTTCGGCCACGGCCTCAGGATGGGTCACGATGTAGAGAGATGAGGCATTCCTCGAAAGAGCGCCCAGCACTTCCGTGCGAAGCACCTCGTTGGCAGCATCGCGCTGCCCGTATTTCACGCTGCGGCGATACGATGAGGGTAGAAACATCACCGTTTCCGTACCCAACATCTGAGTGAGGTCGTGGTAGAAATAGCCTGCTTCCTCTGCGTCGTTCAGGATGAATACGATGGTTGGCGGCGTGTGTTTCACTATGGATGCAAACAAGAGGGCGGGGGCTGAGGCCACGAGTCCTTCCACGAAAACGGTCTTCAGCGACTTGTCTTCGAGGGCTTTCGCCAGTACTTCGCTCTGCGGTGACTGGGCATAGAGTTCCAATAAGTCCTGTATTTTCATACGGGTGCAAAGGTACGGAAAAACGAGTGAAAAGCCAAATTTATTTGAGCTTTTCTGTCAAGTTGCGGCAGAACACGACTTAACGGTATAGGGAGGGTGGCAGATGATACCAACTGGCTGGCGCCCACAAGCGGGGGATTGGTAATATCCTTTCTGATGATTTTTATATAGGAAACAAATAGATGTTGAACCCTTTAGCAAGGAAAAAAGTAATGTGTCTATAAAAACTTGCAAAAGATTTGGGCGTCTCAAAGAATTGGAGTAACTTTGCACCTAATATGGAAGAGAAGCATCTATACATTATTAGTGGACAGAAGCAAGAAACAGATATTAGAAATAGTGTGACGTTTAAAAAGATAGAAGCATATGTCAAGCACTGAGCACAAGCAAATGATAGGTAAAATTGAGCATGGCCTGCTGATAGCCGAGCGCTGCGCGATTTTTGTTAGCGAGGGCAAGGAGGTGACTTACCGCAAGGCCGTCACGTTTCAGCAGTATAACTGAATAAAACAAAGAGCAATATGGCACAGATAGACGATTTCTTTATGTACGAGAACCGCGTGGAGGGCATCACCGATGCCGACTACCAGCAGGCGCAGCCTTACGTGGAGGCAGCGCAGGCTTTCGCGCATGCTATCATGCCAATTGAAGTTATGAAAAGGATTCT
>Ga0310695_10005367_pt1 | contig 22453 bp, 22 predicted proteins | sample RumenRJG_04DNA_FD_203882 | JGI IMG/M metagenome (GOLD analysis project Ga0310695, IMG submission 203882) | Bovine rumen microbial communities from Lethbridge, Alberta, Canada - RJG_04 (v2) (version 2) | ecosystem: Host-associated > Mammals > Digestive system > Stomach > Rumen | place: Canada...
AGGACCATAATTATCGATTTGTATCAAAGTCATTTGTATCATATATTTTCACCTAATAGTAATATATTTAGTTATAACTAAATTAGTATTTAAACTTTAAGCATTTAATTAGTAATTTTTTTAAAAATCTTTTATTTTTAATAATTTTTTTTAATTTTTTATTAACTAATAATTTTTAATAATTTTAAATAATTTTAAAAATTTCTAAACAATTTTAAAACAATTTTTAGACAATTTTAAAAAATTTTTTATTCCAAAACCACTTTAGCCAGATTGATTTTATCCTCAATTGTCTTCATAAAAGTGTTGGTTATGATGACATTTGGAACGATTTCTTCAATTTCCTCTTTAAACTCTTCGTCTTGATTGTCAATCACCAATGTATTAAGGAATGATTTGTAAAGTTCTGCGACTCCTTTGGAGGAAGTTTCATAACCGAATGCATTCATGAATTGTCCAGCAGGGCCGCTAAATGCAGATCTGCCTACAAATGGAGAAACCGCGATAACCTCTTTCTCCTTAAGGGCATCTTCAACACCATCTATTGAAATGATAGGTCTTATTGAAGTGATTGGATTTGATGGTCCAAAAATCACTTTATCACATTTTTCTATTGCTTCAATAAGTTTTGGGCTAGGGCTTACATGAGCATATTTCACTTCAAGGACTTCACAGTTGCATTGGTATTTGATTAAAAAGTCATGGAACTCAATTTCGCCATGCTCTTTGGTGACAATGCTTATCTCGGATTCTTCATCGCTCATTGGAATTATGCTTGCCTTAATTCCTAATTTGTCCTTTTGAAGTTCGACAATATCTGATAAGGTCCAACCTTCCTCAAGCAAAATTGCTTTTTGAAGTTTGGTTGCCCTGTCCTTATCTCCTAATCTGAGCAATTCAGTAGTTCCCATTTCAATTAGCTGTTCTCTAACTATGTAGGTATCCCCTTTAATTCCATACCAAAATTCCTCATCAATCATATCTGCAAAAGTATACATCACTGTATCAATGTCTGCTGCAATATAACCTCTGGACATATATAAATTTTCCACAGTATTTACTACGACAGTGATCTCTTCTTCAGGGTAAATTTCCTTTATTCCTTGAATTAATTTTGGAGTTCCAGTGCCTCCAGAAAAAACAGTTATCATGATTTCCACTCTTTTTATTTTTATTGTGATATGATTTGTTTATTATTTTAATAATAATTAGATTATTTCACTCGTAAATTTAACAAATGACGTTTTTTTTAAAATTTTAACTTTAAAATTCTTCCTTTAATGGACCTCCACATTTAGGGCATGGAGTTTTTTCAGAAATTACTAAAGACATTTCACTATTGCAATTAGGGCAATCGTTATTTTCAAGAATGTTTCTCCTATCTTTGTAAAATGTTTTCTTAAAATCAAAAAATAGTATTTTAAATGTTTTATCATTATCGAGATTTTTAGAAATTTCTTTAGTCAATATTTTTTCAATCTCTTCTTGAGTGAATAGCTCATTGTCTTCAGGAACGTAGGTCTTAATTAATTCATTGCAATTTGGACAGTAGTTTTCATAAAGGAATCCTGAAATTAAAGATTTAGTCATCTTGTCTGAATTTTCCTTATTGTGAATATCTTCAATAAGTTCTAAATGATTGCTATCCTCTTTCTTGTCTTTAGAATAGAAATTTAAAATGGATTCAAGATCTTCTAAATTAGTATCTAAATAGAATATTAGGTTCTTATCTAAAAATGAAAAATCACAGCTTTCACATTTGAAATTAATTTCAACCATATTATACACTCAAAAAGAAAAAAAATCGTTTTGTTATAAACTGTTATTGTTTGTTATCTATTTTCTAAATACATCAAACTCTTTAGGTCTAAGCAATGGTTTGATTCCAGTTTCTGTGTCTCTAAGATGGTCAAATGCATCAAATCCTCTAATCAATACGATAGGAATTCCTTCATTTGCTTGACCCATCAATAAGGATGCAGCCGCTGCAAGCTCATCTGCAGTAGCAACTTCAGTTGTTTCAAGGGCTCTGCCGAATAGGTCTTCTTCACCGATTCTTACCCAGAGAGGATTGATTCCAGAGCAGCCAATAGCTGTTCCAATTGCACCTACTCTAAATGCTCTTCCTTGAGTGTCAGTAATGATTACTGCAATTTCCTTTTCAGTTTTTTCTTCCAAACACTCTCTTATTTCCTTTGCAGATGAGTCCGGATTCTTAGGCATTGGAGTTGCTAATCCTTCTTCTACATTTGATTCATCTATTCCTGAGTTTGCACAAACAAATCCATGCTTGGTTTCTGTCACAATGAAATTAGGTCCAACAGCAACAATCTCATTTGATTCCTGTAAAATCGCTTCAACAAGTTTTGGATCTTTTTTGCATTCTTTTGCAATTTTTATTGTTTCTTCGCTTGGCTCAAGCTCATCAATTTTTATGTAGTTGCCTTCAGCCTTGGAAATCAATGTTTCAGCAATAAGCAAAATATCACCATCTTCAAGAGCAATATTTTCCTTTTCCAAATCCTCTTCAATTATCTTAGCTATATTATCTCCTTTTTTAACTAAAGGAATTTCTTTTAATCCATATAATTTTAAAGTCATATTTAAATGTTATACTAATAAAATATAAAAAACTATTGTTATTCACAGAAATTATTGTTATTCACAGAAATTATTATTTCAGAAATTTTTATTTAGAGAAATTTGTAATTATTCACTAAAATTTGTTATTTATTGGAAATTTTTTTAAAAATTAACAATTATGCTTTATTTTTTTTTAAAAATTAACAATATGCTTTTATATTAAAAATAATAAATTTATTATTAGTATGATTAATAATCACTTTTATTATTAATTTATTAGATTATTTAATTATTAATTAATTCTTTAGAGGATATTATGATTATTGAAAGTCTTATTAATGGATTTGACATGATTATGGAGATGCTCCAAAGTGGGGGAGTTATCACTTATATAATTCTTTTGCTTGGTATCTATGGTCTGTTAATATCTATAAGAAAGATATTTTACCTTAGAAAAATAAGTAAAATCGATGCTACAGAGATTATGGGGACTATTACCTCATCTATGGAACAAGGTGGAGCTATTGAAGCTTTAAAAAATATCAGTCACTATAAAAACCCTGTTTCAAGAATCATGTCTGAAGCATTGAAAATTGGTTATAAGAATAAGATAGAAGTGGAAGAAAGTATGGAGCAAATCTTCATTGTGGAGCTCTCAAAAATGACCAATGGTATTAGTGCATTAAAAACTATTATTGAGCTTGCTCCTTTCTTAGGATTGATTGGTACTGTATTAGGTATTTGGATGACCTTTAAGAATTTAGGTGTAAATCCTGATGCTGCAGCTATGGCAGAGGGTATTTACATTGCTCTTATTACCACTATTGCAGGTTTAACTGTAGCTATTGTTCTTATGCCATTATATACTTATATCAAAGGTTTAATTGATGCAGAAATGGATAAAATTGAATTAGCTACTAAAATGACTAATTGGAGTTATGCTGTAATTAAAATCAGAGTTTATGAAAAGTTGCCTTGTGTAATTGAAGCACTTCAAGAAGCAGAAGGTATTGTTAGCGTAAAGGAAATCTCTGATCCATATTCAAATATTCAAATTTCATTTAAGCCAAGTATGCTTGAAAAGAGTATAAGTAATATCATATTGGAAAAATGTGATGTAAAATCTGAAATTACTGAAAGTAAATTAAGACAATAATCAAGGGGCTGTTAAATTGGCAATTGACATTAAGCGTCATAAGGAGAAGATGAGTAGGGATGAGCCTGAAATCAAGTTGGTTCCTTTTATTGACATTTTATTTACTTTACTTATCTTTTTAGTAGTGACCAGTACTTTCGGTGCTGCATCTGTTACTGGTGATGACACTGGCACAGGCACTGGAAAGCCAAATATGACTGACACTACTGGAGATGCAGAGTATTATTTGCTGCCTGTTGCAGGACTTCAGAAAGTTGTTGTAAATGGTGTAGATATGTCTTCTGAGATAAGAGGAAATGCTGTCGGTGTTCATGCAAGAGTGCTGGATGAGGGTGATGTTCAGATTAAAACGAGTGAACATGCAATATATATTCAAGCACCTTCTGGAATGACTCCTCAAGAGGCAGTTCATATGCCAGAGTGATTTTAAAGTTTATTTTAATTTTTTTAATATTTTCAAATTTTTCATATTTTAATGCTTTTTTAAAATATGATTTTTTTATTTTTTAATTTTTTAATAGTAAAATTTTTTTAATTTTAAAATTTCTTTAATTTTAGAATTTCTAAATTTTTTAATTATTGGATTTTGTATATTATAATTAATTTGGGGTAAAACAATGTATTTAGGCAGAATTATTTCAGCAGGAAAAACAGAAGATGGAAAACCATATGTTGCTTATAGAGTTTCAAGCAGGTCTTTTCCAAACAGACAAGTAAAAGTTCTTGAAGATGAAGCAGCCATCATTCCAAAGGAAGGGTTTGAAACAGATATTTTCAAAAACTCTTACATTGCTTATGATTGTGTAAAGACTGTAGGTGACATTGCAATTATTTCAAACGGTTCTCAAACCAATCCTATTGCAGATAAGATAGCTATTGGAATGAATATCAGGGATGCAATGGCATATTCATTAATCACATTAGATTATGAAAAGGATGATTATAACACTCCAAGAATTGCTGCAGTAGTTAAAGGAAACGAAGATGATTTTGAAGCTTATATTGGTATTGTAACTGACAGTAAAGTATTAGTTGAAAAAATAGAAGATGGTAAAGCTCAATTCATTTCCACATATGAGAAAAACACACCGGAAGATGTTGTTTTTGCTGCAGAAACTCCTGATGATGCATGTAAGTTTATTTTCGACGAAGGTGCATTTGCTGAATTTGAAAATCCTGTCTCTTCAGTTGCAGCAATATTTGATGGAAAATGGAAAATTGCTGGTTTCAATCCAGATTAAATCCCCAAGCTTTTTAGCCTTCGGCTAAAAACCTTGACCAAAATTCTTTCCAATTTATTTAGGTAAATTGGATTTTTTTTATTTTTTTTATTTTTTGCATTGAAAAATTTTAGTTTAACTTATTCTAATTTTTCAGCCTCTTCGGCTTCTTTAATTTTCTGGACTGTTCCCCAACTTCTTCTAACGAAATCTGGCATTTCATCATATTTAAATTTCTTCAAGAAGTTTTTGGTTTTTGGATCGCTTGGATAACCTGAACCGATTCCATCTCTGTCCTTGGTGGATCTGATGTACTGCTTATTAATTTCTTCAATAATCATGTCCCTTTTTGCTTTTGCAATGATTGAAGCTGCTCCAACCGCAAGATAGTTATCATCTGCCTTATGTTCCGCAATGACCTCACAGCTATGGCCTACATATTCTTCCATCTCCTCCTGAAGTCTTCCTTCCTTAACATCCAAAGCATCTATGATGATTCTATCTGCTCGAAGAGTATTTATGATTTTTTTCATAGCTAGTTTTTCTATTTGATTAAGATTAATTCCTTTTGCTCTTAAAGTGTCAATATCCTTTGCAGTAATTACCACTGTTTCATAATCGAACATTTTAGTTAACTTACGATATAGGACAGCTCTTCTGTTAGGAGTTAATCTTTTAGAATCTTTCACGCCCATTCTTTCAATGATCTTTTCTTTTTTCTCAGGTATTACAATACCGGCCATAACCATAGGGCCTAAAACAGGGCCTCTTCCAGCTTCATCTAATCCTAGTGTATCCATATTATTAAATCCAGTTTTATTATTTAAATAGTTTAGTTTTATTTAGTTTTCATTAAATAGTTACATATCAGTTTTATTAATTTTTATAAAATAAGATTTTAAAGTTTAAAAGAAGTAATTTTGATGGTGTTGGTTTTTGGTGTTAAAAGGAATATTATGGATTGTAAAGACAATCCATAGTATTATACGTATTAATAACGCTTGAAATTGTTTAAATTTATTTCATAGCTTTTAAACGTACTTCCGGTTCTAAAGCTAATGGTTCAGCAGCTACGATTGCAGTTCCTTTTGCAACTACGGTCATAGGGTCATCAGAAATTTGAATTGGGATGTCGGATTCATCATAAATTCTTTCTTTAAGACCTCTTAATCTGGAACTTCCTCCTACTGCTACAGTATTTTTGTAAACTCCCATCATCAATTCTGCAGGTAATCTTTCTAGGATAATGTTTAATCCGCCAACAACTGCTTGGATGATTGGTTCTACTGCATCTGCAACTAACATTGAGTCAATAACAACTTTTTTAGGTCTGTTAGTTTCTAAGGATTTACCAATAACTTCATAACTTAAGTTTTCAAATTCTTCGCTGCAATGAATCATTCCAATTTCCATTTTTGCAGCTTCCGCATCGTGAATGCTAATTGCAACATTGTATTTTTCTGCAACCAATTCCACGATTCTATTATCAATGTCGTCTCCACCTACTCTTACGGTTTCGATATCGTTGATTCCACCAAGGGAAATAACCACCAAATCAGTAGATCCTGCACCAATGTCAATTACCATGGTTCCATTTGGTTCTGCGATAGGCAATCCTGCACCAATAGCTGCAGCTAAACCTTCACTGACTACTAAAACGTATTCAGCACCAGCTTTTCTACCTATTTCTTCAGCAGCATTTTTTTCTACTTCAGAAGCGTCTCCAGGAATTCCAATAACAATTCTTCCCACGGTTTCTCCTTCGTTAATACCAATTTCCATAGCTCTAATGAGTAATGCTTGTGCTTGTGCAACGTTTTCGATTACTCCTTTTTTAAGTGGTCTTACTGCAACAATGTCCTCTGGAGTTCTGCCTAACATTTTTTTAGCTTCTTCTCCAACAGCAAGTACTGCGGAAGGGTCATCTTTTTTTACAGCAACTACAGAAGGAATTTGGTATAAGTCAAATTTGTCTCCTGATGGTTTTGCAATTACTGTGTTTAAGGTACCTAAGTCAATACCTAAACTATTTTTCACAACTCTTGTTGGTTCAATTTCAATAGCGTCTTCATTTCCGAAAATACTCAAAGTTATTCCTCCATTGATAAAATTAAATTAAATCATTTAATAGATTATTTAATCGATTTTATTTTTTTAATTATTAATTAATTCATGTTTTTGAATTGAAATATTCAACTAAAATATTCATAAAATTAATTAATGTTTTAACAATAATTATTTATAATTTTTATTAATAATAAGTTTTTGTATAAAATTATGAAAAGATTTTAAGAATTATGTAAAAATAGTCAAAAATATGATTTTTTTGTTGGGTGTGTAAAAAGTTTAATTAATTATTGTAGTTGATTTTCTTCTTGTGATTCTAAGGTGTTGTCTAGATTGGTGTTTTCTTCTTGTTTCTCTTCTTCCTGATTTTCTATTTTATCTTCTTCCACATTCTCAAGGATTCTTTGCTTTTCTTTATCTTGGATTGTTTTCTTTAAGTCAATTCCAAATAAGCTATTGTTTTGGCTAATTTCTTTAACATGCTCAATATCATTTTCATCTACTACAGAAACTAGGATTGCGGATAAAACAACATCGCTCATATCAAGTATTGGGGTCACTGTACTTCTTAAAAAGGATGGCAATTTAAATCTTGTATTAAGCTCAGCCTTAATAAAACTGCTTGTATGATCTTCAGCTAAAATGTTTATTTTTGTATTTTGCCTATTTGTTTCTCCATTGAATGATTTCATTGATTCTTCGGGACCAACAATCACCAATAGATTAGGCACTTCATTAATATGCACATTAGTTATCTCTACAGATGCCCCTCCTTTCTCATTGCACCTGTTTCTAAGTTCGCTGATTTTCAGTGTCTCTCCTTTTAGCATTAAGCAATCAAATCTTTTTGAAGTGTATTTATCTAAAATCTTAATGGATTCTCTAAAAAGAATTTGAACTCTATCCTTAGCGGTAATTGCATTGTATGCTATATCATCAACTAGCTTTTCATTACCTGCGATGACACACCATACGTGTTCATTATTCTCTCTAGATGAAACTTTTGCAGCTCTTCTGAGAATTTGTATCCTGTCTTCAATCATATAATCACTTAATAGAGTTTAAATTAATTTTCGAATCCTTTTTCTTAAATCCTTTGATTTTTTCGAATCAATTATCTGTTTATTGTTTGCATATTCATTTTAAATTATTGTTCGTATTACTATTTTCAATTAAAACCAAGAATTTTAATGCTATACTATTTTAATATATTTCATTATTATAATATAAAATTTTGTTTTTATATAGGCCTATATAAATCAGTTTATTTTTTTAAAAAAAATTAAATATAAGATAATAGAATATATTAAATACTATTGAGTAAATATTTAAGTAATGAATTAAAACAATATTCATGTAATATTGCTTAATGAATTATGCTAGTTTGTAAAAATTGTTTATTTTTTAAGTAAAGTTATAGTGAAAATGTAGAATTGAATTCATGTAAAAAAATTTAATTTATTTAGAATATTTACTTTATTTAAAATATATATTATTTTAATTAAAAATGCTAATTTGAGTTTATTTTTCAAATATAGTTAAATTTTTTAATTAAATTACTTTTAACTAATGTATTGTTATTTTATATTGATTTAGAAAACAATTAATCGTTTTTTGAAAAAATTAATAAGGGAGTTTATTTAAAATATTATTTGGAGTCAAATTATGAGATTAAAAAGTGTAGGAATGGGATATTTTTTAGCTATTCCTGATGTCATTTCAATATTGAATTTGGTATTTGGATTTTTAGCTATTTTAATGGTTATTGGCAATCATTTAACATATGCATCAGTGTGCATACTTGTTGCAGTTGTTTTTGACTCTGTAGATGGATGGGTTTCAAGAAAACTTAATCGTGATGATAAATTTGGTTTTGGTAAGAATATTGATTCCTTAGCAGATATTGTATCTTTTGGTGTTGCGCCTTCAGTCATCTTATATTATATAGGATTAGGAATCTCTGACTGGGCAGGATACTTAATGGCGATCATTGCTGTTTTAACACTTGTTTGTGGTATGTTAAGACTTACTCGTTACAATGTAATTTCAGATAAAATTAATTACCACGGATTTGTTGGATTCCCAATACCTGGTACAGCTATTATCATAGCAACTTATTACCTAAGCGGTTTATTTAATGTTGCAGTTGCTGCAATATTAATGTTGTTTGCAGCTTATTTGATGATCAGTACAATCAGATACCCTAAAGTTGACAATTATTATGTTATTGGATTTGGAGCAGTAATGATATTATTATTGATTTTACCTATTAATGTATCAATAGGTGCTGTAAATCTTCCAGCTTTAGCATTGTTTGTATTATCATTAGTCTATATGTTCATGACCTTCTTAGAATTCTTCATTGATACTGAAGAAGCTTTAACTGCAGAAAATGTTAATAGAAATATTGGTCAAGTTAGAGAAATAACCGCTGATAAAGTCAGTGGTTCCTTAAGTTCTGCAAAAGATGCTTTCAAATCAATGAGAGAGAATATCAATAAGGTTTCTTCAGGGGAAATTATTGGTGAAGCTAAGAAGTCAGATAAAGAAGAAGAGGAAGAGGAAAAACTATTAAATATCAGTACTGGTGAAGTGGAAAACGAATAGTTTTATTAAGTAATTTTCATAATTATTTCTTAAAACTTTCTTCACTTTTTATTTTTTTATATTTTATTTTCCAGTTTTTTGATTCCAATTTCTTTTTTTAAATTTTTTATCAAACTATTTTTATTATTCTATCAATTGGGAAATTTAATTTATTCATTTAATTTATTTAATCCTATTAATTCTTTTAAACCTGTTTTTTTCTGCTATTTTTATCTCGTTCCGTTTTAGGTTTGATAACTATGACTAATCGGAAAAATCGATTTAATTTATTTAAGAATGGTAAGTTTAAGCTTAAATTAAAAAATAGGGGGGAAAAGAAGAAATCTAAAGATAAAACGAATGATGAAAAGTCAGAGTCTTCGGATTTTTTAAGTTTTGATTCTATAATTCCTGAAAATTCCCCCTTAAAGAATAATTCACATTCTAGTTCTGGATTTTATAATGATGAGTTTAGTCTTAAGGATAATTCAAGGTATAACTCAAGGAATAATTCAAGGGATAATTTAAGGCTTAACTCAAGGAATAATTCAAGGGATAATTCTGATGCCAAAAATGATTTGGATGAATTTGATGAAAAATACTCCAAATACATATATTCTCCAGATTCTAATGGTCTAAGTGATTTTAAAAATACTTCTAATGAAAAGTTTAATGGGATGAAAAATTCTCAAAATGAGTTTTTTGTGGATAATCATTTAAAGGAAGATGATAAGAAAAATCTTAAAGAGAATCTTTTAAATTTCAAAAAAAATCTATTGAATAAAAATGATGCTTCAAAATCATTATTTGCTAAAGTGGTTATTCTATTGATATTTTTAGTGTTAATATCCTCTGTATTTTACTTTTTTGTTTATCAACCCTTTCAGAGTGAATTAAATTTGGAAAAAAATTCAAAGTTAAATGAGCTGAATGCCTTGTATAAGGGACCTTTAGAGTTAAATTCAAATGCCTATACTTTAAAAAATAGGATTGATCAATCTTATGATATTGAAGAAATCAAGTCGATTGATGTTTTAAGGTTTGCCACTAAGGATTGGAGAATTTATCATAGTTCTAAGATTGTATCTTCTAAAGATGATTTTGGTAGAGTGATGATGTCTTATGGAGAAAATAAGAATATTATCATGTCTGTTAAAGATGCAAATGATTTTGTTAAGGATAATGATGCTAAAATCCTATCAAATGTTCAATTCAATAAAGTCAACACAGTCATTGTTCCAATTTCACTTACAAGGCTTCAGGCTACTGCAGGATTAATTTCTGTAGGTTCTGTTGTTGATGTCTACTGCTTAAGCGATAATTCTTCAGAGCATATGGATGATTATGATAGTATGGATAGCAATGTAAGTTCAGTGCAATCAAATGAAACCATTGCTAATGGCACTTTGGAAGAGAATGAAGAAGACCCAATTGTAAGTGGAGCAACAGTTTTGGCTATCCTGCGTTCTAAGGATAGTGGTTTAGTTGATAGCACTGTTTCCAAATCAAGAACAATCATTAAAGGAAATGAAACAAAACCATTTGAAAACACTGTTTCCTATTCAAGTGATGTTGAAGAACTTCTTAAATCTGCAGTATTGAATTCAAACAATGTTGATGATGCTTTAGATTCTTATTTGATGAATTATGGTGTCAGATTGTCTAATTTCGAAAGAATGTCTAATTTAGGTGATCTCGATTCAGAGTATATTATTCTTCTAGAGGTCCCTCATTCTGATGTTAATTTCATCATAAACAATATGGATAATTTAATTTTAACAATTCCTACAGATTTTGCTCCTGACTGGGTCGTGAATGAATTGAATGAAACATATTATGAAAACTTATATCAAGACAATTCTTTGGATTTATTATAATTTTCATTGATTTTTATCATTTTTTCTTTTAATTTTTTATTTTTATCTTTTCAATCCATTTTTCAAACAAAAATATTATAAATTTATTAAATATGAAAAATAGATAAAAAAATATCAAGATTAAAATTTAAGATTAAATATCAAAGTAATATTAAGAAATTTAATGAAATTTAATGTTAAGTGTTTTTATTTGCAAATTTATTGCAAATATTTTTGAATTTAGAATAGTTTAATTCGTTGTTGATTTTTATGGATATAAAGAGTTTTTTAAAGCCTACAACAATCATTGTAGTCATTGCTTTCTTAATTATAGGGTTATATGCCTTAACAGAAGTAAATTACTTTTCATATAAGAATGTAGCTGAATCTAATGATGTGAATGCATCTGTAATCATTATTCCTTCATTGGGAGTCTTTGAAAAGATTAATAATGTTTCCATATCTCAAGGGGTAATGTATGACACCACTTCAAACATTCCAACTAAAGGAGATACTGTTTTATTTGGTCATAGGACATTGCAAGGCTCTCCATTTTTACGTTTAGATGCTCTTAAGAAAGGGGATGTAGTCACTTTAGAATGGCCTGGAATCGGTGAAATCAATTACACTGTTAAAGATTCTAAGATAATATCCCCCGCTAATTATTTGGATTTAAATGAAAGTCATGAAACTGGAGATATCCATAATCAGGAATTGATGTTAGTAACTTGCCATCCTATTGGCTCATCTGCTGAAAGACTTCTTGTAACTGCTCAGTTGAATTCTACAAGTTTCATCAATGAAACAGCATTGGAAGAAAATCCTCAAGCTAATTGGGCATGGTTTATAACTGCAGGATTCTTAATATTTGGACTTATAATATCCTATTTCACTCCTGCTGATGAGCGAAAAATTATTTTAGCGGTTGTCATAGCTATTACAATTGTTCTGGTTTATTTCTGCATTTTCCCAGTATCTTCACAAATTTGGGCTGATCAGTTAGGATGGTTAAATAGCTTAATGGGAATTAATTAAATTCTTTTAATTTTTTAAGTTAATTTTTTAAATTAATTTTTTAAATTAATTTTTTAAATTAATTTTTTAAGAGGCATATGAAAATAAAATTATTCTAATATTCACTTGAAATTAATTTATTTTGAGGTATTTTATGGACACTAAAGAAAAATATTTTTCTAATATTTCAAATAGGGAAAGGGCAATATTTGAAGGGGCCATTAGTATGGGAGCTTTGTTCCATCAATTCGTAGGAACTCCCTTTAATAAAACCAATATTGCTAGTTTGGAAAAAGCTATGGAAGAGTCTTTCACTTTGCAGCCTTGCATTGATAAGGTAGAGGTTTCAATTGATTTGGATAGATTGGATAAGGCAATGACTGAATTTGAGTACACCTCTTTAAGTGGGGATATGCTGGATGTTAAAATATATTCAAAAGTCGATGATGTTTTGGCTGTTATCCGAATCAAATTCATAGAAGAACTTAATTATCCTTTAATGTTTGTTGAGGAGATTATTGAATAATTTGTTTAGCCCTTATTTTTCATAACTCTTATTTCTTCCAATTTCTCTCATTTTTTTCTATTTTTATTTTCATAATCCAATAATTGATTTTTATTATTTTATATTCCTACTTAACTTTTTTTAGCTACTTTTTTATTTTTTTTAATTATTCTAATGATTTTAATTATTTTAGATAATTCCTATTTTTTTATAATTCCTATTTTTTTAATTATTTAGTTTAAATATACTAAATTATTTAAATAAACACTGCCATATATATTAATATTATGATTAATATCTTAAGGTAAACAATAGCGATAAGGTATTTATTTTAATATTTGAATTAATTTATTTCAAACTATACAAAGAATGTGAGATGATTTAATGATTATTATAGATTCTAAGCTTTGTAAAGGATGCGATATTTGTATAGCTACTTGTCCTAAAAATGTCTATTCAAAATCTGACAAAGTAAACACAAAAAATGTTTACCTCCCTTTCCCAGAACATGAGGAAGGTTGCACTAAATGTGGTTTATGTGAAGTATCTTGTCCTGATCAAGCTATTTATGTTGAAAAAGAGGTGGAATAAATGGTGGAAGAGCGATTTGTTCAAGGAAATGAAGCTTGTGCATTAGGTGCAATAGCTGCAAACTGCAGATTCTTTGCAGGTTATCCAATTACTCCATCTACTGAAATTGCAGAACAAATGTCTATTTTGCTTCCAAAATATGGGGGCTCTTTTGTTCAAATGGAGGATGAAATTGCATCTGCAGGAGCTATTATCGGAGCTTCTTGGAGTGGTATGAAAGCGATGACTGCTACTTCCGGTCCAGGTATTTCCTTAATGCAGGAAAATATCGGTTATGGATTCATTACAGAAACCCCTATTGTAATTATCAATGTTCAAAGAGGTTCCCCATCCACAGGTCAACCTACAATGTCTGCTCAAGCTGATATGATGCAAGTTCGTTGGGGTTCTCATGGAGATTATGAACCTATTGCTTTAGCACCTTCATCCGTTCAGGAATTCTTTGATTTCACAATCAAAGCTTTTAATTTAGCTGAGGAATACAGAGTTCCTGTAACTGTTCTTGCTGATGAAGTTGTAGGGCATATGAGAGAAAAATTGATAATTCCTGATGATATTGAAATTGTTGCTCGTAAAAGACCTGAAAAGGCAGATGGCCAATACATGCCATTTGATGCTCCTTGTGATGGAACTACTCCTATGCCTGCTTTTGGTGATGGATTCAATATTCACGTCACTGGACTCACTCACGATGAGAGGGGTTATCCCGACACTAACGATCCAGACACTCATACTCAATTAGTTGAAAGATTATGCAATAAAGTTTTAATGCATAGAAAGGATATCTGTTCCGTTAAAAAGGAAAATTGTGATGATGCAGACATCGTTATTGTATCATGTGGTTCTCCATATCGTTCTGTTGGGGCTGCTATGAAAAAGGCAAGAGAAGAAGGCATTAAGGTAGGATCTCTTAAAATTGACACTCCATGGCCTTTCCCAGAAGAGGAAATTGCTGAAATCGCTAAAACTGCAAGTGACATAATTGTTCCTGAAATGAATTTAGGACAAATTGTTCATGAAGTTGAAAGAGCAGCACATGGTGAAGCTAATGTTCATTTGATTGGCAAGATTGGAGGAATCCTTCATAAGCCTGATGAAATTTACGAAAAGATTAAGGAGATTAATGGATAGGTGGTAAAATGGTAGAAAAGGAAAGTCCATATAAAAAATATCTTAGAGAAGAAAGATTGCCACACATATTTTGTCCAGGCTGTGGAAATGGTACTGTAATGAGCACCTTCTTTAAAGGATTGGAAGGAACTGACATTGATTTTGAAAATGTTGCTATGGTTTCAGGTATCGGTTGTTCTTCAAGAATCCCTGGTTATGCAAAATGTGATTCACTCCACACAACCCACGGAAGAGCTTTAAGCTTTGCAACCGGTCTTAAAGTTGGAAACCCTGACTTGGATGTTGTTGTATTCACTGGTGACGGGGATGCAGCATCCATTGGTGGAAATCATTTGATTCATGCTGCAAGAAGAAACATTAATCTTACTGTAATCTGTATCAACAATAATATTTATGGTATGACTGGTGGTCAAATCAGTCCAACTTCACCTAAAGGAAGCTTTGGTACAACTGCACCTTACGGTTCAAGAGATGTGCCTTTTAATTTAGCTGAGCTTGTAAGTGCAGCTGGTGCATCCTATGTTGCTAGATGGACCACTACCCATCCTCTTCAATTATCCAAAGCTATTCAAAAAGGTTTGGAAAATGAAGGTTTCTCATTTATTGAAGTTGTTTCACAGTGTCCAACTTACTTTGGACGTAAAAACAAGATGAAAACTCCATTGCAAATGTTCCAATGGATCAAGGAAAACAGTATCAATAAAAGAAGAGCAGAAAAGATGGATGAGGCTGAATTGGAAGGAAAAATCATTGTTGGTGAATTCGCTAATAATCCACATGCTGAATTAACTGATAACATCAAGGCATTGGCTGAAGAGAATTCAGACAAGCCATTAGCTATTAAATCTGCATTTGAGGAGTTGGATTAAGATGAGAACTGAAGTTCGTATAGCTGGTTTTGGTGGTCAAGGAGTAATCATGGCAGGAGTTATCATTGGTAAGGCTGCTTCACTCTTTGATAATAAAAATGCTGTTCAAACCCAATCCTACGGTCCTGAAGCTCGTGGAGGGGCTTCCAGAACTGAAGTTGTTATTGATGATGATGAAATCGACTATCCTAAAGTAACCAGTCCAGACATTTTGGTTGCTATGTCTCATGAAGCTTTAATCAAGTATATGGGGGATTTGAAGGACAAAGGAGTCTTGATTATCGATCCAGATATGATTGTTGAAGAAGAGATAGTTGATTTTGTAAAGGAACACAAAATAAAACTTTACAGAGCACCTGCAACTAAGACTGCAACTGAAGATGTGGGACTTAGGATAGTTGCAAACATTGTAATGATCGGTGCAATTGTTAAGGTCACTGAAGTTGTTTCAGTTGATGCAGCAAAACAAGCTATTTTAGACAGTGTACCAAAAGGAACCGAAGATAAGAATATTCAAGCATTTGAAGCAGGATACGCTTTGCTTTAAATATTTTTATCATTTTTTATTTTTTTAATATTTCAAATGATTTTTGAATTATTTTTATTATTTCTTATTTTTATTATTTCTATTAATTTTTTAATTTTTTAATTCAATTTTCACTATTTTTTATAAATAATTTTAATAATAAGAAATAACATATTATATTATGTTTAAGATAATACATCAGTTCTATTGCAATATATTTATAATATATTTACAAAAATTTTTCATAGGACATTTATCTTTTTAATTTATTTTAATATTCATAAGTATTTTTAAAATTCATACTAATTTTCATGCTTATTAAATAAGAGTGAGAAAAATGAAGTTTTTTGAACATAGTGCAAAAAAGGTTTTTGAAAGTGAAGGAATTAAAATTTTAGAAGGGCATGTTGTATACTCTCCTGAAGAGGCAATGGAAGTTGCTACTGAATTTGGTAGACCTATTGTACTCAAATCTCAAGTTTTAGTCGGTGGAAGAGGTAAAGCAGGAGGTATTAAGTTTGCAGACAACCCTGGTGAAGCATTTGAAATCGCTAATGAGTTATTAAAGTTAGAGATTAAAGGTGAAAAAGTAAAACACTTGCTCATTGAAGAAAAAGCAAATATCCAAAGGGAATTTTTCTTAAGTGTTTCAAATGACAGGGCAAATAAAACTCCAATCATTATGGCAAGTGCTGAAGGTGGAGTGGAAATTGAAGAATTGGCTAAGACATCCCCTGAAAAAATCATTAGATATAATGTAGACCCATTAAAAGAGTTCTTGCCTTATGAAGCTCGTGAAATAGCTCGTAAAATGGGAGTGGGCTCTGAATTGATGTCTCAAATTGGTGCTATCATTTGGAAGCTCTATAATGTTTATGATAAGTACGATGCAGAAATTGCAGAAATTAACCCTCTTATCTTAACAGATGATGGTTTGATTGCAGCTGATGCAAAATTGGAAATTGAAAATGATGCTTTATTCCGTCATCAAGATCAAGTAAGACAAAACAGATTCAAGAAAAAGGATTTTGCATTTGTAAAGCTTGATGGTGACATTGCAGTTATCGGAAATGGTGCAGGATTGACTTTAACCGGTATGGATATGGTTACATTATTCGGTGGAAAACCTGCAACTTTCTTGGATATCGGTGGTGGAGCATCTGATGAATCCATTAAAAAAGCTTTAAACTTAGTTTTAAATTACCCTCCTGTAAAAGTGGTATTCCTTAATGTTTTAGGTGGTATTACCAGAGCGGATGATGTTGCAAGAGGTGTAATTGCAGCTTTAGAAGATAATAAATGGGATGTAAACATTGTAACAAGACTTACTGGTACAAATGAAGAGGAAGGTCAAAGATTACTTGAAGAAGCAGGCATTCCTTATGAAATCTCATTAGAAGAAGCTGCTAAGAAAGCAGTTGCAATGTGTGAAGAAATTAAAGCAAAAGAAGCTAAATAAACTTCTCTCTTAATCTTTTCTTTTTTCTATTTTTTTCTATTTTTTTATTTATTTTATAATCTATTAATTCTATTTTTATTCCAATAAAACAACTCTGCTGACTTCAGACTCTTTAGTTAATTCCCTACCTGTCTTATCAGCTATTTCTTGAGCAAAGTCACGAACTTCCTGATTTGACGGCATATTGTCAAGACTTAATCTTTTTCTGGAAGATCCTACAAACATGTATGCTTTCACTTCAACATATTTTGGATTAGCCTTATTGATCAGTTTAGCATATTCATCAGTGTTTATCATGTTTTTGCCCTTAACTGAAGTAATTCTAATTGCTGTTCTGCTGTTAAAACTGTTCATTAGTTCAAGTGTTTTGTTTAAATTGCTCCAAGCATCAATTATTTGAGGGTTACATAGCTCTTTATACACTTTCTCGTTAGGTGCATCTAAGGAAACATACAGTTGAGTTGGTTCGTTTTCAAGGCTTCCAAGTTTTTCCCAATACATTCCATTGCTCACTAAAAATGTTGTGAAATCCTGTCTGTGGAATTCTGCTAAAAGCTCATCAATCTCAGGATATAAAGTCGGTTCACCTGCAAGTGAGATTGCAGCGTTTGTCGGCTTCTTGCTTTCTTCAAGCTTTTTCTTATCTGCCTTTTTATTTCCACCAAAACCGCATAATAGATTGTTTTGAGCTTTTATGGCACCTTCAATAATTGTTTTAGGATCATCATATTCCCCTTCCCATTCTATTCTGGTCTGACTTAAGTCTCTCCAGCAAAAAGAGCATTTTTGGTTACAGAATGGTACAGCTGGAGACATTTGAAGGCATCTGTGGGATTGAACTCCGTAGAATTGCTCTTTATAGCACACTCCTTCATTAACCATGCTTTTTCTTGTCCAATGACAGATTTTTGCAGCAGCATGGCCGTGCTCTCCTACAAATCTATAACCGCTGTATTCCAATTTTGCTTGTTCTTCTTTAGTGAATGCCATAATAATCCTTTTGATTTTTTTTGTTGATTAAAATAATTTAAATATAATTAAGAATATATATTTTATTAATATAGTAATAATTTTTTTAATTATTCTATTTATTATTTATCATGCTGAAATGCATAAAATGTTAGATGCATAAATGCTAGATGTTATTTATATAGTTTTTAAGGAGGATTTGATTTGAGTCTTAAAACCCCAGTTGTTATATTAAATTTTAAAACTTATTTGGAATCCAGCGGTGAAAAGGCATTGGATTTGGCTAATGCTTTAGAAAGCGCTGGTGAAGAATCTGGAATTACAATGGTTGCTGTACCGCAAGCTATTGATATCTATAGAATTAAAGAGGAAACCAATATTCCTGTACTCTCTCAACATATTGATGCTGTATCTCCTGGAGGTCATACCGGAAGCAATTTGTTTGAGAGTTTCCTAGCAAGCGGTATTGATGGGACTTTATTGAATCACTCTGAATGCAGAATGACTCTTGCAGACATTGCAGAAGTTGTTAAAAAGACAAAAGAGGCAGAACTTATTTCATGTGTCTGTACCAATAATATTGAAACAAGTGTTGCAGCCGCTACCTTTTCTCCAGATTATGTTGCAGTGGAGCCGCCTGAACTTATTGGTACTGGAATACCTGTTTCAAAAGCGGATCCTGAAGTTGTGAAGGGAAGTGTATCCAAAGTTAAAGCCATTAATAAGGATGTTAAGGTTTTATGTGGTGCGGGAATTTCTACCGGTGAAGATATGGCTGCAGCTATTGAATTAGGTGCTGAAGGAGTTCTTTTAGCTTCTGGAATCATTAAGGCAGAAAGCCCTAAAGATGCATTATTGGATTTAGTAAGTAAGATTTAATTTTCTTTAAATTATGGAAATAATTGTTATTGAGTGAAATTATGGCTAACTTTAATACTATTGATGATTTTGATGTAAATGGCAAAACAGTTTTAGTTAGGATTGATATCAACTCTCCTGTAGATCCTAATTCTGGACTCATTTTAGATGATACCCGTATGAAATTGCATGCTGAAACCATTAAGGAATTATCTATGAAAGGTGCTAAAACTGTTATTCTTGCTCACCAAAGTCGTCCAGGTAAAGATGATTTTACTACATTGGAGCAACATGCTGTCGTTTTATCTAAAGCGGTCGGCTTGGAAGTGAAATATGTTGATTCAATTTTCTCATCTAAGGCAAGGGAATCAATCATAGCTTTAGAGCCTGGACAAATTTTACTTTTAGAAAACGTTAGATTCTTTTCAGAAGAGCAATTGAAGCGTTCCGCTGAAGAGGAAGCTACTTCTGTGCTTGTGAAAAAATTAACCCCTTTAGTTGATTATTTTGTAAATGATGCATTTGCTGCGGCGCATAGGTCTCAAACCTCCTTGGTTGGGTTTACAAGAACTGTTCCATCAGCAGCAGGAAGGGTTATGGAAAAGGAATTGACCGTTATTGGAAATGCTTTAGCGAATGTTCAGCATCCTTGCGTTTTTGCTTTAGGTGGAATGAAGGCAGACGATTCAATTACAGTTACTGAAAACGTTTTGGAAAACGGCACTGCAGATTATGTCCTTGTTTCAGGGCTTGTTGCAAATATTTTTATTTGGGCAGCAGGTTATGATATAAAATCTACAAATAAGAATTTCATTGAATCAAGAGGATATCTTGATATGGTGGATAAATGCAGAGACCTCATTGAAAGGTTTGGAGATAAAATCGTTTACCCTACTGATGTTGCAGTAAGTGTTCAAGGTGATAGGGCAGATGTAACTATTGAAAACATTCCTGATGCTTCAATTTTTGATATTGGCAGAGAATCATTGATTAAATATTCCAAGATTTTAAGAGAGGCAAAAACCATTTTCGCAAATGGTCCTGCTGGTGTGTTTGAAGACCCTAAATTTGCAATCGGTACTGAGGACATCATCAATGCAATAGCTTCATCTAAAGGATTTTCCGTTATTGGTGGAGGACATATTGCCGCAGCTACCGTTAATTTAGGTTATGGTGATAAGATGGATCATATCAGTAGTGGTGGTGGAGCTTCCATTGATATGTTAGCGGGTAATCCATTACCTGCAGTTGTAGCTCTTGAAGAGTCTAAAGAATTATTTGATGGTAAATAATTCTTAAAATAATAAATTTTTTAATAATAAATAATTTTTAGAATTTTAAAAAAATTATTTATCCTACTTCTTTTCTTTTTTTAATTTTATTCTTATTTTTTAATTTTAATCTTATTTTTTTATTCAATTCATTGTTTTTCATAAAAATTTTTAATGGTTTTTATCATATTTTTGAGTTATTTTAAATTCTTTTTAAAAATTTCATAATAATTTATAATGAATAATCATGATAAATTATACAAAACTTTATATAAAAATAAAGATAAAAGATAAGAATGTTGAAAAAATTTAAGATTTTAAAGGTTATAAAATGACAGATGAAATTATTATTGCTGACAGTGAAAATGTAAAAAACGCATTAAACGGATTTCAAAACGCTTTAAAAAATGTAAAGGAAATTTCTCCTTTGACTTTTTGCATAACCAATTTTGTAACAGTTACAGATTGTGCAAATGCAGCATTAGCTATTGGAGCATCACCAATCATGTCCAATGGCGCTGAAGAAGGTGGAGAAATAGTAAATATTGCAAGTGCACTTGTAATCAATATTGGAACATTAAGCAAAGCTCAAAATGAATTGATGAGAAACAGTGCAAACCAAGCTAAGGAAATCAATAAACCTATCATATTTGATCCAGTAGGTGCAGGTGTAAGTGCCCTAAGGAATGACATGACAAAAGAAATTGTTGAAAATTATCCTCTTGCATTAATTAGAGGTAACATGTCTGAAATTAAGGCAATTACAAAATTAATTAATCTCGATACAGAAAATGATTCCGTAGCTAAAGGAGTGGATGTAGCAGCAAGTGATGTTATTTCTAAGGATAATTTGGCTATTAATGGGGCAATTGTAAAAGCATTGGCTAAGGAATTGAATACTGTTGTTATTGCAAGTGGCCCTATTGACATTATTTCAGATGGTGATGTGACCTTTGGCCTTGAAAATGGTGATGCGATGATGCCTCTCATTACTGGTAGCGGATGTATGTTAACCACAATTATGGGGTCCTATGTAGGAGCTAATGAACCGTTGATTGGTGGAATTACAGCATGTGCTTTAATGGCAGTTGCAGGTGAAAATGCTGCAGATTATGTAAGGAAAAATGATTTGGGTACTGGCAGTTTCAGAACAATATTAATTGATAATTTATATAAATTAACTGCTGAAGAATTAGTGGAAAGAGCTAATTTATTTGAAATCAACATCTGAATTAACATTTGAATTAACATCTAATTAGAATAGGAAGTTGGTTAAATGAAAAAAGAGGATATTGATTATTCAGTTTACTTGGTTACAGACCGTAGGAATAAAACTGATGAGGAATTTTTAAACATTATTGAAGAAGCCATAAAAGGTGGAACCACCATTGTCCAGCTTCGTGAAAAAACTGCTTCAACTAAGGAATTCTATGACTTGGCTTTAAAGGTTAAGGAAATCACCAGCAGGTATGATGTTCCATTATTGATTAATGATAGGATTGATATAGCGCTTGCAGTTGATAGTGAAGGTGTTCATATTGGCCAAGATGATATGCCAGCAGGTATTGCTCGTGAGATTATTGGTGAGGATAAGATATTAGGTGTTTCCGCTTCAACTGTTGAAGAGGCAAAAAAGGCTGAAATCGATAGTGCAGATTATATCGGTTCAGGGGCTGTGTTCCCTACAGCCACTAAGGATGATGCAGATTCAGTTTCAGAAGAGGAATTAAAGGAAATTGTAGATTCAATTGACATTCCTGTAGTGGCTATTGGCGGAATCACTATAGAAAAT
>Ga0310695_10005369_pt1 | contig 22446 bp, 14 predicted proteins | sample RumenRJG_04DNA_FD_203882 | JGI IMG/M metagenome (GOLD analysis project Ga0310695, IMG submission 203882) | Bovine rumen microbial communities from Lethbridge, Alberta, Canada - RJG_04 (v2) (version 2) | ecosystem: Host-associated > Mammals > Digestive system > Stomach > Rumen | place: Canada...
TTGTAAACGTATCCATTAACGTCTGTGTGATCACGGCAGTCTGGGCGGTCACCGTGGTTGTGGTTGTTACAGTCCGCGTGTCTCCGCTCTCCGCTGTGTCTGTACTCACAGTAGAACTGTAGAACAAGATGGAAGAATTGGCCTCGCCGTTTTTGAGAATATAGGGCTGATTTCCAGAAGCGGTGGTATCAAAGACGGTTGTAGGCTCTCCGGTTGTAGGCTCTCCGGTTGTCGTTGTCACAGTTGGTTCGCCGTAATCGATCCAATTGTCGCCATTCCATGTCTGCGTCTGCACGGACGTCGTGGTCGTGGTGGTCTGCGTCACAAGCAGGTTATAAGTAAACTCTGTATTCATGACAGCGCTGGTTCCCACGGTCTTCTCCTCGAACATGACAACCGTGGGCTGCTGTGTATAATAAACCACATAGAGTTGAGGCGTGTAACCGCAACTCGTCCAGACCGCGTTTTCCCCGGTCTCTGTAGTATATTCAAATCCACGCCAGGTATTCCTGACTCTCAACGTCGGGGCGGGGCCAGCTTCACCAACAGCATCGGTGATCAGGCTCAGATTGGAGGCGTTCATCGGTGTTTCGCCGCGAGGATCGACATCGCCAACGGCAAAAGCATAGTTCGTGAATCCGGTCACATGACTCAGCGGAGCAGTCAATTGACTCGACATGCTGTATTCGCCAAGAAGCGAAACTGTATTTGCAGGTGTGCCCTCAGTTGTTGTCACATCCGTCAGCACGCCGCTTGCTTCCATGCTCTTGTAGCCGATATCCAGCGCCTTTTCCTGGTAATAGACGAAGTACAGTTCATTGCCCTCGCCGAGGGTTCTGAACGACGAGTCGCCCTGATATCTGACCTTGACCTTTTTTTCTTTGTCATCATATTGGATGGCCGTGACCGCATTGCTCTCGGAAACGGAATCCAGGTCACTCGCCACCGCAGCAAAAGCAAATTCGTAGTTTTGATCTGCGGGCGGCGTCACATGGCTTGAGCCGTTCAGTGCCGTCTCTGTAGCGGTCACCGTGACGTTCGTGACTACCCAACCGTCCTCGCTGGTTTTATCCACCAAAGTCGCCCCGGACGCATCCACAGCATGAACGGTAACGGTGTTCGCTTCGCTCCAATAGGCGTACAAATCCAGCGCACCCGTGATCGGCTGCGAAAAGTCATATTCTGTATAGGAATACGGATTCGTCTCGTCCCCTGTGGCCGTTCGTGTTGCCCAATAACGGAACAGACGTCCATCCGATCCCGTGTAAACCGGAACCTGCTCCGGCTCAGTCACAACCGTTCCGAGATTCGCGTTCTGAGAATAGTTTTTGCTTTCGCTATTGAATGTATAAACCGTTGAATCCCATGTTTCGCTGCCCCAATCAGCATCAGCGCTGCCCAAGTTATAGGTCACCTGCGCGCCCCAAACGGCGTAGAGAGTCTTGGGCTCCGCCGTATTGACGCCATATGTCACGCCACTGTCCTTGGAATAGAAGGTCGCGGAAGCGTCGCAGACAGCTCTATCACTCCATCCGAGGAAGGCAGCTCCAGAGCCAGAGGGCGCGGTGAATCCGGTACCGTAGCTCAGCTTGAACTTGCTGTTGTTGGCCAGCCCGGAAACGGTAGCGGTTCCCGCAGTCGTATCAACCGTGCCGGATGCGGCAGTCCATTCATCTCCAGAACTTCCCGGAATCTGGCCGAAGCTCAGATTGTCTTCTGCAACCGTACCGCCGTTTGCATTGTAAATGATCGTTGCCGTTCCAACTCTCGCATAAACAGCATCCAGATAGACGACGTCCTTGCCGCTGATACGTTTCGCGTCATCCGCATGGAGTGTAAAGACCTGACCCGGTGTGTAGACCACACTGCTGTCGCTGCCACGGACTTTCCATCCAACAAAGGTGTAGCCATTCGGAGCAATGGCTGAATGAGTCAGAGTGATCTCGGCATAGTCCGCAAAAATGCCTTCTGCAAACAGTTCAGCGCTTGCGTCTGCGTCATCCATTGTCCCTTCAAGGCCGCCTACCACTGCGTTATACTTCAGATAGTACACGCCGTTCTTCTTCCAATGGAGCTTCAGGTTCGTATTATGATCCGTGCGTTCGCCGAAGACATAAGGGACTTCCGTTCCATCATCCAATACCTCATACCAACCCACGTAAGTATAGGTGCCGGGGGAGTACTCAAATGTCGTGTCCTCCGTGGCCTTGCTGATGTCTGTTGTGTAATAGGTATAGCGATCCGGCCAGACAGTACTGCCTTGCCCGTCACCTGGATGATAGACATAGTAAAATGTTCCGGAACTCGACGCCACATAGTTACGCTCAACATAGGTGTATTCCGCAATGGGTTCTCTTTCAATTGTCTGCCAGAACCATGTAGAACCCGTTCCTGTGGGAACACCTTGGTCATTTAAAGGTCTCAGTTCGCCGTAGTTCGGATCGATACTTACAACGTACCATTCCACTTCCCAACCAGCATAGAGCGTCAGGTCGTGATCCGGCATGGCCAGGGAATCCAGTTTTGCTTCTTCATTACCGTAAGGATCCAGGAACCATTTGGAGAATTTGTATCCCTTCCGTCCGGATGCTGGGTTCTCAATCGCCTGTCCTGCAAGTTTAGTTCCAGCCTCAACAGACTTCGTTTGAGCTGGACTCAGGTCCGGACTAACCTTCCCTTCCTCCGTGACAGAATCGGCAAAGGTCAGAGTATATATCCCCGCTGTCGGTACATAGCTATCATTATGGTCATAATAGACATTCAGCACAGTACTGCCATCGGCCTTTACCTCGGCAGACGCCGGTTCCTCCTTCAGATGGAACCCGTCATAACGCTCGTTCGCCTTATCTGCATCCGATACCGATACTGTTTCTCCAACTGTGCCAGTTCGGGACACGCTTTCAACATAGGTATAGTCAGACCCAGTTCCATTCTGCTGCCAATAGAGAATCCTGTATTCAGCAGAAGTATCGTCTGTCCATCCGGCATACAGTGTCGTATCCGCACGTAAGTAGAGCTTTCCATCATAAACATAGACACCCGCATCGTCGGCGCCGACAATCAAAGTACCATTCGCATCAGAGATCTGCGTACCGTAGTCGACATCCTCTCCAGGTTTGGGGTTCGAAACTCCTTCTTTTATATCTCCTGTAAACCATCCAGTAAAGGTACATCCGCTCAGGGATGTGGTCGGCAGGCTGTCCAAGGAGTCACCGCTGTTCACATATCGCGGTCCATTGTATGCCGCACCCTGTCCTGACGGAGCAGCATAGAATGTCAGCAAGTGGGTTTCGATGAAAATCGGATAGAGATCCTTCGCTCCGATGACCTGGATATATCCTTCCGCATCCGAAACAACAGGCGTGACATTATTACCTTTATCATCTTTTGCCGAGCCTGGTGTGGTGATTGGCGTTTCCGACCATCCGTAGAAAGCCATATTCTTGCCGCCAACACTGGTGTTCGCAATGCTCAGGTCATCGATTTTGACCGTAGCGTTCGTAACAGCCTCGGCTCCCTCGCCTGTAGTCACGAGTTCCACCCTACGGGTATACACCACAGGGAAGGTGTTCGAATCGCTGTCATACTTGTCATGGAAAGTAACGGTGGCGTAGTTTTTATAAACCGCATACAGATCGATTGCACTGTTTTCAGTGATTGTGATATTGTCGAAGTCGTAGGGCTCCGTTTCTAACGTAAGAGTACCGCCGGTTGTGTCGCCCTTATACCAACCTGCAAAAGTTTTTTCGTCAGTAGAAGTAATTTGAGGTACGATCAGCTCTTCTCCACTGCTGACCGTTTGACTATAGATTGTACGGCCCTGAGAGTCCCTAAAGGAATACTCTTTATATTTGCCGGGCACATCTTCGTTCGGGATCCAGAAGGTATACGTACGCTGCGGCGTGACAGTTTCTCCTCCACTACCAATCAAAACATACACTGAGAATCCATCCGTCTCAAACTCGATGGCATCGCCGTTGAGGGTATAAGTGACCGTCTCCACCGCGTCGCCGAAGTGGAGAACCTTGAGTTCTTCTACACTATTAATATTAGTATTGAGCAGGCTGACACTGACCCTGACACCGGAGGCAGGCTGCACCTCCATGCCGGAATCCGGATCAAGAAGACTGATATCGAACGCGCGGGCAAAGGCCAGATCCTCCGCTGCCGCGTGCAGCGCTTCTATGCTCTGGTTTACATAATCTTCGCGTTCTTTCCCTTCCAGCTCCCGCACGGCAAGCTGTGTACTTTCGGGGAAGTTCGCGTCCTGATCGTAGGTCACGGAAATCTGATAGGTATTTCCGTCACCGGCGGTGATGTTGGTCGTGACAGTAACCTGTACCACGAGATAGTCAGAGAAGCCGTCCGCCTTGAAAACGACGCTATTGCCAACCACGCTGAAATCGGTGATCTGTTCGCCAAGGCCGTCATCGTGAATATGCCAGACCTGGAGCATGAGATTCTCATTGATTGCCGGGTCGGTAATACTCACCTCAAGCGGTCTGCCCGCCTCGGGCTGGTACTCCGCTCCATTCAGAAGCATAGAGATATCATAAGCCGCGAGGACCTTATAGCTTTCCTTCGTGCTGCGCCGGTTTTCAGGCGAGCCGCTCATGAACAAGGCGTTTTTCATGACAGAGGGCACATATGCCTTCGGGTCAAAATCTGTATACTTTTCGCTTACCTTGGTCGCCTCTACGCTCACGCCGACAGGAATTTCGCCCTTTACACTGACAGCTTCCGCGACAAGCTCCGACTCAGTCACAGCGGTCTCGGTGGTCTCGGGAGTCTCGGGAGTCTCGGTGGCCTCGGGAGTCTCGGGAGTCTCGATAGTCTCAGCAGTCTCGGTGGCCTCGGGAGTCTCGGGAGTCTCGATAGTCTCAGCAGTCTCGGTGGCCTCGGTGGCTTTGGTATCTGCAACGATCTCGCTTTTCGGCAGCTTCTGCTCCGCCTCCGCGACAGCTGCCGCCGCGCGGTCTGCCGCTGCCTGGGCGCGGTTGGCCTCTGCGTAGGCGCGCTCCGCCTGCGCTACCGCCTCGGTCGCCGAAGCGTAGGCACGATCATATTCCTCCGCAAGGAAGCGGGCGTTCTCTTCGGCCTGCCGCGCCGCCTCGGCCTTGTTGGTCGTCTCCTCCGCCGCGCGCGCGGCGTTCTCGTTTGCGATCGCGGCGTTCTCGCTTGCAATGGCGGCCTCCTGTGTTGCCTGCTCGGCCTCCTGTGCCGCCTCTTCCGCCGCAAGCTTCGTCTGCTCTTCCGTCTGGGGCAGCTCTTCTGCCTGGATCTTCTCATCCGTATCGTTTCGGGACGTCGTCATGTCCTTGATCACGATGGGGACTCTGTTTGTCGCTTCCTCGGTAATCACGGCTGCGTCTTTGGTTCCGTCTTTGATGACCAGGATCTCTGAAAAGAGCCGCTCGATATTCTCCGCGTCTCTCAACGCCGCCTGCGCCGCCGCAGCCTTCTCTGCCGTAAGGGCCGCCTCTTCCGCTGTCAGCGCCGCTTCCTCTGCCGCGCGATCGGCAGCCTCCGCCGCCATGTCCGAATCCGCTGCGATGCGGGCATATTCCGCATCCGCCCAGTCTGCCGACCGGGCTGCAACCTCTACGGCTTCCGCTGCCCATCTGGCCTCGTCCGCCGCACGGTACGCATAGTCCGCCGCACGCCGGGAAGCGTCCGCGGCACGCTTGGATGCCTCGCCCGCCGCATTCATCTGATCCTCATTCAGCTCCTGTGCGTCAAGGATTGCCTCTGTCTCGGTAGCAGCGCTCTCCGCCTCGTCCGCAGCAAGCCCCGCCTCATCGGCATACTTCGCGGCCGCTTCCGCCCCAAGTCGGGCGGCGTCGGCAGGCGTTACGGTCTGCGGCTCATCCTGGATCTGCGTCTGCTCCGGGACATACGAATCGGCAGCAGTCAATTCCGCCTGATCCGACTGCCCGTTCACTTCACGCTGCTCGACGATTTCATACGAATCCGTCTCCAGCGCATACGACGACGGCACGCCCACGGCAACGACGGAAAAGCATTCCGCCGCAGCCAGTAAAGACGCTATCGTCCTGCGCACTGCAGCTCCCTTCATCATTTCTTTTATTCTTGCAAATCCATTCATCATGGCTACCTCATATCCCCGCCGCAGATGCGGCATGTGATTGGTGATCTATACGAAAAACAGGTAAATTATTCCATTTTGGCAGACTACTCCCATAGCTTTACATAACATTATACCATATTCCTCCATATCGCGCAAGCATTTGAGGCAACTTAATCGGACTTTTATGCTGTACAGATATGATTGATCTTGTCAGAAAGGGCAGAATTATGGTATAATCCTCACACTCCGTTTTTCTGTTGGGAGGCACGTGAAGGAATGGGAGAAACCTATTATCTGATTGATTTCGAGAATGTGGGTCTGAAGGGGCTTGAGGGCGCGCAAAAGCTCACCAAGTCCGACTGGGTACACCTCTTTTCCACCTGCAACGCGGCAAAGATCACGACGGCGACGCTCGCCAACTTCAACGCGACAAATCTGCTGGTGCATGAGGTTCCGGCAAAGAGCCAGTCCGTGGATATGCACCTTGTGTCCTATCTCGGCTATCTGCTGGGCAGCCGCGACAGTGCGCCGCAGATCGTGATCGTCAGCAACGACACAGACTACAACGATATTGTCAGCTTCTGGAATACCGAAAAGGGAGCTGCGATCCTCCGGCGGGACAAGCTTGCCGCAGAGGAGCCGAAGCCCGTCCCGGCGAAAACTGCGAACGGACGGAAGACCGCCTCTAAAAAAGTCGCGGCACAGGCGGAAGCCAAACCGGACGCGCCGGATCAGGGCAGTACAAAGGCAAAAAAGACCGCAAAGCCCACGACCACGGAGCCGCAGGCAGACCAGAAGCTTGACACGGCGGAAAAAGGCGGCGCAAAGGCGAAGAAGGCCGCAAAGCCCAAGGCCGTGGAGCCGCAGGACAAGACCGCGCTGAATAACGCCGTGCTGAAAACGCTCAGCAATGCAAAATATGACAACGAGACAGTCAGCTTCGCGGCGTCCCTTGTGACGAAAAACTTCACCGAAAAGGGCGGCAAGCAGATCATCTACCGCACGATCATCAGCCGCTTCGGTCAGGAGCAGGGTCTTGCCATCTACCGCCACATCCAGAAGCTCCTCTAATATGTAAAAAGCACATCCCCATCCGCCATGCGCGGACAGGGATGTGCTTTCTTTATCTTTTGCGTAATCTGCTGATGATCGTGATCGCAGTCGGGATGCCCAGGGCAGGCGCCAGGGCATAGAGAGCGTAGACGAGCGTCATGTTTCTCTCCGTGAGGGTGACGGGGATCTCGGCGCTCAGGCCGTACTCATCCGTCGCCGTGACCGTGAACGCGGCCTTTTTGAGGCCCTTGCAGTCAACACGCAACATACCGTTTTCGATCACGGCCTTGCCCCCGAAATCATCGGAGAGCGTATAGCTGAGTTTTGTGCCCTTCGGTTCGCGGAAAAGGCTGTTCAGATCCCGCTCCCAGGTCTTTTCCTGGAAAAGCCCGGTCTTGACAAGCTCACTGATCGCGCCGCCGGCAGTGGGGCCCGGAACCTTGAGCGCAAAGGGGATCTCCGCCCGCGCGCCGAAAAGATCCGTGGCCGCAAGGGTGAATTCCGTCTCTCTCAGCTCCCGGAGATCGATCTGCAGCTTGCCGTCGGCAAGGGTGATCTGTCCGTTTTCATCGTTCGACAGTTCATACTCCAGGGGGCAGTTCTTGGGATCGGTAAAGAGGCCGTCCAACTCCATCGACCAGCTTTGCTCGTCAAAGCGGCCGGAACTCAGCATGTTATTGACGCTGTCCATTGCGGCGGTGACATGCGGAACCTTCACGTCAAAGCGGATGTCCGCGCTCTGCCCCATGAGATCTTCGGCAGTCAGCACGAAGGAGGCTTCATCCATTCCTTCAAAGCGGGCGCGCAGGACGCCGTCCTCCACGCGGATCGCGCCGCCGTAATCCTCCGAAAGCCTGTAGCTTATCCCGCTCGAATCCGCGACGCCGAAGAGTTCTTCGATCTCCAGCTCCCAGAAGTCTTCCCGGAAGTGCCCGTATTGAAGGATATCCGTAATATTGGTGACCTTTGCCACCAGCGGCCAGGGTTCTACCGTGACCTCCATGGGGGTCGAGCGCACCTTGAAGCCGCCGGAGCCGAGCCGCACGCTGACGGCATACTCTCCGCCCCGGAGGAAGCTGATATCACAGGCATAGCCGCCCTCCGCCGGGGTCATGGCATACTCCCGCACATCGCCCGTGGCGAGGTTTTCGACCTCCAATACCGCGGTCAGGCTCTGCAGGTTTTCCCGCGTGATCTGCTCCGTGCCGGGATCCGTGACCGTCGCCGTAAAGCTGTAGGGCGAATAGGCGCGGTAAGCGCCGGTGGGTCTGTCGCTTTCGAGCGCGACGCTGATGGAGGCATTATAGACCATGGTGACGTCCACCCAGTCCTCCGCCTCGCCGGTCAGGCCGACGCGCCACTCCCCCACCGCAGGGTTCGGGATCTTCACGAGGATATAGCGCGAGCTCATAAGCTCATGTCCCGTGCAGTCGTAAGCCCTGCCGTCCGGCCCGAGAATCTCCACGCCAACCAGCTTGTCGAGCGTAACATCCTCCGGCGCGGTCTCATGCTCCACGACCACGTTGACCTCCTCCACGCCGAAGCTCGGTATCGTGAAATAGAACGCCGCCTTGCCCTCCTCGGAAAAGGCGACGCGCTGCTCGCCGGTGTAAACGGTGTTGTTGATGATGGAATAGAAGCGCCGGAAGGCGGCCGCCAGATCTTCCGGCTTGGAGACCTCCTCAAACGTGCCGTGGGTCTCCTGGGTATAGATCTCGATCTCCCGCCGGCCGTCGCTGCCCTTGCCGCTGACATTCAGGAGAATGCCGTTGATGGTGACGCCCGCTTCCTTTGCCCGCCGCAGAGCGTCGTTTGCAACCGTCCAGGAAGCGCGCTTTCTTTCCAGTCCGTCCGCGCCGCTGAAGTCGGTCTTGCCGTCCGTCAGCAGCAGGATCATGCAGGGCAGGCCGTTTTCCTCCTTCATGCCCTCCAGCATCTCCACGGCGCAGAGGACGGCGCTGCCGATGTCCGTGTCGTAAGAGGGCGAAAAGGTCTCCACCTCGCGGATGAGCGCCTTTTTTTCGTCCATACTGTTCATGGGAAGCAGGCCGGAGTCATAGCGGATCTGCTCGTCAAACACGACCGCGCCGACATGGTTGCCGCGCTCGGTCAGAAGGCCGAGGAAGAGGCGCATCGCGTCAAAGCGCAGTCCGTCTGGATCCGAGCCGCCGTGTCCCATGCCGAGGCTGCCGCTCTTGTCGATGACCAGCACGACGTTGAAGCGGTTCATCTCCGCGCTTGTCTCCTCCGCCGTGGCAAGACCGGGCAGGCCCATCATCAGGGTCAGTGACAGGACGAGCGCAAGAAAAGCCGCAATTCGTTTTTTCTTTTTCGTCTTCCGTCACTCCCTTCGTTGTTATATTTTCTCTTTACGGGCTGCAGCTGCTGCAGGGGCTGTAGCCGCGCAGGATTGCGTCGTCCCGTGTGCCGGAGATAAACTCCTTGTTCATGTCATAGATTTTGTCCACGAGCGGACAGGTCGTTGTGTGGAAGGTAAAGGTCTTCTGGTCGAGAACATAGGTGGTGCCGGGCGGGATACTCTTCTGTCCGGTGCCCAGATTCTCGAGCGATTCAAGCGAGATGAGCGGTCTGCGTGTAACGGCCGGGGCCGGGGTCGCGTCCGGAGATGTAACGTCCGCTGCCGCTGCGGCCTGTGCCGCGCTCTCTGCGGCGGCTGCCGCCGCCTGCTGCGCAGGAGTCAGGTAATCGGGATCGCGCTCGCTGTTGCCGGTGGCGTAGTCAATGATGACGCCCGGCTGCACATTGTAGACAAAGACGTTAAAGGAGACGGTCTTCCCCGCATCCTCCACAGAACGGGCCTCAAGCTGGACGCCGGTGGCCAGGAGGTTATCGCCCTCATAGACCGGCGTCACGCGGTAGAGGACATGGTTTTCGGTGCGCCGCAGATAATCGGCGATTTTTTCTTCATAGGGCCGCAGACCCTCGGTATTGAAAAAGCGGGTGCCGGTCAGGAAGTTTCGCACATCGTCGTTGCTGCCGCCGAGATCGTAGGAGATGAGGTGGCAGCGGCTGTAGAGATAGCGCCCGTCGATCACGTCGTCATAGCGGGCCTCGACCCAGCCGGAGGGCAGGGTGCCGCCGATCTCCCCGCGAAGCGCGGTGGGGAGCGCTGTCCGGCTGAGACAGGCCATGGCGGAACCGCTCCGTCCGAGCGCGTCCAGCTCGCTGTAGCGCACATAGTTTGACGCGGTCATCTCCTCGGGCGAGAAGTCCGGCGTGTTGTCGTTCAGTTCGATCACCTGCTCATCCCGATAGGCGGGGATCTCCGGCGCGGCTGCCCAGGCTGCCGATGGGATCAGCAGCGCAAGCGCCAGCAGCAGAAGGAGCATTGTTTTTTTCATACCGCCAGACTCGTCACCTCGTTTCCAGGCAGGTTTTTCAATATCTTACATTATAACGCGAAATGCCCCGTTATTCAACGCTTTTCTTCACAGAACACGCGTGCCGGCAAATACGATCAGCGGCAGGGTGAGCGCGAAGAACATGGTGGACATGAGCACGCTGTGGGCGGCAAGCTCCGGCTCCATGTCATTCTGGATTGCATAGATCGTGGTGAGCGTGGCGCAGGGGCAGGCCAGCAGCACCAGAAGACACAGGCGGGCGGCGGAGTCCAGCGGCAGGAAGCGGAGCGCCAGCATGATGACAAAGGGGATCAGGAGGTTTCGCACCAAGGTGATGACGTAGGCGCGCCGCTCCTTCAGGATGCTGAGAAGGCTGTTTTCCGACATCATGACGCCCACAATGATGAGCGACAGGGGCGACACGATGGCGCCCGTGCTGGCAACCACGGTCTCCACTGGGGAGGGAAAGCGCAGGCCGAGAGCCAGCATCACAAGCAGGATCGCCGTGGAGACCGTGGGCGGGGTGATGAGGTTTCGGATGTTGAACTTCTTGCCGGTGAACATGGCATACTGCCAGGTGAAAAACAGGATATTGAACGCCACCAGCGCGACCGCGTTATACAGAACGGCGATGTCCCCGAAGAGGGCGCGGCAGAGCGGCAGGCCCAGGAAGGTGCAGTTCGGGTAGGTCACAAGCGAAGCGGTGGTCACCGCAACGGAGCGCGGCGTTGAGAGCTTCGCCTGCACGAAAAGCGCCCCCGCCGTGGTCAGCACAAAGAGCGCCAGCGTCAAAAGCATCAGAAGCCCCAGCGAGGCGATCTCCCGGCGGCTGACGCTCTGGCTTGCGGCGGAGAGAACCGTAAAGGGCAGGATCAGGTCGCTGCAGACGCGCGTCAGGTACTTGCGCTGCTCGGGATTGACAAGCCCGCACTTCCCTGCCGCAAAGCCGATCACTACATACAGCAGGATGACCAGGATCTGATTGAAAACGATATCCATTGAGGGCATACGAAAACCTCCCGAGCGATTCATGCTTTGCCATTATAGCGAAAGACCCGCGGCTTGGCAAGCTAAGATTCGACCCCTCTCCCCAACGGGGTCTTCACAGAAGGCGCGGCTTTGGAAAAAGGGCAGGCGAAAGGGCGCGTTGCAAAATGCATGTCATCCTGAGCGTAAGCGAAGGATCTTTCCCGAAAGTTTGCAAAAACCTTCAAAAAAGATCCTTCGTCACTTCGTTCCTCAGGATGACAGAGCACCTGGCATTTTGCAGCGCGCCCGGATGCTCTGCCGAATTCAGTCTGCCGTCATTTCCGCCACGATGGCCGAGAGGTTCACCTCTCCGAGATGGCCGACCGTTTCCGGGTGCTTGGCCTTGTACTCCCTGATGAGGTTTTTCAGCATGGTCTGCTGGACGATCTCCCCGTCGCCGGTCAGAACGCCAAACAGCTCCCGGTTGTTCATTTCCTTCAATGCTTTCATGCTTTGTCCCCTTCCCTCTTTCCTCCGCTGGGAGGAATATTAGACGGGCTTATTATAATCGTCCTATACCAATCCTTCAAGTATTTTTTGCACAGCAAAAGCGCGGCCCGGTGTGCATGGGCCGCGCGCTTTCTTATTTTCCATGCAGTTTTTGGGATTTTGTCGCTCAGGTGAATGCAGAGCGTGCGGCGGCAAGCCGCTCAAGCCGGTTCAGCATGTATGTCATGTCCTCCGCCCCGTAGCGCTGGTCGATGGGGAGCGGCAGGATGTTTTCCGCCATGGCGTACTCTGTGCTGCCCGGCTCGGACATTTGGAAGACGTCGGGCCAAAGGGTCGGGATGTAGATCTTTTCCGCCTGGAGCTTTTTACGCAGCGCAGCGCCGTTTTCGGTATAGAAGGGGTACATGAAGCTTCCCGTCTCGGGGAGACGAAGGCCGTTGCGTTCTCCCAGCCGTTCGTGCAGGATTTGAAAATTTTCCCGCCGCCGTCGTTCAATGGCTTCATAGTCCACGGCACGAAGCAGGTTTTCCGTCAGGCGAGACATGACCTTGGGAGGCTCTGAATCAAAGAAGTCATTGTTTGCGGCGTATGCGGCATAAAACTCCGCGGCAGGCCGCTCGAATCGCCCCAGGAGGAAGCCCATGCGGGTGTGGGATTCGTCCCGCGCAAGCGCCGGCAGCGCAGCGCCGGTATAGAGGAAGGCCCCGTCCGCCACGCCGAAGTATTTCCGGCAAGTATAGAGGGTGTCCACCCCCGGCAGGGGCGGCTGGAAATAGCTCTGGGCGTTATCCACTATGACCCGGCGGTACTTTTCCACAAGGCCCCGGATCACGGAATTTGAGAGCTGGGAATAGTAATTCACGAGATACAGCCACTCCCCTGCGCCCAATTCCATTTCCTCTGCCGGGAGAAAGTCCCGCCCCACGCCGTAGAGCGTATAGGGCACGCCCGCGCGCTCACAGGCCCCGGTGACGGATTCGCAGATGAAGCGCGGTATCAGGAGCCTTTTGATTTCTCGTGCCCGAAGCAGCAGCGTCAGCGCTGCCCGCGCACAGTTGAGGGCTGCCGCCTCCGCGTGCAGAATTGAGCCGGAAAAATGTTCAATTTCAATATATCCGCCGATTTCCCGCATAGCAAGGCATCCTCCCGAATGACTTCTCTTCGTATTCCGCATGGGAAACGATCTCCGTTTCCGTGCTGCCGATCTCCGAAGCGGCCTTGTGTTCCATACCTTATGTACACCATAAAATACTTCTTTCTCGCGTTCATTTTTATTCACTCGCACAATCTTTGCAGGCCATTTTCACCGCTCTTTTCCATGCTCCGCCATACCCATTTTACAACCGCCGCCTTTGCCGATATGGGCAGCCTTTCACGCATTTCATAAAATGGCCAAGTATCAAGTATATAGTACATTATATTATAACATAGGGGTCTGCCTTTTTCAAGGACTATGACCCAGCGCTTCAGTGTTATTATGAACCTCTTCCGCTGTGGAAAGAGCCGACAAAAGCGCGGCCCGGTATGCAGGCTGCGCTTATATTATGCGCTCATTTTACTTCAAACCACGCGGGGTCGATTTCGTCAAAGAGGTTTGCGTACTGAATATACTGGTACTTGCGAATCAGGGGATCGTCTAATAAGACAGCAACATTGTCATACATATTTCCTTCTGCGTCAACGACACCTTGAGAAGAAATAATTGGGTATTTCTCATGTACTTCTTTCAGCATCTGTACATATGGTGGCAACGGAAAATTTCCACGTTCTAGAATCAGCCACGGGAGATAATTAGCACTGATCGAAACACTGTGTTCTGTCTCTGTTTCATAGTTTGTCCAAACAAAGAATTTAGTTTTAAAATAATCAAGATAATGTTGCATATTGGTATAAACATCCCCCTGTGCGGACATGGGTAAACTTGGTTGATGGTCGCCAAAGAAGATGACCATAGTTGGTTCCTCACTGTCCTTGTATCGCTCAACCAGTTCCCGGATTGAATCATCGGAAACCCTGATCAGAGAAAGATAGACCCTCGCGTTCTGGTGCAAGCTATCCTTGAAGGGTGCAAGGGTTTCGGCTTCCTCGACCCTTTCAAAGTGGTCATAATTCGCGTGATTCTGTATGGTCACATTAAACAGAAAACGCGGCTTTCCTTCATTTTTGACATCGCGCTGTTGGATATATGCATAATCCGTCGCATCCGTCACATAGTTGTTGTGCAGGTAGCTTTCCTCGGTAATGTTCGGATAATCGTCGATGGTATGGAATACATTGAAGCCCAGATTCGGATAGACGATATTCCGGTTCCAGCTCGTGGCCGTGCTGGCATGGAAAGCCTCTGTGTCATAGCCGTTGAGCAAAGGCCGGGTTGTTCACCCCGAAGATCATCAACCCCACAGCCGCGGCTATGCCGATGCCGCGCAGCATTAGCTGGGTTTTCAGCGACGTTTTCTCCCTCTCTCTCAATTGTGCCCATACCCATATGACCGCCGCCAGATACACCGCCACCACCGCGGCGCTGACGATGATCTGCCAGTTGGGCGTCAGGTCATAGCCTCCGGCGACCTCCCTCGCTGTGCCCAGCGCTTTCAGGTCCGCGGGCATGATGGGCTTGTTACGGAAAAGTATGACAAAGTGGTTGGCGATGTACCAAATGAGAGTAAATATCGACACCAGGACCGTACCAAGCCACGGAAGCGTCAGAGAATTGATGAGCAATGCTGCGGCAAGCAGCAGTAACCAGTTAAGATAGTATTAGTCCACGTGTTTGATCAGATAAACATCAATTTATTATTTACAAAACCTGAAAAGGACTATATAATGTCTAATCGGAAAGATGTTGCCAGCTCTCCCATCTTTGGAGACTCTGTGCAGAGGCAGAAGCGCCCTTGCACACTGATGTTCATTTTATGAGCATCGCGTTTTTTGCGCTCATGACGCCCCCTGACCAGAATCTTTATTTCGGCAATGCATCTGACATCTTTTCAGAAAGGCAGGACTGCTATTATGAATAATGAAAGATCTGTTCCCGGTCGGGCAAAGCAGCTTGAAGATCCGGCAGTTGTTGCCTCCTTTTATTGGAAAACTGGTTATCAGCAAAATATTGGTTCACGGAAAGAACAGCAGGACAGCTTTCGCCTTGCGCTGGGAGTTTACAGGGATAAGCCAGCACTGCTTGCCGTGCTTGCCGACGGGATGGGAGGCATGTCGGACGGCGCCGCTTTCAGCCGCATCACAGCGGAGTATCATCAGGAGCATTTTCAAGAGGCGCTTGACACGGCATACACCTTGCCTGGCGTTCTGCTGACCCTGGCGCGCGGAGCGAACAAAGCCGCAAATCAGATTTTTGATGAAACCAGGCCGGGCGGTACAACGCTGATCGCCGCATTGTTTTCAGACGACCGATTTTGTACTCTCTCCGTCGGTGACAGTCGGATCTATCTTTTCCGCAAAAATGCACGTCTGGATTGCTATGTCCCACTGCAGCTGAACCGCGAACACGTTCTCGGTCCGATTCTTGATGAGCGCGCGTGGATGGGAACAATCTCGTTTGAGGATGCCGAGGAAAACATGTACCGAGAATCGCTTTCTTCCAGCATCGGCGGCGAAAGGGTTCGTCGGGTTGATCTTCCGTATTCTACGACCAAATTTCTCAGCGGCGATAGAATTGTCCTGATGAGCGATGGAATCTACAGATCCGCATCGGACGCTGAGCTGTCAGAGGCGCTCAAGCTTAGTCCGGACAAAGCCTCTGACCTGATCGTTGAGAACATCTTGAAAAAGAAACTGCCGCATCAGGACAACATGAGTATCGTGATAATCGAACGTGTTTAGCTTGTGCTGCCGTTTATAACGACATAACCGAATTCTTTCATGGTGGGGTATTGATTATGTTCAAATTTTTCAAAAAGAAATCCCTGACACAGACAGAAAGTTCGACCGTTCCTCTTGACAGTTTCTCCGCTTTGGCAGGCGCGACAGTTCCGGTTCCCAAGCGCGGAGGAATCCTGATTGGCAACGCGCAGGATATTGGCGCGAGAAAGGATCAGCAGGATTCTTTCGGGCTCTCTGATGTAGAAAAGATGCATACTTTGGGGCTACTTGCTGTCGTTGCCGATGGCATGGGAGGACTCAGCAACGGGGCTGCCTATTCAAAAGCTGCGGTTCAGGCGGCACTTCAATCTTTTAATACGGAACCGCCCGAGAAGAACGACGAGGCAACGATGCTGCGTATCTTGAAGCGGGCGCGCGAGGCCGTCGCCAATTCGGGACTGACAGACGGCGGGACAACTTTTGTTGCCGTGCTGATCCGCAATCAGCAGCTGCATTTTGTTTCCGTCGGCGACAGCCGGATCAGTCTGATGCGAAACGGCGGATTGATTCAGCTCAACCGCGAGCATGTCTACGGCCGTGAGCTGGATGATCTGGCTCTGAACGGCATACTCAGCGAGGAAGAAGCTACGCGAGATCGTCAGCGCGCCGCGATTACCAGCTATCTGGGCAAGCAAGACGAGATCAATGTTGACCGCAATATTAACGCAATCCCTCTTTTTTCCGGCGACAAGGTACTTCTGATGTCTGACGGCGTGTACGGCTATCTGCCGGAAGCCGAGCTTGTGGAGCTTCTCCGGCAGAAGCCCATGCCCGCGGCAGAAGCGATCAGAAACGCGCTGCTGGCGAAAAAGAACCCGCATCAGGATAACCTGACAATTATTATTATGGAGATCGAATAAAACGAAAATAAAATAATAAGAAGAGAGAGGAAAACCGGAACATGAAAAAACGAGTATTTGCAATTGCGCTTTTATTGGTTCTGCTTCTGAGCGTTTCTGCACCTGCCTTTGCTGCGCCCACAGACGAGAAAACCCTGCGCCATTCCGTCGTTAGAATTTATGTCGGCGATGTTTATAGTACCGATGAAGTATTTGTGGAAAGTCAATGGGTACCGAATGGTGCCGGAACCGGTTTTTTTGTTGGCAAGAAGGGAGAAAATCCTCAGTATATCATTACCAACCAGCATGTTGTAGACTACTATCTCCAAATGGGTGAAGGCGTAAGGATTCCACTGCCGACTAAGGACGGCGGCGAAGTGAATGCTCGCGTACAGATCCGCGTTTACTTTGACAAGGACACTTATGAAGAAGCCTATGTAGTGGAAGCGGGTGATCCGCTTCAGAGCAAGGATTTTGCAATTCTGCGCCTTGCTGCGCCTACTGATAAACGCGCCGCGCTGCCGATCTGTGTTCCAACACAGGCCGTGTCCGATCCAAACAGGAAAGTTATCACAGTTGGGTACCCCGGCGCCGCTGATAACGAGACATTTAAATCTACCTCAATATCCGGAGAAGCGGACTCGCATATCACGACGGGTATCGTCAACAAAATATTCACCCAGACCGGAACAGGCACGCAGATTCTTGAGTTTGATGCGAAAATCAACCATGGCAATTCCGGCGGTCCCTTGGTTTTGGACAACGGGGCAGCTATTGGCGTGACCACCTGGGGTTCGATTCAGGATAACCAAGAGCTGTTTTACGCGGTCGGTATGGATACCATCAAGCCCATTTTGGACAAGAACAACATCCCCTACGAGCTGCTATCAGACGACGTTATCACGCCCGAGCCCGAGACTACGCCCGAACCCGAACCTGTCAAGCCCAATACGGACTGGATTATTTATGCCGTTCTCGGCGTTGCGATTCTCGGTGTTGTAATTGTCCTGCTTGTTCTGCTGCGTAAGCCGAAGCAGGCTGCTCCCGTCGGTGCCTCCAAACCTGTCCAGAAAACCGTTTCCAAGCAGTCCCGCGTTTTGGTTGGTGTGGACGGCCCGCTGAAGGATAAGCGCTTCAAGCTGGAAGCCGGGAAAAGCCTGTATATCGGGCGCGACAGGAAAAAATGCACGGTGGTCTTTCCGGATAAGACACCCGGCGTCAGCGGCGTGCACTGCAAAATCAGCTTCGATGGAAGCAAAGCCACGATCACCGATCTCAAATCAAGCTACGGTACTGCGGTTGACGGGAGAAAGCTTACCCCGAACTCTCCGATCATCCTGCACCGCGGCCTGCCTGTTGACATTGGCAGCAAAAACAACCGTTTTACTCTGCAATAATTTGTTATGTAATATAATGTAAGCACAGGAGGAGAAAGATATGGCACAGTTGCAGCAATGCCCGAATGGACACTACTATGATCCGAGCACCCATCCTACCTGCCCCTATTGCTCGGGCGTAAGCACAGGTTTGGACAGATCTGTCGAAACCTATGATATTAAGACGGCCAACCCCTCACGGCCTTTCACGGAGTATCCCAGCTCCGGAGAAACTGTATCTCCCGTCAGCGGTATACCCTCCAGCGGCGTCGTTTCTATGCCGAATCTTACTGTAAAGCCGATGGAGACCGAGTTGATTGATGATTACAGCGGTGTAACGAAATTCATTGATCCCGGTCTTGCCCGCCGTGGAAAGGCGTCGGCTGAGAGCGAGCACGAGGAGCCGCAGAAATATGTTGTGGGCTGGCTTGTTGCTGTGGAAGGCCCCTATGAAGGAAAAAGCTTTGAAATCCATCATGGCTACACCTACATTGGCCGCGAAAAGGGAGATATCGTTCTGAAAAAGGATACCGCGGTTTCTGCCGAGAAAAACGCCAGCATCCTGTACAGCGCGAAAAACAACCGGTTTAAAATCGGTGCAGGTCTTTCCACAAATGTAGTTTATATCAACGATGAAGAGTTGTTTGCTGGCTCCAATATTGATCTCAGTCCCTATGACCTGATTGAGATTGGGACGAGCAAATTCCGTTTTGCTCCTTTCTGCTCGGATCAGTTCAAGTGGTAACCCCTTATATCAGACAGTTTACACAGTGAAGGGAAGTGCTGACAATGGACACATCGACTATATGTCCGTTTTGCCTTCAGGAAAATGCAGTCAATGAAGGATACTGCAGATTTTGCAAAAAATCGGTCGCGGTCAGTCTGCCTGTTGGCGTGCTCCCTCCCGGTACAGTGCTGAATGGTCGCTATCTCACAGGTATGTTCCTCGGCAAGGGCGGCTTCGGCACGATCTACAAGGCCCTCGATCTGGTCAGCAACAAGGTCGTTGCGATCAAGGAATATTATCCTGTTGCATGGTGCGACCGGCAGGCATGCAGTAATGGCATTCTTGTGACCCATCCCGAGGAATATGAATACGGGCTGAAACATTTCAAAGGCGAGACAGAGATTCTCCGGAAAATCCAAGGTGTCGCTGAGGTTGTCCGCCTGTATAACGAATTCAACGAAAATAATACCGCCTATTACGTCATGGAGTTTCTGGAGGGTGAAACGCTCCAGAGCTATCTGAAAAGCCATAAGGAGAAACTGAGCTACTCTGCGGCTGTGACATTGCTCATGCCGGTGATCCTCGGCATGAACAAGGTACATCGAACCGGGACGACTCACCGCGACATCAGTCCGGACAACATTTTCCTCTGCAGTGACGGGTCGGTGCGTATCATTGATTTTGGTGCCTCCGCTTCAAGAAGCAGTAATCTTTCAAGATCCTTTATCCCCGTTGAAAAAGAAGGATATAGTCCGCCGGAGCAGCACACGATTTCTACACACGGCGATACCCAGGGAACATGGAGCGACGTATATGCCATGGCCGGGACTCTGTACCGCTGTGCTGTCGGGATTCGCCCACCGTCTGCCTCAGCGCGTCAGGCTGGCGATAACCTTGATTTTTCACGCGCCGGGCTGACACGCGATCAGATTCGGGTACTGGAAAAGAATTTGTCCCTCAAAGCAGAGGCTCGGTGCCAGAACATGCTTCAATTTGCAGGAGAGCTTCTTGGGGCTATGAAAACGGCGGAGGCGAACTCTTTGCGCGCAAGCTATCCGGAGCTGGCCGACCCTGTTTCAAACGAACCGCCCAGTAATCCCTCCGGCTTCAAAAGCGCTCCTCTCTCAGTTCCCCAGTCGAAGAGCGACGTGCTCATACGCAGGCGGGTATTGGCGTATATCTCAGATATGTTTTTCTTCCAGGCAGTTCCCGCAGCGCTCAACCAGCTTGCCGGCGGTTCGCTGTTCATGTGGCTGCTTGGCGGATATGTGATCGGTGTACTGACAACCAGCCTGATGACGATTTCCGCAGCGCGCGGCGGCCCAGGCGAAACTCTTTTTGGCTTGGAGGTCATTTGCAGCAGAATTTCGCCCTCAAAAAAGGAACCGTTCATTTATTGTCTGATCCGGTGCGCCTGGCCTTTGAAACCGATAGAAGGCATTTATTATCTGGCAACGAAAAAAAATCTCAATTATGAGCTCTCCGGCTGCAGTTCCTGTCTGAAGGGTGCCGCGTGCCATCCCGGTGGGCAGCTTATGCTTAAGATTATAGAAGGTTTTTATCAGGGAAGCACCATCCCCATTGAGGCAGGCCGCTATGTGATCGGCCGCAATCCGGAGCGCTGCAATCTTGTTTATCCGATGATCTATAATGTGGTCAGTCGTGTACATATGGATCTCACGCTGGATGACGCAGGGAATATTTTTGTGACGAACAGATCCAGCCACGGCACATGGGTCGGCAATCGACTGCTTGGAGCCAACGAAGAAGTCAAAGCGTCAATCGGCACCACTATCGCTTTTGGAAAAGAGAAGCTTATTATTACCACCAATTGAAGAGAGGGAAAACTGATGAAACGCCTACTATCATTTCTTTTGTGCGTCTTTCTTTTGTGCTCTGCGATGAGCGCCTGGGCTGAGGGAGAATCTGCGCTGAATATTCTCGACTGCCGCCAGCAGGACAGCAATCTGAATCTTTTGCTTTACGCGAAGGACAACGCTTATATCCGGGCTGACAACTTTTCAGTCAAGGTCGATGATGAGGAGCTTCCCATAGCCGACCTTACTTCCTTGTCCCAATCGGATTATGGAACATCCTGGATCGTGCTTGTAGAGCCCGCTGCCTATGCTTCAATTGAAAGCATGGTCGTTTCGCTGGTAGAGAGCCTGGTTGCGCGCTTGAACAGTCAGGATCGGCTGGCAGTGTATGACCTGTCGAGCGGAGAGATGACCTCCTTTGTAAACGATGCGCCCACCGTCAGAGAGTTTGTAAAATCCGCCGCCAAGCCGCGCAGCGACGTACAGGTGCGCCTGTTTGACGGGATTCATTATGCGCTGACCAGCTTTGAGAAGGATCCCATGCACAATCTTCGCAAGTGCGTTCTTGTTATCTCCGGCGGTCTTGACAGCAACAGTACCTATACCCCTTATGAGCTGCGCAGCGATTCCGAAAAAGCCGGGGCGGCTATATATACCATCGGGATCACGCGGGGTGTCAGCACCTACGCCGAAGCTTACAAGGAGCTGAGGGCTCTTTCGCGCGATATCCCCAGCGGCATCTCAATGTCCTATGACGATTTCCCGTCCAATACCGGTTCCGATGCAGCAAAGCTGATTATGGAAAACGAGAAGAACTGCTTTGTGTTGTCTGCTGATCTTTCCAATACTCCAGCGACGAGCAATGCCACTGTCACTGTTTCTCTGAATGGTCAGGAAGCCTCCGTGGAGCACTTTGATATTGAGTCCTCGGTTGTACCCGAGGAGGTATGTGAGCATGAGTGGGGAGACGATGCCACCTGTCAGCACGCCAGAACCTGCATCAAGTGCGGGATCGAGGATCCTGACGGCGAGACGATACCCCATGAGGACGACGGCAGCGGTCACTGCAAATGGTGCCAGGAGCCTCTTTCCCTGTGGTTCCGTATTCAGAATTGGGTTAAAAATAATCTGATCGTTGCCGGTATGGGCGGTGTACTGCTCCTGCTTCTTATTGTGTTGTTGATCGTCCTTCTCAAGAGACGCAAGTCACGCGCGACAATAGATGCAGAACCTCCCATTGACGATACTCCCGGCGAGACGACCTATGTCAGAAGCAAGGTGACTGTTGAACTCACAAAAAAGACGACCGGCGAACGCTTTACCGGTGAAATCATGGAGTCCACGCTGAAGGCAGGGCGCGCTGCCCCGCTGAGAATCGTCGGAGACGGCGCGATTTCGCAGGAGCATATGGAATTCATCTGGCAAAACGGGATTCTTTATGTTCAGGATACGAATTCCAGAAACGGGACAATGGTCAACGGAAGACCCATAACCGGTGCTGTCCCGCTATATCAGAACGATCTGATTCACGCTGGAGAATCTGACTTCCTCGTAACTTGGCATTCCAACAGCTGAGTGTTATGCGTCGGGTGCATCTCCGCGTTCAACGCAAACGCCTGACTTCGGCAGTTCTATCACCGGAATCTCATCTGACAGGGAGAGACAAACATGGAATTCAACCGCTGCTATGGCTGCATGCGAACGCTCCCCGAGCCCGGCGGCATCTGCCCGCACTGCGGGTATAACAACGCGACAGCCTCCGCGACGCAGCCGGGACACGCGCTGCCCTGCGGTACCATTCTGAACGGCAAATATGTTGTTGGCCGCTC
>Ga0310695_10005370_pt1 | contig 22440 bp, 35 predicted proteins | sample RumenRJG_04DNA_FD_203882 | JGI IMG/M metagenome (GOLD analysis project Ga0310695, IMG submission 203882) | Bovine rumen microbial communities from Lethbridge, Alberta, Canada - RJG_04 (v2) (version 2) | ecosystem: Host-associated > Mammals > Digestive system > Stomach > Rumen | place: Canada...
TATAATTTTCCTGGATAAAGGTCTTCAGTAAGTAGTTATTGAAAGATCTACACCTTTTAACCATCTATCTATACTATAGCTAAGGATGGAGCACTCTCTGTTAATCAGAAGTAAAATATAGTATAGAGCTTGCCTAAATCTTTTGGGTAATGTAGACTATAAGAAAGATGCCTAAGGCCATGGCAATAAAAATAATTATTTTATTTGAAATGTCTATAACTATTATGCCCTAAGTAGAAGGGGCTTGTGGGCTGAATAAGATCTACCTTGGAGTGAATAGTTCACAATTTAATGCCTGATTAAGCTATATAGTAAACTGGCTGACTTGTAATCAGCACAACCAGATGCAAGTTCTGGATCAGGCTCCATAAGTTACAAAAGTAGTGTTTATAACGTCTCAGGCTGGTGGAATAGGTAGACTAGTCTATAATCTACTGCACTGGCGACAGTGTATAAAATACCTCGTGAACTGCTGGGATCTCTTCTTTAAGAAGACAATCAGCAACCAAGTTAAATCGGGTTCAACGACTATCGAAAAGATACTATTTTATAGTATAACTGAGTAGAGTACACTCAAGTGAGTGGAAGTGCGAGGCTCTCTTTAATTAAAGAGATGAAGATATAGTCTAATCTGTATGGTGACATACAGCTGGATTAATTATCCGGGTATAGATTAACGACCTATACTGAATATCATGACATCAGACTTAAAATCTGATTCCCGTATGGGAGTGAGGGTCCGAGTCCCTCGCCTGAGACCATATTTTTGAAAATAATTCGCAATACCATAAGTGCAAATATTAAAAACAAATCCGAACAAATAATAGGTGGAAATATTCCACACTATTAATTTAAAGGAGTTGTTTTTAATGACAACAGATGAGTATTACGAAGGTTATAAAGTACATATTAATAATGGTGGATACAAAGAAACTACTACGCATATTAATTGTGAAAAAGTTAGAACACTTGTTCATATTAATGAAGGATGTAAAAAATATGAATTAGATAAACTTCCTGAAGGAATGTCAATCCATCATTTGGATATGAACAAACTTAATAATGATTGGAGTAATCTAATGCTTATTTCATTTGAAGATCATAGTGCGCTTCATGATTTTTTAAAAAAGCATCCTTCGTTTATTGGAATGAGTGAAGAGCAAACTAAAGAGTTAATTGAGTTTATTAGAGAAAATCATGATATTAAAACTGGTGATGAACATACTGATGCCGAAATTGAGCTATCGAGGTTGAAGTCTAAACAAGAAAGACTTCTTAAGGATGTTAATGCTACTAATGAAGAGAGAGAACAAGTTGAAAAAGATATACGGGCAATTAGAGATAAGCTTATTGAGATTAGAAAAGAGAAATCTCTTAGTAGATTGCCTAAACCTAAAACTAGAGAAGAATTAATTGAGAAACTTGAAGAATTTAGACATATGGAAAACTTAGCTAAATATTATGGTGTTAGTTCTTCAGCTATTAGAAAATGGTGTAAGAATTGGAATATTGATTATCATCAGTATGGTAGTATAACCTATGGTAAAAAGATAACTAAACTGTGTCCTGTTTGTGGTAAGGAATTTACTACTACAGATAAGGAAAATAAAATATATTGTTCTGCTGATTGTGCTAGAACTAAAGGAACCTATTTTTTAGATATGGATGAAATTTATAAAATGCATTATGATAGAGGAATGAGCTATAGAGAAATTGCTAGAATCTATGGTGTTCAGCATCAAGCAATTATCAGAGAACTTAATAGATATATTAAAAAGAATAACATCGACGTTGATTAATTTTGTTAATAAAGGAGTAGTTGTATTACTACTTCTACTCCTTCTTAAATAAATATGGACCCGTAGCTCAATTGGTAGAGCAAGCGACTTATAATCGCTAGGCCGAAAGGATTTTGTGAGATCGTACCTCACCGGGTCCTCCATATCTTTGACTTTTAAACTAGTTTATCTAGTTCTTACAAATATAAAAACTTACAAAAGGAGTGTTTATCAATGTGTACAAAGCCTCTTTTAATGCAGGGGGGGGGGATAATGGCATAGTTTATTCTGGTAAGTTAACTGTTGGTATGGCTGATACACATTACATTTGGGGATGTAAGGGGATAATTTCTTCGGTTCAGGTTTATGGTCTTAATATCTCACCGGAATGGGTAAATTATTCTGGTAATGATGCTGGCACAACATTTGGCAGTTTAAATCCATCTCCTCCTGAATATTTAAATTTTGTAGAATTGAGTTGCTATTTAGATGTTCAAACCTCAATAGATTTAGATACATATTATATTTATTTTCCTGAAATGGATTTTTTAGTAGATACCTATTACGATTATAATGATGGTAGTAGAGGAATTCCATCGTATCGAACGTGGTTATTTTATCAATATAAGTATGATGATAACAATAATTATACTGAGATTAATTCATATATAAAGCGTGAGGGTGCAATAATCCCAATTCAAATTGGATTAAAGTCTTCATTAACTCAATAAAGGATATGATTTAACGTGACTGAATGGTGCTTTACCTATGACTAAATACTATTTTAAATCCAAATCTACTGGAAACATAGTTGAGGTATCTGAATCAGAGTATAGAGTAGTTCGTGATTCATATAACAACAACTTTAAAGAAGTTTCTCACATGGTAGTTGGAGATAATTGTTGTGATTGTGAAAAAAACACACTTTATGTAGAAGAAGCAGATATGCCATTTGAAGAAGTTAAAGATAATTATGATTGGGAAAGATTGCGTGATGAATATGATAATGGAGAACTTACCTTAGATATTGACCGTACAGATCTTCCTGAGGATCTACTTGAGCTTCATGATAAAAATATTTGGGAGGGATATCTATGACAGAATGGTATTTTACAGAAGACAGTAATGGCGTTAGAACAATGGTTAAGAAGAAGGATTACAAGGAACTTCAGTATCAGAGATTTAAGAATAATGAAGATCCATATCCACAGGATGTAGATACTACTAAACATAATTTGGTAGTGCATACAATTTATGTAGGCTAATTAAACTTATTATAGATTCGTTATAGCTGTTTTCTTTTTCACTTTTAAGAAGAAGGACTAAAGGTATAAGATAAACAACAATGCTTTATCTTCTAGTATCAGACAATGATGAATGTATGGCTGTTTCTAAGTATTTGTATGATTTGTGTAAACCAATAATATATGCTAATGTACATTATAGATATAACGGAAACGTAAAACTTTTAGTGGAAGAAGAGAGAGCATTTATATCCCAATCAAATTATGATAGAATTAAACTAGAGGGGTTTGATTGGATTAATAAAAAATAAGTTCTTTTGGAGATGCCCCTAGTCCCTACTCTATTCATAACTCAATATGTTTTAGATGTTACACTAGGGTCTTTCATAAAAACAAAATTAGAAAGGATTGATGTTTAAGATGTTGGGTAGTTATGAGATTCATGTTGTTCCTGGTAAGCTTCCTCAGAAGGTTGCTTCCGCATTTACAGAGATTTTTGGTAATATGGTTGGTGCTGAGTATAATGTGATTGCCTACCTTGGTAGTAAGGTTGTTTCTGGAGTTAATCACGCTATTCTTGCTACGCAGACCATGATTACTGGTGCTGATGTCCATAATGTGGTTCTTATTGTTCTTAATGAGAAGGATGATAAGTTCAGTGTTGTGGAGATTACCAATGTCCTGTCTGACTCTGGTAAGATGGGTGGGGTTCAGATTAATCCTACTACAGATATCCCTGAAGAGGCCATGAAGGTTCTTGAGGATAATCTTGCTGGGTTTGTTGGTAGTCATGTTTCGGTCTTTGCACTTATTGGTACACAGGTTGTCAATGGTGTGAAGTACATCTTTGCTGGTGAAACAGAGATGGTGCTTTCTCCTGAGGCTATGACTAAGGGTAATCCTAACAGGGTTGTTCTTATTAGTGTGTATTCCAATTATGATAAGGTTGAATTTAAGGAGATTCTTGAGGGAGTTCCTCAGCAGGGTCTTCTTGGTCAGCCTCTTGGTGAGTGGCCCTAATAAATTTTAAATATGCCTCTAATCCCTGCTCTATTTGGCTGAGATAAGCTATTTTAGAGAATACATTAGAGTCATGTATTGACTATGCCTCTAGTCGTATTATTTCTAAGTATGATCAGCTTAGTAGGTATGGCATTGGTATAGCCTTTTAAAGAATTAACCATAGGTCTTCACATCTTCCAGACAGCTTAGATACTGATCAACTAAGCAACAGACTTATAAAGCTGTGTATATTCCTATGGCTTTTTAGTTTAAAATTTAATACCTCTCAGAGGGGTGAAATTCCCCTCAAACCTTTTCTTTTTGACCAGTTTTTTCTTGATCAAAAAAGCTGAGACTTAGCTACCCTTACTTTAAAGGAGGCCATATACTTATGGCAAATAAACAAATACTTGCATTGAATAGCACAGTTAATCTTGATGATGTTTGTTTTGTTTCAGATCTAGAAGCAAGACAATTAGTTAAACAAAATAAAGCATACTGGGATATACTAGATAACAATATCCCAAAAGAAAGAGTATTGGTATTTAGTAGTCCAGGTGCTTTCTATAAAAAGAAAGGACTAATACCAATGGAAAAACATTATATGATTGATATTCAGAATCGAAATGCTGATGAAAGAGTTGAAGAGTCTATTAAGCAGACTCAAGAACTTAATAAAATGATTAGTAATGATCATGAATTGACTTCATTAGGACTTTGGGCTGAACCTGATAAGGTTAAAGCCATTAGAGAAACTATAGAGTCTGTTATGAAGAACTTTAATACAACTGATATTAGAGATATTGATTTGGATATGCTTAGTAGCTGTATTAATGCTACTATTAATAGAGAAAAGATGTATTATGAGTGGCTGAATGAGTTTACCTCTGCTGAGGTTGATGAATATACTATTAAGTTTGCTTTTGAATTCTTAGATTGGGTACTTTTGAATAAGATTGATAAACATTCAGCGATTTATTTCAAGAAGTAGTTTTTAAAATTTCCCCTTGACAAGTCAGTTTAGATATGTTAAGATACCAATATCTAAACTGACTTACAGGGAGCTTGATATAAATATGCCTAGTTTGAGAACTGTCGGAACTATAGGTGAAGCTAAAGCGCTATTTAAATTTGCTGAATATGGTATAAATGGTTATGTTCCGTTTAATGAAAATACTAGAATAGATTTGATTATTGATCCTAACGGAAAACTTCAAAGACTTCAAATAAAAACATCTACTATGTATGAACAAGGTGCGGTATGTTTTGGATTAGAGCATAATGGATTATATGATGATACACAAATAGATTACTTTGTTTTATATGATTTAGTTGAAGATAAACTACTTATGGTTCATGTTAATGATAAAGTAGTTAAAGGAAAGACAAGTGTGCGTTTTAGATATACACCGCCTAAAAATAATATTGTTGCAAAAGTTCAGTATGCTAAAGATTATGATATTGATCTTGTAATAAAAAGAGATTTTGGATTGGATAAATTATCTATTCCTTATATTAAATCAATTCATTTAAAAAATGAAGAACAATCTAAACTTGATAACAAATCTAAGTTACATGTGAGTAAAAGTCCAACAAAAGAAGAATTGATTAAATTATTCAATGAATATGGTACAGTTACAAATGTGAGTTCTATTTTAGGTGTTTGTAGAAGTACTGTTGTTCGATGGTGTAAAAAAGTTGGAATTAACCATAGGGATTATATTATTCTGAAAGAACTGACAAAAATTTGTCCCTACTGTCATAAAGAATTTAAAACTACCGATGTTAATAGGATATACTGTAGTGTAGATTGTGCTAGGCATCATTATAGAGACAAAATAGATGTTAACGAGGCATTGCGATCACGTTTTGTAGATAAAAAATCGTTTAGAAAAATTGCTAATAGGTATCATGTCGGACATATGATGATATCAAATTTAGTACGAGATCATCTAAAAAAGAATAACGGAGTATATAATCCCGAAAACCCCTGAGTGTAGCTTAACGTAGAGCCTGTGAATTGGGATCACAGAGGTGAGATTGCGAACATCTCCACTCAGACCATTAGAAATTAAAGTAAATATTTTATTATAAACAGAGAGTCTAAGAGGCTGAGTAAAATCCCTCTTGACTCTCTTAATTTTTTATGGTATCATCTTCCCTAAACTAGGGAGGAATCTTTTTACATGGATCATTTTGTTACGGTGTTTAGTGAAAAAGTATATAGGTATGTAGTTCAATATAGTTACGTATATCAATTATATGAAACATATCTTTTTGGATCTAGAAGAATACAGAACTATACTACTAAAAATTTTACATATTTCTGTAATATATGTCCTCCATATTATTTAAGGTTGAGGATGGTGTAAAGATGAAAAATAAGCCATGTATTTGTATAATTGTTCATAATGATAATGGTGGAGCTTTTTATAAATCATATGTTCAGTTTGAACAAAATAGAAAAATATGTAAGAATACAGTAGAGATGTATTATTTAAAGTATAAAAGATGTTATAGTCTGTTACGACGATATAGCGAAACTAGTAGAACGAATTTGTATTGGTTTGGTTGGTATAGATTTTCATTGAGTAATTTTAGTAAAGTATTGCGGTTAACATTGTGGTATGGTTTTGATAATATTAAGATAGAGGTTGTATAGACTATGTATGAGAAGAATATTTCTACTATTCATATGCATTATGCTGGAGTATTTTGGTATTTTAGTAGTCCTTATTGGAAATGGTTATATTTATCCCTTTCTGAAATAGGAACTAATTTTGATATAAGAGTAGTGTATGGTAAAAAATCGCAATACAGATTTTATAGAGATAGAGATGTTTTATTTAGATTTATTAAAATATGTGTTGTTTAAATAAAAAGAAGGTGGCTGCTTTGGTTGTAAAGTATATAAATAATATAAATCCTTCTAATTGGAATGTAATTGTGTTTGAAAAAGATCAGCTAGACCATTACCTGCATTATAGTTGTACCTTTAGATATAAGTATGAACGTCATATTGATACAAATTTTTTAATATTATCTGGTGAACTTGTTAGTATAGTAATAGAGATGATTTAAAATGCAGTTTAGAAGAAGTATACTTGTTAAAGATTTTAAATTTATGTTAATTCAAATGGATAAGTTATTGACAATATGTCAATAACCCACGACTTTAGTCGTGGGTTTCCGCTCGCAATTTGATTAAATTTCTTCGAAAAGGAATCAAATTTTTATGATTATATTTAAAAGAATATTGTTTACTAATGGTATTTGGGTAAGAATGTGGAATAGAAGTAAGTATTGTTATGAAATGTATTTACCTCAGTTTGGGTATGAAGTAAATCATGATTTGGGATTAATATATAATACCAATACTTACGAAATTAGCTGTGATAGAAAGATAGGTAGTGTTAGATTGTGGTGTTTAAATTTAAATAAATATTATAGTAGGGGAATTCGTATGAGTGTAGAAGTAATATAGAGGAGTTGTTGAACTATTGCTTAAAATACTTAATACATATTATTGTGATATAGTATACGTATATAATACGTTTTATGAAACTTCTCTTTATAAATCTGTTAGATTTGAACGAAACAAGTATAATGAAAAATCCTGTAGGAAGTTATGTAATGCGTATAAAATGCTGATAAGGAATATTTCAGTAGTTATAGTGAGAGTGATATGAACTATGAGTTATATTATTGAATCGTCTATAAATACAATTGATAAGGCATATAGATATAAAAATGTGATAAATTATCATCATATGAATCTATTAAAGAAGTTGTTGGATTTTAATGAAAAGGCATTTTGTGACTTTAATGTTATTTATCCAGTATCTTTACCAATATATGAACATGTAATTAAAGAAGATATAAGCATAGGTCCATATCCATTTAGTATCACTGTGCTAGTTTGCAATATTTCAAATAAAAGTGTCTTATTTATTCAAGTTAAAAAGCGTATAAATAAGTATTCTATGGTGAAAGTGATTTAAGGTTATGTATACTAAACATATAAGTATTAAGGACACAAAAGGTATTGTTTTTGAATATATAGTTTGGTTTGGAGAAGGATTGCGATATGAAATCGATTATTATAAGAGTTTTACCTTTAATATTGATATATGTTATAATACTAAATGTGAGTATAAGATACAGAAATACCATCCTCCATGTTCTATGGAGATAAGAATTATAAGGTGATATATAAATGACTTCTAACTATACTATAATAAAGCTAAGTCTATATTCTATTACACACCAAAAAAATTCTACACAATGGCACTGCATTTACGATAGTTCAAGAATATCTTTAGGTGTAAGTTATTTTAGTAATAAATATAATTCTTTAATTAAGCTGTTTGAAAAAGATAATATAATATTTGATAAAGATGATATGATTATGGATGTAACAATGTATTCTTATAGAAATAAAGGTGTAAATGATATTTTTTGGAAAGAGGCAGTATATAATGATAATATTGGTGTGATGATTCGAGGGTTTAAATGCTATAAAGAACTAAAAAGGAAACCGAATAAATACTATATTGTTGAAGCAGATATAGTTAAAGACTTCATAAAGGTGATATAGAATGCGTACATTTATTAAGCTAAGTGGATCGATAATGCTATATTCAACCTTATTAGAACATCCAGAATACATCTATGCTCAGATGTTTTGGGCATTAGCAAAGACAGCAAAGTTTACCTGGAAAGAGCTCTCTTTCTCTATTGGTGTAAATCCAGATACTTCTATTATAGTGACTATTATGGCTAGATACAGTGAAGACAAATTAATCTATAAACGATTTTATGAAAATTCAATAGATATTATAAAAATATTATAATTAAAAGGAGTCTAAACTTATGAAAGATGTTTATACTTTAGTAAATGATTGTTTTAATAACGTGATTCATTCCTGTAATAAGTTTGGATATAATGTAAGTTATTTAAAACCTGTAGTTGATTCAGTAGCACATTATAGCAATGGGAATCCAGTAGCTAAAAAAGATCAAATATGGGCTTCTTCATGGGGAGAAAATGGGATAATTTATATTAATCCAAACTATAACGAAGTATTGCAGTTTTTTGGAATTGATATGGAACCTGAAAAATGGTTTACATTTATTATTGCATATCAAGTGGCTAAAGAACTTTATAAGAATCAGTGGAAGGAAAAAGATAAGGCTGAGATATATAATAAGGCTAATAATGATAAATCCTTTCATAGTCTTTATTTAGATAGTCTTAATGGAAGTGCAGGTAGTGTTATTAATGAGGAAACTTGTTGTGAGTATTTTGCTACAATGATTTGTAGGATGAACGGATTTAAATAAAGATGTACACACATAAGTTTCGAGTAAAGAATGATGGAGTAACTCGATATGAATCTATAAGGCCATATACATATTCTGAGATTGGTGCTTGCGAGGTATCTTTCAATAAATATACTATTTCTGCATTATATACACCCTTTATAAGAGGAAATGATAATGATAGAGGTTGGATCGATACACCTAGATGGTATGAAAGTAACCCTTATGGAATAGATTATATCGAGATTGGGATTTATGATAAAAGAACTAAACGTGTGGTAGCTATAACGTATAATCCATTTATGGATGGCACCAAACTTATATGTATGATATAACAAAAAGAAAGAGACCCCTAATGGAGTCTCTTTCTTTTTTAAAGTACTTGACAATACTGATACTATCTGGTAGTATAAGTGTACAATGATATTTAAGGGAGGCAGTATAATGTCCGAAGAAAACCTTGTTGACATCTTTACCCCAGATGATCCGAAATTGGATATCAAGGATGAATATTGTGAAAAAAAAGACCCTATTGTTCAACGAACTGATACTGAATATTTCCTAGGAGATTTAGTTACAGCTACTGTTGAAACAAATAAAGAAAATGGATATGTATCACATGTGCATATGGATATTAATAAGCCAGATAAGTATCATCTAACTTCTGAGTTCCCAGATAATTGGACTCCTAAAAACTCAGTCCGGGTTTCTAAAGATACTTTTAATGAATCTGAAGATGCTACACTTACACCTACTGGTTCTAAAGTAGATATTAACATCCATGAGATTGAGATTCCTGAGTATAAATCAGATCTTATGAAGAATCTTTCATATGATATAACGTGTGATTATGCAAATGCAGTTAAAAACACAGTATATGCAAGTATTCCGCCTATGGTAAATATTGCGTATCCTATAGTTGAGTGGTATCAACAGATTACAGGAAAATCTGACTATGAACTTGCATTTCCAGTTAAGTTTTGTTTAGATGAAATTGCTAAACATTATGAAGAGTTGGAAAAAGAATATGACGAATTTAAACGCTCGGTAGTAACTGATAAGAAGCTTCGGGATATGAAAGAAAGAAAGTTTGAGAAAGAACTTAAATTCTGGAAAATTTTTGGAAATTGTACAATTGCGGTTATGTTTGTTTTAATGGGTTATATAATTTATACAAATCTTTAAAAATAGAAAGGAGAATATAGTTTGGCTAAATGGACTGACTGGGAGACCCAAGTAATTACTTTCTTTGCGTCGTTTAATAAAATGACTGAAAGAAAGTATGAAATAAGAACTCTTGTAGATTTATGGGCAACATATTATCCAAGTTTTCCATCAAGATCTTACAGTGCAATTGCTCATAAACTTAAAGAGGTAAGAACGTTTGATCTTAAAGAAGACTTTATTGATTTTCTTCTTAAGAGTAAAAAATCTGTTCTTAATGTAAATGATATTGCAGCACATTATAATATTCCGCCAACTGTAATTGATGTGCTTATGGATGTTTTTGAGAAAGAAGTTTTTAATGTAAGATTTTACAATAAACAAACATCCAGTTTGAATGTTCCTAATGCAGTATCATTAGTTACTAATAAAACTAAAGTTATACATGCTCAGGAATTTTTTAAAGAAAATGTTCCTGAATCTAAAGAGGTAATTGAAGTAAAAGAAGAGCCAAAGAAAAAATCATTTACACAGCAAACCTTTCAATTAGGTAATAGTGATGAGGAAATTAAGGTAGCTGCTAATGATCATTTTTCTGAAAATACCGATTCTGCTTGGAGTAAAATTGAAGAAATCCAAATTGAATTGAATAGTCCTACTATAAGTAGAAGTAGACGAAAAGCTTTAAAGAAAGCTTTGAAAAAATGTAAAAAACAATTAGGTTTTGTTGATGAAGATAAACCAGATACTGAAGATACTAGAAGTGAAGCACAAAAAAATAAAGATAAGGAAGTAGAACATAAACTACTTGAAGAAGTAAAAAAACTTGAAAATGATTCACATCTGACAAGAGAATATGTGCATTTCAAGATAGGGGTAATTGCAGATACTCATATTGGTAGTAAATCTTTTGACTCTGAAAGTCTTGCATATTTTTATGATGTATGTGAAGAAGAAGGTATTGATAGAGTTATCCATGCGGGAGATCTTTTTGATGGAGAGACAACCTATGTCTATCAGAATTTAGATCAGAATCTTCCATCTTACAAAGAACAGTTTAATTGGATATTGAGAAATTATCCTAAACATCCAGGAATTTATACATACGTTATCTCTGGAAATCATGATATGAATATTTACAAAAAGCATAATATAAATCCGATTCAAGAAATAAGTAAAGTTAGACCAGATATTAGATATTCTGGTGATTATTTAACTACATTTACCAAATGTGGAGTTGTTATTGATGTTGTTCATTGTGATGGAGCTGGTGTAGCAGAGCCTATGAACAAATTAAGAACACTTATTCATGGATTAGACCATGATGTAGATATATACATTATGGGGCATCTTCATCAGTCTATGGAACTGCATAGCTATGGAAGAGTAGGTTACGCTGTATTACCAGGTTGTTTCGTTAAACCTAGTGCATATACAATTAGAAAAGGATATAACCCAACCGTAGGTGGTTATATTTTGGATATTACTAAAACTGGCAATAAAGTGGAGGTCACTTCCAAATGGGTGACAAAACAGTAATAAGAAAACCTAATAAAATGACTGGTCTTATTCATAGTTCTTTTTCAGATGTAGTTAATACTATTAAGGAAAATTATACTTGGGATTTGAGTTATATTAAATGTAAAGTATTACCTATGAAAGATACACAAATAAAATTAGTAGGTAATGTTTTGAGAGTGAACCCATACTTTAAAATGTATTTTAGTAAAAATGGATTGGAATTTGATAATTTGAAAAAGTTCTTTGTACTTGAAATTGTTAAAGAATTGAGTAAGGAATTGTATGCCAGATTTTGGGATAATGATTTAAAGAAAGATTGGTTGAATATTATTAAAGATGATACCGATGTACCTGAAATAGAAACTTTAACTGACTATTTTAGTATTTTAATATATCAGCAATTAATGGGGAGGTTGAATTCTTATGGAAAGGACGAATCTTTGGACTGAAGAAGAAGTAACTCTTCTAAAATTTTATTATTCGATTAAAGATGAGAAATCTTGGAAAGAAATTTCTAATGCTATGAAAGAATATACTGGAGTTGAAAGAACTACTACATCACTTATGAGTAAAATTAATAAACTTGATAAAAATGAAATTACAAAAGAAAGTATTAAACAACTTTATACTAACATGGTATTGAATAGAAAAAATGGCTTATATAGCATTAAGTTTACTAAATTTATTACTGATAAGTTTTCTAAATGGTATGGAGATCCGAATGATATTAAGGAGGATTATGCTTTGACAAAAATGAAGAAAGATGCTGTTGATGATGTTAAAGAAGTGATGATTCCGTTTGAAACTTTTAGTGAGGATGAATATAGTGATTGGACTATAGGCCAAAATATTACAAGTATTACACTTTGGGTATTTGGTCTTATTGTGGTTATTGCTCTTATTTATGTAGGATTTATATACCTTGGCTAAAAAGAAAAAAGAGTCAGTACAAGAAGAAGTACAACAAATAGATCTCACTGAATTAGTAAACTATGTAAATTATTTAGGGCAGAAAGTTGAAGAGATAGGGCAGATACCGCAATCTTCGGTACTTAGATTTGGTATGGAGCAAGTGGAGTCTGAGGGTCAATTAAGAGGAATTAAGTATTTTCATATACCAGTTGTCGCTGAAATGTGTGGAGATATAACTACTAATATGAAAGAATTTTATTCTAAGAAGTATGGTATGATACCTCAGATTATCCCTCCGGATTTCTATGCATTTTGATTCTTGACAATGGCGTTTTTTATGATATACTGTTAAGTATCAGATCTGATTCAGGAGGAAGTAGTTATGGCATTCATCAAAGACCGCCTTTATGTAGAGGAGCTTAATGACTTTGATAAAAATAACCTCACAATAGTTACTGACGAAGGAGACATCAAGTGTTTTGATGAAATTGAAGTATCCGGTAAAAAATATTATCGGATTCCACGTTACTTCAAATTTGTCAAAGATGTTGAAGATCTCAGTACTATTGGTGAAGATATTGATATCAATTTAAATCCAAATTTTAAGCCCTTAAATGAGCAGCAAGAAAATGCAATCAACGCGATTGTAGATAACATTCATGGATTAGTTTCAGCCAGAGTTGGATTTGGTAAAACTTATGTGGCTGTGAATGCAATTACTAAAATCAAAAAGAGAACATTGATTGTTGTTCATGTATCTACTGAAGATGGCCTGATGGATCAGTGGAAAAACTCATTACTCCGTTATACAGATATTAAAGAAGACGATATAGGTTATCTTACTTCTAAGACAAAAGTAATTGATAAACCAATATATCTAACTACAGTTCAGACATTATTGTCTAGGGTTAAAAGAGATGATAAAGACTTCTTTGATATGATGTATGATGGAAATTTTGGGGTCACTTTCTATGATGAATGCCATATAACTGCTTCCTCTGCTGAATTTAGTGAAAGTACTAAAACCGTGTTTTCAAGAAGAATGTATGGATTAAGCGCAACTCTTATTAGAAGAGATAGCTTGGCTCCAATTCTTATTTGGAATATGGGTAAAACTATTTATGACGATGGTCAGTGGTTTGTACTTCCTATTTATGCAGGTCTGTTAGATATACCTATTAAAATGGGCGGATATGCTAGATATCTTGAATATGGAAATGCATCTTCTTGGAGTGCTAAATATGCTAAGTTCTTGTCCAAGAAAGAAGATTATTTGAGGTCTTTAGCAATAATTGTAGATAAATGCTTGGAGCAAGGAAGAAATCCATTAGTTCTCTCAAGTCAAATAAGTTTACTTTATACCATAGCACAATTTTCTAAATACCCGGAAGATATTAGTATTGTACATGGTACAGTAAAAAATAAAGACTATAACAAGAGATGTATCTTAGCTACTTTAGGCATGTTTAAAGTAGGTATGGATGTGCCACGACTTGATACTTTAATTTTTGCAACTCCATTGACTGCTAAGAATGGCTTAATTCAAGCTATTGGTAGAGTTGCAAGATTGTACGCTCCAGTACCAAATAAAAAAGTTATGCTTATTGATATTGTAAATCCAACATATCAAAAAACGGTAGATATGAGAAATATTAGAAAGAAGTATTACCAAGAAATCAATGAACATAGTACAGAAGGGTGTACACAGGTTAAATTAAATTGTATTGATGATATTGATAAGCTAATTAGATTTTGCAATAAATAAAGGGGGATAGGACTATGGCTTCACCACTAACTTTATATATTAAATGGTTAGCTTCTGATGAAGGCACACCTTTTCCTGAAGAATGTAAATCTTTAAATATCAAATCAATACTTACTTTAGCTGAGGAGGACTTTGAAGCATCCAGGGTCCTCAATCAGCTGTATAATAATTTTTATGCATTTAAGTATCCTATTGAAGAAATAGCTAAAGTGCATAAGAGATATAATCAAATCTATAAATTTAATTATATCCCAGTTAAACCTGAATATCCTAAACCAGAAAAGAAAAAAGAAGTTAAGGATACGGTTGTTCATAAAAAAACTAAATATAAACCAGCAAAAAGAGAAGTTGAAAATAGCGTACCTAATGATGGTTATTCTAAACCAATGCTATTTAATTTTTATTCCGATTTTGTTAATAAGGAATTTGCTTATGTTGTTAGAGTTGGAGATAAAAGGTATATACAGCAAACAGATGATTTGGTAACGCTTTATACTGGTAAAGATGACTATATGGATGTTCACACTATTGAGGGTTTAACTCAAGACTTAATTAGATATGGAAGTAAAAAATATGTTATTGATGAAATTAATAGTAAATCAGCTACAACTGCAATTTATGGTGTAGACTTTAATTTGGCTATTCAGAAAAACTACCTTTGGAAAAAAGAAAATAAAGATAATATTGGCCAGTATAAATTGAGAGTTAACTATGTTGATATTGAGTTGTATCAAGAAGGATATGGAACTGTTAACTTTGATGATGTTAAAACTTCTGCAAGAATCATTCCAGTAAACTTGATTACACTATACGATAATTATACTGACAAATATTACACTTTAGTTTATAATTTAAATAGAAGTCAAATAAATTTGGAACAAATTAAGGAGTATCTTGACTATAAAGATGAGTGTAATTTTGATGTAGAAATTTTTGATAAAGAAATTGATATGTTCCTTAAGTTTTTTACATTGCTAAAAGATTTTGATCCTGATTTGGTATCTGGCTGGAATAGTGATGAGTTTGATTTACCATATATAAAATATAGATCAGAATTTTTAGGTATCAAAAATCCTAAGCTGGCGCATAATAAAGTTATGGAAATTGAGTATAAAACTACGATGAATAAGCATGAAGAGGAAGTTACTTATTGTATTCCGCATATCGGATATTCTGTAGCACTTGATTATCAAAGATGTTATAAAGAAAGAACTCTTGGTAAAAAAGAAAATTATAAACTTAACACTATTTCAAAAATTGAACTTGGAATTAGTAAATTAGATACTGAAGATGGTATGGATAAGATTTTCAGAGAAGAACCTGAACGGTTTATTGCTTACAATATTAACGACGTTCATCTTGTTAGGAAATTGGATGAAAAGTTGAAATATATTGATTTAAACTTTAATATTGTTCAGTTAGCAAATATCTCTTGGGATAGTATTTATACTACTCTTCATATCTGCGATGGAATATTGTACGAATATCTTATGGATCATGGTAAGATTGCAAGAATAGTTAAGACTGGTCTTGAAAAAAGAAAATTTGAAGGAGCATATGTTAGAGAACCTTTAAGTGGTGTTCATGATTGGTTGGGTGATCTGGACCTTACATCTCTATATCCGTATATCATGGCAAGATATAACATTTCTGCCGATACTTATATCGGAAAAATTTCTATTGATGATGCACAGGAGTATATCTTTAATAAAGAAGAATTTGTTAATTCTGATAAGATGATTAAGATAGTATTTAGAATGAAAGGTATAGATACAACATACCCAATTAATACTAAGAAATTTCATTCAGAAATGTTAAAACATGGCTATATTATCACTCAAATTGGAACTATTTTTAGAAAACATGAAGATAAGCAGTCAGTACTTTATGATATTGTTGATATGCTTATCAAACGTAGAAAAGAATATAAAGATTTGATGAAAGAAAATATTGGTAAAGATCAAATGTTAGTAGATAGATATGATGGTATGCAGAAAACTGTTAAGATTATTACAAACTCACTTTATGGTGGTCAGTCAAATATTAGGTTTAGATTATACGATTATGAAGTTGCAAGAAGTATTACTTCAACTGGTAGAGAAATTGCTAAAATAGCTGCTGTAGTAGCTAATGAATGTATTAATCAAATGATTAAAAATAAATCTAATAAATTTGACCATGTAGATATTCCATATGATTGGAAGACTAAATCAGAAACGGCTTTAAAGAATGTTGTATATGGTGATTCGGTAGTAGGAGATACTTTAATTAAAACTGGTAAGGGCGATGTACCAATCGAAGAGATTTGGAATACCTTGTATAAAGAATTTCCTGGTAATTATTTTAAGTATTATGATAAGGAATATATTGCTATGCCACCTATGACAGCATTAGGTAGTGATGATAGGTTTTACAATCCAAAATACATTATGAAACATAAAACTAAAAAGAAACTCTATAAGATCACAACAGAATCTGGGAAAGTAGTTACTGTAACAGAAGATCATAGTTTAGTAGTAGTTCGAAACAATGAAAAAGTTGTTATAAAACCAACTGAACTGGAGGTTGATGATCAAATCATAACAATTTAGTTAAAAAGGAGTAGATGTTTTTATGAGTGATAAAATAATTACTTTCGAAAATTTAGAATCATATGACCAGCAAATTAAAACAAAGATTAGTCAAGAACTTGCGAGAAAAGTAAATAAATCAGTATATGATATACATTCTCACGAATTAAAAGATTTAGCGGATGATACACAGCATAAACTTACAAATCAAGTAGATATTGATAGAACTACTGGATTTAGAAGATGTTTAACAGATAATAATGCAAGTGGTCCAATTCAGATTAACACAAATAATTATGATATGGCGTATCTTACTTTATCTGGTGCTGTATCAATTCAATTAAAAGATGTAGATTTTGATCCTTCAGAAGATTCTAATTTGTATAGAGGGTCAAAAGCAAGACACATTAAGATTATTGTTAAAAATCCTTCAGCTGGAATTACGTGGCCAAGTAATGTTGTTTGGATTGATGAAAATAATCCACCCACATATACTTCTGGAAATGATAAAGTAGATGTTGTTGATTTATTTACACCTGATGGAGATATCTGGTTTGCTAATATTATGCAAAGCTGGAGTCTGTAATATATTTTAAGAAAGAAAGGAATTGATTTAATTGGCAGATTTGAAAAAATATACACGAGCTGAGGCGCTTGAAATTTGTAGAAGAATGGGACTTTCTGAAACAGCCCTTAGCAATGATGAAGTTTTAATTGGTACTAATGATAAAGGGCATATTTATAAGTTTCCAATTAAGACTAAAGCTGATTTTGAAAGAGAAAAGGCTGCAAAGGCCAAGGTTGAGAAGCCTGTTGAGGAAAAACCTATTGAGCAGCCTAAGAAAGAAGAAGTTGCACCTCCTGCCCCAGTGAAAAGAAAAAGAGGAAGACCTCCGAAGAAAAAGAAGGCTGAGTAAAGAAAGGACTGATTCTGATTGAATTCAGTATCCAAGACACTGTTAGAATTAATGAAGGTAATTGCTCAAAATCAAATTAAACTTTCTAAGAAAGTAGATTTGATGAATAAGCGACTTAAGAACTTTCTTAATGAAGCAGTGAATACAGCTCCAATAGACCTTAATAGTTTAAGTGTTAAAGAAGAGCCTGTAGAAGATTTTTCTGAATTTGCTATAGATGATACTCCTAAAAAGGTTACATCATCTCCTGGTGGAGTTGGAGTAAGAGCTATTACTTCTAAAAATAATAACCCCTTTGATCCTACTTGGTCTTCACAAAAAGAAGCAGTGAAGAAGGAAGAAGAAAAACTTCCAAAGGGAATTTCTAGATCTAAATCTATGGAAGAATTATTTCCAGAAGTAGTAGGTGTAGATGAACAAGTAAAACAATTAGAAGAAGAAATTAAAAGGATGACTCCAGATCCAAGAACTACACCACCTCCTCCACCAAGGCCAAAACAACCTACTATGGAAGATTTTATTCAGAAAAACATGGCAATGCAGAAAAACTTATCTATTCCAGAAACACCTATTATTCCAGAAGTAAAACCTAAAAAAAGAAAAACTACAAAGACAAAAACTGACGATACAAGTAAAAAAGAATCCTAGAGAAATATCTCTGGGATTCTTTTATTTTAGGCTATTGACACTTTAAGGCGTTATGCTATAATAGTCAATAGAAAACTACAATTTGAAAGGAGTCTGTTATGTATGGAATTAGAGGTTCCCAATATGACTAAGGTTACAGAAGGTGCAGGTCATTTTGATGTTATGTATTTTGATATGAATTCAAGAATTGCTGAAGATATTTATAAGCCATATTCAAAATATGGTGTAAAGGCACATTATGAGGCTTTAAAAGAAGCTCTCAAGGATATGCCTGGAGATAAAATTCCATCTTATATTATTGTTATTGATAGAGCAACTCTTAAGCCAAAAGTTTTTGTTAACCAGAAAGAAGTTAAACTTACAAGACCTGGTGAATTAACTCAGAAAGTTGAAAAGTATAAGCGGTATTTTAAAGATAAAACATTTAATGACAGTGAAGTTAGAGTAATTCAGAGTAGTACTACTAAAAAAGAATCTGAATTCTATAATCCTATTGATATTACGAGATGAACATTACTATTTGTCAATTATTGTTTGATTTTATGCCATGTAAGTATGAATATGAGTTAAAAATACTTCAAATAGTTGTAAAACAATTTGGAGAAAATAGTGCTAATGTTAGAAAAATGTTAGAAGGTGCTTATATTGACAATTACTAAAGAAGATGTAGATAAGTTGATGTTTGAGTTGAATGAAGTTAATAGAAGTAATAAAACTTTATCTGAAGATGATATGACTTATGTTATTGAATATGCAAATGATTTCTATACTAATCCTATGGCGGATGATTTTTTTGAATCATGTACATTGTATGAATGTGATAAAAGCCAGTTGAAAGAGATTTCAATTTTAAAAGGTATTATCAGCGTAATGGATTATGATTCAGAATCTCAAGGAATAGTTGATACTGCTAATATATTTATCGAAAACCAACTATCAAGTTATTTTGATGATGTATAAGAAGGAGCTGTTGCATTATGAATATAGATGAGATTAAAGAAGCTTGGAATGAGATTATAAAATCTTATAATAAGAATCTATCTATAGAAGAATATAATGAAAATTATGAGTACTATGAAGATGAGGAGGATGACCATGATTGTCGGTTTGATTAGTTATACTAAAGATCCAGAGTATGTAATTACTTTAGCAGCAGCTACTTGTTATTCAGATCAAATGTATGATGGCTTGGAAAAGAAATGTTCTGATCCTGAATATCAGAAAAAGATGCTTAAGATGCTTCTTGAGAATGGTCATGAATCACCTCTTGAACATGCTAATTTTACTTTCTTTATTGGAGGTATTACAAGAACTACTTCACATCAGCTAGTTAGGCATAGAATTGCGTCTTATTCTCAAAGAAGCCAAAGATATACTACTATGCGACCTGAAGAGTTTACTATCCCAGAATCAATTAAACAGAATCCTCATGCACAGGCTTTGTTTGAACAGCATCTACAGGATACGTTCAATTTGTATAATGCTTACATTGAAGATGGTATCCCTAAGGAAGATGCTAGAGAAATTCTTCCGAATGCTACTCAGACTTCCTTAGTAATGACCATGAATCTTAGAGAGCTTAGACATTTTATGGAATTGAGAATGTGTATGAGAGCTCAGAGTGGTATTAGAGAATTGGCAGATAGAATCTATATTATTTTCCAGAATCAATTTCCGTTGTTGATTACTGGTTGTGGTCCTAAGTGCTGGTTTGGTAAATGTACTGAAAAACACAAAACTAAGAATTGCCCTAAAGCTAAAATTGATTAAAAAGAAAGGATGTATGTTCATTATGATGGAAACTGCAATTAAGAATTACGTTAATAGCCTTAACCTTATTCCTAACAAAAAAGATAAGCCTATGTCAAATACAGAGACGCTTAAAAAGGACTACGAGTTTACTTTGAAGGTAAATGTATTTCAGAATATAGTTGAACAGAACGAGTTTGAAGGTAATGAAAGTCCATTTTATTTATCAAAGTTACTTATTAACAAAGGTACAGTACCGTCATTATTAGGATTCGGCAAAGAGTATAAAGATGTTTTTATTAATACGCATGATCATAAAGCTTTAGTTGATGCGTATAATAAATTAAAAGATAGAATTTATAATATTATTGAAAAAAAAGTAGATAAACTTAGTAGATATTTTTTGATTAAGATTGAACCTGAGGATACAACTGACGATACTAATTTGGTTATTAGCGTACATGTTCCGTATGATCCGGATAATAAGCTTAATAAAGATATATATTGTATACAATACTGTATAAATAAGCTAAAATACCTTTTTAGTATTGGAAAGCGTACCTTTGATCAGCAAAAAGAGTTGTATGGTAATAAACATCCGGAAGGAACTACTAAATATAAGGTTAATAATTCTCATATTTCAGCGGCTAAAAAATATATTAATTTTAATTCTGAAGAGTTTGGTTTTATTGTTAAAACAGGTTGTAAATTAGAGGCTGTTACTAAAAAGATAGATTTCAATGATGCCGCTTGACCTCATTAATTGAATATGATATAATACTCTCTGAGGTGAGGATATTATGTATCAAGAAAAAATCAAATCCATAGAAGTAATTGAACCTACAGAAGAACTTGATGTATACGATCTTGAACTTCCAGTAGATCATTGTTTCTTTGCAAATGATATCTTAGTTCATAATACGGATTCTATTTTTACTAAATATGGTGATGCACTTGAAGCTATTTATGGTAAAGAATATGCTGAAATCTCAGATAAGGAAAAAATAGCTAAAGTTATTGAACTAAATGAATCTGTAGCTCAATACATTAATAATGTAATGATTCATGAACTTCTTGAGATGCATAATACTTCACCTACAGAATCTTCAGCTAAAAAGTTTAATTTTAACTTTAAGCAGGAACTTGTTATTAGAAGAGCTTTGTTTCTGGAAATCAAAAAAAAGTATGCGATTTGGTTGGTTTCCAAAGAAGGTAAGCCCTTGGATAAAATCAGTGTATCTGGTATTGAAGTTGTCAGGTCAGATTATCCTCAGTTTAGTAGAGATATGTTAAATGATTTTATTGAGCATATCCTTAAAAAAGGAATCACTAAAGAAGAACTTGTCATGAAGATGTGTGATTATAAAGATAAGTATAATGATCTTCTTAATACAGGTTCTACTGAAGCAGCTATTCCAAGTTCTTGGAATAAAGAAAATTATGCTCAGGATAGGCTTCCAAGATCAGTAAAATCTATGTTAATTTACAATGCTATTTATGGTCCAACATTTAGAGTATTGGATAGAGGATATAGATTTGATTTGGAAGAAATTAACATACATCAATTTGATCTTGATACACAAAATCGCTTGACAGATTTAATCCAGTCTGGTAAAATGGGAAAAGAAGGTAAGTTAGATAGCATAACAATTCCTTCTGGCAGTTCTTTAGATTTAAGTAAGTTTCATATTGACCACGACAAGATGGTTGATTTTGCTGTAAATCAAAGAATTGCTAACTTTTGTACTATCTTTGGCATCAAGGTTGAAGATCCTGATGACTTAGGTTGGTAAATATCCTAATATAAATGGAGGTAGTAGATTCACAAAGAGTTACTATGGGAAAAGA
>Ga0310695_10005371_pt1 | contig 22435 bp, 21 predicted proteins | sample RumenRJG_04DNA_FD_203882 | JGI IMG/M metagenome (GOLD analysis project Ga0310695, IMG submission 203882) | Bovine rumen microbial communities from Lethbridge, Alberta, Canada - RJG_04 (v2) (version 2) | ecosystem: Host-associated > Mammals > Digestive system > Stomach > Rumen | place: Canada...
CCAAGGTTCACAATGAGTGAAGATTTTGGTTTGTTTGAGTTTTAGGTTATCGTGACTGAGTTTGAAAAGAAATATCAATCAGAGCAGAATCACCGGCAAAATGGTTCAGAGAACCGATTTTTTTCTGTAACAGAAAATTGTAATTCTGCGGCGACGGCTTCGAAGAAAAACTTACGTCTTTGGGTAAGAATTGGTAAATATGTCGTTTTAACGCTGGTCGTCGTATGGCTTATCGTTCAGCTTAAATCTAGTTGGGCTGAAATGTTGAAATACGACTGGAAACCTCATTGGTTCTGGCTAACGGCTTCTGGCTGCCTTTATCTTTGCGGATATATGCCTGTAGCCTGTCTCTGGTTTCTGGCAATAAAATGGTTTGGACAAAAGCCACGTTTCTTTAATTCGATTTTTGCGTATTATGCCAGTCAACTTGGGAAATATGCCCCCGGGAAAGCAATGGTCATTATCATTCGTGCGGGAATGATTTCTTCAGACCACGTTAGCGCCAGCGTTGCTACGGCTGCAGTTTTTTACGAAACGCTTACTATGATGGGGACAGGAGCCTTCATTGGTTCGCTTATCATTTTTTTCTTTTTTCGAGAACACGCTTTCTATTCGTTAATTGCCTTAGGCGTTGCGGCCTGCTCTATTACGCCAATTATTCCTCCCGTTTTTACCCGTTTGCTGAAGGTTCTTAAAGTTGGAAAAAACGATCCTAACGTAGAAAAAGCCGTTAGTTGTCTGAAATTTAGACATTTGATCTTAGGGGTGGGATTGACGTCGATTCTCTGGTTATTCTTCGGGCTTTCCCTTTGGGCTGTCGTGCAGGGGGTCGGGCTGAACGCCGGCGGGCTTTTTGAAAATCTACCAAGATATGTCGCCTCTGTTTCCCTTGCAACTTCGCTCGGTTTCGTTGTTCTGATTTCGCCAGGTGGACTCGGAATTCGAGAAGTTATACTCTCCTTACTTTTGACTCCCTACTTTGCTCTCATATTGGCAGACCCCGAAAACGTTGCTTTTCAACTTAAACCAGAAGCGTTAGCGACCCTTGTTTCTCTCGTTCAACGTGTTGTTTCAATTGTCGCTGAAGTTTTAATCTATATGGTTCTCATGTTCTTCAATTCCAATTTAAAGCATTGTCTTGGAAGTCGCCGGAATCAGTAAAACCATGCAGGGAAAAAGAATGCGATGACTTTCAATCTTCCGAAGGAATAGAAAGAACATGAAATAAAACCTGCTTACCACCAAAATATATCAAAATATAATCGTGGTAGGGGCGTCGGAAAACGATGAAAGGACCGCGTTTCCGTGTTCAATTTTGAATATCTCTGTTACCCCGTCTCCAGGCTGGTACATTCCTTTAAGTTCTGGATAAGCTTCAAGCGCTTGACGTTGGGCTTCAATTCTCGGTTCCTCTACCGCGACGCCTGTCAGTCTCAGCCATGTTTGTGATTCTGAGTCGTGCGCGCATATTTCAATCCTGGGGTTATTATGAATTTGCCTTGACACTGGTTTTTTCTTCCCTGTTTGGAAACATAGTTTTCCATCAAACATAATGATTGTGCCAAACGGTCGAACGCGCGGCTGACGCTCGTCGACTTCGTCGCAAGTTGCAAGGAAGTAAACGCCGCATTTTTTTAGATATTTATAGATTCGTTCCATTGTTCCCTCTCTCCTGTGTGTCTAGGTGATTGTCATTATGAAAAGACAATTACAAGAACATCATCTAACTCTATAACAATTTATTAATTGCGTCAATATTAAATAAATCGAGAATACTTCTAAGATTACGTTAGCGAACCCAATTTCTGAATCGTTCGATACTATATGGCCATACGGTATCGGATTGATTGTTTTATACTGTTGGTGAAAGGCGTAACGTTGAAGTTAGAGTTTGTCCATTTTTAGACTTTTTTCTTATGCTTTCCCGATTCTTGACTCTTCTGAAAAAACGAATTAGCGGCTAGGGATTGTTGATAGTGTCGTTTAATCATTGAAAACCCGTCGATTGAGCATAATGGTCTACTCTTTCGACCGTTTGGATAAAAAAATTTCCACGTGGGAACTAATAAACATCTTAAGACGTCAAAACCCGCGCAGAGGGGGAATCCTCGGTTGCAGATTGCTTCTAATTTCATCATGGCAGTGACTTTTTAAGCACGATCTTTGCGTCAACCTTGGAACAGGTCGCTTTAATTTGAAAGGGATAGGAACTATGCCGAATACGGATTATAGAGGCGTTTTTAGTTCCACGAATAACCAGGTTTTTATTCCCACGCCACAGTCGGATATTGAGTCGGCGTCTACGCCGTGTTTGAACAGTAATTCCGAAAATCATAGGAGCGTTCAATCTTCTTTCGTTGAAGAGGGAGCGAAAGTTGGCGCCAAAGCGAGACAATATTCCAATCCATTGGACGAAGAAATTGATTTTACAGCGCCTCCAGGTCGACGGCACTATATTGCTGAAGTCCTTAAAAATCAGGGTATTTCGATCGCACTCTGTGCCAAACGACTCGGCGTTACTCAGGAAGAAGTTTTGCGACAACTCAACCCTTTTTCAAATCTAACGCTCAATCAACTCTTCTCTTGGAGCGAGGTTCTTGACGTTCCTCTACCTGAGTTGTTGCCATTTGACGCTTCCACGTCGGATCCAATTCGTAACCGGGCTCTATTGCTCCGTATCATGAAGACAGCACGTCAGATACAGAGTCTCAGCGCGCATACTTCTGTTCAGTATGCTGCAGAAACGCTAGTCATGCAACTTCTTGAACTTGTTCCTGATTTTGCCATGATTGAAGCCTGGCCGTCAGTCGGTCAGAGTCGAGTGGCAAAACTTGACGGATTGTCCATGAGGCGTGTGGATTCGGAAACGTCAAAAATCATAGAAGATTCTTGAGCCTAAACCTGTGTTTTGTCATTTTTTTTTAGGTTTCATGAGCCTTTTTGAACTTCTTTCGCTTATGCATATTACTGTGTTATATACGTATGTTATATAATTGTTTTATTGTTTTTTCAAGAAATTGACACATCGAAACCTTTTTTTAGTGAGAATTTGACGTTTGTTAGAGATTTGACTAAAAGTCTAATAGAGTCTCTGGCGATTCATCGAAACTTGTCGTAGGACGTTCTTACCTCTAGGGGGTGTTGACACACGGGAATATAATAGCTACTGTAGTTCATTATGAACCTAACAGAGTCCAAATACAATCATATAAAAGACTTACTTTCTATTCAACGAGGTAATGTTCTAGTCGATAACCACACGTTTTTCATATGCTGCTTTTCTAAAACCATTGTTACAATTACGCCTTTCAACAATATGGGTAACTACACTCTGCGCCGAATGCGTTTTTTCTTTTTGAATTCGCTAGGTTTGAAATAATTCGTCTTTCGTTTAAATGTGATTGATTCTTTATCCCTTTTAGGTGGTTGTCAGTTTCTGAAGTTTTGATACCTTAAATGGCGTTCGATCGTCGACGTTTCCTTTCAACGTTTGAATATTGACTTTTTAGATTTAAGTAGTTTCGCTAGGTCTTTGGAAATCTATTTATTAATCAAGATTCATATTTCATCACATTAACTTGAGGACTCTGAAGGCAATGTTGCTCGAAAAAGAAGAGTACATAGAACAGGAGTTTTTTTTTAAAACGTTTACCCAACGTTTACAAGACGGATATTCCACGCAGGAAATTCTTTATGGAATGAAGAGTGAATTACTTAATGCGACCAATCTCCCTCTGGCTGTCGGGGTTTTGCTTACAGAAGTTAAGCACTCTGGTAAGATGAGTCTTGCGATGGAACGTATGTCGCATTATTTTACGCCTTTTCAAACTTTTGTTATGAGACAGGCTGAAAAGGAAGAAGGACGTTTCGATTTTCGTCTTGCTTTGAAGGTTTTAGAGCGTGAGGCGAAGTATCGATCTGACAATCCGACTCCTCAAGGCGTGTTTTTCTATCAATTTGAAACATTGAGTCGAAATCGCCTCGGATTTGATTATGGATTGGAGGCTATTTCTAACGACCCTATTTTTGACGATCGGTGGCGACGTTGGATTAACGTCATACTGCGTCGTCAAATTGGTTTTGTCGACATTGCCAAATTGGTTTATGTACGTAGCGCTTTTTATAATCTTCGAGATGATGAAGACCCTAATCTAATCCTTTTTGGAGAACGAGAAGGTAGAATTGCTTTTGCCTCCCAAGGTCGCGATCCCCTCTTTTTCTTTTCTGCGTTAAATAGGCATATTGGCTATCCTGAGGTTGTGCGTCAAAAGCGGCATGAAGAGTTGGAAAATCCTGAAATTGTCGAACTCAGGCGCAAACTTGAACTACTTGAAGATAAGATACAACTTTTACAAGAAGAACTTAAGGGCGGCGTTAATCTTGAACGGTTTTATGTTAAATAATCGTCGGAACGGCTGAGGATTTGGAAAAACCTACTTTATCTGGTAGGGGGCAGATGATCAGTATGTATGGCGTGGATTTACTATTATGTTTTTGTCACGGTTTATTTGTTTTTGGACCATTGAGAATAAATTCTAACGCAAGGACGATTTGAAGGCGCGTTCGATAATGTTTACTTTTCCATCGTAATGAGGTATGCGAGATTGTGAAGGTGATAGATTGATTTTTCACTTGGATTAAATTTTTAGCACGTGGCTTTAATTGTCATACGTTTTGGGGGAGATGATTGTCGATAAACGAGGATCTTATGATGAAGAGCGGCAGACTAAGTGAGAGCTTTTCAAGTGATTGCCGCTGATTTGGGGAGGCGATAGGGTCTTGCCTACTGTTAGCGTCTCGGACTTTGATGGCGCGGACTCCTCTGAGGAAAATAATTTGCTGACGTCTATTTCTGACCGGGACCTTGTTTCCGAATTGAAGATAATGATTCGTTCTCTTTTTGCTGACTCCTTTCAGACTTTTGCTTTGATTCGTGACGTCTTGATTGAACTGTTGGAATGTTTTTTGGGGATTCTTTTGAAAAAGCCATTGACAACTATGGCTCCCCCGAGATAATGAATTTGATCTTGCTACGGGGCTGTTTTTTGCCCCCTTCGTCTAGTGGCCTAGGACGTCGGATTCTCAGTCCGAAAACAGGGGTTCGATTCCCCTAGGGGGTATCCAGAGGGTTTTGAGGGATTTCCTTCAAAGCCCCTTTTTTCATTGGCTTTTCGGGAATTTCCCGTATCTGAATAAAGATTCTCCTTTCGTTCATTTTCATGTATTTGGTCTAGCCGACGTCTATTTTGCCCACCGTTTTGCCCACCTCAGGACGAAAAAAGGTCTTTTTCCCTAGTGTTCAGTGGGATTCTGTTCAGACTCTTGATTTTCCCGTGTCGCTCGGTCAAAATCACTTTCTATTAGGTGTAAATAGTAGTTGGTTACCGTTTGTTCGGCGCTCATTAAGACGCTAGTATCAAGTTTAAATTTCGGGGAGTTGAACCTATTTGAATCTATATTTGTTACTATGTTCAACGTTTCGGGTGGAACATGGCGTTTCCTTTCCGTCAATGGAATATGCTCTGACAATAACCCTTTTCGCATTCTTCCAATATGTATCCCTATTGACGAATTGAGGGTAAATGTTTAACGTGCCAGGAACATTTGTTCTTTCGCCAGGTAAAAAATGGTTGAAATGGGATGAAAAAGACTAAAATCAAGTATGATTTTGCACGTCAAAGGGACTATTTGCTATTTTTCTATGAATTAGTTGTAGCGCTTGTTCTTTTCTTATTCCCACTTTTGGGGTGCTGTCACTCCCTAAAGGATGTAGATAATCGAGCTACGTTCATTCCTAAGGTTCAATCATTCGAAAAAAATCGACCAAAGAGTCTGGACACAGAACTTGTCTTGAGTCTTGATGATAGAGTCGAAAGAATAGCCCTTTCTTCTGATCGAAAGAGACTAATTTTGGAAACTCGACATAGATTGCAGGAACAGCAAGACGGCGATTATACCCATGATGCGACGCAGTTGAATGTCGGACTCTGGAACATCGAATTTGCAGACGCTCGTCCTGAAGCTTTTTCCGGAAAGGATAATTTCCTCGTAGGAAATAATTCTGGTATTGTTGCATTTGACACAAAGGGTGAACGATTATTCTGGCTTGACCAAAAGAATAAGAGACTAGCGGCTAACTCCCTGTCTGATACCTTGCAGGATACAATAGTTCGAGGCGCTGTTGTTGAGACGTCTTCTGGTCCAGAAGGCAATGAACCTTTGTTTGAAAACATTTCATTGCGTCCGTTGCCACTCTATTTACCTTGGGAGGAAGAAGACGGCGAAGGGTGCAACGACCTAAAAGACGAGTTCGATCAATTGTCAAATACTGACTCCTTTAATCAGGACAAGTCTGTTGAGACACTAGCTTCTAAAACTCAATCTGACGCTGAAAATTCTGATCTTTGTTTATCGCCAGAAAAAATTGTTGAGGTCGATGAAGACGTTGTACAGTCAGCTGTTCTTATTGATTCCTCCATTTCTGTAGACGATCAAAAGGAAGAATCTCTAAAAGAAATAACACGTAAACCGCCTGTTCTTCAAACTGATCTTGACGAGGCTGAGACGTTAGATCAACGGCGTATTAACGTTGTCATGACAAAAACTCTTGAATCTGACGCGTTTCTCTTTGCAAACGTAGAAAGCGACGTTTCTCTTACTCCAGAAGCAAAACGACTGAAGACTGCGCTTGTGACTAAAAAAGCGGAAGATGTTTGGTTCTCTCCATCCGCAAAATGGCTTGTGTGTCATTTAGCAGATAAGTCTGGGGAAACGCTGAGTATTTCCACTCCCTTTTCATCGAAAGACGCCGAGTCTGATGCAAGAAAAGAATCGATTGGAGAAGAATCGGTAGAATCTGAGTTTGGACAATACTCGAACGAGTGGGCGCTTGTGCCCGTTCGTGATCGGAGACGCGTCGTTCGTTTTCCAGAAAATATCAAAACGTCGTTTGATTCTTCGATTTCGGATGAAGAAATCTACGGACGAGTCGTCGATGTACTCGCGGTTTCTGATTCAGAGGACCTTGTGGCGACTTTAGTTGAAGAACAAGCGCCTAATCCTCGTTATAAAATCGTTATATGGGATCTTAATGTCGCTCTCACGATAGATATCGAAAAAGCTTATATGCCCCTTCGAGCAATTGAAGTCTGTCAAATTACCCTGCCCCATCCCGTTTCAAGGAAATATTGTAAATTTTCTCCTTCAGGCAAATCTTTTGCAGCGAGAGTCGATCCGCATTACGTGTCTGTTTGGCAGTCGACAAACGGACGTCCAATCGTCGAACTTGGCGAACATGCTGGGATTGTTCATGATTTTGATTTTTCCCCGAGTGAAACTAAGATGGCTGTCGGGACGGGCGATTCCGATTCCTATGGCGAAGTTTTTCTGTGGGAAATTCGCAAGGGCGTTGCATTTCAAGTTCTTGATTCTTTTCCCCATAGCGTCAAGTCCGTTGACGCCGTCGCTTTTTCAAGTAACGACCGCTATGTCTATTTTGCAACTGATTTAGGAGAAATTCGTCGCTGGGATATTCGTCCTAAAGTCAAGAGGTTTGACTAAAGTTTTAATTGTTTAACCGATTGACAAAGGCTGTTTTTCCATCTTGGGAAAGACGTTGCGGTAGATAAGAATTTTCTTTTGTGAATGTTCGTTATTGTTCTGTTTTTCGATTTAACTTAGAAACTATTACTGATCCAGCTTTATAAGAAACAACATGGAACGTCAAGACACAACGCCAAAAGATGAATTGGTACTTTATCAAAGTCGTATTTTCAAGGTAATTGAAAGAACACAAGTTGGAAGGAGTGGCAAACTACTAAAACGCCAGGTTATTAAACATCCAGGCGCTGTTGGAATTGTCCCTATTCTTTCCGATGGAAGAGTATTGTTGATCAAGCAGTTTCGCGTGACTTTTCAAGATTATATCTATGAAATTCCCGCCGGTACGCTTGAACCGAAAGAACCCCCCCTAGACGCCGCAAAACGAGAATTGCTTGAAGAAACTGGATATAGATCTGAGAATGTCCAGTTCCTTTCTTCAATATACACTTCGCCTGGAATTCTCCAAGAAGAACTTTTTATCTACCTTGCCATGGGTCTTGTTGAGGATAAGAGCGCGCCGGAAGAAGGAGAACTGATTGAACTTATGCCAATGACTTGGAGTGAGATTGACGATCTGATTGAGTCTGGTCTGCTTCACGATTCAAAATCATTGTCGGGAATTTATTTAGCGCGGCGTAGGCTCGGAATCATTTGATTTTTATAATACATTGTTCGGAGTAAGATCATATATCAAAACAAAACTAGACTGTTATTTTCGAGTATAACGCCTTGCTCCTTCTAATGTTCTGTTTGTTTTGTACTATAAGTTTAAACTGTAGATAAAACAGAAGTATTTGACGGGGCGCGAGGAAATTACGAGTAACTTGAGAGATAGATCCGTTTCAGTATGGCGAGCGCGTGCTTGAAACGACTCCGCTTCGCATGGGAGGTTTTGAGAGGTTATCAAGGCCGTTGAATGAGTTCGTGATTTGATTGCCAATGAGTTCTTGTAAGACGTGATTTCAAGTTTAACGCAAAGCGCCGCCCGAAAAAAGAACTCTTAATGGAGCAAATAGCCAACTTGAACCGAAGTAACCAACAAGCTTGTAGAAAACCTTCGGAATATAGACGACACTGTTCCTAAAAGGCGTTCTTAGCGCTACCAGCGAATGATCAACGACGTCTTCAGCTTTCCCCCAAAAGAATTCTGGATAAGCTTCTTTGATATGCGAATTAACCATTGTCTCAGAATCATGAAAACCTGTATGGGCAAAACCCGGACAAAGCGCTTGAACGCGAACTCCGTATTTACGAGCGTCGCATTGTAAACACTTTGAAAAAGAAATGATATACGCCTTGGTTCCACAATAATCAGCCGCGCCGGCGCCTGCGAGAAATCCTGCGATAGACGCTACGTTGATTATATATCCAGCGCCTTTCTGCAAACCTTTCGCTTTCATTATAAGAAGGGCCGCCTGAGATAGGCGCATCGTAGCAATACAATGGGTCTGAATCATTCGTGTTTCGATTGTGACGTCATTAACTGGGAATTGTTGATTGCCGCCAAATCCAGCGTTGTTAATCATATACTTCAGCGTAGGGAGTTCTTTGATACGGTTTTCCACTCGTTTAACGTCGTCAAGGTTCGCTAAATCCGCGACTATAATTTCAACGTTGATTCTGTGTTTTGCGCGAAGTTCGGTAGCTACACTATTGAGCTTATCTTCATGGCGAGCGATAATAATTAAATCATTTCCCTCTTGGGCTAACCGCTCGGCAAAGATCCTTCCAAAACCACTCGAAGCGCCCGTAATTACAGCTACAGGACGATCATTCATTTCGATTGTCATCGTCTTTATTCCTTAGAAATATGTAACGTTTTTATTACTCTCTAGTTCGTTATTTGAAGCCTCGAGCTATACTCTAACACATAAAATCCCTTTGTCGAGTAGAGGTTGGCGCGGCGAGGAAAAGGGGACTTGTCACAGAACAATTATGAGATAGAATGTACTCATTGACGGCCCTCAACGAGGATCCCCAGCAATGGGAGGTCGTGAACCTGGTCAGGCGAGAGATCGAGCAGCCATAAGCGATTACTTTCATGTGCCGGGGGTTCTCGTTGAGGGTCGTTTTGTGTAGCGTCAACAGAATTCTTGTTGCCCATTTTAGGTATTTTATCCTTTTTGTCGATCTGTATCGACGAATCTTGGTTTTGACGTTATAATTCGGATAGAAGATGAGGTCGAGACGGCTCTCGTTCCTCATGATTACTCTTCGTCGGAGGCGTATCAGTGGCTCGCTCGAAAGATTCTTCACAGTCCGAAACATCTGGTTGGCTATTCAGTTCGGACGAAGTCGATTCAGACGCAAATCAGCAAACGTCTGACGATTTGGGACTCTCGTCTCGTAAAGTTCCTAAGGATCGTTCTGATTCCAAGTCTGCTAAAAATGAGAAATCGTCAGAACAGGCAAGTTTGTTTCCGTGTCTCGATCCCCAGAATATCGACTCTGCCTCTTTCGACGAGAAAGGCTTGCCCTTTTTGCATGGAGTATCGGAGGATCAAACCGAAACGAAGCTGGACTTAGAAAAAAGCGCTTTTTCTGCGTCAGGCGCCTTGTCGTCCAGCGCATCGATAGAAGTGGCCGCCTTACAGACTGGAGACGATGTTCAATCACGTGCATGTGAGAATCTTCAATCCTCTGCCGACGGTCATTCAGGGGAAACGACTACTGATTCATCCGCTCTGAAAACATCGGTTTTTTCTTCTACCTTACCCCCTTTGTCTCGTGATGCGTCTTATGATGGCGCGTATGAGTCGCCAAATCAAACGTCTCTATCTAGGAGGGAGACCGCTTACCAAGTTGTCGCGCGACGTTATCGTCCTCAAGCGTTTGACGAGCTTATCGGACAGGAAACAGTCGCTAGGGCGTTATCCAACGCGATAGAAACCAACCGTGTAGGGCACGCTTACCTTTTCACTGGAGCTCGAGGCGTTGGAAAGACTTCGTGCGCCCGTATTTTTGCTAAGGCTCTTAACTGTGTCGAAGGACCAACGACTCGTCCATGTTTAAAGTGTGATAGTTGTGTTAGTATCTCGACAGGGGACGACGTTGACGTCATTGAGATCGACGGCGCGAGCAACCGAGGCGTCGACGAAATACGGCAACTGAGACAGAATGCCGCTGTTGCTCCGAGTCGTTCCCGATATAAGATTTATATTATCGACGAAGTCCACATGCTCACTCGTGAGGCTTTCAATGCTCTCCTTAAGACTCTTGAAGAACCGCCGGTTCGTGTGAAGTTTATTTTTTGTACGACCGAACCGAATAAGATCCCGATTACAATTCTATCCCGATGTCAACGCTTTGATTTTAGCAACATCAATGGGGCATCTATCTCTTCAAGGTTAAAACAAATTGCCACGCAGGAAGGAACCGATGCGGAAGACGGCGTCTTTGACGTCTTGGCTCGCCGTGCCAACGGTTCAATGCGCGACGCACAGTCGCTTCTTGAACAACTTCTCTCCTTTGCCCCGAATCATATTTCCCTTGCCGACGTCCACAGCATGTTGGGTTCCGTTGACGACGGAAAGGTCTTTGAACTTATCGAGGCGACTGCACAGGGCGATTCTAAGCGCGTGTTTGAATTGCTTGGATCCATGGTTGCCGTGGGAGTTGATTTCGGAACCTTGATAGAGCAAACGTTTGGCGCATACCGTGATTTAATGGTCGTCGCAAGCGGCTGTAACTCTACTGAATTGATCTATTCTCCTGTAGCTCGTTTTGATGAAATTAAACAAGTCGCGAAGAAAATGGGACTGCGTCGCATTTTAGCGTCGCTTCAGATTCTCGATCAAACCACGCAGCGAATGCGTTATAGCGCACAGGCTCGTATTTTGGCTGAATTAGCGTTTGCTAGGCTCTGTCAACTCGACGCGTTCCAGCCAATCGAAACACTCGTCAGTCAACTTAAAAGTGGCGCTATTCCACAGGTAAATATTGATTTAGATTTTCAAAAGAAACCACAGGAGAATAATTTACAGTTTGCAGAGGATGATAAAAAAAAAATAGCGACAGACTGAGAATAGACCGAAAGATCGAAGCCGAACGCTTATTGTCTACAGTTAATGACCCAGGAACGTCGTCAACGCCTTTTTTCTGTACCCCTCTTCAGTCAACCAAGACGTTCAGCAACAGCGTCTCCCTTTCTCTACCCAAGAACTTTGTTACACAATCAGACGTCTCATGGACGTCTAAACCTCAATCCGAACTTGCCGATATTTGGCGAAGGGCGACCGCTTCTGGGGTTGGGTTACACACTCAAGCTTCGGCGTTTTGTCGAGTGGAGATTGAACCCCCGCGAACTTTTCTCGTTGTTTTTCCTAAAAACGCTAAGTGGCAGATGGATTTTTGTGAAAAGGAACGAGAGACGATTGTCTCTAATCTTTCTGAATTACTGGGCGAGACTCCTGTTCTCCGCTTTACAGTAGACACTTCAATTCAACTTTCAACCATAGAAAGGGAAGATACATCAGATTCCTCTTTTCAAGGTAGTAAAAGTCAAATTGACGACGATGGAAATTATTTTGGCGAGGGCTTACAGAATACCGGTGAAACCGTTTCAGATCCAGCTTCTTCCAATTATTCGGAACTCCGTCGTGAAACGTCCGTTAACAAAGTTGCGAAACAAATACTTGACGTTTTTGGCGCGGAACTCATCGACGTTAAAACGACTATTTCACCGTCAAGTGAGTTTATGGGGCATGAGGATGAATGGTTATGAATGGTGAAAACGCACGAGGGATGCTTTTTATCCCAGAAATTGCAGGTCTTGACGCACGATCCTCTATTATTCGTATTCCTCCTGAACTTGACGTGCCGCTAACGCCTAGGGTTCGTCGCATTGTCGATTCGTGTGCCTTTCGGAGATTAGCTTTTGTCTCTCAGTTGGGGTTTGTTCGTCTGGTTTATCCCGGAGCCACACATACTAGATTCGAGCATTCCTTGGGCGTATACCGTCTTGCTTTACTTTGGCTTAAACGGCTTGCTCATGATCGACGCTTTGTGGACATTGTTCACGTTGAGGAGGCAGAGCTATTCATTCTTGCTGCGCTCCTCCATGACATAGGACATTTTCCGTATTGTCATTTACTAGAAGATTTAAAAATTCCTGAGTTGGTTTCTCATGAACAAGCAGCTCAAGAATACGTTCTTGGCGAATTAAACGATCTGATTCGGCAAGATTGGAATCTCGATCCAAGTAACATTTGCGATCTCCTTATAAAACGAGAACCTAAACGTCGTGTGTTTGACTCAGACGACGAGTATTCCAGGCGGAAAAAGGCTTTTCAACTTTTGGGAAGTATCCTTTCAGGACCGATTGACGTCGACAAAATGGATTATCTCATGCGTGATAGTCTCTGTGCTGGCGTTCCTTATGGTCGGAATTACGATTTGGATCGTCTTGTTGGCAGCGTCTGCCTTAATCGCGCAGGGGACGGGATTGCTGTTACTAGCAAGGGAAAAACAGCCGCTGAACTTATGGTGTTTGCACGTTACGTGATGTTCAGCGAAGTTTATTGGCATCATGCCTCTCGTGCTGCGACTGTCATGTTTCAGCGTGCAATTTACCGTCTGGCCTCGTACTACTCGGCAACTTCGTTTATTAGCGAGCTTCGGAATCTGTCTGATCGGCAAACCGAAAGTTATCTTCTTGATCTTTGTGAACAAAGGGAAATAACGTCGGATAGCGGCCAAAAAGAGTCGCTTCTTCGTTCTGCCCAACGTCTTTTGACGTCGCTTTTTGGTCAAGAACGCCGCCTCTTCAAGCGTTTAATAGAATTCAGTTCAATGGAGACGCCTTTTCTATATCGACAAATAGCCGGTCGTCCTTATCGAGACGTTTGCGATATTTCAGACCGCTTGGCCGGTAAACTTGGAGTTTGCACCGATCAAATTTTGCTTGACGCCCCGCCTGCAGACAAAGAAGTCGAGTTTAAAATCGACGTGTTCTACCAAAACGAACAAAGCTACCGTCCATTAGCTGAAGTCTCTCCAGTTGTTAGAGTTCTTGCCGAAGAACAATTTGACGACTATGTCAAGCGAGTGAGAATCTTTGCGGCGCCAGAAGTCGCTCCTTTACTCAGAAAAGACAGTCGCCTCATTCAATTCCTTCATGATTCTCTAGAGGAGTGCGACGTACATTCTTGAGTAGAGTCAAGAGAGGTTTTCAAGAAATTTTAATTACGCCCGTGAAAATACGATATATAACGACGGTCGTTATAGTTACAGTGTCTAGCGTATTGTTCTATATATCCTCTTATTTCCTTAAAAATTCTTTCAAAATCTTTCATTTAGTGGACTATTTAGTGGACTCATTAGAACGTTCCCAGTCGAGAAAATACGGGGTCGAGCGTTTGGCCGTGTGCCGTTTTGTGGACTCCTTGCCCCATTGTCTCCCATTCTCTCTATAAAAGTGGTTATTTGGTGATTTTGGTTATTTTTCGACGTAACATAATGAAAAATAGCAAGTTACAGAAATAACCGTTGAATAACCATTTTTATTGCGGTTATTCGACCAAAAAAAACCCGCCGAAGATCCTAAGACCTTCGGCGGGTTCGTCTGCGTGTGTGTTCCGCTGCGTTTACTCCCATAAAGGGCGGGCCGTCTGTGGTTCGTCTGCGGTCGTTTCGACCAGATCGCCGGAAAAAGGATCGAGCGAATATATCGGAACTGCGACGCGCTCCCCTGACGCTATCCCGTTTCCGTTCCGTGTCGTTTCAGGGTCGATATACATTAACCCAGCGTTGAATAATTCCGCGTCGATTGCTTTTCTATCGGCTTTCCTTTGATACGCCTTTATTCGGCGGTTTATCTCCGATATCGTCGCGCCGTGCCCAGTCGCGCCCATAATGGCGCGAATTGCCCAGTATGTTTTCCGCGACGATTCCGACAATTCGATTAGAGCCTTCGGCGTGTCGGCGGGTCGATCCTTCGTTTTCTGCTTCGAGGGATCGACCGCTTTTTTCATAATCTTCCAAGTTAGGTTTCGATGTTCTAGGAACGCTTCAACCAGTCGCGCCGCGTTTTGGAACGTTTCGGGTCTAATCTTCTTTTCGTCGCGCCCAGTTTGGGCGCATTGGCAACAATGCAAGAGTAGCGTTAAACGGTGTATCGTGTCTGTGAGTAGCGTTTTTAAATATACGGCTAAATCTATGTCGTCTGTCAATATTTTGTTATAATATCGCGCTTGCTTTGCGCGCCAGTCGCCATAGGCGTTTTCATAACCACAATTGAATTTTTCCCCGTTCCAATTTAGAACGTTGAAATATAAGCCTATCAGGGGTTCTTGTAACTTTTCGAGGTTGAACGTCTGCGGGCGTTCTTCCATATCCTTTCTAGGTATGGTTACCCAAAGAAACCGACGGTCAAAACCGCCCGCGAGCGTGTCGCCGCCTAGGACAAAATAACAATGCTCTGGTTGAACATCGAGGATCCAAGCGGCGCCGCCCTTTGCAACTTCCCTGCCTTTGTCTCCAACTCCCTTTCTTGGGGTTTCGTTAAAATCTAGAATCTCAGTAGCCTTTGACCAATAACTCTGCGCTTCTTCGTCTGCCTTGCGTGTGTTCGTCTTTACGCGGCTTGTCGCGTCGCCCAGAGTAAAAACGATCCCGTGTTGTTTTCGTCCTTCAAGCTCTGCCGCCGTCCTATTCATTGCGGATTGGTACCAAAGAGCCTCCAAAGAGGATCCCCCGCTTAGTCGGATCCGTTCGCCGCCCCATTCAATTAGCCGTTGAGTCATTGAAATTTTATAACGCCGTTCCCGTTCGTCTGCGGTCAAAGTTGTTTTTTTTCCTAGCTTGTTCCATTCTTCAATCAAAAAAGGCATATTTTTTTCTTGTTCTCTTGCCCAGTCATTCCAAGTTTTTTCCAGATAGTTTGCAATAGGATTCAGAAAGGCGTTGACGGTCTTTGATTTTCCCGATCCTTTGGGCGCTACAATGAACGTATGAATAAGCGGGTTTATCGGTATTCCGTTAAAAGAGTATTCCGCTTTATGACAACCTAAGACGCCGGATAGAGCGGAAAGTCCAACCGCCGCTATAGTCGCGTAGGGCGTGCCGTATCGGTCGCCCAGCGTTCCAGCCATAAGCCGTATTTCATCTGGTAAGGCGTCGAGCGGAAAAGAGCGGTTCAACGCTTCGACGTCGATTTCTTCGAGCGTCGCCGCCGCTCTTTTTTCCGCCTGCCGTTCGAGCCGTTCCCGTTGCCGTTGGACGCAAGCGTCGCGCAAGCTCCCAGCCGAAAAAGAAACGCTTTCGGCGTCCATTTCAAGCGTGGGGACGTCGTAAGGGTTGAAACATTCAATTACAACGTTTTTTCGATTCGGCGCGTATGCCTTCGACGCCGCCGATTCATTGCCGCCAAATTCAAGAGCGGCGATAAGTTCCAATGGGGTGTAGTTGCCATCTTTTCTTTTTCCTCCATCAGGCGCAAGCGGCGCCGCGTTGGACGAAAAGCAATGAAAAAACCCGTCTTTGCTAAGACTGCCGCCCGGCTTGCCCGCCTGCGGTTGATTCGGTCTTTGCCAATGTTCAAAGTCGCCTTTACAGAAAAGGAACTCCCAGCCCGCCCGTGTCAACGCTTGTCGGACGATATCGAGGTTAGAACGTAGAAAGTCTGCGACGCTTTCGCCGTTGAACGTCGGCGCCGGCGCCGGCGTCGCGTTTGTGATCCGCGTCGCGTTCGTCGATTCTTTTTCCGGCTTCGGCGTCTGCGATTCGTCGCAAGCCCGCGCCGCGTCCAAGAGTTGCGAGCGTTGCGCGGGCGTGATTGTCGGTATACTCTCCCAGTCGCCCCACGTTGAACTATAGCCGTCTGTCGGGTTGATTAGACAGATACCGCCCGTTCCGCGTGTTTCTATCGTCGTTCCGTCTGCGTTCCGCGCTAGCTTCTTATTCCCTTCGACCGTTTCGCAACGGTACGCGACGTGTCGCCCGCCGCTCTGCGTCGTTTCTGTCGGAAGTGAATTGACAAGATCGGCGGGAAGTTGTCGCGCCCAGCGGTCGAACGCGGTCGCCTTTTGGTCAAAGTCGATTATTTCGAGGTTTCCGCTTGTCGGACCGCATACGACACACAAGGCGTCGAATTGTAGCCCCGCCGGAAAAGCGGCGTCAAAATCGGGTCGTTCCTTCGTCCATTGTTTCCAAGCTCCCTTTGGCCGTTTCTGCTTTCGGTCTGCGGGTAGAACGTTTAGCCCTGCGGCGTGATATCGTCGCGCCGCGATTAGTAAATCGTTATTATTATTCATTTTTTTCTCCCAAAATCCCTTGCAAGTGTAAGGGATTTATAGTAGAATACTATTGTTAAGTTCTGTTTAGACCTACAACTCCTTTCTTGGAAAAACCCCGTCCCTGACGTTGACACAGGGGCGGGGTTTTTTCGCGGATTGTCAGGCACAAAGAAGTTTTTTCAATTCTTCGACCGATTCGCGCATAAGACCTTTATCAAGTCGCGTTTTTTCTTCTTCGACGTCGCAAACGTGATAGTACATATTTTTCAAGATAGTCGCGCAAGCGAGCCAATTCGCCGAATATGTCATAAGGCTATTGATTTGAAAAGCATAGTCCGCTTTTCTAATAAGGTTCCACATCATATTAAACAGAAATTCCTTGATTCCTCTAAGGTCTTCGTTTGTAATAAATTCCTTGATATTGGCGTAATCTTGAGCGTTCATAAGTTTTAAGCTCCCTTTGAAAATAGTTTTTACTTGCTTTTCTTCGTCGATTTCTTCAGATTTTCGTCGTTTTCAATCCGTGCCGCCGTCGCTTCATCTGCGGCTTCGGCGAAAATCTTCGACAAATACGCGAGCCGAGCCGAGCAAACGCGCAATACTTCTTCGTGTTCCCGCGTAACTCCCCCGCGTACCCTACAATAAACCCCTTCAATCCCTTCGCAATAGCGTCGAATATTATTGAAATAAACATTACTAATCTGCATTGTCAGTTCCTTTCGTTGAGAATGTCGGAAAGTTTGCGAACTACGGGCGTTATAAGTACTCCGTCTTTAGTCCGCTTGATTTCATAAGTTCCAACAAGACCGTAAAATGACGCTTGTATACCCCATTGGTATAGTAAATTACCAAGATGGAACACGTCTTCCTCTGTAATTGTAATTTTCATTTTCTAGTCCTTTCGTCAGTTCGTCGAGCCGTTCGCCAAGCGTTCAAGCTCTTGACGGGAAAAAAGATAGGTTAAACGGTCGCTTTTACCGTTCTTCGAGGTTAGACAGGGGATCGTCCCATTGGCAACCATAATACGCAACGATTTTGGCGTTAGGTTCAGAAAAACCGCCGCTTCGTTGAGCTTCAAGAATGGCGACGCCGGAGCCGCCTTGACAAGATATTGACGCTTTTTCATAAAACAAAATAGGAACACCGAACATAAAAGCTAGAAAGATATTGCCTTTCGAGGTGTTCCTTGTTCCTTTCTTTTCTGCGTCTTGTTCAAATCGCCTTTCACGATTGGATTATAGGGAGTTTACACGAATTGAAAATGCTTGTCAAGCATTTTGAGCGTTTTTTGTACGTTTTTAAGAAAAAAACAAACAAAACTCTATAAATCAACGGTATCGCGCGCAGTCAGAAAAAAGCTCCGAGAAAGTACCTACGCCCCCCGTATCTAAAGAAAAGTTCGATTCTCTTTAGATACGGCGTCGAGCGCGTCGCGTAAGTAAAGCTAGCTTTAACTAGTCGAGCGTTCGCGCTTCGTCGATAATGTCGCAAAAAAACGTTTTTAAATCTTCGAGCGGTCGCGTCGTTTCTCCAAACATTTCACAGAATCGAATAGTTCCGCGTTTGAAGTCGTCGAGCGGCGCCGCGCCTGTTATCGCTTGCATAACGTCGCGTATTTTGGGCGTTCGTCGCGCCCCCGATAGAACGCGCAAGAGGTCGCGCAAGTCCCATATTACGCGCCCCCGTAACATTCTATATCGATCCTTTAACGGCGTCGCCCTGTCGAGCCTAGCAAGCCATTTCCAACCGGAAAAATAGGCCTCTTGTCTCACGTCGTCCCTGTCCAAACCATAAGGCTTGAAAGAATCGACTAGGCTAGAATCTTTCATTATAACGTTGACAGTCGTTAAAAGTCTAGTTAGTTCGTCGGAAAAAAGTTGACGGAAAAGATATTTTTTCATTGCGTCGTACTCCAAGATTTTTTCAAGAGTAAATCGGCGCTATTCGTAACGTGTCGCCCAGAATAACCGCCCTCAATAACGGTTATTCAAAGGTTATTTTTGTAAGTATAGATAAAATAATATAGTTACGTCGCAAAATAACCAAAATCACCAAATAACCGATTTTGTATAGGGAATAGGTATAGCGGACTCTTCAAGAAATGGGTTTTTAAACTGTATTATATATATATCATACTGTATATGATAATACTATACCGGAAAAGAGAAAGAGCCGCCGAAGATCCCCTTCGACGGCCCCCCTTTTCCCGCTCTGTGTCTGCGTGTCAGTCGGTCGCGACTTTCTCCCAGTTTGGAATTTTATCCAAGATATCTTTCGGGATATCGTTCGAGTAATAGGCGCTTCTAGCGACGTCCTTTGTATGTCCTACCCAAACATTCTCCCAGTATTCGCCGTATTCGTCGCGTATTCGGTTCGAGGCCGTTTGTCGTAAGACTTGGCGCGGGCGTTCTACTTCAACGCCTGCGGCTTGAAAGATCGCTTTCAAGTAATGAAAAACCTTGATACCGTTTGTTTCTGCGTCGCGTTTCCACCAGTCTGAAAACACATAAAAAAACGCGTCGCCGTTCCTTTTCCGCTCTTGCTTCAACTCCCAAAGAGCCGCCGCCGTTTCAGGGAATAACGGCATTTTTCGCCATTTCGTCGCCTTACCCCGTTTCGAGCGTTTCACGTCCTTTATCATCAGAATTTTGGCGTCAAAGTCGATAAATTCCCATTTTAGTTCCGGCGATTCTGACGTAACGCGCAAGCCCTGACGATATCCTAAGAGAAAAAACACTTTCCATTCAAGCGGGTTATAATAAGTAACGTTTGGGCTATAGTTCGCTATTGCGTCTAATATCCGCTTCGCTTCGTCGTCTGTGATAATTCGCGTTTCTCTTTCGCTCACAGTCGAGCCGCTTTTAATTCCTTGAAACGGGTTTACAATCGGCTCCGGCGATTGTTCCGAGTACCAGCGGAAAAGCCATTTTATCTGTGTTATAATTCTGTTTTTCGTCGTCTGCGCTAGCTTCCCCGCCGTTACTTTGTCATTCAGATAACCGTTGAACGCTTGCGCGTCGCGTCGCGTGATATCTGTTATAGGCGTGTCTCTTTTGAAGTATTTAAACATATGACGTAGATTATTTCGAGCCGCGTTTACCGTTCGAGTTTTTACCGTTCGTTCCAGATCGGCAAGGGCTTCGTCGTAAACGTCGCCCAGCGTCGTATAGGGCGCCGCGTCGATAATTCCCTTATCTGCGAGCGCGTCCAAGAGGAGCGGGAAAGGTTCAATTCTTGTTATTGTATGGGGTTGAATTGCGCCCGTCTTTGAAACGTCCTTTTCACAGTCTACAAGCAAGTTTTTAAGCCCTTCGACGTCGGACTTGTCAAAGATATCCGCGCTAGCGTAGAACGTGAACGTCGAGCCGTTGACGGTCAATAGCTTCGTTCTAACTTCCCAGCCCCTGACGGCGCCGTTTCGGTTCTTCTTCGTTGCGATATTAGCCATTTTCAACAATCCTTATCTAGTCCAAGATACGCGGAAAGAAGATCGGAAAACATAAGAAAAGAGTAGATTTTTTCATCCTGTGCGCGTTTAAAATAAAAACTTGTAAGCCATTCGCGATCCTTTTTCCAATCCTTTTCCGTCCTTTTGAAATTCATTGAAACAATATCGACACACGTTGTACGCCGTATCGATTGCGGCGCCGTCTGCGGGAAGTTCTACTTCGGCTTCTTGCCTTGCTTGCCCTGCGGCGTCGTTCAAGCGTCGCGCCTGTGTTCCCAGATAAATTGCGGCTCTTTTTCCACTCACTCTTGCATACTTTTTCATCTTTTTTCTCCGTGAATTGTATAGCGTCGCAAGATAGCGACAATAGGAAAATGGACTATTTCGTGGACACATTATCGTAACTCCACAAGCAACAAAGATACTTTAAATCTTGAGTAGATTTAACAAATTCACCTCCTCTAAACGCCGCCTTTGATTTTATATAACGTCCTCAGTCGCAGATACGATTGATAGAAATAAAAAGCGGTTATAATTAAGGCGTGCTTGGATCATTTTTGTACGCTACTCATATAGGGACCTTCAATGTCACTAGGCTCTTCGAACAATCAGACACGAACGTATTTGATGAAACGCTTTGAGACGCTTGGCGTTCATCCTAGGGGTAAATTAGGACAGAATTTCCTGATCGATCTTAATTTGTTACACCTTCTCCACCAGTCGGCAGAACTTGATAAAAACGACGTTGTGCTTGAAGTGGGAACAGGCACGGGGTCTCTTACTGGCGCGATGGCGCAAGAAGCGGCTGTAGTTGTAACAGTTGAAGTTGACTCTATCATGCACGAAATGGCGAAGCAGGAACATTGGGATAAGGATAATATCAGATTTCTCTTCGCTGATATCTTAGAAAACAAGAATCGACTCAACCGCCATGTCCTAGACGTTGTCCGAGAAGAATTGAATCGGTCTCCAGAACGTCGTTTTAAGCTCTGCGCAAACCTGCCCTACCAGATTGCAACGCCGCTCATGTCAAATCTTCTTTTGACGGACATTCCTCCTTACTCTATGACTGTAACAATTCAGAAGGAGGTTGGAGATCGCATTGTCGCAAAACCGGGAAAAAAAGACTATGGCGCGCTCGCTGTCTGGATGCAGGCGCAGTGCGATTGCCGTATTGTAAGGATTATGCCGCCCTCAGTTTTTTGGCCGCGCCCCAAGGTTGATTCTGCCATCGTCCATCTTAAATATAATTCTAAAAAACGCGATCGTATTCCCAATTTAACTTTTTTCCACGATTTCGTTCGGGCGCTCTTCTTTCATCGTCGGAAATATATTCGTTCTGTGTTGTGTAGCGCCTTTAAGGGACGATTAGGAAAGGAAACCGTCGACATGATTCTTGAAGAATCACGTCTTACTGGCGAGATTCGCGCTGAAACGCTTTCTGTTCGTGAAATTATCGCACTCTCTGAAAAATTCAGAAAGTGCTTGCCGGAAGATCAACAATCTCTTCTCTAGTGTTGTCCGTTCAGCCTAGTTGAAATAGATAAACTTATTAGTTTTCTGGATTTCAGGAACGATTCTTTTTAACAACTCAGCGGCGATCTCTGGTTTTGTCTTAAATTGGGGACAGATCTTTTCGTCAATTGTTTCCAATTTGTTCTCGTTGACGTAAAACTTCCAACCTATGGGAAGACAAATTCTTCCGAATAGCGGGTGCGTCGCGATCATCCCCACCATAACGAGAGAATGACCGTAGCAGGTCGCGTTTCGACAATGCGGGTTTGTTGGGTCGTGCATGCGCCCGGCGCCTTCGACTTTCCGTCCATAACGCTTTATAGGCGAGTCGTCTATCACAAGCTCGATCGGCAATCCGATAGGGAAAAGGCGACTAAATTCGAGTAACCAGAGGAGCAATTTACACTGTATCTTATCAACTTGTTCGCCAATGCGCGCAATAAATCTGTAAACCTTCTTGTATTGTTTGTCTTGACTCCCAGCGAGTATCCAAGAGGTTATACAACCGACTGTTAGGAGACTACCAAATAAAATTGTCTCAAAATAGCGCCGACAAGGCTTGTAAAGGACTGATTGGAGACTTAAAATTAGGTCGTTGGGCGAGGTCTTGACTTGGCTCATCAGGGGACTCCTTGGC
>Ga0310695_10005374_pt1 | contig 22417 bp, 13 predicted proteins | sample RumenRJG_04DNA_FD_203882 | JGI IMG/M metagenome (GOLD analysis project Ga0310695, IMG submission 203882) | Bovine rumen microbial communities from Lethbridge, Alberta, Canada - RJG_04 (v2) (version 2) | ecosystem: Host-associated > Mammals > Digestive system > Stomach > Rumen | place: Canada...
ACTGCCCGCTCCCGCAGCCCAAGTACGGGCATTTTCCTTTTTCTGTTTTCTGACTGCCATTTTTTCGTGCAGCTTAAGAACCCGTTCTTCCTTTGTCATTGCTTTCCCCCTGTGATTTGTGAGACGCTTCATTAAAAACGGTCATGCCAGCCAGATCTGACATCGCCGGTAAATCCGCCTTTTACTATATAGTCGCTTAAAAACGAAAAAGTACTACCCTGATATTAATAATTTTCCGGCAATTTTCCATCTTTGTGAAAAACAGACAAAAACGACCCGGAGGTTTTGTGGAAACCGACTAAGAAAAATCCATCTTTCCCTGCAGCAGAATGAGCCCTGCAAGGAGAATGGCGAGAGGAACGGCACTTCCGATCCAGGAAATGATGCCCGGCCGGCTGACCAGGACATTGAAGACAGCGTGAAAGGTGATGACGGTGCACAGAACCGCAATAAAGAAAACCGCCATTGCTGCGGCGAACACCGGAGCCAGCCACAGTGCCTCTCTGTACTGGGGGGCGATCCGGCTCATAGCATTATGCAAACCTATATTTCTCTCACCTTCAAGGACCTTTTCCTCCGGACGGATCTCTTTCACGGCCGTCAATCCGGTCAGTCCGTTTAAGGTATCTGCGAGCTCCTCCGACAGGCTGAACTCGTTACGCTGAAGTATGCGTCTCCACAGGGAGATGGCTTTATTGCGGGCGGTCTTAAAGAGCCAGGCCTTAAAACACCCTTCCCTGATCCCGGGCTTATCCACCAGGATCACGGAAAAACTCTCAAGCATAAGGTCCTCGGCATCCTGGGGATTATTCAGGATCGAACAAAGATAGGCAGTGAGCTGATCCGCATAGCGCAGCATCAGCTCATCCCCGGCTTTTGTCTCACCCGAAAGATACCGGCTGTACAACTCATCATCATTCAGCTTAAAGGGGTCTGGGTATGCGCGTATCGCTCTTCTCCTTATTATGCCTGCGGTTTCAGATTTACATCGATCTTGTTATAAGGTATCTGTATTCCGTTTTCCCGCAGTGCTTTAAATACATTGGTATTGATCTCATCCTTCAATACCTCGCTCTTTATATTTGAGGGAAAACGTACCGTAGCTCCCATTATCAAAGCGCTGTCCTCCAGCTTCAGGAAGTAAACGGATCTGCTGTTTGGAGTATCTTCGCTGTATTCATCGGCATTAAGGGTTAATGGGTTATCACATATGGTTTTTCTGATGATTTCCTTTGCCCTGTCCACGTCCGAATCATAGCTGATGGGGAATTTAAACTCAACAGACCTTGGTACCTCACCATAGCTGTAATTTATTACTCTCATGGAGTTTGCTTTGCTGTTCGGGATTATGGCCTTTGTGGTATCCAGGAGACTTATCACCACATGCCTTAGGGTCATGGATTCCACCACACCCGCTGTACCGTCCTCAAATTCTATCCTTGATCCCACATCAAAGGGCTTGTAAATACTTATCTGCAGTCCCGCAAACATATCCTTTATGGCATCCTGTGCAGCAAATCCCACTATAGCCGCAACTACAGCAGTACTGCCAAGAATGGAATTAGCTATCTGCTGCCCGCCAAGCGGAAGTACCACAAAATAAACGACCAGCGCTATAGTTATGAGCTTTTCGATAAACTGCAGGGTCAGGCTCCGTCCGTTCTTTTTTTCAAAATGCTTTATAACCTTATTCTTTATCTTCAAAAGAAGAAGGAATAATGCCACATAAAGCGCCAGCAGTACTACAATAGCTATCAGCGCCATGACAAAGATGCCTCCCACCTTCTCCGGTGTGAGTCTGTCAATAAACCTTGACGTTTCTTTAATTGCAAGGTCTGTCACCACTTCAAAGGGATTATCCATTGATCAGAGCTCCTTTTTCTGCTTTTATGTCCAATCTGCCATAATCCCCTCCGGCCCGGTATCAGCGTATGGAGGGGATTATGGCGTGCCTTCCGTTTTATTCAAGGGAGGCTTCTATTTCTTCTACCACCTTGAGAAGCTTTTCAGATACTTCCTTGAATCCTTCATTTGGAACTTCCTTCTTTTCACCTTCCTTTACGCTTACGGTGATCCCGTTTGCCTTGATCACCGCGGAATCCTTGTAGTCATCAACCAAAACCCATCCGTCTTTCCCGAGGATCGCAAACTTTTTAATGCTTCCGTCTTCACCCGAAACTCCGGCCAAAACGTAGTAATCTCCCACGGGAAGATTGGCCTCGGCTGCCGTTGTTCCCGGAACCGCCCAGGATCCCACACGCTTAAACGGATCAGCATCGGGAGCCTTAAAGTACTGAACTGCCGTACGTCCGGCGTCGGATAATTCCTTTACCGGCGCAAAGTCAAATGACAGGACACCGCAGCCCTCGGGGATCTCCCCGGTGCTCTCGGTAACCGTAAACTTCATTTCTTCGATCGCAGCCTTCAGGGGATCCACATACTCCTCATATCCAAGCTCCCTCATTACCCAGGGAAGGATCTCCGCCATCATCGGGTAGTCGCTCTGGGGTGATATCACAATCGCAGTATTCAGCCAGTAATAAGCCTGGTCCCTTGCAGACATTCCTGCCTGATGGAGCCTGTAGGATACAAGCGACAAAAGGGAATTATTGATATGCACTCCACCTTTGTCATTCATGCCTGTTGCAACTTTGGGCTGCGGCGCATAATAGGTATCCCAGGCAAATGCAGGCTGCGCATATTCGTGAGGGTCAGACATATTTCGGAATGGCTTTCCTGCGTCTTCCGCAATAAGCCATGCGCCTTCTTCATCCTCTCCTTCCATCTGCATCTCGATAAGGTTGCCCATAATATCACTGTAGCCTTCGTTTATGGCACCCGGATCGTTCAGATAGAGATTGTATGTCATGGTCCTTGTCGTTACGCAATGCGTATACTCGTGTCCGACAACATCTATACAGCCGCCGAAGTTTGCGGCTCTTGTCCACGCAAATACCTGATATCCCTGGAGTTTGGTCACATAGCAGGCATTCATTTCAGGCTTGCCCTCCGCATCAATATAGTTTAAGAGGCAAAGAGTAGGCGTACCTTCTCCGTCAGGCCCCGTCCATCCTTTGGAATCATAGTAGTCCCATACACGAATCATATTGTAATAAGCGCTGGAATCACAGATATCAACTTCTCCGTCAACCTCCGAAGGCACGATCTCGTAATCATTATAGAAGAACGGCGCCTGATCTGCGCAGAGTATCTTCCGCTTTGCGTCGGCAAGGTAGGTCTTCCCGGTTTTGCTGTCTTTAAGTACGGGAACCGTAACCTCTTTCTTTCCTTCCTTCAGCTCTACCGTAACAGTGATCTCATCAGGCTCATAAGAGTCAAAATCAAATGAACTCTTTGCACTCTGTCCTCCTGCAGCCTCCGCATCACCGGGTTCCGCCACCGGGATCGAATACATATACTCGCCCTCTGCAGTTACATAATGGGCTTCGTATGCCTGATCATCCTTGTCCTTATTCATCCTGAAGGTATATACGACCCACACACAGATATAATGGCCCTGAGATAGCGGATTCGGTATAATGGCCTGTTCTGTGGCATTTTCTACCAGTTTATCCGTTGAACCGTTTTCCTTCAGCTGGTCACTTACGATCTTTTCAGCCTCTTTATCATCAACAGCCCATTCACTCACATCACGGATATCCACATTGGGCATAATGGAGCTTACCAGGCCTATCGGTTCATCATCCTTGTTTAATATGAGCTTTACCACAGCACCGTACGCCAGTACCTGTCCTGCCCGCTGCGATAGAGTAACGATCTTCATGCCGGTCTCATTCGGAGTCATTGATTCAAAGACAAACTTTGTCGTCTCATCTCCGCCGATACGGTCAAGCACTTCATTTACACAGTCCATTGCGGACTCTTCATCGGTAACCTTGTGGTCACAGAACTTTTCTCCGATAAAAGTGTTTATGATGCCTTCCCCTGTTTCAGCCTGGGCATAAACAGCCTGTTCTGCTTCCGTAAACTTGGTATCCTGCCCGGCGGCTTCTTCTGTGCCGGCGGTATCAGTGCTTTCCGAAGGGGCAGCTTCTGCCGGAGTAACTGTAGCTGCGCTTTCCGAAGGGGCAGCTTCTGCCGGAGAAGCTGTCGCAGCAGGAGCTGCGTTGTCTGCAGCCTCCTGACTGCCGGTTTTTGTGGAGCAGCCCGTACAAATCAGTTGCATTACGAGGATACCCGCCAAAATGCTGCTTATCATTCTTCGTTTCATCTGTATACCTCCTCCTTTCAAAATACATTTCTGAGTCAATGAAGACGGTTCCAATGGCGTTAAGTTAGTGTCATTCTGAGACTACACAATGTCATTCTGAGACTACACAATGTCATTCTGAGGGCGAAGCCCGAAGAATCTTTCTCTACGGATGAAAAGATCCTTTCTGTTGCTTCGCAACCCCCTCGCCGGGGTGGCATCCCACATCTGCGATGTGGGATATACCTCGCCGGGGCGGCATCCCACATCTCCGATGTGGGATATGCGTCGCTGACGCTCAGGATGACAAAATGCTTAACTTAACGGCATTGGGACGGTTCTCTTTGACTCCTGTCACTCCCAGACATCAAGCTTTCTGTCCTTATAATAGAACTCTCTGTCCTTATCGCTGATCTCCGAGCAGGGCAGGATCATCATAGCGATAAGGTAAACCCTTGCTTTTACGTTCTGCATTATTCATCAAAACACCTCCTGACTCTGCTATTTTAACATAAAAGTCCGCTATCCGAAAACAGAAAGCGCTATTATGATGCAGCTGGTTCAGGTTATAAAAAAGTGGTAAAATTTCAGAAGGCTCATTTTTATTCAAAGGTTGTATATATAAATATAATTAAGGTATCAGGTTTTGCGCCCTAAGGCGCATCAGAAAGGACTTCGATATGCCAAAAGAAATAAAAGCGGAAGAATGGGAAAAACTGACAAACCTTGAGAAGATACAACTGGATAAAGAAAGAGCTTATGAATACTTTCGTGAGAAAAACTATTCCTATTACGAAATAGGTTTAAGGCGGCTGGATCATTCTGAAATCATTGAGGATATCTGTAAATATTTCAAAAATGACGAAAAATATCTGAAGCGTATTAATGAAGGGTATTATGAGGAAGAATGGGAAAAATCGACAAACCTTGAAAAGATAGCACTGGATAAAGAAAGAGCTTATAAATATTTTCGTGATAATAATTTTACCTTTGCTCAAATAGGTTTAAACAAGCAGGAACATTCTGAGATCATTAGTGATATCCGTCATTATTTCAAAGATGACGAAAAATACCTGAAGCGTTTTAATGAAATAGATCCGGTATTTTGGGAAAATTTATCAAACTTTCAGAAGATAAAGCTGGATAAAGAAAGAGCTTATAATTATTTTCGTGAAAAAAACTATACCTATGATCAAATAGGTTTAAGGGGTCTGGAACATTCTGAAATCATTAAGGATATCCGTAATTATTTCAAAGATGACGAAAAATATCTAAAGCGTTTTAATGAAGGGAATCTTAACGAAGTATGGGAGGATTTGACAGGACTTCAGAAGATAGAAGAGGATAAAGAAAGAGCTTATAAATATTTTCGTGATAATAACTATACCTCTGATCAGGTAGGCTTAAACAGTCAGGAACATTCTGAGATCATCAGAGATATCTTTGATTATTTCGAAAATGACAGAAAATATCAAAGGCGTTTTAATGAAAAGCTGTATATCGACAAATGGGAAAAGCTGCCAAGTTATGAGGAAAAGCTTAAATTTGACGAAGAATATACTAAATCACGAATGAAAGCTGCTGAAAACGCGGAGAAAGAAAGGCAGCATGATGAAACTTGGGAAAAGCTGCCAACTTATGAGGCAAAGCTTAAATTTGACAAAGAATATACTGAATTTCAATTGAAAACGGCTAAACTCGAAAAGGATCTCAAAGCGATCTATAATATTCTCGGGAAGGAAAAAGCCTTTGAATATTTTAAGGAAAAAGGGTACGGCGAAAAGGAACTGACTAGCTTTAATTCTTATAGGGGAGTAGGGCAAGATGAATTTAAGACAATTGAACCAGTGCCCACAAAAGAATTGTTGTCTTACATTCAGTTATATTCTACTGAAGAAAAGCAGGAGCTTTTCCCTAAATTATATAACGAGTACTGGAATCCAGAATTCGGTACTGAGCAGGAAAAATATGAAAAAAAGAAATTAATTGACCCTGAAAGAGCGAAAAGAGAAGTGTTTGATCCTGCACCTTATTCTCTGAAAAGAGAGTACGATGAGCCTGAGGCTGTTGAATGGTTACGCAAACAGCCTGAAGAAACCAGGACTTTCCTCTATCCTGATGGTGCTGTTGATATTAAGATGGCGGAGTTTAAGGAGAAAAATCCTTCGTACAAGAGTAAAGCCTATGATAAAGCCCTGTCGGATGCATTCAATGAAATTGAGAGATCAAATTATCAGTCGCTTGTAGAGATGAAAGACGGCATTGACATACTTGAGGATAAGTTCAACTCGATTAGAAGTCATACGATCAGTATATTTAATTCGAAAGAATACGATGAAATGAAACAGGCTTATCAAAGATTTGCCGAGGCCTATAACGACCTTACGACCGGAAATGATATTTCCGGTATTCCCCGTAATAATCCGGACAGGTTATCCAAAAAAGATATAGAAAGCCTCCAGCGCTTGAAAGATGATATGTCCGAAAAGGCTCAGCGCTATATTGAAGCCAAAGAAAAGCAGAAGGGTGGAAAAGGAATATCGGCACATTGGACTGGACAGGGTGCCGACAGACTAGGGTTTGCAAATGCACTTGTTTCTTTCAAGCTTGAACCGGGGATCAGTGCAGTAAGTATGAATGAGAGCTTTGAAACCAAGGCTTCCAAAGGCAAAGTTAAGAAGACCACTCTGAGTCAGCTCACGGAACGCAGTGAGCGCGGCAGAAAAGGTCTCGATATCGAGATTAAAAAGATGAAAAGGGCCGATGCGAAGAAGAAACAGAGACAGCACTCTCAGGATAAGCCCCAAAAAAATATAGAGCTTTGATGCACTGTCACCCTGAACGTCAGCGCCCCTGTCATCCTGAGCGTCAGCGCCCCTGTCACCCTGAGCGTCAGCGCCCCTGTCATCCTGAGCGTCAGCGCCCCTGTCATCCTGAGCGTCAGCGCCCCTGTCATCCTGAGCGTCAGCGAAGGATCTTTCTACAGCTATAAAAGATTCTTCGCTTCGCTCAGAATGACAATGTGTGGTCTCAGAATGACAATGTGTGGTCTCAGAATGACAATGTGTTGTCTAAGAATGACAATGTGTAGTCTCAGAATATTGTCGCCACCTTGATGGTGAGCTCCTCCAGAACATCAAGGAGGATCCGTACTGTATCAAGTGAGGTAAAGAGTGTGACCCCGTTTTCGATGGCGCAGCTCCTTAGGGCGCTCCCGTCCTCATAGTGCACGCCGGAAAGAATCGCACGGGTATTCACCACATAGCTCACATACCCCGAACGGATGGAGGCGAGCATCTCATCCGATCCTTCAGAGAGCTTATGGAGAAGCCTGGTCTTTATGCCTCTTTCCTTAAAGTACTGCGCCGTTACCGTGGTAGCCTCTATATTAAATCCCAGATCCAGAAATCTCCTTGCAAGGGGAACCCCCTCCTCCTTATCCTCATCCGCCAGGGTAAAGAGAACGGTTCCGTAATTCGGCATCTTTATCCCGGATGCGATCAGGGCCTTGTACATGGCGCGGTGGAGCTTTTCGTCATAGCCTATAGCTTCGCCTGTAGACTTCATTTCCGGACTCAGATAGGAATCCATCCCCTTAAGCTTCGAAAAGGAAAAGGCCGGAGCCTTCACAAACCACATTTTTCTTTCCTCCGGATAGAGATCGAATATCCCCTGCTCCTTTAAGCTGATCCCGAGCATCACCCGGGTTGCGATGTCAGAAAGCTGATATCCCGTAGCCTTCGACAAAAAGGGTACGGTACGTGAGGATCTCGGATTGACTTCAATGATATAGACATTGTCATCATCATCAACTATGAACTGTATGTTATAGAGCCCTACTATACCGATCCCTTTTCCCAGTTTTTTTGCGTATGAAAGAATGGTTCCCTTAACCCTGTCGGAAATACTGAAGGGCGGGTACACGCTTATCGAATCTCCCGAGTGTACACCGGTTCTTTCCACCAGCTCCATGATCCCGGGCACGAATACATCCCTGCCGTCACAGACCGCATCCACCTCAACCTCGCGTCCCTTAATGTACTTATCTACCAGCACCGGCTTATCAACATCCACTTCCACGGCGGTTTTCAGGTAATGCCTCATATCGGCTTCCCCCGATACTATCTGCATTGCCCTGCCGCCGAGCACGAATGATGGCCGGACCAGAACGGGATAACCTATCTCTTCTGCGGCCCTGACCCCGGCCTCTATATCTGTTACCGCAACTCCGGGAGGCTGTGGGATACCGAGCTTTAATAAGAGCTTTTCAAAGAGATCCCTGTTTTCCGCCCGGTCTATTGCGTCACAGTCAGTCCCTATGACGGGAGCATCGTACTCCTTCAGGGCATCGGCCAGATTTACGGCGGTCTGGCCGCCAAGGGTGACTATCACACCCTTCGGCTTCTCAAGCTCAATGACATTCATCACATCCTCTATGCAAAGAGGTTCAAAATACAGCTTGTCAGAGGTGGTGTAGTCTGTTGATACGGTCTCCGGATTATTGTTTATGATGATGGCCTGGAAGCCCGCCTCCTTAATGGTCTTAACCGCATGTACGGTTGAATAGTCAAATTCCACGCCCTGCCCTATCCTTATGGGGCCGGAGCCTAAGACTATTACCTTTTCCTTTGTATCGGATATGGATTCGTTCTCGGACTCGTAGGTGGAATAAAAGTAAGGAATATAGCTTTCAAATTCCGATGCGCAGCTGTCGATCATCTTGTAGGAGGGAAAAATACCGTACTTCTTACGAAGAAGATAGATCTCCCTCGGGGTCTTTTTCCATAGCTTTCCTATGGCTTTATCCGAGAATCCGATCCTTTTCGCATTGTAAAGAGCCTCCCTTGAAAGACTGTCACCGGCCTTTTTTAAGCTGCCTTCCGCCTCCACTATGTGCTCAAATACACGGATAAATAAGCGGTCTATACCTGTGACAGCGTGAATGGTATCAATCTCAGTCCCCCTCCTTAAGAGCTCCGCAATGGCATAGATACGGTCATCCCGCCCTTCCCGGATATACTTTAGCATCTCATCAGTCTCCATCCGGGAAAAGCGCTTGTCATAGAGATGGTAAACTCCGGTTTCCAGGGATCTGATGCCCTTTAAGAGACTTTCCTCCATGGTGCGGCCAACGCTCATGACCTCTCCCGTAGCCTTCATCTGGGTGCCAAGGCTGTTATTTGCGTCCCTGAATTTATCAAAGGGAAATCTCGGAAGCTTTGTCACTACATAATCAAGGGATGGCTCGAAGGAGGCAGGTGTATTGGCGAGCTCTATCTCATCAAGGCGGTATCCGACAGCGATCTTTGCAGACACTCTGGCTATGGGATAGCCGGAGGCCTTGGATGCAAGGGCCGATGACCTTGAAACCCGTGGATTTACTTCGATAAGGTAATAAGAAAAAGAGTTTGGATCCAGCGCAAACTGTACATTGCAGCCGCCTTCGATCTTTAAGGCCCTTATGATCTTAAGAGCGGAATCACGGAGCATATGATACTCCTTATTTGTCAGCGTCTGTGACGGACACACGACTATGGAGTCCCCGGTATGCACTCCGACCGGATCGATATTTTCCATATTGCATACGGTTATTGCGGTGTCATTCCCGTCGCGTATAACCTCATATTCTATCTCCTTATAGCCCTTTACGGACTTCTCGATAAGGGTCTGCCCCACAGGTGAGAGCTCCAGAGCGGTTTTCAGTATCTTTTTCAGTTCCTCCTCATTATCAGCAAAGCCTCCTCCGGTTCCTCCAAGAGTAAAGGCCGGGCGGGCAACCACAGGGTAACCTATATCTGCTGCGGCACTTAATCCTTCTTCTATGGATTCAACTGTCATTGAGGGCAGCACCGGTTCATTAAGGCTTATACAAAGCTCCTTAAAAAGCTCCCTGTCCTCTGCCCTGTCGATGCTTTCAAAGCCGGTTCCGAGGAGCTCACACCTGCATTCATCAAGTACCCCCTTGGATGAAAGCTTCATGGCCAGATTGAGTCCGGTCTGGCCTCCGATACCCGGAAGTATGGCATCAGGCCTTTCGTATCTTACTATCTTTGCAAGATACTCCAGTGTCAGCGGCTCCATATATACCTTATCCGCAACCGAAGGATCCGTCATAATGGTTGCGGGGTTTGAATTACAGAGTATTACCTCATACCCCTCCTCCTTTAAGGCGAGGCAGGCCTGGGTCCCGGCGTAGTCAAATTCCGCAGCCTGTCCTATAACGATAGGTCCCGAGCCTATCACAAGTATCTTTTTTATATCCGCTCTTTTTGGCATCAGCTTTTTCTTCCTTTCATAAGCCCTAGGAATTTCTGAAAGAGATAAATACTGTCATTCGGACCCGGTGCGCTCTCGGGATGATATTGTATGCCAAAGGAAGGATCCGATACGTGTTCGATCCCTTCAACAGTATTATCAAGGATATTTATGTGGGTTGCATTAAGACAGGCACCCTTCAGGCTGTCCGGATCCACTGCATAGGAATGATTCTGAGATGTGATGTCTATCCGTCCTGTTTTCAGATCCCTTACCGGATGATTTCCTCCCCTGTGGCCGAATTTCAGCTTGTACGTCCGGGCTCCGTAGGAAAGAGAAAGTATCTGGTGTCCTAAGCAGATCCCGAATGCAGGGTATCTGCCATGCAGACGCTTAACAGTGTCTATGGTGGGCTTAACGTCCCCCGGGTCTCCGGGTCCGTTTGAAATAAAGAGTCCGTCAGGCGAAAGCGCTTCTATGCGCTCTGCATCAGTATCAAATGGAACCACGGTCACCCTGCAGCCCAGTAGTGAGAGCTGCCTTAAGATATTTTTCTTGATCCCGCAGTCAATAGCAACCACAGAATAAAGCTCCTCTCCTGATGAGGGAACCTCATATATCTCCTTTGTGCTGACCCGGCTCACCTGATCCCTGCTGAAGCTGAAATCCTTAAGTATTGACTCCGCTTCCTTATCCGGCATAGCCTCATTAGTTATCAGGACCTTGCAGCTTCCGAAATCCCTTATCCTTCTAGTAAGCTCACGTGTATCTATCCCGTAGACCCCGGCAATGTCATACTTCTCCATTATTTCCGAGAGCGAATGGCTTGATCTATAGTTTGACGGCGTATCTGTATAGTCCCGTACTATAAGTGCCCCGATGGACGGCGTATCGGTCTCATAGTCATCTTCATTTACCCCGTAGTTTCCTATTACCGGATAGGTCATTACCACGGCCTGTCCTGTGTACGAGGGGTCTGATATTATCTCCTGGTAGCCTGTCATAGAGGTATTAAATACCAGCTCCAGCTTCTTTTCCGAGCTGCTCCCGAATCCGTATCCTCTGTAAACCGTGCCGTCTTCGATTATTATCTTTCTTCTCGATATGCGGGAACCTTCCTCAAGTATCCTCATACTCCGCTATCTCCGTAATTGGTAAGGACTCTTGCACTCGGGTCGTTTACATTGCAGCCCTCCCAGTCCTTATTCGGCATCCAGAAGTCCGGTATCATCTCAGACTGTCCGGGATAGTTTTCTTCAAAGATCTCCCGGTAGAGAAGGCTTTCCTTTGTAAACGGTGCCGCGTGGGTGTATTTCTTTCTTAAGCTTTCAAACTCGTCATCACTATACCTTTCCTCTGCATATTCCTTCAGGTCATCTACCATGGAATGACCCACGGCATCCGAGAATGCCGCCTTTTCACGCTGCAGTATCGACTCCGGAAGCCAGCCGTTTTCCTCAAAGGCGTGACGCAGAAGGTATTTCCCCTTATTGTAGATATTCATTTTTATGGCGGGATTCAGTCCCATTACGTACTGCACTAGCTTCAGATCACCGAATGGCACTCTGGCTTCAAGTGAATTTGCGGAAATGCATCTGTCGGCCCTCAGAACATCATAGTAATGGAGCTCACGGATCCTCTTCTCTGATTCCTCCTGGAATGCCTCGGCGTTGGGGGCGAAATCCGTATATTTGTAGCCGAACATCTCGTCCGATATCTCCCCGGTCAAAAGAACACGGATATCGGTATTCTCGTGGATATATTTGCAGACCAGATACATTCCCATGCTTGCTCTTATGGTTGTGATATCAAAGGTTCCGAGTATCTTTATGACCTCAGGGAGGGCGGCTAAAACCTCCTCCTTTGTCATAATCACATCAGTATGCTCTGCTCCGATATACTCCGCAACCTCCCTCGCGTATTTGGAATCGATGGAATCCCTGTCCATCCCTATCGAGAAGGTACGAATGGTGGTCCTCGGCATCAGTCTCGCTGCAATGGCGCATACAAGGGAGGAATCCAGTCCTCCGGAAAGGAGGAACCCTAAAGGTGCATCGGCATCCAGCCTTTTACTTACACCGTTTACGAGAAGCTCTCTTATATTTTCCGAAGCCTTATCCGCGTCATCCGCACTGACAAGTGTCACTCCGGCCGGATCGCGGTAGCGTATAAATTCACCGTTCTTATAGTAATATCCGGGCGGGAAGGGATATACCTTTTCAACTATATCCACAATCCCCTTCGGTTCGGAGCAGAATACTATGGAACCGTTTGAAAGATATCCGTAGTAAAGAGGCCTTATACCGATCGGGTCTCTTGCGGCCACAAGCTTCCCGGTCTTACTGTCATAGATTACAAGGGCAAATTCCGCATCGAGCCTTCCGAAAAGGGACACCCCGTATTCCTCAAAAAGAGGCAGTATTATCTCACAGTCGGAATTACTTACGAATCTGTGTCCTTTTCCGATAAGCTCCTTTCGCTGCTCTCTCCAGCAGTATATCTCTCCGTTGCAGACAACCTTATTGTCCTTATATGAAAAGGGCTGCATCCCGTAGGCCGTAAGCCCCATTATCGCAAGTCTGTTAAATCCGAGGAGCGTATTTCCGCATTCCTCCATCCTTGTCATATCGGGTCCCCTGGATGTAAGTCTTTCTAGGCACTCTTTTGCTTTTTCAAAAGTTACCGCTGTTTTGTCTTCAAAACCGATTATCGCACACATTTTTTATCCCTGTACCTTTACTATCCTGTCAACAGCTTCCTTTGTGTTTTCGTGGCTTCCGAAGGCAGTAAGCCTGAAGTAGCCCTCTCCGTGGGGGCCGAAGCCGGAGCCCGGTGTACCGACCACTCCCGCTGTTAAAAGGAGGTGGTCAAAGAATTCCCAGCTTGTCATATCATCCGGGGTCTTTAGCCAGATATAGGGTGCATCCGTTCCTCCGGAAACTGAGAAACCGGCCTTACTAAGGTTATCCTTAATATAGGCAGCATTCTCCATATAATAATCCACAAGCGAACGGATCTCCTTCTGTCCCTCTGCAGAGTAGACTGCCTCACCGGCTCTCTGGACAATATACGGGGCACCGTTATATTTGGTGCTGTGCCGCCTTGCCCAGAGATCATTAAGGCTTACCCCGTCCCTTATAAGTACCTTCGGGACAACCGCGTAGCCAAGCCTTAATCCGGTGAATCCGGCATTCTTTGAGAAGGAGTGAAGCTCTATGGCGCATTTTGAAGCATCCTTACACTCATATATACTGTGAGGCACATCATCAGATCTTATATAAGCTTCGTATGCCGCGTCATAGATTATAATGGAGCCGTTTTCATTTGCGTAATCGACCCACCTCTGAAGATCCTGTTTTTTTATGACAGACCCTGTGGGATTATTGGGGGAGCAGAGGTAGATAAGGTCAGGCACCCTATCCGGAAGCTCCGGTGAAAAATCATTTTCTGCAGTGCAGGGCATATAGATGATATCCGAGTAACACCCCTTTTCCTTAAGGAACTCTCCGGCCCGTCCTGCCATAACATTTGAATCAACATATACGGGATACACGGGATCGCAGACCGCGACCGTACTGCCCGTGTCAAAGATCTCCTGAATATTACCGCAGTCACACTTTGCTCCGTCAGACACGAATATCTCATCAGCCTCTATTTCGCAGCCTCTTTTCCGGAAGTCATTTTCTATTATGGCTTCCCTTAAGAATCCGTAGCCTCTGTCCGGTGCATAGCCCCTGAAGCTCTGAGGCTCTGACATCTCATCAACCGCAGTATGCAGAGCGCTTATCACCGAAGGCGGAAGCGGAAGTGTCACGTCACCTATGCCTAAACGTATTATTTTCTTATCCGGATTTTTTCCGCTGTATTCATTTACCTTTTTCGCTATCGTTGAAAATAAGTAGCTTCCCTGAAGCTTCTGAAAGTTTTTATTTATCCTTACCATTTCTCATACCTCTATCTCTCCCGTAAATACTGTTTCCGAGGGTCCCGTCATATATACGTGGGAATCCTCCTCTTTCCACTCGCAATCAATGTCTCCGCCGAGGACATGGATAGTCGCTTTCCTGTCCGTCATACCGTTAAGGACCGACGCCACCAGGGTCGCACAGCACCCGGTGCCGCAGGCTAAGGTTTCTCCGGTACCCCTTTCCCATACGCGCATTTTTATATTATTTCTGTCAATTATCCGGGCAAATTCAACGTTTGTGCGTTTTGGGAAAAGCTCCGAGTTTTCGATTTTGGGTCCTACAGCTTCAATTTCCGTTTTGTCGGGGTCCAGAAAGATCACTGCGTGGGGGTTTCCCATGGATACCGCGGTTATCAGGAAATCTCTATCTCCTATTTTCACTCTCTCATTAATAAAGCGCTCCTTATCTGAAATAACGGGTATCCTTTCGGGAATAAGCTCCGGCTCTCCCATATCGACCCTTATAAGCAGGGCTTTACCGTTTTTCTCCTTTATAATGCTTATAGGCTTTATCTTCCCGAAGCTCTCGATAAGAAGCTCTTTTTTTTCCGTGAGGCCGTTATCAAATACATATTTTGCAACGCTTCTTATACCGTTTCCGCACATCTCGGCGCGGCTTCCGTCCGCATTGTACATCTCCATCTCGAAATCCGCTTTTTCGGAGGGATTAATGAAGATCACCCCGTCGGAGCCTATACCGAAATGCCTGTCGCTTAAAAAGCGTACAAGCTTCGGTCTGTTTTTTTCCGGAAGCTTTTCATCAAAGCCGTTAATATACACGTAATCATTCCCGCAGCCGTGCATTTTTGTAAACTTAAGTTTCATACCCTTTTCCTTTTTTCTGCTGATATTCCTGCCTGTCTATTACCGGGCTTCCCTGCCCGCCTGCGAACCGGCGGTCATCTCTGCTGACATCTTCATATCGCCGGCCCTGCGATAAAAAAAGGCACTTCGGACAATGATCCAAAGCGCCTTTGCTTTTACAGAATGAAATATAATCCGTTTAGAAGGAATAGTCAAGAGGGGAGTCAACGGGGACGGTTCCAATGGCGTTAAGTTAAGCATTTTGTCATCCTGAGCGCCAGCGAAGGATCTTTCCTTCCGTAGAGAAAGATTCTTCGGGCTTCGCCCTCAGAATGACATTGTGTAGTCTCAGAATGACACTAACTTAACGTCATTGGGACGGTTCTCGTTGACTCCCCCGGCTCATTTTTCCGTGTTACCTGTATATATTATCAGAAGTATCTGATCCCGGGATATGGATGTTTTTCCAATCGGTTAAAAAGATTCTTCGCTTTGCTCAGAATGACATAGTAGTGAAAAACAGCTTTTTTAGAGGAGGAAAATTTTATGCCTGTTACATATTATGGTGAATACGAAAATCTGTTTGAACGCGAATTCAATGATTATGATGAGTTAACAGACGCCATACTCGAAGAGGAAAACCGGCTTCACATTAATAAGCCGTATCCGAAGGATAATACCTCCTCATCCGTAGCGGATATCTTTGTGATGAGAAGGAAGATCATAAACAGAAAAAATGCTCCGGTGGAAAATCCCGGCAGCCGTAATCTGTTTGATGATCTTTTTGACCAGGCCGCGGGATTCTATGGATCTCACAGCAATATGCCTAAAGTGACAGAGCGCTTTGATGATAAAAGTGTTGCTCCTCAGGGTACTATCTTTGCTTATGATATGGAAAACGGAAATCTTTTATTCCCCATGGAAAACCTGGCATTATATATGGCAGACGTAGCGGACAGGAAGAGAAATTTCTCTCTAAAGATCCAAAACGCCTCTCCCGAGGAGATCTTTTCGGAAAAGCAGCTATTACTGGATGAGCTGAACGAGGTAGAGCGCCTCGCTTCAAGGATAGCGTATAACGCCCTTGACGAACAGGTATGGGACAGCTTCGGTGCCGGATATTTCAATATTCAGGACGAAAAGAGGTCGGAGATAGTAAGCATCGCGCATAAAGCTGCTCTCTCTGCGGGCATCCAGGCAAATGCCCTGAGGCGTGGCTTTTCACCTGACGATCTGGAGGTATTCCAGGAAGTGGGTAAGGTCATCATATTCATAGATGAGCTTAAGCGAAATGAGCAGATGGTGCCGGGCTCAAACGGAATAGCCGGACCCCTTGGGGAGGATTCCATAAAACAGTATGAAGATCTCCGGGGCGAGCTTCTGAACGCCTGTAACCGCAATGTACAGCATCCCGATATCAGAAAGAACGTATTAAACGAGATATCCGATGTTATGAACAGGATAAAGGCCATTAATGGCCCCCTTCCCCAGGATGTTAACTGGGACGCCGCTTCCAATGCGACCGCGAGGCAGATGCCGCCCAAGGAAGAAGCCCTTGTCAGCATTTCACCCGCAAAAGCCGCCCTTTCTTCACTTATTGACCAGTTATCTGCAGGTGAGACACGTTTTACCATACTGCCTCCTTATAATTCCACAGAATATAAGGAACTAATCTCTTCAGCCCGTCAGCTTTTAAGCGATATGAAAAACGGCTGCGATCTGGAAACCGATGAAGGAAGAGAAAGACTGAATGATTTAAGAAGGCTCGCTTCTGACTATATATATGCCAAGAAGGAACAGATGAGGGAAAGAGGAAAGGATCCGGAAAAGGATATGCCCTCCAGCTCATATGGCCAGTCCAGATTTAAGGCGGCTTTAGGAATAGAAAAGCTTATGAATGAACTGCAGATGAATACCCGCTCCAGACGCTTTGACAGAAAAGAACTGGAGGATCAGCAGCCGCTTAAGGATCTTGTAGAAAAGGAAACAAAGGAATATCAGGAAAAAGCGAAAAATAAGGATATTATAGACGATTGTTTAGGGAGGATAAATGAAGAATACAGCGCCTATAACAGGGAAAAAGATAAATACAATAAAGAAAAACGGCAGTATCAGATAGACCAAATATATCAGAAGATCATCTATAAGGAGATCAGGGATTATAACAGGGATAAGGAGGCTTACGAAAAGGCAAAAGAGGGCTGCGAAAAAGAATATGAACTGATCATCAGTTTATTGAAAAATAATAAGGATATGGCTGCCCAGAATATCACTGAAGATAATTTCTCATCTTTGATGCGGGGTCGTGAATTCACTATTGACCAGTTTCAGGCCATAAGCCGCCTCAGAAATGAGTACATCGATGCGAAGATCGATTCCAGGGAAAAAAAGGATGAACTGTCCGAAGAAGAGTACCTGAAGGTAAGGGAGGACCTGTCAAATGAATTTTATAGGATAGGCGGTAAGTTTTATCTTTCAGGAGACAAGCTGACCCTTGAAGAGATCAGGGAATCCGATTATTCAAAGGCATTGAACCAATTTAATCTGGATGAAGCTGTCTGCGAAAAAATAAAAAGCGAAAAAGAATTATGTAAGAAGAATCCCGAAGCATACAGAGAAGCAAAAAAAGACCTGGATAAGGAATACAGCTACATCATTGATATAATAAATAAGGATCCCTCCAGCAGATTATTCGTGGAAGGCTTAAAAGGAAAGGAGTTTTCGGATATTGCATCCAGTATTAACTGTCCCGAACAATATCAGTTTTTCTTTAATGATATCAAGAAACAGTATATAGAAAACAAATTTAATGACCTTAAAACAGAGCTTAAGAATATTTTTGACGAAAAGGTGGAATTAAGCAGCGCTCCTCTTTCAAAGCAATTAGACGCGCTCCCTCCCTATTGGGAAGGCGAAGATACAGAAATGCCTAAAGGAAAGGAATTCCTGAAGGCCCACTACATAAAGCTGGAAAAATTAACTAACCTTCAACAGGCAAAAAAGATGTTTCCAAATAGCTTCGACATACTAAACAGGCTGGAATATGCTAAGGTTATGTTCAAAAAATCAAAAGAAGCTCTTCTGGAGGATAAAAATAACTGGCTGCCGGATCTGCCTCCAAATAAGGAGCACCTGAGAGAATTTTATGAGGAGGCTCAAAGGCTGAAAAAGCTGGAGGAACAGGCAAATATAAGTTACAAAAATCTTGAAGAGCTGAGAAAAGCCGGGGATGCAAAAAAGAAATATGAGAAGGAAATAGAGGATTATAAGCAGAATATTACTGCAGCTCTGGAAGATCTGGATAAAAACAGAGCACAAAAAGAGGCTGAATTCGGGGCACAATTTGACAGAGTCATCGGCAAGTATTACCAGATGGGCAATACCAATATGAAGACAAGGCCAACTGAATTCCCGCCCGAATACGTGTATGAGGAGCATAGGGATAGGTTAAAAGATATCACCCAGGAACTAAAGAATAAGACAGGCTTAAGTATAAGCGAAGCCCGTAATATCAAAAAACCCAGGCGCATGGCCAAAATCCTGTCTACCAGCATCAACGAGATGGACAACAGAGAAGAAAGGGTTAGCCTCAATTCCTCTTCAAGACGGAATTCCCTGTCGCTTGAGAACAGGAACTCCAAGGTACTATAAGTATTTAGAAGACTGCTCTAAAAGCAAACATGTATCGACTACAGGCAAACAGAAAGGCAATTTGCCTGTCTGACATAGAAGCAACAGATATACAAGGAGGTAGTATATGCCTTTTATATTTAATTTTCAAAAATGGAACACAAAGCTCACGCCTGAGCAGAGGGATCAAGCCAATGTAATTAAGCAGAAATATGACGGAAAGATCGTTCAGAACACGGAGGATCTTATTAAATTCCGGAATGACTTAAGCAATGATCTTACCACACTCACGGGAAAGGGATTATATAAGACGAATTGTAAATATGGTTCCCACCTTTTATTCCAGGTATCCGGAATAGCGAATATCCTGGCTGCCAGTGCTCCTACTCCGTTAGAAAGAAGCAACTGGGAAAATATAGTTGAAGATATAACTACTGCGTTCATTACGGGTTCCAGTGATCTCGAGGCTGCCAAAAATAATTCCGCCCTGCAGTCCCAGATATTAACGGACGTAAAAGGGACCGATGAGGCCGATTTTTATCCTGAAGAGACCGAACAAAAGATAGATGAGCTCATAACAAAGATTAATGCTGTGGCAAGGGAAGAATTACAGAAAATACCCTTAAACGTTGGAGAAAACAATAATGACGCTTTCAGGCGTGGCTCCCTTGAAATGCTGGTCGGGTTGACTGAGTGTGCCCTGAAAGGAAATGTTCAGGATGAGTATTCAAAGACTGATGATTATATGCTGTTTAAGGGCAGTTGTGTGTTTATTCCCGGCATGGGCAAATACGGCGTAAGCCTTAAGCCGGATTCAGCACCCTATGTAAGCGATTATTCCCGTTTTCAACATCTGGTGCCCTTACAGACTCCGGGTATTAAAGGGATACGTCTTGTGAACGGAAATAATGAATATCGCAGTAAGGGGACAAAAGCCACAAAGGATGATGAACTGAATATCAGGGAACAGATCCTTATTGAAGGAAATGACGGACTTTATGCGATAGAAAAGATCCGGAAGAATATGACAAATGAAAGGGTGAAGAGCTCTTTTCCAAAAGAAGTTGATGGGGCTTACAAAGATTCTGTCGGTGACAGGGGTGAGCTTGGAAAATGGGAAGCCTTGCAGAGAGCAAGAAGGGAGCTTATCGTAAACGGATGGTCTATGCCAGATATTACTGCGATAAGCAGGCTTGCTTCCCTGATCAATATTGCGGACAAGATAAAAAACGATCTCACGGATGAAGAAAATGAAGCCTTAAAGAATTTATCGAATAAAATAGATTCTGTCGTACATTCCTCTCCGGGAACCGAAGAAAAACGATTAGAGCTGATCAACTCTCTTATAGAGGAGCTAAACAAGCTTCCGGAAACGACAAAGAACCGTTTAAGCACATTTACCGCGATGGCGGAGGATTTAAGAAGAGCTGCAGAGCACCAGCTTACCGCAGCTGAGAAAGAGATCCTTGCAGATCCTTCGGAGCTAAAAAAGATTGCGGATGCACATCCGGTAAAAGAATATACCGATGCCGAGCAGCAACAGGATCTTGAGTGGCTTGAAAATATCGAAGCAAAAGATAAGGAGCTTAATGATATTTTCAAGAAGGATCCCTATGCCCATGACAGGATACGTGATCTTCAGGATCTGACAAAGGAGAATCCCGGTCTTATCGCCCGGGGCGTAAAGAGGGTTCTTGGACAGCAGGCCTGGGATTCATTTCAGGCATTACCGGGCAGGGAAAGTGATGAACTGAAGGCATTAGACATCCTGACCCATAATGATTCTCCCTATAATGTTTCAAACAATCATAATACCCTGATCGATCTGGAAAAGGCCGTTAAGGAAATGACCATTGAAATACCCAAGAAAAACGCTTCCAGTTTGGGACGTAAAGAATTTACGTCCATAATCAGCCAGCTTTCCACTGCCGTCCCGTCTATCTCTCCCGGCTATGATGCACATAAAAAAACGACCGAGATTTCTGTTCTTGTAGGTGAAAAAACCATATTTGACAGGCAGAATGAGTATATTGAGCGCTTAAATAAGGTGCTGGATTCTCCGGGAAATCTTACCAATTCCCAGCAGAGGGATGAGATCGGTCATTGTCTCTTTGAGATTCTGGGACCTCTTTCCTCAGAAGCCAGTATTTTTGAAGAGGATACCGACGGCCTGTTCAATAAGGAAAATCTCAGTCCCGAGGAAAAAAACGAGATAGAAAAAAAATATATTACCCCTTTCGGCATTACAACAGGAGGGCTTATGAGCACAGCCTTTACCGAAAAGATCATGCCGATACTAAAGCTTGCCGACAAGGCTCTTGACCGCGCCGAATCCTTAATGAAAGAGGATGGACACATCGTTACGGCAACGAATTTAAAGCCGATCCAGTCTACAATAAAAGGTGTCTTGAAAGGCACTGCGACTATGAAGATCCATGCAATGGAGCCTTTGATTAGAATCCCCTACGCCAACTTTAATTCTCCTTCTGCCCTTCATATTGACAGGGAGAAGACGCCTCTGATCCCCGGAAAGACAAGAGAATTCTCAACCGAGGAGATAGAGGAAAAAGCTGAGGAATTCCCGATCCACAAGGTCATAAATGCGGAATTTGAGCTTAAAGACATATGGGGAGAATACCTTACGGAACGTGAAAAAGGACCGGTCAGCCCTGAAAAGGAGCGTGAATACTGGAACCGGATCGATAATTGCTATAAAACCATGGAGACGGTTATCAATGATCTCGTAGCAAAGCAGGAAGCCGACCCCACCTTTGCAGACAATAATATGCGGAATATGGTCGGACACTCTACTCCTACAAAATCGTTTAAGGATGTTATAACTGATCCCAGGGCTATGAAGAACGATCTGGTACATTTAAAGGGAAGAAGGGAAGCGGTCAATAACGGCTGGCCCTTAAGTGAGCTTGGAATGTACAGCCACCTGGAAACCCTGGCAAGAAAAATAGACGGGAATATCAATGTCCTGGAGGCCGGAGGAAATGAGACCCGGGAATATACAGAACATCTGAAGGAATTCAGGAAAATCTTAAATGACAGGATACTGAATAAACCTTATGAAAAGGATCCGGAAATACGAGCGAACCTGTATGCGGATATGGCCCAAAGGATACACAACCTCTCTGAAGAGAGAAAGAATCTTTTAGGATCGAGCTCTTTGTCTTTGAAATTAAAAAACGCAGTAGACAGCTCCATTGGTGGTGTCAATAATGTCAACTCCAATACGGAAGACGGGGGCATGCCCTATGAGTATGAGCTAAAACTCTTTGAGAAGGAACTCCGTGTTGAAAATGCAATGCGGAAGCTTGATGAGCTGAAGGCTGTCGCAGACCCCATAGTTTATTATGATTATAAGAATTTTATAAACAAAAATCCGGCTCCTAAGCAGGACTACAAGATTGTGGACACCTCCTCCTAATATAAAAGTGTAGTGGTTATACACCCCAGCAACCAGTTGGGGGTATAGTCCTCTCGTTGCTTAAGCTGTTAGAATGTAGTGGCATTGGTTTGGACGGGCACCTCCTTGGACCTTG
>Ga0310695_10005376_pt1 | contig 22408 bp, 11 predicted proteins | sample RumenRJG_04DNA_FD_203882 | JGI IMG/M metagenome (GOLD analysis project Ga0310695, IMG submission 203882) | Bovine rumen microbial communities from Lethbridge, Alberta, Canada - RJG_04 (v2) (version 2) | ecosystem: Host-associated > Mammals > Digestive system > Stomach > Rumen | place: Canada...
TATTATCTTTTAAATGTCCTTTTCTTTCTTTATTTTCTCTAAGCATATCTTTACTGACTTCATCAACAAATTTATCATATGAATCTACTACTTTTCTATGTTTTGCCTTTTTATTATTATTATATATATCTCCTTTAGTATCATGAATTATCTCCTTATTTTTATTTTTAATTCTTAACTTCTTTTGTTTTATCATATTATCTGCAATTTCCTTTGTAAATTTATTGTAATTATCATTAATAGGAGATATATCATTATCTTTTCTATGTTTTTGTTCAATCATATTTTGAACATAATTTTTGACAAATTTTTCATAATTTTCTTCTTCTAATTTATTTCTTTTAATATCTTGTTTTATTAAATTTGGTTCAATTTCATTATCAATTTCTTTATTTTCATTTACTGGTATAATTAATTCTTCTTCTAATTTATCTATTTCAATTAAATCTTTGTTTGCGTCATTAATAATTTCTTCAATAAAATCATTATATATTTCACTTTCTAAAATATCTTTTTTTGGTACTATAATTTCTTTATCATATACTTTTATAATCTCATTTTCATTTTCTGGTATATTATATAAAATTGTTTTTTCTTTTGATTGTGAATATTCATTTCCCTCATTCTTATTTGGTAAATTTTTAATATCACTTTTTAATGTTTTAACCAATAACTTTTCTCTATCTTTTTGTTGTTTAATCATATCATTACTAATATTTCCAACAAATTTTCCATAAGAATCAGTTTTTTCATGATTTTTAACATCATCTTTATTATCATTTTCATTATCATCATCCAATTCTTCAATATCATTTTCATTATCATTTTCATCAACAACAAAATTAGTTTCATTATTAGTATTTTTTTTATTTAAGGTATGAACACTAGTTCTTTTAACAATATTTTTTAAATCTTTATCTTTAGATTCATTTTTTTTGACATCAATATCTTCACCATAATTATCTTCATATATATCATCATCAGATTCAATTTTTTTTTTCTTTTCTTCATTATCTTTAATTTCATTAGTAGGAAGACTCTTAATACTTATTTTAGGTTGTCCTGCTTCAATTTTTTCTTTAATAAAAGAATTATTTTGACTTTTCTTTTTTGGTTTACTAGGAATTTTCTCCATAATTATTTCTTCAGATGTTATTATTGATGGTACTTTATTTATATCATCATTTTGTTTTTCATTCTTTTTATTATCTGCTGATGCTTCTGGTGCTATATTTCTATCTAATTTTTTACCAGATAATTCTTTTTTTAATATATCAGATTTTTGAAATCCTTCAATTAATTTCTCATATGGTGTTTGATCTGAATGTTGTCCTTTAATTGTGTCTTTTATTATTTCTTCTGTTTGCTGTTCATGTGCATCATCTTCATCTTCATCATTATATTCTTCTTTTTCTAATTCTTTTTGTTCATCTTTTAATTTCTTTTGAATTATCGTATCTTTTGCTATATCATTTACTAATTTATCATATGAATTTGTTTTTTTGTGTTTTATTTCTTTCTGAGGTATTACATCTTTATTATATTTCTCTTTTATAATATCATTAATATTATCATCATAAGATGTGATAAGTTGATTTTTTGGAATACTTTCTTCTGTTTTTAAAATATAATTACTCAATGAAGTTATTGGAGCATTATATTCTTTTAATTCTTTTTGTTTTCTCATATCTTCATTTAATTGATTTAAAAATTGATCATAATAATATTCCCTTTCATCTTTATCTGGTAAATCTTTATCTTTTAATATTTTTTGTTGCTTCATATTTCCCATTACTTCATTTAATAAATCATCAAAACTATTAAATTTCTTTTTTTTCACTTCACTTGGTTCTTCTTCATAAATATATTCTTCATCATCTTTATTTTTCCTTTGTTTAGTTAAATCTTTTGAATAATCATCCATATCTCTTTCATATGATTCAATTTTTTTATGCTTTTTTGATTCTTCAGTAGGAAAACCACCAAAATCATCATCTAGTTCATTTTCTCTTTCATTATATCTTTCTTTTTTCTGTATTATCATATCACGACTTATTTCTTCAACTAATTGTTCATATGAATCAGTTTTTATATGTTTTTCTTTTTTTTTATTAGTTTTTTCTATAACATTTGTTTTTAATTTTTCATTTAAATTTTCCTCATTCTCTTCTCCAACAGGTTCCATTGATTCCTTCTGAATAGAAGAAGATACTTTTTTATCAAAGGACTCTTTGTTTTTATTTGGGATTTCTGAATCAATTCCTTTGACATTATCATTTTGCTCCTCAACAATAGTTTGTTTAACTGTTGTTGTTCCGGCTAATAAAGTATCTTCTACCATTTTAGAAGGTTTTATTTTTCTAGATCTTAATTTCGTTTTTTCTTGTTTTAATTCATTTTCATCATCTGATATTTCCTTTCTTTCAAATTTATTTAATTCTTCTTTTGGAATTTCTTCATTTTCTTCTTCTTCATCATTTGATTCTAATAAATTTACATTTTTTTCTTTTATTTTTTCTTCTTTTGGAATTTTAGAAATTTCTTTTTTTTCTTCTTTGGTAATATTTATTTCTTTTTTTATTTTTTTTTCTTCTTTTGGTGTCTTTGTTTCATTTTCAGAAATTAATTCTTTAACTTCTTTTTTTGGAATAATTGTTTTTTCTTTTTTTTTAATTGCATTATTATTTATAGAAGTTTCTTCAACGATATTATTTAAATTATCGTTCTTTGAAGAAATTTCTATTTTATTTTTATTAATTTCAGAATCTTTCTCAATTACTCTCCCAGTAGAATCAATATTATTTAAATTAGGAATTTCATTATTTTCTTCTATTTCTTCAATTTTATCTTTTTTTTCATTTTCATATTCATTTTCTTCTTTAATATCTTCTTTAATATCTTGACTTTTAAATTTCTTTGTTAATTTATGAGGATCAAAAACAGTTTTTTCACTTTTTTTATTTTTTATATTTTGATCATTATTTTCATAAAAAGTAATTTTATCTTCTTCTTCTTCAAATTCTTCTTCTTCCTCATCACCATACTTTTCATCAGTTGTAGTAGATTGTTTTTGTTTTCTTTTAATATCTAAAAGATCACTTGATCTATTTTTTCTTTTTTTTTTACTTGATTTTATATCATTTTCAACAATTTCAATAACACTTTCTTTCCCATTTTTAATTTGATTTTCTTCAAAAATAAATTTTCTAATAGGAGATTTTTCTCTAGATTTAGCTTTTAAATTTTTAACATCATCTTCATATTTCATTTTATCAAAACTAATTTCTCTAATTGGAGATTTATAAACTTTCATATTACTTTTTTCCCTCACAGCATTTGCAGCTTCTTTTCTAGCATTTTCTTTATCATTTAATTCTTTATTTATTTCATCAATTGGATAAATATGAGAAGAATGATTTTTTCTTTTAGAAAAGAACTTTTCAAATTTTTTAAATTCATTTGATTTAAATTCAACTTTAGGTAAATGTAATGAAGTTTTAACATCAGGATTGAAGAATACATCTCGAATCATAGTTCTCTTTTTAAGAACTCTTCTTAAAAATTCTCTTGATTCGAATTCTTCAATTGTTCTTGTTGTGGAAAAAATTACATAACTTAAAGCATATTTCATCATTTCTGACATGTATTTTACTATTTTATTCCATGAATTTAAAGGAAGTGGAATATATTCTTCTTCTATATGAGTTGTTACTTCTAAATTTTCGTGCTTTTCTAATATTGCTATGAAATGTTTTGCTTCTTCTTCTGTACCCATTTGGGTTCTTTGTCTTTCATATATTTGTGTTGTTTGAAATGAACCTGTTGCTGTATTTTCAGTCATTTTAAGATTTTTTTTTTTGTTAATTTTTTTTTTTTATTTCGTTAAATAAGTTTTGGAAAATAATAAAATAGAATATTTAAAATTATTGTATATTTTTTTTTATTTTTTTTTTATTTTAGGTTGGTGTTTTTATAAGTTTATTTTTATTAATTTTTTTTTTTTTATTTATTAAATTATTATTTCAAATATAAATTTTAATAATTATTTTATTGATTAAAAATAAAAAAAAATAACTTAAATAAAATTATTTATGTGCTTTTTTTTCTTCAGTATTCATTTTTTTACTACTATTAATTTGTGGAAATTTATCAACACTACTTTTACTCATATTAACACTTTGTCCTAAATTAATACTTTTAACAGACTTCCTAACTGTATTAGAATTACTATTATTTAACCCATATTTCATTTTTAATTTTTCAATTTCCATTTTCAAATTATTATTTTCATCTTTTAATTGTGCATTTGATCTACTATATTCATCTAATTTTTTATTATGCAATGTTTGCATTCTTTCAATATCCTCTTTAATATTTATTAAAGTATTTGCAAAATTTCTTTTATTATCAACTTCTTCAGAATATTTTTTATGTAACATTTCAAAATTAGCTAAAATTACTTTAATATCTTCATCTGAATCATATCTTGCTTTTATTCTTTCTATAGCAGTAATAATATTTACATTATTTTTCATATTATAAACATAATTTTGTCTTATATCACCATATAATTCCATTGCTTTTAAATTTGTTCCTTTACCTGCATTATTTATAATATCTTTTACTGTTATTTGTGATATTTTTTTTTCTAGAGATACATTTTTATCATGAGAATTTCTAATTTGAATTCTTAATCTTTTAATAAATTCTTCAGCTGATGCTAAACTTTTTTGAGTTTTTGATAATTCTTCCTTTAATATATTTTCATTTCTTTCTGCTATTGCTAATTTATCCCATAAATCTTTATTATTTGATAAATTTTTTCTTAATTTATCTAATTCATTTTCAAATTCTATTTTTTGTTTATGTAATTCATTTTTATAATATTCATGTAAATGTGCTATTTCATTTTGTAAATCTTCTATATGTTTTCTCTTTTTATTTAATTCAATATGATAATTTTGATTCATTGCTAATCCTCTATAGAAATTCTCAAAAAATTCTTTTTCTTGAGTTGTATCAACATTTGATATTTTATTAACTGTTTCAGTAATAAAAATAGTTTTTTGTTTTAATTCATTAATACAATGATTATATTCTTCAGTAATTTTTTGATTTGTTTTTATAACTAAATCATTTCTAAATTCTTGAAATTTAGCTTCAATTTGAGACATTTCAGTTTTAAATGATAATATCAAATTTTTAAATTTATCTTGGAAATAATCTCTAATATATATTTCCATAATTTTAATATTATCTTTTAATACTTTTAATTGACGATATAAATTATCCATTTCATAAACTAAACTATTATTTGTAATTGCAATTTTAGCATTTGAAATTTTTTCTAAATCTTGATCAAATTCAATTAATTTATTTTTATATGCTTTTAACCAAATTTCTAATTTTTTAATTGAGAAAAAATAACCAAATTTTTCACTACTTTGAGAAAAGTGATTACTTCTATTCATATTAGTATCATAAATAATAAAATCTCTAATCATGACTTTAATAGCATCTTCATATTCAGTTCTACTTATTAAAATTGCATTACTATTAGTATGTGTCTCTACTTCAAGACAAATATTTTTTATTTTATTAATGAAACTTTCAAAAAATGGAAATTTTCTATTTATATTATCTAATTGATTGTCATCTAATAATTGAAGGAAGTTACTTGAGAATTTATTTTTAAAATGATTTATATCTAAATCATTTCTTTCTGATGAAAATAATTCTTTAAAAGCATTATTTTCTTTTTGGAAACAATTAATTGCTTTCATCATTATTTTATATCTTACTTCTATGTAAAAAGCATTTAAATTATTATTTGCTTCTTTTAAAAATGTTTCAACAATAATACTATTTTTCATTTTTAAATTATTTTCTCTTTTATTATCAAAAACTTTATCAATTTTTTTAGTAATTTTCTTTTCATTTTTTCTTTTTACTTTTATTTCATCTTCTTCTTTTTCATTTTCAGAAGAAGATGATTCATCATCAGAATTTTGTTTATCTTCATCTTCAATATCATTTGGATCACTTGTTGAAGATTTTTCAATCCAATCAAGATTAATTCTATTATGATATGATTTAATATATTTTTCAACTAAATCAAATTTTTTTGATGTTATTGGAATATAATTTGAATCACATAATATCATAAATTTATATTTAAATTCTGTTAATTTAATATAATATTTTAAGAAATTTATTTTTTCAATGTCTAAATCAATTAAATCTGAATTCAATGAAGATTTTTCAATGTATATTAAATAATTTTTTGTCATTGATGTTATTTTAAAATTTAAATTTCTAACTTCTGCAATTTTATTTTCTGAAATAAAAGGAAAGAAATATTTTATATTATCATTAAATAATAAATTTTGTGTTTGTATTAAAGCAAAATTATTATCAGGAGGGAAATAATTAGTATCTTTTAATTTAAATAATTTCAAATTATTATCTTCATAATGCATATATTGATAAAATAAATCATTATAATACTTATTATATAATTCATTTTCTTCAATATGACATTCAAATAAACAATCAACACTTTTAAAATAATCCCTTTTCCCATAAAGGAAATTATCTCTAATTAACTTACTTAAAAATTCAAAAGCATTTATATCATCTTTTTTTAAAGATAATTCCCTAGCAATATTAAAAATATGATACCAATGATAAATTCTATAATTTAAATTTTGATCAATATACTTAACTAATTTTTTAGGTGATTCTAAATATTTTTGTAAATTTCTTACAACTTCTTCTAAATCAATTTTCATTCTATCAAAATTGATTCTTAAATTTAAATAATTTTTCTGTGTATCAATTATTTTTTCTACTATATTTAAAGGAATTCTTTTTTCTTCATCAAATTGAGGAAGATTTATTTTTTTATCTCCCCAGAAATCATCTCCTTTATCAACTTGAGATATAATATCAATAATTTCCATTGGATTTTGTGTAAGGCAAATATCAATAAATTTCAAATTAATAAAATTAAGAAAGAAAGAACAAAGTTTTAAAAATAAGAAAATATTAGATTGATAAGAAAATGCTTGTTCAAAAAATTTATTTCTACTATCTTCTAATCTATTACATAAAATTGGACTTCGATAAAAATCTTTAAATTGATAAAAAAATTTTGGATTTAAAACTTCTTCATTAAAACCAAATGAATTATATTTACTATAATGATATAATTCATCTTCATCAGTTCTTTCATTTAATCTTAAAATTTCTAAATTTGAAGGAATATAAAATTTATTAAAAGGATGTGATCTATCATGAAAATACCAAAAGTTTTTATTTGGTGTTGTACTTTCTAAAGTTTTTTTACAATTATCTAAAAAATTCATTTCATTAATTTCAAAAATATTATATTCTTTTGGTATAGTTTTTATTAAATTTCTTAAATGAGTTGAAAATTTACAAGCTTGTAAATTTATACTATCTAAAAATACTTCTAAATTAATAACTTGAATATATGCATTTATTAAAAGTAATCTTTCATGTCTTGAACAAATATATTTTATAATTGGTGGTTTTTTTAAAAATTTAACTTTTGATTCAACAAATATATTATATCGACTTAATATATTACTTCTATTTTTTATTTTTTTCTTATTTATATAATAGAAATAATCTCTTGATAATTTATTATTAATTTCCTCTACTTTTTTTTCTAAATCATGTAAAGCTGCTGCTTCATTTTTATTTGTTTTTGGATTATTTATAAAAGCTTGAACATTAAAACTTGGATTTGTTCTTACTACAATACCTTGATTTTTATATAAATTCAATTCATTTATATATTTTTGACTATCAAAAAATAAAATATAATTATGTTGAATTGCAATTAATAAAAGATAAAAATTCATATATTCATATGATGATAAAGTTTTTAATTCATTTAATCCATTTTCAAAAAAATCAGTTTGAACAGAAATCATATCTTTAAAAAAAACACAAGTTACTAAAGAAGGATCAAATTCTTCAATAAAAAATTTAGGAATGATATTATGATTTTTTTTCCTTAATATTTTAATTTCATTATTATATCTTTCTAAATAATTATTTTTCTTAGCATCACTATCAGTATAAGGAATCATACCAACAGTATCTCTCATAGTTAAAATATTTTCATTAGTATTTAAAAAATCTTTTTTTTGCTTTTCATAAATTCCACTTAATAAAGTATTTTTAACAATTAAATTAAAAACTAATTGTTTCATTCTAGTAACTTCAATAGCATTACAATAAATTTGTAATTCATCAACTTGATTTTTAAAATCAACCCAACCACTTTTAAAATCATTCATTAAAATATTTATTAAACTTTTTTCTAAATCTTCTAAAATTAAATTCTCTATTTGAGTTGGATCTTTTGGTTCTGCTTGTTTAATAAATTCAATATTTTCAAAATCACTTCTTTCAAGAAGTTGATTTGGTAAATAAACAAAAATTTCAGGTGGAATTCTATCAATTGGAGAACTTAAAATAGCAGTTAAATTTTTAAGTGAATAAATAAATGAATGATAATTATCAATTATTGTATTTTGTAAATAATATAATTTTTCAAATTCAGTTGAACTTTTTTTTCCACTTATATAATCTTTAAAATTTTCCCATTCTTCAATTAAATAATCAAAAAGAGAAATTTCTAATCCTTCAGAACTAATTGAATTTTCAAATATAAATTGATCCATAAAAACACTTGTTGCTTGTTTTATTAAATCATATATATCAGAAATTTCTGATAATGATTCAAAAAATTCTATTTCATTTCCTTTTGAATTTGGATCATCTTGTTCGAAAAATTTATGTGGAAATCCTTCTTCAAATCTTATAAAATTAATTTCTTTATTTAATGATGATATTACTTGAGGATTTTTTTCTATGTAATCCAAATGTTTATTTTCTAAAAAGGGATTTGGTATATTTAATAAAGAACGAATTTGATAATTTAATAAATCTAAAGATGTATTTGATATTGAATATGAATAATTATTTTGAGGTTTTTTCTTTTTTTCAGCTTCACTTTCATTAATTGATTGTAATAAACTCTCTTTTAATGATTGGGTTATTTCATCTTCACTTCTTATTAAATCTTCAGTTTTATTATCTAAAAAATTATCATCTCCTCCTGTTAAAGCAATACTAAATAATTTTCTAAGATATCTTAATAATGTTTGTATTTTAAAATTCATTTCTTTTACTTTTTCATTTTTTTTTTCTTCTTGTTTTGAATCACTTTTATCTGAATTTATTGAATCATTTTTATTTGAATCATCAAAATTTAATATTTTACTATTATTATCTAATTCTAAATTTAATTCATTTTCTAATTTTTTTTCTTCTTGAAGTTTAGTAAATAATTCAATAAAATCATCAATTTCTTTAAAAGCTTCTTTTTCTTCATCACTCATATCTTTTAATTTTTTTTGTTTTTTAATTTCCATTACTTGTTTAATTAATTCAATATCATTTCTATCAAATCTAACATGTTGTATAATTTCTAAAGCAGATTCTCCTAATAACCAATAATATTTATCAATAGTATCATATAATTGTTTATTTTCATTAATTTCCATTTTTTTTTGATAATCAATTAATATATGTATAAATGCTGCTTTTTTTCTTAATAATTCAACTTCAATCATATAACTTGCAGTAAAATAATGATAATTTAAATCTAAAATTGGTCTTTTTGCCATTACATTTGTTATTTGTTTCATTAAATGTTTTTGTTGATATATATCAGTTGTATTATCATATATTGTCATTAATTCTGAAACGAATTCAAATTTAGCATATAAATAATCAAATTCACTTAAAAATAAATCAAGTATTACTTGAGTTCTATCAATAAAGGGATTTGGTACTTTATCAGTATCAACAATTAATTTTTCTTTTTTTTGAATATAGTATGTTCCAATTTTACAAAATTCATCTTCTAATTGTTTCATATCACTTAATGTTGCTTCATAAATTATATAATTTCCCTTTGCATCTTTTATTCTTATTAATTTATCTGAATATTCAACATATTCATCTATTTCTTCAAAGTAACTTTTATTATATGGATCATCATTTTTTTTACTATCAATTATTCTTTCTAATGAAGGAATTATTGGATTTGTTTTACTAAATTCACTTAATGGTTGAGTTACAATTAAATTTTTTGGTACATTATGTTCATTTGGTATTGTTCTACTTAAAATTTCAGTTAAATTATTTAAATCTTCATTTTTTTTCCATGTTCTATTTTCTATTTTATATGAATCAATAACAATTCTTTTTTGTACATATCTAAAATAATTTAATAAATTCAAAATATAAAATTTAAAATCTCTTAATTTTAAAAATCTAAGTGTCATTAAATATTTTAATAAATCAGAATCAATTCTATCTGTATATTCATCATGAGGATTTAATAAACTAGATTTAATTTTATTTCCTTTTTGTGCATCATCATTTTCAATAATTTCAGCTACTAATTCTCTTAATTGACTATATTCATTTTCTTCTTTTTTAGAACTAATTAATTTAATAGTACTTTTAATTTTATTTGAAGTATTCATAGTATAATCTTCAACTAATCTATTTAAAGTACTTAAATCAACTTTTTCAATAATTTCTAAAATATATTTGAAATTAGAATCAACATAACCAATTTCATTTAAAATTCTCATTTGATGAATATATTTAATATCAATTTCAGGGTATAAACAAATACAAATAGTCCAATGTGCACTTTTAATATAAACATCACTTTTAAATGAAGTATGCTTTAATGAATCATTTAAAAATTTATTATCTCCATTTACTAAAAATCCTTTTTGAACATCATATTTATTTCTTAAAATTTCTGTTGTTTTTGTTTCTAAATTAATATCTGCATTCTCATTTGATTTTAATTCTCCAGATATAATTTCATTAAAAGTTAATTCATAAGAATTAAATTTGAAATTTTTTGTTTGTTGATTAAAATATCCTGGATAAAATACATTAATACTATAAGAAAAAGCTCTTCCTTTATCAATACTTAAATCAAAAGGTATATTAAAATATTCACAAAGTTCTTTTAAATAAGGTCTTATTTCACTATTTAAAGAAATAACTAAAGGAGGATAAAAAATATCATAAGTAAAATTATATTTTGTTTTTTCTCCTTCATATTCATTTTTCATTCTATAATAAAAAGTATATTTTGCTTTGAAATAATCTTTAAATAATTTTATATCATTTGAAGCACATCTTTGTTTTTCTGATTTATAAATTGATTTAATTGTTTTAATTTGATTTTCATAACTTTTTTTAAATATATTATTTAATACAATTTTGGAATTTTTATAAATTTCCATTCCATTTTTAATAGGACAATATGTAATATTTGGTTTAAAAGCTTTTAAATGAAGAGCAATTTTATTTCTATAAGTTTTTTCTCTAAAATATACTTCAAAATCATCTTTTCTTAAAGAATAATGAATTGTATCTTGTTCTTTTTTTAAAAAAATTGAATCAATTCTTTTTACTTTAAAATGTTTTAAATAATATTCAAAATCTTTTGTTGTTTTATCTTCTTTATTTAAAAGACGAATAATTCTTTTTAAAGTTAAATCAAGTTCTGTATTAATTTTACCAATTTTATAATCTTTATTTATTTGAAATTTTTCATTAAAATCTTTAAAGTTTAAAATTTGATTTGCTTTTGTTAATATTTTTTCTCTAATATTATTTAATCTAAAATATTTTTGAATATAAAAATTTGTTAAATCATCTTTTACTTGTTCTGGCTTATTTCTAAATTCTAAATCTTTCATTCCTTTATATTGTAAAGTATCTGGATATAATTTCATAATTTTTGGAATATCATCTTCTTTTGTAAAAAAATCTTTTAATATTTTTTTAACTCTTTCATTTTGTTCTTCTGGATTTAATAAATTATCATTTTTATTTTGTATTAATGCAATTAATTTGCAATATATATCCCTTGTTAATTTATTTCCTGGATAAATTTCTTTTAAATTATCTTTATAATCATTATATTCTTCTTCTAATTTTTTCATTACATTATCATTATTGTCTATTAATTTCTCGAATAATTTTTTATTTTCTTCTTCTTCAATTTCAATTGTTTTTAATTTATCATCTTTTGACATTTTATTTAAATTATTTAATTGAAACTTCTAAATTAAATAATTTAATTTTTATTAATAATGTTTTAAACATAATATAAAATTAAAAAAAAAAAGTTAAAAATGAAAGTATATTTTCCTAATTATAACAACATTTTTTATTTGTTTTAATTATATTATTATTTTCATTATTTAAATTAATTTTATCATCTTTTTCTTTATTTTCATCATTTAATTCATTTTTTTTCTCATTAATACCTTTTTTTCTAAAAATTTCTTCAATTAACAAATTAAAACATTCATTAATATTTTCACATTTTGAAGCAGAAGTTTCAATATAAGGAATATTAAAACATTCTGCAATTTTTTGTGCTTGTTCAATTGAAACTTCTCTTTTTTCATTTAAATCAATTTTATTTCCAACTAAAATAATACCAATTTTATTTTTATCAATTTTATTATTCATTTCATTAATCCAATAAGAAATTTGTTCAAAAGTTTCATTTTTAGTAACATCATAAACTAAAAAAATTCCATCTGCACTATTATAATATTGATTAGTTATTTTTCTAAATCTTTCTTGTCCTGCAGTATCCCAAAGTAAAATTTTGAGTTGTTGATTTTTATACTTTAAATTTTTTATTTTAAAATCTATTCCAATTGTAGGTTGTTGATTAGGAAAAAAATTATTTTCAGCATACATACTTATTATACTAGTTTTTCCAACTCCAGTTTCTCCTAATGAAAGAATTTTTAAACTATATTCTGGAGTCATTTGAATGTTATCATTCATGAAATCAACTCTTTTAATAATTATTGAATTTTAATTTTTTTAATAATAATTTAAAAAAAGTAAATTATCATACAATATATTATTTAATTAAATTTATTTTTTTTTTTTTTTTGATTTCTATTTTTTTTTTTTTTTGAATTTTTTTATTTATGATGTTTTAATTTGAATATTTTAATACAAAGTCATCAAAAGAAAATTGTTTTATACAATAATGATTACTTTTTATTGGTTCTGTGTATATTGGTATTTTCTTTTCTTCTTCAAAATTATTTTCTTTTGTTTCATCAATATTAATTATAAAGTTTGAATCTTTTTCATCTATATTTGAATAAAAATCAAAATTATCTTGTTTTACATCTTGGTCTTCTTGAGGATTATTTATTTTAAAAATTGGCTTTTTTTTCATTAAACTTGAATATTCTGATTCTAAATTATTATTTTTCTTTTTTTGATTTGTTCCTATATTAAGAAGTGCATCTGAAAATTCTTTTTCTAAAGTTGTATTATTAATATTATCATTTGCTTGAATTATTCCAAAAATACTATTCATTTTATCTTCTGTAATTATTATTTTATTTTTTTGAAATATATCTAATAATTTAATACAAAGTTTATTCTTTAAAAATATAATATTTTGATTTTCAATATATGGATCACATTTAATTAAGACATTTTTTATATTCTTTTTTGAATAATAAGTACTAAATATAATAATAAATATTCTTACTTATAATTTTTCAAAGCTAAATTAAAGTCATTCATTTTTACTTTAATTGAACCAATAAAATGAACTCTTAAAAAGTTTTTAGAAAAATCATTTTCTAATTGGATTTTTCCTGATTGATGTACTTTAATATATTTATCTATTTCTCTACAAATACTATAACTTAAATTATCAATTGTTATTAATTTTTCTTCTAAAGAAACCCAATCCTTAATATCTTCAATTTTTTCATTAAAAAATTTTGATAATTTAATATAGAATTTTTCTAATCTTTCTCTATGTAATTTTTTTCTTCCTAAAATTAATTTTTTAATAATTTTATTTTTATTTTGAACATCATTTACCGTATTTAATTGCATAATTAATTTATCAACATTTTCATCTTCTTCTTCCTCATCATTTATTATTTTTGATTCATTTTTATATGGAATTAAAGGTTTAGAAATATTTAAATAATTTGGTTTTTTTGAATTTTCATCTTGAGTTTTTAATTTATTATTTAGATAATTTTCTAAATTTTCTTTTGGATATATTATATTTATCTCTCTCTTTTTTTTTAAATATTTACAAAATTCATCAATATTAAAATTTTTCTTTTTAAATTTTTCATCTTCATTTTCATTTATTTCTCCTTTATTTTCTTCTTCGTTTATGAAATTATTATATTGAGGAATATGATTATTTGAATGTGGAAAATTTATAATAAAAGGGAAGTTATCAATATTATTATAATTATAAAATATCATTTCACTATCAACATCTTTCCAATTAAATATATTATCTCCTTTTTTAATCATAAAAAATTGTTTTTCATCATTCATTTTTTTTATTTTTCATAATTAATTTTTAAACATATAAATTTTAAAATATATTATAAAAATATGATTTTTAAAATTAATTTTCCAAATATAATTTAAAAAAAGAAAAAATATTAAAAAAATAATTGATTAAGCAAATAATTTTTTATTAAATAGAAAAAGAAAAAAGAAATAAAGAAAATATATAAATGGGAGAAATATCTATAAAAACACATTTACAAGTAATAGAAAAACATCAAATAACAATAAATGATTTTAAAAAACAAATAATATACGGAGCAGGAGGATTTTCAATAGTTTACAAATCAAAATTTCTAAAAACAGGAAAAGTATTTGCAATAAAAGAAATACCGAAATCTTTAATAATTAACAAAGGTTCAATTGACTTTGTATATAATGAGAGAAATACATTATCAAAAATTTACTTTCCCTTAATATCAAATTTATATTGTTCATTCCAAGATCAAAATAACTTATATTTAATAATGGATTTTTTAGGAGGAGGAGATTTAAGATATTATTTAATGAATGGTAGAATTTTTAATGAAAAAGAAATAAAATTCATATTAGGATGTATAATTATAACAATAGAATATATTCATTCAAAAAATATTATTCATAGAGATATTAAACCAGAAAATTTATTATTTGATGATAAAGGTTATATTCATTTATGTGATTTTGGTCTTTCTTTAAAAGAAAATGAAATAAGTGATAATTTAAAATATGCAGGAACAAAATTTTATATTGCACCAGAAGGAAATATAAATCTTATTTCTGATTTTTATTCAATTGGTGTTGTTATTTATGAATTAGTTATGGATGAAGTTTATGATTATAATAATGATATTGATTTTAAAAAATCCTTTGTTGAAAGGGGATATTCTTTAATTTTAGCTGATTTAGTTGAACAATTAGTTGAATTTGATCCTGAGAAAAGATTAGGATATGTTAATGATGCTTTAGATGTTAAAAATCATGAATTTTTTCATGGATTTAATTTTATGAAATTAAAGGATTTTGATATGGAATCTCCTATTATTCCAAAATATAATATGTATAGTAAAAAAAATAAAAATTTATTTGAAAAAGAAATTAATCATTTAAAGGAATTTAGTTCTTTTAATGATATTAATGAGGATTTTAAAAATTTTGATTATATATGTTATAATAAATTGAAAAAAAAAGTTAAAATGATTAAAAGCTCATCAACTAAGACTTTAAATATTAATAGTATGACTCCTTTTAAGGTCAAAACAAAAAGAGAAAGTATTAATGTATTAAAAATAAATAAAAATAATTTGATTCATTTATATGATAAAATGAACGATGACATGAATGAAGGTATAAAAAATGAAAAATGGAATTCAATTAATTTTAATAAATATAATAATAAAGGAGATATTAAAAATAGTTTTATATCCTCGAATTATGAGACTATTGAAAATAGAAATCATAAAAAAAATTTTTTACCAGATATTTTTAAATATAGTTCAGCTAAAAATAAAAAGTCTTCAAATAAATATAAATTAATATCTTTTGATAAAAAATAAGATTATTGAATATTCAATATCAATCACTTATCTAAATTATAAAGTTATCTATTTATTTATTTAAATAATTTTGAAATTAAGAGTAAGATAAATTAAATTATTTATTCATTAATATAAATAAAATTTGAATTAACAAATTTATTTATTTACATTTTTTGAAAACTTTTAAATTTTTGAAAATATAGGTTTATTGTTTATAATCATAATTAAAAAATCAATTTTTTTATATTTTTTAACTAATTAAAAATTAAAAAATTAAAAATTTATTCTTATCTTAAATCTACTGAATATCTATTCTATTTATTAAATAATAATTATAATTAACTATCACAGTATACTATTAATTCCTATACCCCAAATAAACAACAATTTATAATTTATAAACATATATATAGAATATATATATGATTTAAAACTATATAAAAAAAATTTATTTATTAATTTTTTCATCACTGATGTTAATATTTTGGTAACTATCACTATTAATATAATCATTATTTAATATATAATTAAAATAATTTACATTTTGATTCATATTGACATTTTCTGTATTTTTATCTATAATACAATTCCTATTTCTTTTATTATTTATAATACTATAATCATTTAATATTTTATTATTTAACATAACCCCCATATTATTCATAAAAAAATGATTATTATTCATAATATTTTGATTTAAATGTGGATTTGTTAAATTATTTTGCATAGAATATAAATTATTATAATTAGTATTCATATTGTTAAAATTTTGGAATGTCTGAAATTGCATATAATCAGGAAATTGATTAATTAAAGGAAAATTATTTTCATTATTAATTTTAAAATCATTAATTTTTTTATTATAACTTTGATTTTTATCATTTATTTTCTCATTTTTTTCTTTTTTCTCTTTTTTGACATGTTTAACAAAATTACTTTTATTGTCATTTTCAGAAAATAAAATATTATACTAAAATAAAAAAAAATTAATAAATCAATTTACATCTTTTAAATTATAAGTTTCTTCTGATTTAATTGGAGTTTGAATATATTTTTCAATAAAATCATCAATTGAGTCAGATGAACAAAACAAACACATTTCCTTCGTTCCTCTAGGAATTAAACAAAGAAAAATATTCACATCACATAAAAGTGAAAGTTCCATAGCTTTTTTTATTAAACCTTTTTTCCTTTTTATATATGTTATATTCCTATTTCTTTCACTTTTTATTCTTTCGATTTTTATTTTATTTCTTCCCATTTATTCTACTATTGATAATAATAGGTTATCTAATTTTATAACAATTTTTTTATTTTTAAATTATTTTTGTTTATTATTTGATTTAGAAAAAATAAAAATAATAATTAATAACAGAAATAAATAAAAATCAATAAAAAACATTTATTAATATTAGTTAATTGAAATAAAACTTTTATTTTAAAGTTTAAAGGTTTTTTAATTTTTTAAAATTCTAATTCATTATGAATATTATAAAAAAATAAATTAAATGGGAAATGTAAAAATAAAAACAATTTAATTCATAAATAAAAATAGTGTTGTAATAGAAAAACTGAAGTAGAAACCGATTTAGATATAATAAAAGAACAAATGGAAATTTATCCAAAAAAAAATGAAGATTCTACAATAAAAGTAGAAAAATATTTTAAATCACAATCAAATACAATTCCAATAACAAATGAAAAAATAACTATAATTTCAGATACTAAATTTTTATCAAGAAATATTAACTTTCCTAAAATTGAATATCCTGGTATTTTAGAAATTACTGTTATTGGTTCTCAATCAATGTCATTTGGTACAAAAATTAAAATTGATAAAATGGGTTTAATGGAAAAGTCATTAAGAAATATAAAAAGTAATATTACTTATTTTGGTTTTATTGAAGATTTAAATTTAAATAATGAAAAAAATGATAATTCAATTGATTATTTAATTCCTCAAAAAAAATTTGAAGATGAAGAAAATGATAATCTTAAATTTATTGGAAGGTTTTTTAGAATTTATTTCAATACTAAAAATTTAAATTATTATTTAAGAGATTTAGGAAATTGTTTAGGGACTTATGTTAAAGTTAAAGAATCTATTATTTTAAAAAATGAAGATATGATTAATGTTGGTGATACTTTTTTAATTTTTCATTTTGAAAATGATAAAAGTAAAAATAATAGTAATAATGATATTATTAATATTCAAATTACAGAATTGAATAAAAATAATGAAAGCCAAAATAGGGAATTTAGTTTTAATTCTAGTAAAAAAATAATTAGAATTGGGAGAAAAAAATATAATAATGATATTGAATTAAATGATCATTTAGTTTCTAAAGTAAATTGTAATATACAATATGATGAAAAAAATGGATGGAAAATTAAAGATGGAAATGAAATTATTTCTGAAAATGGAGAAAGTAAAATTACTAATAGTACAAATGGAACTTGGATTCTTGCAATTGATGATTTTCTAATTTATGAAAATATGATATTTAAAAGTAATTTAAATTTATTTAGATGTAATTTTATTAAGCAAAATTAAATATAATTTAAATTATTTTTACATTTGTTTACTTATTTAATATATAAGTTAAATATATAATAAATAATTTAATATTAAATATTCCATTTTTTTCTAAATCTAATTACAACATTAAAATAATAAATAAAGCTTTGATAAATTTATTTCTATCAATTATGATAAAAAATTTAACACTACATTAATTAAAATTTTCAACATTATTATTTTCAAATTGACATAATACATCTATAATTTTAATTTTTTTTTGGTTATTATTTTCACAATTTTGATTATCTTGACTATCAATACTTAATTTCTTTTTTTCCTCAAATGAAGATGGATTCGAACTTGCACTTGTTTCATTTGATTCTTTTCTTGATGGAGAGTTATATATTATTTCACTTAAATCTTTTTCATTTTCTTTAATATCTTCTTCTTCATCATTTAAAGAAAATTTAGGAATATTTTCATGAGATGATAATAATCTATTATAATAATAAAAATATAATTTTACTTTATTTTAGGAGACTCTAAAATTTTATTTTTGTTTTCATTTTTATTTTTCGGTTCCATTATAATTAGAAAAAATATAAAAGATAATTAAATTGATTTAAATAAATTAATAAAAATAATTAAAATAAAAATTTTTTAAAATGGACATTTCATCCTATACAACAAATACACATGATATATCAATATCAAAATTAAATACAACAAATATAAGTAATACAACATCAGCAGGTGTAAATATTAAAAATTTAAATATAAATAAAGAATATTCAAATTGTGAATCAGCTTTAGAATTTTTTATAATTTCTTTATGTAAAAACTTAAATATTAATCCAAGACAAGCAATTGCATTATTATCAAATAATAGAAAATATTTAACAATAATGTGTTTTAAAGGATTTAAACAAGATTTTACACAAATACTTTCTTGGTTAAATGATATTAATGTAAATATTAATATATTAATTAATATTTTAAAAAATTTAAATGATGAAAAAAGTATTTCAATGACTTTTGCTACTTTAGGAATTGGTATTTATTCTAAATGTTTAGAGATTTCTGCTGTTGCTAATATTATTTTATATCATTTATCAAAAGAATTTGATATGGATTGGGATTGGTTTAAAAATGAAGGTATTACTCTTTTTATGTTTGCAATGGATAGACATCCTCAAATTAGAACTAATTTATTAGAAACTATTATTTCTTTAACTAAAGGGAAAAGTGAAATTTTTATGGATATTTTACTTATGGGATTAAAGTCTAGTGAATAAGTTCTTTTTGTAAAATAAATATAATTAAATTTTTTGTTTTTTTATCTTTTTTTATTTTACATTTAATTAATATTAATATTAATATTATTATTATTTATTTATTTTTATTCATCATTTTTTTGATCTTTTTTCCTTAATATTTTCCTTAAAATTTCTATTATATTTTTATATAAAGAATTCATATTATTAATTATTATTGTAGATTGTTTTCTTAAAATATTTCCAATATTTTCATCTTTTAATTTAATTTCAGAAATAAAAGAATACAATTTATCAGGATGCCATCTTAAAATTAGTCTTTTATAAGCATCTTTCCATTTTTTCATTTCTAATTTAGGATTATTAATATTATCATCAATATTAAAACTTAAATAATCTATTTTACTATTTTTTTTATTACTAGTAGAAATAGAATTCAAAGAAACAAAATGTAAAACATTAGGATACAATTTTAAATAAGAACTAATCAAAACATCCTTATCATTAGGAGGAATTAAATGTTTTTCAAGTTCACTCATTCCAACACTTAAAGAATTAATATTATTCCAAATTTCTTCATGTTTCCTCCATTCTAAAGGAGAAAGTAAAGTAATTTTTAAACAATTTAAAGTATTTGGTTTAACATCATTTAATATATCATTAGTAAAATTAGTATCTTTTTCTCCAGTAAATCCTCTTTTATGAGAACTATAAAAATTTGTTCTTGTACTTCTCATATGATTATTCAAAAAATCTTTTCCTATATCATTAAAAAAATGTGATGTTTGTTTTGCTTGTGCTGCTTTTTTATTATTTTCTAATACTTTATTTATAAATGAATCAAAATTAAATGCTGTACTTGGTTTTTTATTTTGGAAAAAATTTGATGAAGTTTTGTATTTATTATCTTTTTGATTTTGGGTTTTTTTTTCTGGATTATTATATTTTTCATCATATTTTTTTTCAAATGATTCATTTATATTTAATTCAAATATTGTTGTTAGTTTTGTTAAAGATTTATTTTTTTTTAATTGGATATTTTTATACTTTTCTCTTCCTTTTGGTGAAACTAATCCTTCTAATCCTCTTTTTATAAAATTATCTTTTTTATTTATGTGTTTTTTATTTTTATTTTTTTTTATGTTATATTGACTCATATTTAAATCTTTATTATAAATATATCTTCTGTGATTAATTTCAAATTCTTTTATTAAATTTTTTATTAAATTTTTATTTGATTCTTTTGCAATAATTGATGATTTAACTGTATTATTTTTTTTAAGATTTATACTTTCTGATAATTTAATTGGTTCATTTAAGAATTCTGTTCTATTTTTTTGTAATATTTTATATTCTATTTTTGAATCTTCTTCTGGATTGTCTCTTTCACTATAAACTCTTCTTTGTGATTTTTTTAATTTATTATTATTATTAAATTCTTTCCCTTTAATATTATTTGAGTTATTTTTAAAAAAATTTATCCCTGTTCTAGTCATTCTTTTTTTTTTTTCTTTTTCTTGCATAATAAATTTTTGTTGTAATCTTTCTAAAATTAATTGATTTTGTCCTTTTTTTAACTTCTCTTCAGGTCTTCTTAAATTATTTCCACTCTATAAAAATAAAAAAAAATTTAAGATAATTTAAAATATTTTACTTGTTGATATAAAGAATTAATATCAGGGAAAAAATTTCCATAATGATAAGAATGAGAATGTTGATAACCTTTCATTTGATTTAATTTTGATTCACCATTTATTGCCATTAAATTTGAATGACTACCTTTTGAATTTGGTCTCATATTCATTTGATTAAGTTTATCTTTTGAAATTATTTCTGGTCCTCCATTATTATTTACTATAAAAAATTGGGTCATTGTATTATATTTATTAAATTGATTTGGATATTGATAATTTAATTTAATTGGATTATTTATTTGATATACATTTTGTTTTGGAAGTGAATAACCAGTAAATCTATTATTATTATAGTTGTTATACATTTTATTTATTTTTTAATTAATTAAATGTATTATTATAACTTTTCATTTTTAAATTTTATAAAATTAAAAAAAATAATTTTTATGTAAAATCAAATAAACAATCAATTTTTATAATATATTTTGACTCTAAATTTTTCTTTATTCAATAATTAAAAAAAATTTTTATTTTTTTCTTTACTTTTTTACTTAATTTTATAATATTTAAACTTTATTTCTTTATTTATTTGCTTAATTATTAAAATTATTTTGATATTGATTATTTGTATTTATATTATTATTAAAAATCATAGGAGTAATTCTTCTCATATTACTCCTTATATTAGCAGATGAAGTGGATTTATAAATATTATTATTAATTTTCCTATTAGACCATAATTCATTAATAAAAGGAGTATAAGTATTTCTTTGACTTTGAAAATTAGAAGATTTAATATTTCTATTATTAAAATTTGCATGTGATTGACTAATTGTCATTTGTTTTTCATTTTCAAAATTATTTATTTTTCTATCAGTTAAACTATTATTTTGATTTTCAAATTCATTATCATAATTTGAATATCTTAAATTATTACGATTTATTAAAACTGGTTCTTCT